>Ga0315282_10012182_pt1 | contig 13199 bp, 13 predicted proteins | sample YL17G07_20_MG_FD_203693 | JGI IMG/M metagenome (GOLD analysis project Ga0315282, IMG submission 203693) | Sediment microbial communities from Yellowstone Lake, YNP, Wyoming, USA - YL17G07_20 | ecosystem: Environmental > Aquatic > Freshwater > Lake > Sediment | place: USA: Wyoming | collected...
AAGGAGAACCGATCAAGACGAAGGTGACATCGCTCTATGGATTTCAGGGGCTCGAAAGAGTAGAGATTAAAGAGGCCCGGGCAGGGGATATCGTTGCCCTGGCTGGAATTGAAGGGATTAATATTGGCGATACGATCGCCGATATTGAGAATGCGGAGCCTCTTCCGAGGATTGCGGTGGATGAGCCCACTATCTCCATGGTCTTTTCTGTGAATACATCTCCTTTTGCTGGCCAAGAAGGAGAGCATGTTACATCGAGAAACCTGAGGGAACGGCTTGAAAAGGAGCTCTTATATAATGTGTCAATAAAGGTTGACTTTGATTCCACAGACTCTTTCAAGGTGATGGGAAGAGGGGAACTGCAGCTTGCGATCCTGATCGAGATGATCAGGAGGGAAGGCTATGAACTTTCTGTCTCAATGCCAGAGAGCATTACAAAAAACGTGAATGGCACGCTTCAGGAACCCATGGAGAATCTTGTCATCGACGTCCCGGAGGAATTCATAGGGGTCGTAACACAGCAGGTAGGGATCCGTAAAGGCAGGATGCAGAAGATGAATAACAATGGCCATGGCAGGGTCCGCCTCGAATTCAGGATCCCATCCAGAGGACTGATCGGCTTTCGTTCCCAGTTTCTCACTGATACGAGGGGGACAGGACTCTTCAACCACATTTTCGACGGTTATGAGGAGTGGCATGGTTCTATCACGAAACGCTCCACCGGAACGCTGATTGCGGACCGGCCAGGGAAGACGACCGTATATGCGCTTTATCACCTCCAGCCCCGAGGGACACTCTTTGTAAAGGAGAACACACCTGTCTACGAAGGGATGGTGATTGGTGAGAATTCAAGAGATAATGATCTGGATGTCAATGTGACAAAGGAGAAGAAACTAACCAATATCAGGGCAGCAGGGTCGGACGAAGCCTTGCAGCTCATTCCCCCTAAGATTCTTAGCCTTGAGCAGGCCATCGAGTTTATCAAAGAAGATGAACTGGTTGAGGTGACCCCCCACACTGTGCGCATTAGAAAAAAGATCCTCGAATCGAACAAGAGACCCAAGTATAGACATTGAGATGGCTCATAACTCTTGCTCTCCAATGAGATGACGTGTAAAAACCAATAAACAGAAACGCCCCCTTTACTCTCAATTGTAGGTGAAGCCCGCAATTCCTTTTTCGTGAAGACTCCTTCCGGTAATCATCAGAGCTCCTTATCTCGACTCACAACCTATTCCATCACTTTCTTATTGTTGGGTTGTAGCTCAAACAGATGAAGAAGGCATCCCATATCTTGGGGATTTTTTTTGTTGACATACTACTCCCTTTTTTTTATATTCGACTCATCTCAAAGCAAGTACATATCACTTTATAACTAATAGATGAGAACAAGAAAGAATGAAACCGAGTCAAGGGTTGACGTAGTGAGCATCCCAGTGGCAGGAATTTGACATGAATAGTAAATTATTGCCGATATTTTCTGGTTACTCTTTTAATGTATTTAATAGAAAATACGCATAACTTGTTGAATCGTAACTGATTTTTATTTTATGCAGGCATCTTTCTTCCATTGGTACGGTCTTTGCTTCTTAATTAAATAGATCAAGAATACATGGTATATTGATTAATACATGTGTTGTTCTGGAAAGGAGATTTTAAGCACTTTACCAAAGAAATCGGGTTGCAGCTATCATTCCTCAAAGCACCGAGCAATTTGCCAGAACATTGGCGTAAGACCGATGGATATCTACACGCAAAATGTGTTAAAATATCTAAGTAGAAGTGGTAAGCTGTCGAAAGGGTGTGCTACAAGAATATTTTTGCCAAAAGGGAGTTTAAGATGCCTACTGGAGAACGCAAAGATCTTATAAAGCGACTTGAGGGTAAGCTCGGTGCGAGGATTCTTACGCTGGTTACAGGAGACCGTCAAGGTATGGAAACCAGGATAGCGCCAGACGAACTGTCTCTGGTTTCAGAGCATTTGGCATTTATTAAGCCGACCAAACATTTAGCTTTGTTCCTATATACGGCAGGTGGGGATACTATTGCGGGGTGGGGTCTCGTAAATCTCTTACGGCAATACTGCGAACGGCTTAGTGTTTTAGTGCCGTTTCGCGCTTTGAGTTGTGGTACCCTTATTGCATTGGGCGCCAATAGTATTGTCATGGGCAGACACGGACTCCTTAGTCCTGTTGATCCGTCAGTACAATCACCTTTCAATCCTTCAGTCCCAGGGGTAGTCCCAGGCGGTCAAGCAGGCACACAATTATTGCTACCTGTCAGCGTGGAAGATATGATCGGGTTCTTAGATCTGGCAAGGAAAGAAATCCGCCTGAAAACTGAGCAATCAATGACATCGGTCCTTAATATTCTCGCACAAAAAGTGCATCCCTTAGCATTAGGCGCCGTATACAGAGCCAGAGAGCAAACTGGATCTTTGGCGAAACGCCTGATGCGTACACATTCTAAAGACAAAATCAAGATAGATCGCATCACAGCGTGGCTCACCAAGGAACTTCCTACGCACAGCTACCTAATAGGACGTGAGGAAGCGGTTAGCATGAAATTGGACATTACAGTACCTTCTGAGGAAGTTGACCAGTTGATGTGGCAACTTTACAAGGAGTACGAAAACTGGTTGAAACTGACGAGTCCTTTCAGTGCAGAGCTTGATTTAGGGACAGAGGAGCGGAAAAGGGTTCGTTACGAGAGAGCTGCTGTAGAAACCGTATCTGATGATACTCTATTCCAGCATGTGTTCGTAACGGATAATGAGCTTGTTAAAGTCCCGCCCACGCCTGTAGCTGGGCAAGGCCTCGTTGAGCAAACTGTAGTACGTACTCTCTTTATGGGTTGGGTCGCGTGCAAGGACGGGGAGGTGCTCTGATGAAAACAATCCATGTTCAAATGAAAGAACTGGGGACAGTAGCAAAGAGAATAAGATCAACAACTGCCGGGCTAGCATCAGCATATCAGAAAATGGGCAATGCCACTCTTAGCGCATCGGCTGTCGCTACAACTGGAGGCTATATTCTCACCGAGATCGCGTCTCTTCCTTGGCAATCAATACAGTCTGAACCAGATGTTGACATCGTTGGTAACCTTGTGACAATAGGGAAAGACGAAGCTGTAGAGGGCTACGAAGCTATGGCTGCCGAGAATAGTTTGTTAGCCGAGGAATTCTTACCTATTGCATTGGAATCATGGCCTACCTGGAAAGAATAGATGCTTGTTCGGCGAGGTGAAATCTGGTGGGCTGATTTTGGAACCCCAAGAGGTAGCGAACAAGGCGGGCAGAGACCTGCGTTAGTTATTCAGAATGATACAGGCAATATCAGTTCCACAACAACCATCATTGCAGCGATAACATCCAAAACCAAAGCATCATATCCTTTTCACGTTGAGGTCTCAGCACAGGAAAGCGGGCTACCTCAAGACAGCACCATTCTTCTTGAGCAAATCCTTACCATTAGTAAAAACCGTTTGATTAGGCGTGTCAGCGTTCTATCATCGGCAAGAATGAGAGATGTGGACAGAGCGCTACAATTCAGTTTAGGTTTGCCGAACACTTAGTCCGTTGGTTTTTCCGATATTCTGTTAGTACAGGAGTACGTCCGGTTGACCACATGGGTGCAACCACAGTTGAACATTTGGCCACTTTGTCGCCTCTCGGCCAAATCTGACCAATTCCTGTCGCTTTGTGTGTGAAAAGGCGCCATTCTTTAAAAAAAGAATTGATAATTCCCTTAACTTGGCATAACATCATCGCAAACAAATAAATTCATACCTCTTGGAAAGGTCAATCCATGTCCATCGAAGTAAAACCATTTATAAACGTTCGAGAGCGACTGATGCAATTGGGTCTTCACGCCCCTACTGGTATCGCTATCTTGCCTAGGAATCTAGAATCGGCCTCTGATAAGGCTGATTTACTACATGAAAGTTCCACTCCAACCTTACGCATTCTGTGGAGGCAGGGTAGCCTCAAGGAAGACCGAATAGAAGGCCCTGATGATATGATTCCGACCATTCATGAAAAACAGGCTACATTTATTGCTCCAATGTTGTTTATCAGTGCGGCCTTGCTTTCGGAAAATCCAGCCGCTGTATCACTTGCTCTCAATATTTTAGGAAACTATATTACGCAGGTGTTCAAAGGCGACTTCGGTAGCAAGCGCATCAAGCTTTCGATCGTTGTTGAGGCGACTTCATCATCCTCATACAAGAAAATCGAGTATGACGGTGATACTAACACTCTTCCGGACCTTATAGAATTGGTAAGGGAAGTAAGTAATGATCGATCTCGAGAAGGTAAGGTCGAGGACCCAAGAAATTCTAAGTGAGGGCAACAAATTTTGTTGTCTAGTCAGAGATGCTGGATTTCAAAAAGAGCACAGCCAAAAGTTACGTGCCCACAAGGCTGAGCTTTCTAAGATCAAGGAATCATGCTTGGACGACGACAATTCGGCCAATGAGATTCTAGCTCTAGAACTCATGCTTGACGCTCAGGCACATGAACTTGACATGTGGGTCGCACTGAAGGAGGACCATCCCGCGGACGCCTGGGAGCACTTGGTTAGTGCTCAAGATGCTGTGAGGGGCGCGGTTCAGGCCCATGAGGTGGCTCACAATTTGGCAGCTTATCAGCAAAAGCTCCACATAGCAGAAAAACTTCTCTTCCCTCCACAACTTTTTTTTAGTGTCAGTGTAGTTGTGAGGGAGTCCATCTGTTCAATATGCAATTCTCCATATGGTGAATGTGACCACATCGTGGGACGACCGTACTTTGGCAAATTATGTTCCAGAATTCTCAAGACATCCGAGGTAAGAGAAATTTCCATCGTGGATGACCCCGCCAATAAAAGTTGTCGAGTTCTAGAGATAGCAGATGGCGGGATCACTCGTGACTTCTTAACGTGGCGCCCGATTTCAAGGAAGACTAGCGAGGGAGAAGATACCCACTAAGCTCTTCTGGTCAATCTTCCCTCGCCTTCTACCTAAAAAGGCGACATTTTTCTTTCCTGCTCTTTAGCCAGTCCTTTATCTTCATACATTGTGGATAACAAATTTGCGTCATCCTGTCGCTTTTTTGTATAATAGACGACAGAAAAACTTTTTTGAAGTATACGAAGACTATGGTGGACAAAAATTCTGAAAAGATCCTAATTATCTATTCCGCGCACAAGACGCTACCAACTGACATTGAGGAGGCGAAGCGGGCAGTCTCAACTTTCACAATGCGACAACCACAAGTCAACACCGAACCTTTCGTGTTTAGTGTACCGGAAGCAGCAACGCCGGGTGCAACTCTCGGAACCGAGTTGATGAGTCATCTCGAGGAGAGTGTCGGAGCTATAGCATTCGTCGATGATCTGAGACCTAACGTCGCGTATGAAATGGGCATCTTCCATGGGAAGGGTCGCGCAATTCTGCTCGCAACCCATGGCCCGATCGATGTAGTTTGGACCGCAATATCCGATCTCGCGGGAGCTCCACTGGCCGACCTAAATCGAGTATCCCTTGAGACGGCTATTCACAGTTACCTAACGAAACTGTATACACACCTTCGCCGAGTAGAGCCTTTACCTTTCCAAAGTCTGCCTCGATCAGAGGATAATCTACTAAACCAACTCGCCAGTCCGGATTTGTTCGTACCTAATGACAATGGGCCTTACGGCCGGATTATCAGAGTCTTAAAATACGAGCCGCCAATTGACATACCCATTGGCGTGAACCTTTCGCCCAGCGCCAGGGCTCAACTGGTCCTACGGGGTGTGGATGAGACCGCCGATTATTCGGTCTATTTCCGTGTGAGATACAAGGATCGAATGGGTGCGAGGCGCCGGGTCTGGCTCGGCATTACTTCGCTTATACGTGTCGCATGGATTACGGGAGATGAGCGGCAGTTCCCAGGGCAGACTCTAACGCGTCGATGGAGATTACTCCCCATTGATCCCGCTGATCTTCTCCGCCGAGGTTCACTTCTTGGAGCTGCCCCACCGGATTATCTTGAATGCATCAGGTTTCGAGCGGGCACTCGTGACCGTGCCAACATAGCTGCAGTGGAAGTGGCTTTTGTTGGACTCACCGGCGTCGACAATTAAAGCGACATAGCACAAAGATTTTAGATAATAGAAAAAAATTATCTATGCCCTACCAATACAAACGCGAACCATTAAGCGACGATGAAGTGAACCGGATCACCAATACCTGTGAAGTCTCCGAGGGGGTTGTTTTTCGGACCTTCCTTGACGTCACCCCGTTGGGGAGCACTTCTGTAACGACTTGCCATCTCGGTCGTTTTTAAAAGAAACCCTTATAAAAATGGAACCCGTCCTCACTGCCTTCGCTGTACTTGACATGTTGGGTTACGGGAGGCTTATGCGCCGAGACCCGGATGAGGTTCTAACCATCGTACAAGAACTCCTCCGGGCTTCCGAGAGGAATTGGATAGTTCAACGCGATCTCGATCGATTCGCACATTTCTCTGGCACTGCGCGTGCCCCGGTCATCGAGTATCTCCAGTTCTCCGATACCTTGCTCATCTGGCTGCGTTCCGACCCCCTCGCACCCACGTTGCTTCAAACCCCTGCGCAACTTGTTCGATCCATCTGTTACGCCGCCTCATTGACGCTCGCTTCTTTCATTGCGACTGGTGTTCCACTGCGAGGGGCGATCGGATTCGGGCCCACTTTTGTGTCGCGCTATCCACTCTTCTTCACCGGTGGTGAACTATACGAAAGCGCAAAGCTGGAGCGTAAGCAGGCATGGGCGGGGGCTGCCCTTCACGACAGCGCTGCGAAAGCCCTAACAGGGCAGCCGGTTGAGTCGTTCATCGTGGAATACCCGGTGCCGATGTCCGAAGCTGCCTCACCAAAGCCTACACTCGCGGTCGACTGGGTAACATGCTTGTCATCCTTTCCGACTATTGTCCCGCCATGGAATCTAATGTTCTCCTCGAAGGACGCAAAGGTCCAGAAGAAAAAGGAGGAGACCCGTAGATTCTTTGAAACTCTCGAACCGCAGCACCGTCCGTTTCCCATAAGGCTTGCTCAGGAGACTATCGCGGCCATGCGAGAGCGACTCGCGGGGATCCTCTCCGCACACTGACGATGCCGCGTAACCGCACTTTGTTATCCACTCTTTCACTCTGATCTTTAACTCCTCGTCCGATATCGAACTGAACAGTTGTAGGTGTACTCCACAAATACGTAATCTTTCCCTCCGACCGATTTCGGCCTTTTCTTCTAATATTAATTTTTAGTTAAAAGTTAGGATTCCATTCTCTCCAAATCCTCCAGCATTCTGCGATCATTGCGGCTAAACCAGTTTTGTCTGCTGCATTGTGAAAAATTACATAGATTATGTTAGAAAAATGCAATATTATGGAAGTAATAGGAGTTAAGGAATGCCAAAAGATTTAAGACGGACCCCCCTCTATTCATGGCATAAGGAGCATGGCGGGCAGATGATTGAGTTTGCCGGCTGGGGAATGCCTGTTGCTTATGAAAGGGGAATTCTTGAGGAACACTTAGGCACGAGGAAATTCGGAGGTCTCTTCGATATTTCTCATATGGGACGATTTTTGATTCGCGGAATGGAAGCCATTCCTTTTATGCAACATGTTTTAACGAACAATGTGATGGCCCTTGATCCTGGTGTGGCCCAGTACACTTTGATTCAGAATGAGGGAGGAGGTGCGATGGATGATGCCTACCTCTATCGACTGGAAGAAGGGGATCCTTCTCTGGAAACAAATTATCTCCTTGTGGTGAATGCGGCGAATAAAGAGAAAGTTTGGAATTGGTTCTTCGATCATAAAAGACGGTTCAAGAATATGGTAATTGAGGATAAAACCGATGAGATCGGCATGATCGCATTACAAGGCCCTCACACCAAGAGGGTTTTAGAAAAGATTCTTTTGGAGGATTACGCCAAACTCCCTGATCCCTGGAGGAACCGTTTAAAGGTTTGTGACTTAGAGGGGGAGCAAGTCCAGGTGACGATCTCAAGAACGGGATATACCGGTGAACCCATCTGTTTCGAATTATTTTTACCCGCTGAGAAGCTGAGGCTCATCTGGGAAAGGATCCTTGCCGTTGGAGAGGAAGAGGGGATTGTTCCGGTAGGTTTGGGAGCGAGGGATACCCTGAGACTGGAGGCAGGACTTCCTCTTTACGGTCACGAATTGGGGTTCGATCCGCAGGAAATAGAGATCCCCATTTATGCGGTCCCTTCGGCAGCAAGATTGGCAATGAGTTTCTCACGCTTAAAAGGACAATTCATCGGCAGGGATATTCTGAAAAGGCAATTTGAAGAGGTGACAGCAAGGGAAAGTGCGAAACCTTTGCCTCCTAAAGAGAGGCAGTTGGTTCCTAAAAGGATATTCCCGATCACCATCACCGGTCAGGGGATTGCCAGACAGGGCTATGAGGTTTTTGTCAAAGAAGAACTGATAGGTCATGTGACGAGCGGAACCATGGTTCCTTATTGGGTTTTTTCTGATCGGGGAATTCTTTCGGAACCAACCGATGAAAAAAAGATGAGGTCCATTGCACTTGCTTATATCCATTCGGATTTAAAGGAAGGGCAGAAAATAGAAATTCTCCATCGGGGAAAGAAGTTTGAAGCGATCATTGTAGAAAGGCATCTTTCCACTGAAGCTCCGCCTTATGCCCATCCGATCCTGATTGAAGAACCGAAGAAAATACAGGTGCCGACGGGAACCTTAAAGGATCTGTCTGAAAGACTCATCCTTCGTGTAGCTGAAAATACCCAATGGAGACAGAGAGAGACGTTCAACCTCATCCCTTCGGAAACAACTCCTTCTCTCCTTGTCAGGCTTCTCACTATTTCTGATCCATCGTGTCGATACGCTGAACACCGGTTGATGAAAGCCTTTAGGGAGAGCGATGTCTTTTATTATCAGGGTACAAAGTTGATCGGAGAGGTTGAGGTCCTTCTCGCAGAAGAGCTTCGGCGCTTCCTTGGGTGCTCAGAAGTTGAACCGAGGGTGATCAGCGGACAGATGGCCAATACCGCTGTCTTTAGCGGGATCGTGGATTTTCTCAATCGTTTGGACCGGAGAAGCGAGCCTCGCCGGATCAGAAAGGTGATGAATCATCATATTGGAAGAGGAGGTCATCTGAGTGCACAACCCATGGGCGCTTTGAAAGAATTTATTGCCCACGACCCGCTAACAGAAAGGCCTGCAACGATTCCTTTCCCGGTGATGAAAGAAGATCTTTACCGGATTGATCTTCTGAAAACAAAGGAGCTTTTGGAAGAACATAAACCCGAATTAATCGTTCTGGGCAAGAGCATGGTGATCTATAGAGAGCCGTTGAGAGAGATCGCTGAAATGATCGCAAGCATGAATCCAAAGCCGATCCTCCTTTATGATATGGCTCATGTCCTGGGATTGATCGGTCCCTATTTTCAAGAACCTTTTAAGGAAGGAGCAGATATTGTCACGGGTTCCACCCATAAGACTTTCTTCGGGCCTCAGAGAGGCGTCATCGCAAGCAACATGTCAGAAGGGACGGAATATGAAGAGCTCTGGCAAGCGATTGTCCGCCGGGTTTTTCCCGGAAGTGTGAGCAATCATCATTTAGGAACGCTTGTAGGCCTTTTGCTTGCTGCCTATGAAATGAATGCTTACAAATCCGATTATCAGAAGGCCATTATCTCAAATGCAAAAGCGTTTGCCCGCTTTCTTAAGGAACAAGGATTAACGGTAGAAGGAGACCCCAAAATTGGATATACGGAAACGCATCAGGTCATTGTCAGGGTCGGCTATGGAAAGGGGCCGATGATGGCTGAGAGGCTGGAGGAGAACAATATCATCGTCAACTATCAGGGTGCACCGGATGATGAGGCCTTCACGACGGCAAGCTGTTTGAGGATGGGGGTTCAGGAGATGACGCGTTTCGGGATGAAGGAAGATGATTTTGCTCAACTGGCGGAATGTATGAGTCAGGTGATTCTAAAAGACCGGTCTGTGGCTAAGGAGATTTCTCAATTCAGAAAGAAATTCACTGAAATGAAATACTGCCTGCCCGAGGCAGAGAGTCGATCCTTGGTCGAAAGATTGTTGGAGGTGATAAAGTAATTTTTTTCTTCACCTCGTGGATGGGAGAAGTGGACTCCATTTTTAACTTGACATTTAAAGGTTAATGTCTCACAATGTAAGACATGAAAACAGGATCATTAACAATCCGATTGGATAAGGGTCTCGATAAGTTGCTGACCAAGGCCAGCAAGCGCTCGGGGAAGAATCGGAGTGAAATTGCTCGCGAGGCTTTACGTCGACAGCTAAGGCTCGAACAGTTTGAGGAATTGAGGAAAAGGATCATGCCCTTCGCAGAAGCCCGCGGGATACTGACCGACGAAGATATCTTCTCCCAGATCTCATGAAAGTTTTTCTTGACACCAATGTCTTGGTCAGTGCTGTCGCCACACGGGGGCTCTGCTCAGATGTGTTGAGGGAAGTCCTTCGTCACCATCATCTCATTATATCACCCGAACTTTTGACAGAATTGGAAACCGTATTCCGGAAAGCATTGGGCCTCCCACAGAATATTATTTTTGAATTCATCGAAGTCATCAAGCAAGATTCACAACTTTCAACCCCCTCTCCGTTGCTCAATGTCAATATACGAGATAAAGATGATTTGTTAATACTATCCTCCGCATTGAATGGCGGTGCCGATCTTTTTATCACTGGAGATAAGGAACTACTCGGATTGCAAAGCATAAGGAATATGGGTATTGTTTCACCCAGGATGTTTTGGGAGAGGCTGAAGGCTTAATGTCATTTTACATGAAATGAAAAGAGGAGGGATTAAAATGACGACACAAAGAAAATTTGGTTTTAGGAGCTTAATCATCTTGGCTTGTTTGATCATCCTTTCAGGATGTTCGAGCCCGCCAAAAAAACTCGATCCTTCTATTACTGGGCCACAGGTCATTGTGAACCCGGAAACCATTCGTCTTGGAGTGGTTAAGATGAGGGATACGAATATTGTTTTTGAGGGATCCGGGTTTAAGTCCAATGACTCTGTTTTAATCACTCTCGCAGGACCGAGTGAGACGAAGGTGATTGCGGCTGAGGCTCCGATTCAAAAAGACGGGACTTTCAAGGCCGTAGTGGCACCCTTAACAAAGATCATGGAGCTTTTGAGGGGAGATGTGACGTTTGATGAAAAGTTTCAGAATGTTGTCGTGATCAGCCAACCCCCCATTCCAAAGGGTGTTTATACGGCCAAAGTGGAAAGTATGGTTTCAAAACAGACAGCAGAAACGAAGCTAACCGTGAAAGGGAAAACCGTCATCGATAGTTTCAAGGATTGGATTGGGAAGTTAAAAGGAAAGATCCAACACAAAAAAGAAAATAAATAAATCCAATTGGGGACGGGGTCAAATTCCAGACCATTGAAATTGAACCCGTCCCCAATTATTTTCTTGCAATGGCTTTTCCACGTCTATTTCGGCAACTCAAATGTTCCAGTAAATTTGCGACAAACTTGTCGGGTGTCTGACGTTATCGATTTGGCCTTAGTAATCAGTGCTGCTTTGCCTTCGGCCTTAATGCCTTTCCATTTACCGGTACCTTGAATGGCTTTTAAGGTGTCAACCGGGAAATCAATGGAAAGCTCCCAGACAACAATATCCCCATCGGGATCCAAGTATTTACAATAACCGGTTCCGATGGGTTTCCCAGCTACAACCTTTCCAACAGCCACGCAATGGAATGTCATGTTATCGAAAACCTTATTTTCGTGATTACTAAAAGCAATGCCCTTTGTGTCCAGACTTAAAACTATCAATCCCTCGCTTGCTGAAATTGTTGTCATGGTCGAAGAAGCACAGTATGTGATATCAAAAGGTTGCTGGGCTTCGGCAGCCGGAATGAATAGAACCACTACGGTCAGAAAGATTGGTATTGCTTTCCATGCTTGAAATAAGATCATAACCAAACTCCTTTCTCTTCCGTAAAGAGGTTAAAAATGTTTTTTATGGTTATTATATTGCTTTCCTGCCGTCTCCACATTAGCCATAAAAAAGAGAAAAATAGTGAAGTATCCCTAATTTCCTAACTGACCCTGCCTCGCTCTTTGACAACTGCATATTGATAGGATTAGGGTAGCTTATAGTTACCCTTTACTCTGTTGTAGCCCTGTCCAGTTCCTTCGGCAGCAGGACGTAACATTACCCTCGACCATTCACAACTGCCATCGAAGCCAGTCATTTTCCCTGTGCCACCGACGAATGTTCCAGTTCCCTTGGCGGTAACCCCCACTTTGCCTGTGGCGGCCTTATAAGTCATGAATATCTGGTCACCATCAGGTTGGGTACAGACACATAAGCCACTTTCGTCATCAATATTGCCTTTTACGACGCGTAACGCACCGACACAGCGCACTGACGAATTGTGCAGGGGGCCCTCACCGCTGTCGCTGATGGTTGCGCCCAAAAGTTCATATGTCCTTACGCGAATCTCTTGTCCCATTCCAACGTCCTTAAATGTGATGGTGTAGCCAATGGTAAATGAAAGATTACCCTCTTTTGCTATTTGTGCTTGGGCATCTGACCCAAAAGCGATTAATAAAATAAGACTCAATGTTAAAACGAGTGTCATTTTATTCATGATCCACCTCCATTTGCTGAGCCCTTTCGGGGAAAATTGATAAAAAGGTTGGCTCCACCCATAGTTAAGGAGACCTCCAAAAGGGGCAGGAGAATCCCTCTTGGAGGCTTCGTAGGGGCATTTTTCGGTAACCTATTTTTGTCTTCAATAGGATTTCCATTAATTCTTCCCCGCACCTTTCAATACCCTTTTTACAGTCCTCGTTGATTTTTCATGAGTCCTTATGCTTTTCGAAGCGCTGAAAATTTCCCAGAGCTCATCGCAATCTGTAAAAGCCTTTCTTCCCTTTACCCCAACTTGTTCTACGACTCCTAAAAGACCTCGGGGTTTACCCTTTTTAAAACGATAAATACGAACAATGTAGGTGGCTAAATGCATAACCAAAAAAATGTAGAATAATGAATTCTTGGACAACACTCATATCATGAAGGAGATTACAGATTAGGTACAGATTCGATGAAAAAAGATGGGGTGATGGGGGGATAGGGAGATGGGAAGAAAGGGAGATGGCTGGCCCGTTTCATCGATTTTCAGTAAATATTTTTTGATA
>Ga0315282_10012183_pt1 | contig 13199 bp, 10 predicted proteins | sample YL17G07_20_MG_FD_203693 | JGI IMG/M metagenome (GOLD analysis project Ga0315282, IMG submission 203693) | Sediment microbial communities from Yellowstone Lake, YNP, Wyoming, USA - YL17G07_20 | ecosystem: Environmental > Aquatic > Freshwater > Lake > Sediment | place: USA: Wyoming | collected...
CCGATGGGGGTAGCTGATGATCTGTCGCCGCTTATTCCGGTAGGGCCGGCAGAGCGGACACCGGGATTGGCGCGATCGTCCGGCGGCGGTTCCGTCCAGGGCCAGGCCGATGAAGGGGCTGTTCTCGAAGGCCTTGTTGCGCTTGGCCCGGTGCAGGGCGGTGGCCCCGGCTTGGCGCGTGCGGGTTGCATCCAGCCGCTCGGTGAAGTAGCTCAGGCTGTCGTCGCCGAAGCGGCGAGAAACTCCCAGGGCGGGGCGTGCGGAAGAGCGCACCAGCGCTTCGATTCCCGCAAAGCTGCAGCGACGCAGAAGTTGGCCGACCAGCAACGCCCACACCAGGACGGAAGCGGGAAGGCGTGCTTGCGAGCGGCCGTCACCCGGTGAGTCGAGATAGGATTCCAGACCGAGACACTTCGCCACATACTTGCGGAGACGACGCGGGGTCGGCCCTTTCACCGGAGCTTCTGCCGACGCCAGAGGGCCAGCAACTGCGCGTTGGCGGCAAAGACTTCCGCCACGGCGCTCTTAAACTCTCGTCCCTGATCGACTAACCGCTGCACCTCTTCCACCCACTCCTCCGGAATCCTTTCCACCCGTTTCTTGCCGGCGGCCATGAAGGTGAGATACCAGATCGGATGCCCCTGGCCGGAAGCACAGTGGCAGGTCGGATGGCCGCAGCGGCGGTGCGTGCGCGAGAGGGAACCCGGTAACAGATCGGGGGGAATGGGGAAGCGGCGCAACAGCGCGAACTTGCGCTGGCGGAGACGAGCCGCTTGGGAACTTTTAGGTTCGATCTTCATATGCATGTAATAATACATGCAGCAAAGCAAGAGTCAAGGGCTTATTTGCGAATGCGAAAATAGGAAGGAATCTGTCAGGATACCCCGAAGCTCGGCAAACCAACGCTGCCCACGGCCTCGCTAACCCCATCTATTGGAGGATTCCGAAACTGCTGTCCGCTCAGGATGACAGCATTCGACGCCCTTTCCGCAGTCTGCAAATCCGGACGCCAAGAAAAGCTGCCCGCCTAAAGGCGGTCTCTACATTCGCTGGCCAAATACTTTACATCCGCGTAAAGATCACCGCGGTTCCCCCGCCGGGCGCCAGGTGAATCGTGAGCTTGTCTCCCGCCTTGACAGGCTTCTTGCTGATGGCCAAGCTGGTGGCGACTTTATCCGCGTCTGCGCCGTCGGTGAAAATCTGCGCTTCGAACTCGCCGGCACCCAGGAAGCTGAGGGGAATCTCCAGGTTGCGCGCGTCCCAGTTCGTCATCGCACCCAGATACCAGGTGTCGCCATGGCGGCGCGCGATGGTGACGTACTGTGAGGGCTCGCCGTTTACAACTTTGGTTTCATCCCAAACGGTGGGAACCTGATCCAGGAATTCCATTCCCGGGTTGTGGTCATAGATTTCGGGATAATCCGAAAGCATCACCAGCGGGCTTTCGAAGACCACGTACATGGCCAACTGATGGGCGCGGGTTCCCTGGCACATCGGGTCGATATTCCGAGGTTTGAACTGTTCGCGTGTGGCGTTGTTGAAGCAGCCCGGTGTGTAGTCCATGGGACCGGCGAGCATGCGGGTGAAGGAGATGGTGACGTCGTGTTCAGGCGTCACGCGCTCGCTCCACTTGTTGTATTCCAGGCCCATCACGCCTTCACGGGTAAGGAGATTGGGATAGGTCCGGCGCAGGCCGGTGGGCTTGTACGCTCCATGATAATCCACCACCAGGTGATGCTCGGCGGCCTTGCGGACCAGGCGCTCGTAGAAGTTCACCATCTCCTGATCGTCGCGATTCATGAAGTCAACCTTGATGCCGGCGGCGCCCCACTTGGAGTGGAGGTCCAGGGCCTCATCCATCTGCTTATCAAGCGCTCCCCAGTAAAGCCACAACAGCACTTTCACACCCTTCTGCTTCCCGTGCTCGATGATCTCCGGGACGTTCACCTCCGGGACGTAGGTCAGAATACTTTGCGGATGCGTGTAGTCCTTCGCGGGGTACCAACCTGCATCCACAAGCATGTACTCAAGATGATGTTCGGCGGCGAAATCGATGTAGTGCTCCATGGTGGCAGTGTTCATTCCCGGCTGGAAGGTGACGTTCTGGGCGAAATCGCCTGACCACCAATCCCACGCCGCTTTGCCGGGTACGATCCAGGAAGTGTCCCCGATCGCCGACGGCGGGCTGAGGTCCAGAATAAGATAGTTGGATTCGATCAGGCCGCCTGGCCGATCGTTGATCAGGAGCACCCGCCAGGGCGTAGCCTTGGGCGTGGCACCGGTGACCACCTGGTCCATGCGGTCGGGGCCCGGGGAGAGTTTACTCACCAGGGCATTTGCAAACCCCGGAACGCCCCCGACATACATCCCGGCGTAGTCTGTGAGGTCGGCTTCCAGCAACGCCACCCAGGGGCCGCCGGGGATCTCCACGAGCAACGGCAGGTTGATGATGGAGGCAGGCTTGATCATGTTCAGATTAGTCCTGCGGTACTCACCTTCGTTGTCGGTGTTGAAGCGGCCCTTGTTCAGGGCAAAGGCCGAAGCGTCGCGAGCGAAATAGAACCCCGTGTTCTCCGCCATGAGCGTGAACTTTTCCATGGCGCTTTGCTGCGGCAGGAAATAGCGGAATGCGGCGCCTTCATTGTAGGCGCGGAAAATCACGTCCACCCGGCAGCCGGGCGCCTGCTTTTCGCGCAGCGAAATCCGGAGCTGATTGTAATGGTCAGGGACTTCTCGCAGCGCGCCGAGGCGGTTCGTCCACGTGTCGTCCCGGGAATGGCGGTCAGTGCCGATAATCTCAAAGTCATGATCCAACGGCGCGGCGCCTTCGAGGTCCAGCCCGAGGGGAGAGTCGGTTAACACCGGTACGCCGCCATAACTAACGCGATAGTATGCGCGTGCGCCGGGAAGGTAGGGTTGGGGATTGGACTTGAGGGCGAAAGAAATCACCACCTTGCCATCGGGCGATGCGACGGCAAGTTCATCCGCGGCGCGGACGGAGCGAGCCGGCACCAGGCTGAAAAGCAAAGCGGCAGCCGCGAGGGTGAGGGAAATGAATCCGCGGGCCATAGGGTTTTCCTCCTTGAAGTGCTTTCCGGAACCCGACGTCAGGCGCCAAGGTGCTTGATTTGCCGGCAGGCTAATTCGTATTGGGGGAATTTCTTCTCGGCCTCGCGGAACTCCCGCGAGTGGACCACTCTTCGCTGGCCACGCCGTTCGACCGGAAAGCGGGTGTGCAGCATTTCGTGGTAAACCACGTATTCTATCAGATAGCGGGGAACCGCAGGGGAATCGAGTTTCCGGCTGACGATAATCGCCCCGTGGCCGGAATCGTAGTGGCCCAGGATCCGGCGGGAATTCTTGTGGCTCCAACCGAGGCGGGGCGGGGGGATCTGGCCGTGGAAGAAGCGGTGGTTCAAACCGTGGAAAATTTCTTCCAGATCATGGTGGCGGCCGCGCGCCGGCAACAGGCGCTTGGATCCGCGTTCGCGGCGCGCCGCATCAATACGGCCGCGAATCGCCGGCCGGAAAGTGTAGACGAGATAGCACTCCCGGGCCTCGCGCGAAGGGCGTCGCCGGAAGATTCGCGCCAAGAGGATTTCCGCCAGGGCCTCGAGAACCAGCGGCGGAGCCTCCGCCAGCAAGTCGGACACGCGCGCTTTTACCACGCCGTTGCGCAGGGTGATGGTGCTACGCAATCCCGCAAAGGGATGGAACCGCGCGCCAATACTTACAATGGGTGACTTGATCCGCAGGCGGGAAAAAACCCGCCGGAAGACTTCGGTGAGGTCGGGCGGAGGCCCGAGCGGCAAAGCGAGCTGTTCGCCATGTGTCATAAAAGCAGTGGTTAGTGGATAGTGGATAGTGGTTAGTTCACAACCCCCAAGCACTAGTGGTTAGTTCAAAACCGCGACTACTAACCGCTCAGGCTCGTGCAAATTAGGCTGTGGACGGGCAGGCATTACCTTCGGCTCCGCCGCTTGCTGTGCGGAGAGGCTGCGCCTTTCCGATACGGGCACTCACTCCCTAACCTCTATTCGCGCCGCCGGAAGGCATAGGCCTTCCGGCGGCGCAGAAAGAAAATAATCTGGCGATTCCGCCCGGAAAGCCGGAGGCTTTCCGCAGAGCAGGCGGCGGAGCCGTAGCAAGTTTCACTCCGATTCCTCAATTTGGACAGGCCCCCTACCCCCCAAAACTAGTGGCTAGTGGTTGGTGGTTAGTTCACAACTGCTGACCACCAAGCACTGGTGGTTAGTTCGCAGTTGCTAGTCACTAGCCACTAACCACTATTCACTAACCACTGCCCTTCAGTCCTCGTCCTTGTCGGTGGGGGGGCCTTTCTCATGCTCTTTCTTCCGCAACTTCTCTTCTTCCCTGGTGCGCTTCTTTTCCTCCTTCTCGCGATCTTTTACGGCCTGGGCGTCGGCTTTTTCTTCGCGCTTCAGTTCGCCGAACAGCTTCGACTGCTCGGAAAGGGCTTTGGTGGCGCCGTCGAGCGCGTCGGTGAAATCGTCGATGGCGTCGCCGAGCGATTTGCGATAAGCGGCGGCATAGGGATCCGGTGATTGTTCAATATGCCGCAATTGCTCGAGCTGGTGGGGGCCCGTTTCAAGAAGCTTCTTCAGCCCGGCGCGCATGTCGTCGCGACGATCGAAGTGATCCTCGATGTAGTCCTTTAGGGCGTCGGTGATGCGAATATACTGGTCGAGCTGCGTATCGAGGTAACCGGGTATATCGTAATCCGGGTTCGGCGGCCGGTTACGGTAATCATCGAACCGCGTCAGGCGGATTTGCGCAAACGACAGATATTTTTCGATGCGCTCCGAAGGCGCCTGCGCTTCGCGCAACTCGTCCACTTCATCGTCGCTGAGGTAATCGCCTTTTTCCGCCCCCCCCGCGACGCCCAGGGAAACCGCCAGCAACAGGGCCGAAGTCATCAAGGTGCGCATACGGCAATCACCGCACTTCCGTGGGGCTCCCCGGGCTCGTGGTCGTCTGCGGAGCGGGCGAACCTTTGTGGGTCCGGGGGGGGTTCCCGGGGAATAGCGCGTGGAGAACCTCGTACCGCATCTGTTCCAATTCTTGCGCAGCATTCATCAAGGGCGCACGGTCAAAGTAGCTTACGGTCCGCCCCAAGTCTTGCAGCAAGCGCACATTTTCGCGGAGCGCAATCTCCAGCTCTCTGAAGCCCTCCGGTTGTTTCGACGCCTTGCGTCCGGAATCCTGGAGAAGTTTCCAGGAAGTTTTCATTGTGTCGACAAACGTGCCAAGAAGCTTTGCGCCCGCCTCGATATGACCCTGCGCATAGGCATCACGGACTTGCGTGAGTTTCAGTCTGGCGAGCTTGATTTCGTCCTTCGCCTTCTTGACGGGATTCTGTTGGCGCTGGATTCGTTGGAGCAGTTGCGCTTCGGTCTCGCGTCCCATGGCGCACCAGCCGGCCAAACACATCATCAATACGGCCAACCAGACCGATAAGACTGTCCAGCGTTCCCGTGCCATACCCTTAGATTATAGCTATTTTGAAAGCTCTCGGCGGAGAAGCTTTGCCCGTTGGGTGGCCTGCCATTGCTGATCCGGAGTCTTGCCGTGCGAGAGTTGCAGGAAGTGTTCGTAATTGGCCAACGCTTCTTTGCGCGCCATGAGGTGATCGTAACAGGTGGCCAGGACGAAAAACACATAGGGCTCCGCGTTCGGGGTTTTCGCCAACTGTTCAAGAAGCGGGATCGCCTCCGGGTAGCGTTTTTGAAGGTATAGGCAGGAAGCCAGGCCGATGGCGGCGTCGCGATTGTGCGAGTCCCGTTGCAGGGCGGTGCGGAACTCCCCTTCGGCCTCCGGATATTTCTGTTCTTTCAAAAGGATCTCCCCGAAAGCGCGATGGAGATCCGCGACGCCTGGCTGCGTCTTCACCGCCAGACGATAATACTTCTCCGCTTCGGGCAGCTTTTTCAGGCGTGCGTTGACATCACCCAGCGCCGCGGTAAGGCCGGGCAGGTCCGGTTTGACTCGGTATATGCTTTCCAAAGTGTCGCGGGCTTTCTCATTTTGCTTTTGCTCCAAGTAAAGCCGCGCCAGGTGGAATTGCGTTTCCACGTCATCCGGCCGCGATGCCAGGTATTTTTCGAAATGCGTTACCGCCTGCGCGGTGTCGTTCAGCGCTTCGGCGGCCAAGGCTGCTCCCAGGTCCGCCTGTGCCAGTTTTGGATCCACCGCCAGGGCCTGCTGAAAGGCGGCGAGCGCCTCCGCCGGGTGTTTCTGCTGAAGTTCGAGTTGGCCGAGTTCAAATTGCGCAATGGCCAGGCGCGGGTCGAGCCGGGTAACCTCCTGAAACTCTTTCCGGGCGGCGTCCGGCTGGCCGGTTTGGGCGAGTGCGCGCGCGTAATACAGGTGGGCGCGGGCATGCTCAGGTTTCAGCGCCGCGGCCTTCTGCAAATGTTCCAGCGCCGCCTGCGGCTGCTTCTGTTCCATCAGCAGAATTCCCAGGTTCAGCCGCGCGGCAAAAAGATCGGGGGCAAGCGCCAAGGTTGTCTGGTAGGCCTTGACCGCCTCCTCCGGCTCGTGCAGACCCGTGTAAGCATAGCCCAGGTTGAACCAAGCCTGCGGCATGGCGGGCTGCTTCGCGACGACGGCCTTCAGCGCCTTCGCCGCTTCGGCGAAGTCCTTCCGTGTCAGCGCATCCCCCGCCGTATGCAGTAACGCGGAAAGATCCGCGGAGTCCGCCGGGGCGGGGGGCCGCGCGGGGGCGGGCTCGTTGCCCATCTTTTTCAGCAACTGGATGAGTCCCTCGGTGGCTCCTGCTTTGCGCAAGTCGCGTTCGAGTGCGGGAGTCACCTTGAAATCGACGCCATCTTTACGCGCGAAAGCCTCGATTTGCCGGGAGGGAACGCCGGCCTGAAGCATATTGAGGGTTTGCTCCTGCGAGAGTGGCGCTTCCTTTTCCTCACTGGGAGCGGGCAGAGGTGATGTACTCGCGCCGGGCCGCCCAGCCAGCGCGCACGCCGCCCCCTGGGGGGCGATCAGCAAGGCCAGGGAGACGGCCGCTAGCGCCAGAGAGGTTAAATGCCCCGTGAAAGAGCGCATGGCATCAATTCTTCGTTTTCACCAAGCCGCGCGGCGGCTTGGAATGGGGAAGATATTTCGCCAGAAACTTTCCCGTCAACGAGAGGCTGTTGGTCAGCAGGCTTTCGGGCGGGCCCGCCGCCACAACATATCCCCCGGAATCACCCCCGTCCGGGCCGAGATCAATGATCCAGTCCGCGGTCTTCAGAACGTCCATATGGTGCTCGATGACTAAAACGGTGGCGCCGGTTTCAATCAGGCGGCGAAAAGCCGTTAGCAATTTGCTGATGTCGTCAAAGTGAAGACCCGTGGTGGGCTCATCGAAAATGAAGAGGGAATTTTCGCTGGCCCGATGCGCCAAGTGGGCGGCCAGGCGCACGCGTTGGGCCTCGCCCCCGGAAAGCGTGGTGGCGGATTGTCCCAGCCGCAGATACCCCAGTCCAACTTCCTCCAGCACGCGGATTTTGCCGGTTAACTTGGGGACATTGGAAAAAAAGGTCAAAGCCTCTTTCACCGTCATCTGCAACACGTCGTAGATGCTCTTCCCTTTGTACTGGATTTCCAAAATACCGGGCTTGAAACGGCGGCCGCGGCACTCCTCGCAAACCAGGTCCACGTCGGCGAGAAATTGCATTTCCATCGTCACCGTGCCGTCGCCCTGGCAGGTCTCGCAGCGGCCTCCGGGAATGTTGAAGGAAAAATATCCCGGCGTGTACCCGCGCTTGCGCGCTTGCAGAGTGGAGGCGAAGACCTCGCGAATGGCGTCAAAAGCCTTGATATAGGTGACGGGATTGGAGCGCGGCGTGCGGCCCAGCGGCGATTGATCGACAAGCACAATTTCCGCGAGCTGCTGGTCGCCTTCAATGCGTTCGCACTCGGCGCGGGGCGCCGGCAGGCCACGGCGCGAGATGAGGGCGTTGTAGAGCACATCGTGAACCAGCGTGGACTTTCCTGACCCGGAGACGCCGCTGACGCACACCATGAGTCCGAGAGGAATTTCCACGTCAATGGATTTCAGATTGTGCTGGCGCGCGCCGCGAATCCGCAGCCAGGCCTTGCCGGGCGTGCGCCGCTCCTTGGGAACGGGAATTTGCAGTTCTCCGGAAAGATACCGCCCCGTCAGCGAATGCGGGTCAGCGCGCAGCCCCTCCATATCGCCCGCGTAAATGACGCGGCCGCCGTGCTCGCCGGCGCCGGGGCCGAGGTCCAGCAGTTTGTCCGCCTCGCTCATTATCTCGGGATCGTGCTCGACCACCAGCACGGTGTTCCCCAGATCACGCAGGGTTTTCATAATCTCAATCAGCCGGCCGGTGTCGCGAGGGTGCAGGCCAATGGAAGGCTCATCCAGAACATAAAGCGCCCCAACCAGGTTGGAGCCCAGCGCCGTGGCTAACTGAATGCGCTGCGATTCGCCGCCGGACAGCGTGGAGGCGAGCCGGTCCAGGGTCAGGTATTCCAGCCCGACCCGGTAGAGGAACTTCAAGCGTGAGCGGATTTCTTCCAGAATCTTTTCGGCAATCGTCTGCTGCTGCGCCGAAAGGCGTAGCTCGTTGAAAAAATGATAGGCGTCCTGGATGGACAGGCGGCAGACTTCCGTGATGTTTTTCTGCTGGACGCTCACGTTCAAGGCTTCGCGGCGCAGGCGTCCGCCCTGGCATTCCTGGCACAGGGTGTAGCCGCGATAACGGCTGAGGAACACGCGCACGTGCAGCTTGTACTTCTTCCGCTCCAGGTACGCAAAAAAACCGCGGATGCCCCCGAAATCACCGTCGCCCTCTACCAGCCAGCGGCGCTGGTCGGAGTTGAGCTTGTAGTAAGGAACGTCGAGGGGAATTCCCCGCGCCCGCGCGGCCCGGCGCATTTCATTCTGGGGCAGGCGGTAGCGCGGCTTGGTCCAGGGTTCTACCGCGCCTTCGGCCAGAGTCTTGTTCTTGTCCGGAATCACCAAGTCGAGATCGAAATCAATGGTATTCCCGAATCCCTGGCACCGCGGGCAGGCCCCGTAAGGATTGTTGAACGAGAACAGACTCGGCTCGGGGTCCTGATAAACGATTTTGCAGGTCTTGCACTCAAAGCGCTCGTTGAAGACCCATCGTTCCAGGGGTGTGGCGGAGTCCGGCGGAACGAATTCCAGGATCGCTTCGCCGGACTCACGGTAGCAAAGTTCCACCGAATCGATGACCCGCTGGCGAATGTCCGCCGCCACCGCGAGGCGGTCCACCAGAATGTAAACCGGCTGCGAGAAATCCACGTCGAGCAAGGACTCCGGCGTGGAGAATTCAAAAACGCGGCCCTGCTGGTACAACCGGTTGTAGCCCCGTTGGCGAAGAGCGAAGAGCCGGGGCTTCAAATCGTCACTGGGCAGCGCGGGCCCCGCCGCTGAGGGCGAAAGGCTCGCAACCTCGCCCGGCGCCGGCCGTTTGCGCCTTGCGATACCGCCCCGATTAGCCGCCACGGGGGCTGACGGCTTTACGCCCTTGCGGTCAGCGCTTTCGGGAATCGTGGGTTCCGCCGAAACCCCCGGGTTCACCTGAAACAGCACATAAAAGCGGCGGCCTGGTTCCCCCGCCAGGACGCTTTCCGCAATGGCGTCAACATGGTCCCTCTGCACCACTTGGCCGCAGCGGTAGCACGTGGTAACGCCGATGCGCGCAAAAAGCAGGCGCAAGTAATCATAGATTTCGGTGGCCGTCGCCACCGTCGAGCGCGGATTGCGCGTGGTGTTTTTCTGGCGAATGGCCACCGGCGGCGCGATGCCAGCAATCTCGTCGACGTCCGGTTTCTCCATGCGTTCCAGAAATTGCCGCGCGTAAGCCGAGAGCGACTCCACGTAGCGGCGCTGGCCTTCGGCATAGAGCGTGTCAAACGCCAGGCTGGACTTCCCGGAGCCCGAAAGCCCCGTGACCACGGTAATTTTGTTATGGGGAATCGTGCAGTCGATATTCTTCAGGTTGTGGACGCGCGCCCCGCGGACGACGATTTCATCCCCCACCGAACTCGTTCGAGCGCCCCCAGACGCATTTGGCCCGATTGCGGTATTTCTTCCCCCATCGCGGCCGCCCGCAGGTTCCGCCCCTCCCGCTTGGGGCGAACGGCGTTCGGCGCTGGCCGGAGTTTCAACCAGCGCACCCGGGCTGATGGATTGATTCTCGCCTGTGCTCAAGGATCGCCTGCTTTTCAGCCGGAAAGCGCCGGCCCGCCGGTTTTGACGCCGCAGTCAGACAGACACGGTGAATTCCGGGCCCCAAAGCCTAAACAATCAATTATATGTCGCAGGGAATCGGCATGCAATGTGATCGAGTTGCGGGTGTCGAGTTTCGGGCAGTGGGTCAGTTTGGTGAACCGACGGGCAGTAACGAAGATAGGGCCGAAAGGAACGAACTTGTCCGAGAAGGGCGTCTTCAGGCGCAATCCGGCGCAGTACCCACGCAGCATAGTTTACGAATGCGTTATCCAGGAGGAATTAGCAGGACAACGTGCGCACCACACGTACGGGTAGCCGACTGACCAGCCAAGTGATCGCATAGGTCACAGGAGCAAGCAAAAGGCGCTGTGCTAATTTTCCGAGTGGCCACCATCCCGATATCATCGCGTGGAACCTCAAACCGAGGCGCGGAGTTTGGCCAGTCCACTTAAGGATGACCAGATGCTCCATGCCTTCTCGCACATGGCGTTAGGCAGCGCGGTGCCGACGAGTCACGGCGAAAAGGGCATAGCTGTATGCTATTTGCGCTCGTTAAACGCTTCCTCCAGTTCGCGGATACTGTTCATCACTGCGTCGAAGTCGGGCTCCTGGCCAAAATACATTTCTCGCATTTTCTCGTAATCTCTGCGTAGAGCGCCCTCGAGTTCTCGGCTGGGCGCAAGGTGGAGAGTTCCCTTCTTCGCGAGTTCGTAATGGGCCGCGCCTTCCCGGAAGAAGTGCTGTTTATGAGCCACCACCTGCTCCAGCAAAGCTAAATCTTTCAGGGCTGAAAGGCCCCGTTGGTGTTTTGAAATGGCCACAACATCATGATAGTGGCGGAATATCCGCTCGGAAACTGGCTTCCCGGCTTCGACCCGATAGTACTCGCGATGCAGAATCGTGGCCTTTTCCCAGAACGTGCGCTCGGGGCTAATGGCGTTTACGTTCGCATCGCGCACCTGGAACTGGTCGGGAAACGCTTCTGCCGCATACGGGGTCACCTTCGCTTCCTCGCAAGGCACCTGATCACCGCGGCACCCAAGTTCAAGGCGCACTGCGCGCTTAATATATCCCTTGGCAAGGGAGTCGGGGATGCCTGCCGGATACTTGAAATCGACGGTACCACCGTCTGGAGCATTGGGATCGATTTCGAGAGCCCAGTCGCTATCGCCGATGATTGAGCGAATCTCCGCTTGGAGTCCTGGCACGAAGTTTTCAGCGATGACGTCGCGACACGAGCTCTTCAGCTTTTCGATAGTTCTATCGCGTAATTTCGTGCCTGGTTGGTTGGCAGGATCGCTTTCATCGTTGAACCCGAGTTGATGGCGGTTGATGACCAGATCGATGTCTTCGGAAAACCGGCTGATAATTCCAAATACCTTCGAGAGCGATGTACCACCTTTAAAGATCAGCCGGGGAAGACCTTGGAGACGGAAGATCCAATAGAGTATCCAACATACCCAGAAGTCCTTCTCCACGATTTCTGGCGAGATCCCCTTGACGCTGGCCGTCTGGTTAAATAGCGCCTCTCGATCCTTCGGCGTCGCCTTGGCCCACGTGTCCATCTATGCCTCTTTCAGCCGCCGTATGATCTCGTGACTCCAGCCTGGAGCATGTTTGATTAATTTCGTGAGTTGCCGCCTGTCATCAGCGCTCAAGGCGCGGGACAACTGACGAACAACCAAGTCCTTGCTCGCGTTGGGACCAACAGCGCGTATCGCCTGTATGGCCAATCCTGCTGGGGTTCCTGCTCCGGGGAACTTCGAGGGTCTCGCAGGTTTCAGTCGAATGGTTTGAGCACCGATCTTGACGCGGTAAGCAGGGCCGTCGGTGAGATACACCAATTGGGCCGGAACCTGGTCGGTCAGGCCAAGCAAGTTGGCCGCACGCGCCCCCGACACCTGCACTCGGCTTCCAGTCTTTGCCGCGAGGACTGCGGCCACATCATCAGGATTGGGAGCAAGAATGCCAAGTTTCTTGTGAACGCGTGGATAATCGTATACGCCTTGCGCCAAGTGGCGAATGGCCTTGTCGCGCGTGAAGCGCGACAAAGCCAGATCAATGGGATGCCTTGTGCCCAGATCGAGGAAATCCCTCGGCGTGAAAACCCACCCACGCCCGTGTACTCGAATTCGTTTCAGAATGGCTGCTGCTATAGAATCCATCTTGTTTCTTGAGAGAAATACTATATAGTTTTTCTCTCATGAATGCAAGCGCATGATGATGCTAATTCCTTTAAACTAAGTTAGCTATGGAGTATGTTGCAAGCCTACACCTTGGTATACTACTGAATCAGATTAATTCCTGGAATTCGTTGTTGCAAGCAATGTGATGACTAGGTATGTATACCTAATTATCACATTGGCTCACATCCGCACTTGACCTCACAAAAAGCGATTGTATTCATGCCTATCTGTTAGGTATACGGCCTAACCGTGGGAGTGGCCAAGCCGTAGGTTCCTATTGATTCGGCCACGCGGGATGAAACCTACGGAGTTGTGATCTGCGCACAGGCGTTTGAGCCACCACCACGCCGTCTGATCCCATGAATTCTGCGATTGGTCAGAGTTTTCTTTCCTGCCCGCAGGATTTCTTTGCAGATTTCTCTTGACAAACGGCAGGTCAATAGACTAGAATAGTAGTATGAGAGTTGTACGCTTCACCTCTGCCCTGCTGCATGCCTTTTCCCCTCCGCCTTCAGGCGACTTCTTTCCCCAAGCGGCGCTGGCATTCGGCAAGGTCATTTTGACCGTTTGTGGCCCGGTTCGAGCGACTGTGCAACATGAGAAATGGAGATAGCTCCCCAGATTTTGATGAAAACAAAGGGTCGCTGTCTGACAATTTGTCGCCTACCCTGAGAACTTCATGAAATCACAGGGGTTATCAAAAACTCTCGGATGTCGTTGGAAACAATTCAGATAATCGCAAAAAGCCAACCTCCAACCTACCGAATTGC
>Ga0315282_10012184_pt1 | contig 13199 bp, 9 predicted proteins | sample YL17G07_20_MG_FD_203693 | JGI IMG/M metagenome (GOLD analysis project Ga0315282, IMG submission 203693) | Sediment microbial communities from Yellowstone Lake, YNP, Wyoming, USA - YL17G07_20 | ecosystem: Environmental > Aquatic > Freshwater > Lake > Sediment | place: USA: Wyoming | collected...
GATTAACCTCTTCCAGAACCCGCTCCGCTAAGTTTCCCCGACCCCGAATGCTTTCGGGGGATACCCGCCTCAGGCGAACCAGCAAACGCTGATAATCCGCCAAAACCCGCTGACAATCAGAACACGCGTCCAGATGCTCTTTGAACTGCCGCGCTTCGTCCGGACTCAGTTCATTCTGAAGATACGCTAAGACATCTTTATTATAATTGCATTGTGTCTTCATCCTTCAACACCTCCCGTAATTGCTGGAACGCCAGAGACATTCTGGATTTCACCGTCCCTACCGGAATCTTTAATACCTCGGCAATTTCCTCGTAGGTTAAGCCCTGATAGATACTTAACACCACGGTCATCCGCAGTTTCTCGGACAATTTATTGATTGCCTCCTGAATATCCAATCTGTCGTCTAAAGGCTCTTTAGACTCTACAAACTCTTTAGACTCTATAAACTTATTCCGCTTCTGCCTCCGGCCCTCATCCGCCCAGGAATGTCGCGCCAGCGTATATAAAAAAGTCGTAAACTTGTGCGTTGGTCTATATTTATACCGATAATTAAATAACTTAATAAAGGTTTCCTGGATGCAATCCTCCGCCCTATTAATATCAGCGCCCAGCCGCCGAAAAAAGTTCAGTAAGGGAGACTGGTAACGCTGGATAATCTCCCGGAATGCATCGTTTTCATCCCGCACCCATCCGTGCGGATAGGTGCGGGACTTTAATAATGCCATTAATTGAAAGTCACTGAGTTCTTGATAAGGCATAACCGGTAAAAGTTTATTTCTCACCACAAAGACAGAGCGAAGCCTCCCGTCAGAGGGACAAAGAGCACAAAGTTCGTAAATCTTAATTCCCGAAATCTCTCTTTGTGTCCTTTGTGCCTTTGTGGTTCATATTGTTAGAAGGGCCAAGTTAAAGGCGCAGTCTATTTTCCTACTGCATACTTTTTAACGCCTATCTCGTAGAGGTCGTTCCCCTTGGTGTCATTAATCACGATGAGAGGAAAGTCTATGACCTCTAAACGACGGACGGCCTCAGGGCCAAGGTCGTCATAGGCAATAACCTCCGCCTTTTTGATATGCTGGCTGAGAAGAACCGCGGCGCCACCCACCGCGGCAAAATAAATGGCTTTATGTTTCTTAATGGATTCAATCACTTCAACCGAACGTTTGCCTTTACCAATCATCCCTTTCAAACCGTATTCCATTAGAAGCGGCGAATAGACATCCATCCGGTATGATGTAGTTGGACCGGCTGAACCGATAACCTGACCAGGCTTGGCAGGTGTTGGCCCAACATAATAAACCACCGCGCCCTTGAGGTCAAAGGACAGTTTAGGTGAACGCTTTTCGTTGCGTGCCTGAGTTATCTCGTCAAAGATACGTTTATGGGCGGCATCACGGGCTGTGTAGATAACGCCGGAAAGCGTTACCTTATCACCGGCTGATAATTTCCGGATAACCTCGTCGGTTAATGGTGTGGCAAGTTTCATAGTTACATTGTTACAAAGTTACAACGTTACAACATTAAAACACTGTAACATTGTAACTCTATATAATTACTGTCTTCCTCCGCGCCGCATGGCAGTTGAAATTGACCGCCACGGGCAAGGCCGTAATATGGCACGGTCCGAATTCAATATGCACATCCAGGGCCGTCACCCGTCCGCCCAAACCGCCCGGACCGATGCCGGTATTATTTATCGCGCCCAGTAATTCCTCTTCTAATTTAGCATAATATGGGTCTGGCTGTCTTGAGCCAATTGGTCTCAAGAGCGCCCGTTTAGCCAGAAGTGTCACACCGTCAAAGTTCCCGCCAATCCCCACCCCGACTACCGTCGGGGGGCAGGGGTTAGAACCAGCCTTCTTGACCGTTTCCAGCACGAACTTCTTGACGCCTTCTACACCGGCTGAAGGTGAAAGCATCACCAAGGCGCCCATATTTTCGCTCCCGCCACCCTTGGGCAGAAACGTCAGTTTTAACTTATCACCAGCAACCAATTCTATATGAATCGCCGCGGGTGTATTATCGCCCGTATTCTTACGGTTCAAGGGGTCGGCCACGATGGACTTGCGCAGATAACCTTCGGTGTACCCCTGCCGGACACCTTCATTGATGGCGTCATATAGATTACCGCCTGTGATATGGACTTCCTGACCGAGTTCTACGAAGACCACGGCGGTGCCAGTATCCTGGCAGATAGGCATCTGGTTTTCCCGGGCCAGGTCGTTATTCTTAATCAGTTGCGCCAGGACGTCCTTGCCAATGGGCGACTCTTCCCGCTTAACCGCTTCTTTGAGTGCCGCGAGGACTTCATCGGGGATAAGACAGGCGGCCTCTATCGCCATCTGCTTTATCGTTGAGGTAACAAGTTCTGTTCTTATCTCACGCATATATTTAATTTATTTAAGCACTACTTACCGGAAGTGTCAAGAAAACTTCGTAACCACGAATTAACACGAATAAACTCTAATAATTATAATATATTTATTCCCTTCGTGTGAATTAGTGTTCATTCGTGGTTGCATTTTTCCTATACCGCAAGAAAATTACTTGACTACTTAATCACCGCGAGTTATATAAAAGCCATGAAGCGATACAGTCGTCGTGAGTTTCTGGAAAAAGCGGCTATGATTGGCGGTGCGGGATTAATCCTGCCTAAGACATCATTCCTCTTTGCCCAACCCAAGGATACACCCAAGGAACCCGAACCGCCGCTTGATAAAATCATCGCGGTATGTGAAGGAAAAGAGCCATCTAAGTTAACCAAAGGTGTGATAGAAGCCCTGGGTGGAATGGGTAAATTTGTCAAGAAGGGTCAAACGGTCCTGGTCAAACCAAATATTGCGTGGGAGCGCAAGCCGGAATTGGCCGCCACGACTAATCCGGAGGTGGTGGCGACGATTGTCCAGGAGTGTTTCGCGGCCGGGGCTAAAAAGGTGATTGTTCTGGACCGCTCCTGCGCCGATGCCCGCCGCTGTTACCGGCTGAGCGGCATAGAAGAAGCCGCCAAAAAGGCCAAGGCCGAAGTAATTATTGTTGAAAACCGACCGGCCTTCTTTAAGAAGGTGCAATTCCCCAAGGGCAAAATAATCAAGGAATGGGATATTGTCAAAGAGGCCACCGAGTGCGATGTCTTTATCAATGTCCCGATTGCCAAGCACCATAGTCTCCCAAAGTTAACGCTGGGCATCAAGAACTTAATGGGTCTAATGGGTGGTAATCGGGCGGATATCCACAAGGATATCGGTCAGAAATTAGCCGATGTCCTGACCGTCATCAGACCACACCTGACTATCATTGACGCCTATCGCGTGCTGGTCGCCCACGGTCCGACCGGCGGTAAAGACGAGGATGTCAAACTCGTGGGTAAGGTCATTGCGGGAGTTGACCCGGTGGCGGTGGATGCCTACGCCGCATCTTTAGAGGTCTTTAAAGATATCGTGGGCGATGCACCGATTTGCTATGTCAAAGCCGCGGCGGAAATGGGCTTAGGCGAGATGGACCTCACTAAACTGAAGATAATAGAAAAGAAAATCTAACCCCATATCCGTCAAATAGGATTCATCCTGAAGGACGCCCGCCTGACCAGACGGGCAGGCAGAGAAGAAATCAACCAATATTCCTAATATTTTGCTTGACAGATAGTTGCCGGAACATGTTAAGGTATTAATAGATTGGAAGCCTTAACATATTTTCCAGAACATCTATTTATCTCTTGACAAGCCTATAGCGATTCCTTATAATCCAAGCAATCAAACAGCGACATTGATACTCCCTCTGTTGATAGTTACCAAGCCTTGAAATGGGAGCGTTCGTCCAGTGTAGCGAGTGGTTAGCCGATCATTCCGGCCTGGCAAACAAATATAATTATTTTGTTTAGGCAGAACCGCTCAAGCAGATTGCTTTTTGATATTGACTACCAATGTTATACTTAAATTATTTTTCAGAATTGAGAATATTGGGCAAATTAGTAATAAGGCTATTTACATATTCTGCCTCTTGACGTATCTTTTTTAGTAATCCGGAACGTTTTGTTTCATTATTTAAGTTTTCTGGTTTTAACAATTCGGAAGTGATTTGTGAAATGGAGGTTAGCGGCGCTTGAAGGTCAAAAGAGAAACTTGTCAAAAGTAAGTTTTTAAATCCCTCGGTCATAATTTTGGCTTCTGCGTCCACGGCGGCTGCGGCAAGTTGGGCGCCTTCCACGGCTAAAGCGGCCTGGGTAACAAACATCTCCAGCATATGAAACTGTTCCGGGTTTATAAACTGTTTGTCTTCACTTGGAAAAACCCCGATTACTCCGACTATCTTTTCCGCACCGACAAAGGGCATGTAAATTCCCTTTGACCCGGCCAGGGTATCGGTATCCTTACCAGCTATTTTTTTATTCTCATATACCCATTGCGCCACCGTCGGTTCATTCGGGAATAAATCCAATTCTTTGGCTTCGCCGAAACGGGCGACAAGTTTTTTATTGGCATCAGGCGTAAAAATAACAGCCCGGCATTTAAAAAAGTCCTGAACATGCCGTAAGGCAATTTTGAAGAGTTCATCCGGATAAGAACTGTGTAATAAATCACGGCTTAAGGCATATAAGGTTTGAGTCCGATTTTCGCTAAGCCGCATCAGGAATGCTTGGCGGCGAAGTTGTCCGGTCAAATGAGCTATGACAAGTCCCACCGCAAGCATTATCACAAATGTAAGGACGTATTGAGCGTCTGCTACCGCAAACGTAAGATATGGCGGCACAAAAAAGAAATCAAAGGATAAAACACTGAGAAACGAGGCTATTATTGACATCAGACGCCCATAACGGAAGGCAATCCATGCTACACCCAGGAAATAAATCATGGTTAAATTTACCGGGGACAGCGCCAACTGTGAATGCAGGAACCAATCAACTAAGGTGCAAAGAAGAATGAGACCTATTACCCAGCCAAGATTTCTCCACGAAAAGGGTATCGTGGCTGCAGGAGCGACTTTAACCGGTTCCGTTTCGCCTTCCTCGCTTAATAAATACAAATCCATTTCCTTGCCTTTACGGGCTAATTTACTAAGAACAGAACCAAGGACAAACTCCCGCCACCTTGGCCTTTTCGGTTTCCCGATAATTATCTTGGTAATATTATTTGAACGGGCATACGCAATTAACGTATCCGCAATATCCTGTCCGCTGAGACGGACGGCATTAGCGCCCAATTTTTCTGCAACACGCAGCATTTCAGATACATTATTTATGCTTTCCTGTCCTAATTGTGCGGTGGTTTCCACAAAAGCAACATGCCATTCCGCCCCTATGTCCGACGCGATACGCTTGCCCGCCCTGATTAAATGAACGGCACGCGGGTTCGGGCTGATGCATACCAAGAATCTGTCCCGCGCACCCAAGACTTTCGAAATAGCATGAGATTGCTTGTAAAACATGAGTTTCTCATCCACATTATGTGCGGTATAACGCAGTGCCAACTGCCGCAATGCAATTAGATTGCCCGGCTGGAAAAAGTGCTGGGCGGTTTGTTCAGCGACGTCGCCGAGGTAAACCTTTCCTTCCTTAAGACGTTTCAAAAGGTCTTCGGTAGGCAAATCAACCAGTTCTATCTCGCTTGCCTTTTCCACGATGGTATCGGGGACTGTTTCACGGACTATGACACCGCTAATCTGCGCCACCACATCTGTTGCGCTTTCACAGTGCTGGACATTTAAGGTAGTATAAACATCTATACCTTTATCAAGTAATTCTTCAACATCCTGCCACCTTTTCAGGTGACGTGAACCCGGGGCATTGGTATGCGCAAGTTCGTCAACCAAAATAAGGGCAGGTTTCCTTTTTAAGGCACCGTCAATATCAAATTCCCTTAATTCTACATTTTTATAAGGAATGATTTTATGGGGTAAGATTTCCAGACCTTCCAGCAGTGCCTCGGTTTCAATGCGCTTATGGGTTTCAACATAACCGACCACCACATCAATCCCTTCTTTTTTACGCAGTCTGGCAGATTCAAGCATTGCATAGGTTTTGCCCACGCCTGCCGCTGCACCAAAGAATATTTTGAGTTTACCGCGGCGTGATTCTTCAGCCTTGATTCTGGCTAAAAGCGCATCCGGATTAGGACGTTCTTCCATACCCATATTTTATATCCTATTTGTTATTTATGCCATTTAATTTATATTCTTCCAATGCCAAATTTATCTCCAGTACATTTACAACCGGCTCGCCTAACAGACCCAAAAAACGGTCATAAACATGCTGTTTGACAATTGCCTCAACCGTCTCCTGCGTTAAACCCTGCAACCGCGCTACGCGCGGAATCTGGTAATATGCAGCGGCTAAACTTATGTGCGGGTCTAATCCGCTCGCTGCAGCAGTAACCAGGTCTACCGGAATAGGATTATGATTATCAGAATCAACTGTCTTTAATGCATTAATACGTGCCTTTACCACCTCAAGTAATGCGGGATTGGAATTCCCGAAATTAGAACCCGAAGAGGACGCGGCATTAAAGGAAAACGGGGTCGTCGCGGACAGGCGTCCCCAGAAGTATTTAGGGTCACTGAACGATTGTCCAATCAACGCCGAACCCACCGGCTTACCATCCCGGTAAATCACACTGCCGTTAGCCTGCTTGTGGAAAAATACTTGTGCGATACCGGTGACAAATAAGGGATAAAAAATACCCGTGACTATGGACAGGACGATAAAAACCAGAATCGCCGGTTTAATTTGTTGCCGTATCATATTGCTCCTTATCAAACTAAATGTAATCTAACCAAAATCATATCAATCAATTTTATGCCGATAAACGGCGCGATAATACCGCCTATTCCGTAAACCAGGAGATTAATCCTTAAAAGACGGTTTGCCGGCATGGGATTATAGCGCACGCCCCGTAATGCCAGCGGAATCAGGAAGATAATAATAAGCGCGTTAAAGATAACCGCGGATAGCACGGCGCTTGCCGGTGTCGCCAGATGCATAATATTGAGTGCACCAAGCACCGGATACGTTCCGGCAAATGCCGCCGGTATAATGGCAAAATATTTAGAGACATCATTGGAAATACTAAAAGTCGTCAATGAGCCGCGTGTCATCAGGAGTTGTTTGCCGATTTCTACAATCTCTATAAGTTTAGTGGGATTGGAATCAAGGTCAACCATATTCCCGGCTTCTTTCGCCGCCTGTGTGCCGGTGTTCATAGCAACCGCCACATCCGCCTGTGCAAGAGCCGGTGCGTCGTTTGTCCCGTCGCCGGTCATGGCAACAAGCCTGCCGCCGGACTGCATATCGCGTATGTATTTCAGTTTGGTTTCCGGCGTAGCCTGTGCGAGAAAATCATCCATACCGGCTTCTGCAGCAATTGCCGCGGCGGTCAGGGGATTATCTCCCGTAATCATCACTGTTTTTATTCCCATCCGCCGTAGTTCTGCAAAACGTTCTTTAATGCCGCCTTTAACAATATCCTTTAATTGAATAACACCCAATATATGGGGTCCATCAGTTACCACGAGAGGCGTCCCGCCGCTTTTAGATATGGATTCAATGTTTATTTTTAACTCTTCAGGGAATGACCCACCGACTTTCTTTACATATTCCTCAATGGCATCCGCGGCTCCTTTCCTGATTTTCCTGCCATCGCCTAAATCCACTCCGCTCATCCGCGTCTGAGCGGAAAAAGGGACAAACTGCGCATTGAGTTCGTGTATCCGGCGTTCCCTGATACCATATTTTTCCTTAGCCAGGATAACGATGCTTCTGCCTTCAGGGGTCTCATCGGATAAAGAAGCTATTTGTGCAGAATCGGCTAATGTTTCAACACTCGTCCCGCCAACCGGAATAAAAGCCACCGCCTGCCTATTACCCAGCGTTATAGTCCCGGTTTTATCCAGAAGCAACACATCCACATCTCCGGCTGCCTCCACTGCACGGCCTGAGGTAGCGATGACATTCGCCTGAATCATCCTATCCATACCGGCGATGCCGATTGCCGACAATAATCCGCCAATCGTAGTTGGAATAAGGCAAACCAGCAATGCAACTAATACCGTTACGGTAACAGGTTCGCCTTGGCCTGCAGCATTTATGCTGTATATGGAAAATGGGAGAAGTGTTACTGTGGCTAAAAGGAATATCAGGGTAAAAACTGCGAGCAAAATACTGAGAGCAATTTCATTAGGCGTCTTTTGCCTTTTGGCGCCTTCTACCATGGCAATCATATGGTCCAGAAATGTCTCGCCCGGATTTGAGCTGATACGCACGACCAGCCAGTCTGAAAGCACACGCGTGCCGCCGGTAACCGCACTGCGGTCGCCGCCGCTTTCCCTAATGACCGGTGCGCTTTCTCCGGTAATGGCGCTTTCATCAACAGATGCCACGCCTTCAATGACATCGCCATCCATCGGAATCATATCGCCCGCTTCTACAAGAACGACGTCACCTTTGCGTAGCGTTGTCGCCGAAACCTTTTCATAATTGGAACGCTGTTCGGGGCTTGATAGTTTTTTGGCGCTGGTGTCCCGGCGCGCCTTTCTTAAACTGGCAGCTTGGGCTTTGCCGCTGCCTTCAGCCATAGCTTCAGAGAAATTAGCGAAGACCAGCGTAAACCACAGCCATAAGGTTACGGCTAAAATAAATCCGCCTGGGGCTTCACCCTGCCCGAATAATGACTGGATGTATAAACCGGTCGTCAATAGACTCCCCACCAGCACCACAAACATCACAGGATTCTTAATCTGGTGCCGGGGGTCTAATTTCCTTAACGAATCAATGATCGCCGGACCGATTATAGCGGCATCAAACAAAGGTTTTGATTTACGTGACTCACTCATCAATCACTCCTTAAATACCGGCTGATACAAGATGTTCAACAATGGGACCTAATGCCAGTGCCGGGAAAAACGTAAGAGCTCCGACGATTAAAATAACCATGACCAGAAATATAATGAAAAGCGGCGTATGCGTGGGCAGTGTTCCCTGGCTTACTGGCACAATCTTTTTACGGGCAAGCGAACCGGCAATGGCCAGTATCGGGATGGCCAGCCAATATCTGGCAAAGAACATTACCAAGCCTTGGGCAATGTTATAAAAAAGGGTATTCGTGGTTAATCCGGCAAAGGCGCTTCCGTTGTTGTTGCCGGCCGAGGAAAAAGCGTATAATATTTCGCTAAAGCCGTGCGAGCCGGGATTAAGAACTGATGCCCTTGCCTGCGGCAGGACGACTGCAACAGCCGTGCCGACAAGAACGAGTATAGGCGGAATTAAAATCATCAGGGACGCCATTTTCATCTCATAGGCTTCAATCTTCTTGCCTAAATATTCAGGCGTCCGGCCTATCATCAAGCCGGCCATAAAAACCGCAATTATAACGAAGGCAATCATTCCATAAAGCCCTGACCCGACTCCGCCGAAAATCACTTCCCCCAATTGCATCAGCCACATCGGGATTAAGCCGCCCAGCGGCGTATAGGAATCGTGCATGGAATTCACCGAACCATTGGAGGCGGCGGTCGTGGCGGTTGCCCAGATTGCGGAATCTGCTATTCCAAAACGCGCTTCTTTGCCTTCCATATTACCGCCCGGCTGTAAATCAGAAGCCTTCTGGTCAATACCGAGCTTGTTGAAGTGCGGATTTCCGCCCTGTTCATAATAAACGCACACGCCAAGGCAGGAAATGAAAATAATCAGCATGGCTATTAGCAATGCCCAGCCTTGACGCTTATCCCTGACCATATAACCAAAGGTATAGCATAAAGCGGCGGCTATCAGCAATATTGACAGAACTTCCAAGAAGTTTGACAGTGGCGTGGGGTTTTCCAGAGGATGGGCGGAATTCACATTGAAAAATCCGCCGCCATTAGTCCCCAGTTGCTTTATGGCCACCTGAGAAGCAGCCGGACCCACAGCGATTGTCTGCTCTCCAATAGTTTTACCATCTGTATTGATTGTTGGCTGAAGTAATTTAACGTTTACGCTGGAGTTAAAAGTCTGGACAACCCCCTGGGACACTAAAATTATAGATACAATCAATGCCAGAGGTATTAAAATATACAGGGTAGTTCTGGTTAAATCAACCCAGAAATTGCCGATTGTTTCTGCTTGCTTCCTGATAAATCCCCGGATTAAAGCCACCAGAATTGCCATACCTGTGGCGGCGGAGACGAAATTCTGCACGGTTAATCCGAGCATCTGTGTAAGGTAACTAAGCGTCGTCTCACCGCCGTAACTCTGCCAATTAGTATTGGTGGCAAAACTTACGGCGGTATTAAACGCCAAATCCGGCGCCACCGGAGGCATGGACATCGGGTTTAAAGGAAGAGATGACTGGACACGCTGGAGCGCATATACAACCACGATGCCTAAAATATTAAATAACATCATCGCAACGGCGTATGTTTTCCAGGACATTTCCTTATCAGGTGCGACACCGGTAAGACGGTAAACCAGCCGTTCCAGCCAGCCAAACCAGGTGTTTAGACCGCTTGGCTTGCCTTCATAAATGCGCGCCATATAAGTCCCGAGCGGTTTTACCAATAGCAATAACACCGCCAGGAAGATTGAACATTGGATAAAATTATTCCAGGTCATGAGAAAATCTCCGGCTTAAGAAGCGCGACTAAAAGGTAAATAAACAATAATCCTGAGATTACACCGCCAATCAAATAGAGGATTGACATAAAGATTCTCCTATAACTTATTGCATAAGGCAATCAGGGCAAAAGAAACCGCCGCTAAAGCAATTGTTATTACTATAAAAAGTATATCCATTATTTCACTCCGGACAATAAAAAACCAGAGAACGTATTCTCTGGTATGTTCTCTAACAGGCCTACGGGGTTAGTTGTCGGGCTCGGGTCGAGACGCCCTAATCCCGACGTTATGTCGGGATATTCGCCCCAAGAGCATCCAGTGCTCAAATTCTTAGTTCCCCCGCTCTCCCTTTAGGGTAAACTTACTCCAAAAGGAGATTAAGCATATTTAAAATACTATAATAGAGCACAAAAAACTCATGTCAAGAATTACTTGGTTTGGTGAATAAGTAAAAAAATTCTATTAGCCTTTTTATGACGGACAACCTAAAAAAGGGGAATAAATCTATATTTTCATTTCTATTCAGCTATTTTCTAAAACGCTTGTTTTAGTAACACAGAGCATAACTAAACCCCTTGAGATTCGTCCCTCATTTATAGTGAGTCCCCGAACTACTACAAGTAAAATCAGGCAATAACAACAGTAATTAGTTGCGTTTCGCCCCCAAATCAACCTTTTTTGTATTTTTTAGAGGTAGGGTATAAATCGGGGGTGGATGGGGTATACGCTCCAGCCCGGAGGTGTATCCGCCAGAGCCGGGGGGTATACCCCCCTATACCCTACCCCCCACCGGGGTAAGCGGGAATTTAGATAACTACAGGTAAATCAAGGGGTAGTGGCAAAAACCATCCAAAATCGGTTGCAGGAAAAGTGTGTGTCATCGATACTTCTAAAAATCACGGGCTGGGAAGGGCTGAGCGAAGCCTCTCACCGAGACCCAGTGGGTTCCGTCAGGGATAGATACCAGCTTCCCGCGGACGGTGTGTGGCACGCTTTTAAAATGGGGTTTGGGATGGCAGGAAAATAGCGGGTTTTAGCGGCTGGTTAGGTAGTTGGTTAAATAATTAACATTTTATGATAAAAATATATTTTATAAAATATATTTTTATATTTTTATATTTTTGCTTGACAAATTTACCGAATTATACTATAGTTATATTAGCAATAAGTACTCAACCTACCTTATATCAATTCGATATAGGGTCTCCGGAGCCGTAAGGCTCCGGTTTTTTTACCCCCATTTATATTGTTCAGCAAGTTCACGTGTAATATTCTTAAAAAATCCTTGGCAATGATTTCTTAGGGAATATGAATTTCTTTTAGGCGTCTCAAAATAAACATTAATAACCCTCTTTCCTTCTCTGGTCACAACATCAACCGCCGGAGTATAGTCTGAATCTCCTGTAACAAGATATGCAATATCAAATTGATCTCTATGGCATAAATCAACCATGGAAGTAGCCAGATACACGTCAGCTAATTTTTCCGTAGGGGGATCTGTTCTTTTATTATAATAGCCTTTAAGGAATTTAAGTCCTTTAATTTTTCTTATATAAGAAAAATAGGCCTGTTGACTATTATAATTATCAGGCCCTCTTTCTCTTATAAAATTAGCATCCGCATAGTAAATTGCTATTAATTCACGGTCTTGAATAATATGCTTGCAAAAAGGCTCTAAATCTAATCGTTTTATCCCATAGCATTCTCTCAATCCGTTATATAAATTATTTCCGTCGATAAAAACTATTGCTCGTTCTCTTGCTACCTTATTATCTGCCATTACTCGCTCCTTCCACAGTCTTAATTTCTTCCAGGGTTAGGCCGTAGAGTTAGAAGTTCGGGGAACACCTTACTCAATTCCCCACCCTCCAGACCTGTCCCGATGAACATCGGGAGGCGGACAGGCCCTCCAGAGGCGGGCAGGCAATTCCATCCCGGCTTCCTTATTCTACCTTTCCCCCTGATTTATTCAATCTTTTTCTAACCAGTGCGTCAGCCTCCCGTTAGGGATATGACGGAGCCCGGTTATGTTACAGGGTGTCTATTATCTCCGGACGTCCCTCTGACGGGATCCCGTTGAGGGAGAAGCAGGATTCGTCCATCTTCAGACCTTCGTCTATCCGTTTGAGCATCTTTGCCTTATCGCGTGGTAGGTGGCCGGCAATATTAAGGAAATTGGAGATATGGTCGCTGAGAAAAAGGCTGGTGACTTTTAGATTTTCTAATAGCAATCTGGTTTCCTGTAGTGCCTCGTGGGGCGAGAGGAGTTTGAAGACGCCGGTTTTGTAATCCTTATAGAGCGGTGCGGCCGGGACCGGCACCCAGGTGCGTAACCTGATAAAGTCCGGGTTAATCTCGTTCAAGACCCGGGCCGTATCCAGGGCGTGCGCCCGCCACATCTCTTTACCACCAATACCGACCAGGACATATTCCGAGAGTTCTATTCCCGCCGCTTTAACCCGTTGACCGGTGGCTGCCATCAGCCGGCTGTCCGCACCTTTCTGAATAGTTTTAAGGATTTCGTCATTACCGCTTTCCAATCCTTTATGGATTCTTTTGAGCCCGGCTTGGTGAAGACGTTTGAGGTCCTCCAGCGACTTGAACTTGAGAAACTTTG
>Ga0315282_10012185_pt1 | contig 13198 bp, 11 predicted proteins | sample YL17G07_20_MG_FD_203693 | JGI IMG/M metagenome (GOLD analysis project Ga0315282, IMG submission 203693) | Sediment microbial communities from Yellowstone Lake, YNP, Wyoming, USA - YL17G07_20 | ecosystem: Environmental > Aquatic > Freshwater > Lake > Sediment | place: USA: Wyoming | collected...
TCGCGAGGAGCGGAGCGACGTGGCGATCTCCACAGAAGATTCTTATTTTGGAGATTGCCACGCACCCAAGGGGCGCTCGCAATGACACGAATATCAACGAATTGTCATCTCTATCGGCAATTTTGGGGACTTCAGCTCTGTTGTGATGAACGGGACGGTGTGCTAGAATAAAAAGCCTTCCGGGATTTATTTTGAAGATGCCTTCTGACGATTCCATGAATGTGATATCCGCCGAGCGGGAAAAGAGAGCCGCGGCCGGCAACTCCATCATCGCCGCTTTATTCCTGACGTCCATGAAATTGGCCGTGGGGCTCGTCACGGGCAGCCTCGGGATCCTGGCCGAAGCGGCGCATTCCGGCTTGGACCTGGTCGCCGCAGCCGTCACGTTTGTGGCCGTGCGCGTTTCCGATAAGCCGGCCGACCATGACCATACCTATGGCCACGGCAAGGTGGAGAACTTCTCCGCCCTGATCGAGACCGTCTTGCTGTTTGTCACCTGCGCCTGGATCATCTACGAGGCCGTCCAGCGTATTTTCTTTCAGACCAAGGAAATCGATCCCAGCCTCTGGGCTTTTCTGGTGATGGCCGTTTCGATCGGGGTCGATGTCAGCCGTTCCCGGATGCTCTATCATGTCGCCCGGAAACACCACAGCCAGGCTTTGGAGGCCGATGCCCTCCATTTTTCGACGGATATCTGGAGCTCGTCCGTGGTCATCGGCGGTCTAACGCTGGTCTGGTTGGGCAAGAATGTCTTTCCCCGTTCCGCAAACCTTCTTCAAAAGGCCGATGCCGTTGCGGCCCTGGGTGTCGCCTTTATCGTCCTCTTCGTCAGCTTTAAGCTGGGAAGGAGGACGATCGATGTCCTCCTGGATCGGGCGCCCGACGGACTCCCCCAGAAAATCAGCGAGGCCGCGAGCCGGGTGGAAGGCGTGCTGAACGTCGGGCAGGTCCGGATGCGGCGTTCCGGCCCGAGCTTTTTCGTGGATATGACCGTGGATGTGGACCGGAACCTGTCCTTCGAGCAGACCCACGCCATCGCCGAGGGCGTCGAATCCCGCGTCCAGGGGATCGCTCCGGGGGCCGACGTCGTCATCCATACCGACCCGCGGGAGGTCGAGCGGGAGGCCATGGCCAAACGCATTCGAGCAGTGGCCTATCGGGACCAGATGTGCGTGCACAATATCAGCATGCATGAGGACAGAAATCGGATCTATTTGGACCTCCATCTGGAGGTGGACGACCATCTCTCTTTGCAGCAGGCCCACGAAATGGCGACCCATATTGAAAAGGATCTGCGGGAGGATATACCGGAGATCGTCCAGGTGAACACGCACATCGAATCCCGAGGCACGGGCCTGGGCGACGACGAGGACGTGACCTTCAGGGAGCACGGGCTTGTGGAAAAAGTCAAACGGCTCACCGATGAAATCGCCGGCGCCTCGAGCTGTCACAATGTTATGGTCCGGCGCCACGGAGGAAAACTCTCCGTATCGCTGCACTGCAATTTTGAGAAAGAGCTTTCGATCATTCAGGTCCACGACATGTCCAGCCGGATCGAGGAATGCTTGAAAGAAAAAATTCCGGGCGTTGACCGCGTCCTGGTTCATGCGGAGCCCGAAGGTAAATAAGCTCGAACGCCGAGGAGGATGGTATGGGAGGATTTTTTGGGATCGCTTCCTGGGAAGACTGCATTGCCGACCTATTCTACGGCACCGACTATCATTCACACTTGGGGACGAAGCGGGGAGGGCTGGCCGTGCGCCAAAAGGACGGCTTTGTCCGCGTCATTCACAATATCGAAAACGCGCAGTTCCGTTCCAAGTTCGACCAGGAGATCGAGCGGATGCATTCCTGGGCCGGCATCGGGGTCATCAGCGACCTTGACGACCAGCCGCTGCTGGTCCGGTCGCATCTCGGGGATTATGCCGTCGCGACCGTCGGCGCGATCAAGAATGCCGCGGCCCTGGCCGACGCTTTATTCCGGAAAGAGCGCCTCCATTTCACAGAAATGAGCGCCGGCGGGATCAACCAGACCGAGCTGGCCGCGGCCTTGATCAACCAGGAAGAAAGCTTCGAAGCGGGGATTCAAAATCTGCAGGACTCGATCGAAGGATCATGCTCCCTGCTTGTTCTGACCGAGAAGGGCGTTTACGCGGCCCGCGACAAATATGGCCGGACGCCGGTCGTCCTCGGGAAAAAAACGGGAAACTACGCCGTCACCATGGAGACGTGCGCTTTTCCCAACCTCGGCTTCGAAGCGGAAAGCTATCTCGGGCCGGGCGAGATCGTTTTCATCACGCCCGAAGGGTATGAGCGGCGAAAGGCCCCGGGAAACGAGCTCCAGATCTGCGGCTTTCTCTGGGTTTACTACGGCTATCCGGCTTCGAGCTACGAAGGGATCAACGTCGAGTCGGTCCGATATCGGTGCGGCGCGCATCTGGCAAAGCGCAATCGGGTCGAGATCGATTTCGTGGCCGGGATCCCGGATTCCGGCGTCGGCCATGGCCTGGGATATGCGGCCGAGGCCGGAGTTCCGTTCAAAAGACCTTTCGTCAAATACACGCCCACCTGGGCCCGGAGCTTCATGCCCCAAAACCAGGACGTCAGGGACCTCGTGGCCCGGATGAAGCTCATTCCCATCATCGACATCATCAAGGGGAAAAAGTTCCTTTTCTGCGAGGATTCCATCGTCCGGGGCACCCAGCTCCAGGACACGATCCGGAGGCTCTATGATTTCGGCGCCCTTGAAGTCCATATGAGGCCGGCCTGTCCTCCCCTTGTTTACGGCTGCAAATTCTTGAATTTCTCGATCTCGAGGTCGGAAATGGACCTGGCCGCCAGGCGGGCCATCCGGGAGATCGAGGGAGAATCCATCTCGGACATGTCGGAATACACGCGGGAGGGCACGGAAAAACAAAATGCCTTGGAAGAGCGGGTCCGGCAGAGACTCAAGCTGACGACCCTCAAGTATCAGCGCCTCGAAGACCTGGTCGCAGCCATCGGACTGCCCAAAGAGAGGCTGTGCACCTATTGCTGGGATGGAGCCGAGCTCGGTTAACGAGCGCCGTCTCGAGGGGGTTATTTCTCAGCGATGGTTTTTTCTTTCCATGTCCGGTAGCGGCTGAGATATTCGTCGATGACTGTGGCCGGATTCAGGCCGAGAAACTCGACGTAATTCTTGAGGTGGACTTTAAGGTAGCTCGCTTCGGGCAGGGCTTCGAATTTTTCCTCCTCGAGGCTTTTCAAAAGTTCCATTCGAAGCTTGAGCTCTTTCGAGATTTCCTTCAGTTCAATGCCCGCTTTTTCCCGGATCTTCCGGAGAGAAAGGCCGGTGGTGGGCAGATCGACGACTTTTTCCGGGGAAGGTTCTTCGGCCAAGAGGAATTCCGTCCGGGACGGCTCGTTCTTTTTGGCGGCCAGCAGATTGGAGTAGGCTTCTTCGACCTGCTCGAGCACCTGCTTTCTCTTTTTTTCGGAAAATTCTTCGCCCAGCGGCGTCAAGACGATGGACTCATTGGAGTAAAGCTTCTTCAAGCGCCTGTAGGAATTGTGGATGTCGGCATAAGAAGCGTCGGCCGGCAGTTCCAGAACGAGATAATATTTTTCGAGGTCTTCCCCGGACATCAATACCCTCCCGGCAGGTTGACTTCTTTGCCGTTGAGCACATTTTCGACGAAGGTTTCGATTTCCTGGGCGCATCCCGTGGCCAGATAATTGAGCATGAACGGTTTGCGCTCGCGGACCGATTTCCAGACCGCGTCGTTATGTTCGATATAACCGGCATATTTGATGGGAACTCCCAGGTACTTCATCATGACGCTTTTGATCGAGGCGCCGAGGAGGATATCCTGGTTGTCCCGGACCATGTTGACGACCAGATGGACCTTGAAATTGGCCAGTTCGTGGTCCAGGATTGTCCCGATATAAGAAAAGCTGTCCTTGAGATAGTCGATCAGCTCCTTGATATTGGAGATTCCATAACTCTGCCTCCGGTCCCAGACGTGCTGGGCGATCTCTTTGAAGCCATATTCTTTCAGGATCTGTTTGAGTTTCCGGAAGAGCGAGTTCTTGATGAAATGGTACATGTTTTCGATGGAGATCACTTCGGGCACCAAGACGACGATCATCTTGTCGGCGATAAGGAACGTGTCGAGCGTGTTGTAGTGGCTGCCGGCCCCGAGGTCGATGATCACGTTCTGGGCGTTGAGCTTCATGATCTGCCGGAAAAGCTTGAGTTTCTGGGTGAACTTGATCTTGTCGGAGGCGATCGAATCGATGTCGCCCGTAATGATGCTGATCCGATCATATTTGGTTTTGACCACGAGGTCCTGAAGCGAAGTCCCCATTTCAATGAAGTTCGTCAGAGACTTCGCGGGGCGGCTCATGCCGAAGAACGAATGGAGGTTGGCGGCTCCGATATCCATGTCGACGAGGATGACATTCCGCCCTTTTTTGGCCAACTGGATGGCGGAGTTGCTGGTGATGAAGGTCTTGCCCGTGCCGCCCTTGCCGCCGCCGATGGCCCAGATTTCGCCTTCCTTAACTTTTGCGGTTTGTGCCATTTCCATTCATAAATCGCAGATTCTTATTAACCCTTTACAATATATGAATTTAGCCCGTTCGTCAAATTTCGCCCGGATCCGACAGCGTTTCCGTTCGCGTGATCCCAAGCGGCGCTGGAGGCCGCCCTTAGCCCCTGGGGAACCAGTCCCGTCGGTTCCCCCCGTCGGAGAAACCGACGGATCCCCCCTCCGCTATGGGGCTGCAGGGTGGCCTCAGACGACGCTTGAAGATCATCGGTCAGCTCGGCGGGAAGGAGTTTTCCCCTCCAATTTGGCTCTCGATTGATACGCCGCCTCCCTGCGGGCCAGGGAGAAAGGAGGAGGTTCGAGAATATCTGAAAATTCAGGAACAAATCAGGCAATATCATATTTTCGAATCAGGGAGAAAGAGAAAGAGGGGGAGCTGGGAAGCAAGGATTCGAACCTTGATTTCATGATCCAGAGTCATGAGTCCTGCCGTTGGACGACTTCCCAATGAGCCGTAATAATAATCGATTTCGAGCCGATTTTCAAGGTGGTAAATTCATGACCGTCGAACAATCTGGTGCGGGTCCTGTCGCCGATCTGCCCCAGAGTTCTCGCTCATCACCCACCTTCGGGGGGTCCCATTCGCTTCGAACTCTAGGGCGCCCCGATCGGCGCCACCCGATCTCTTCAAATAGAAAAAAATATTCAACGTTCGGGTCAGAGTATAGGCCTTTTTTTGAAAATCAAGGGCGAACATGATAAGATGGGCCGTTCATCATGAAGAAAACGTGGATCCGCCTGGCCTTGATTTTCCTTTTAACAGCCGTTTTTCTCTTCTTTTTCTTCAGGAGAGTCGATTGGAAGGAAGTTTTACGCTATCTGACGGACGCCAACATCGCGATCCTGGTCTTGGTTTTTTTGTTGACCCCCCTCCATCTCCTGATGCGCGCCTTCCGCTGGAAATACCTTCTCATCCACGAAAAGCGAGACGTGCGGCTCTTCAACCTCTTCGCCGGCAATGCGATCGGCTTCACCGTCACGTTTCTCCTCCCGGGAAGACTCGGAGAGATTGTCAAGCCGCTTTATGTGGCGCGTAAGGAGAATGTTCGTCCCGGATTTGCGCTCGGCACGGTGGTCGTCGAACGGATATTCGATGTTTTCGCGATGTGCTTTCTCCTGGGCGTGTTCATCCTGGCCAGGCCCCTTTACGGGTCGACGTTTAAGGTCCAGTCCGGAGCGTATTCGAAGCTTTATCTGTGGGGCATCATCGGTGCGGTCTTCGCTTCCGTTTTGCTCGGGCTGAGCCTCCTTTTTTTCTTCTATAAAGAGAAGGCGCTCGACCTGACGGCCAGGATTTTAAAGCCCCTTTCCCAGAAATTCGCGCACAAGGTCCTGAATCTTCTTCGCGAGTTCATCGACGGGCTCAAATTCTTTCATTCGCTCGGCAATGTCTTGATTTATATAGGATTATCGTTGGCCGTCTGGCTGGGCATCACTTTTTATTACTGGGTCTTTTTCCTGGCCTACCACGTGGCCATCCCGTACTTTTATCTCATTCCCTATATTTTCCTGGCCATGGTCGGAGCGTCCATCCCGACGCCGGGAATGGTCGGCGGCTTCCATGCCTTCAGTTTGCTCGGCCTGACCTTGTTTTTTCCGCAATTCTTCCCTCCCGAGGATCCCAGCCGGGGCCAGGGATTGACCATCGCCGTCCACGCCATCCAACTGGTAGTGACATGTCTCCTCGGTTATGTTATATTATGGAAAGAGGGGCTGACGTTGATTCAGCTTAAAAAACTCAAGGAGACGATCGAACCATGAGGTGCCCGTTCTGCGGCCACCTGGAGAGCAAGGTCATCGACTCCAGGGAAAGCAAGAAAGGGGTTTCGATCCGGAGGCGCCGGGAATGCCTGGCCTGCGAGAGGCGGTTCACGACCTACGAAAAGATCGAAGAGATCCCCTATATGATCATCAAAAAGGACGGCTCCCGGCAGCTCTTCGACCGGCAGAAGCTCCTGCGGGGCATGCTCAAGGCCTGCGAAAAAAGACCCATCGCCGTTAGCAAGCTCGAGGAAATCATCGAGGAGATCGAATCCAAGCTCCAGGAACGGCCGGAGAAAGAGATGAAGGCGGCGGAGATCGGCCAGCTCGTGATGGACCGGCTCAAGGCTCTGGACAAGGTCGCCTACGTCCGCTTCGCCTCCGTCTATCGGGAGTTCCGCGACGTCATGGAGTTCAAGCAGGAACTGGAGAGCCTCCTTAAAGAGAAGTGAGTTTGGGTCAGATGCTTCGATTTGACCCGGTTCCAAAAACATGATCAAACGTATTCGGCCCGTGACTCGTGTCGTGAAGATCGAGGGCGAAATCAGAAGAATGATGAGGGACGCCCATCCCGAATTCCGCGAATTCTTGGAGCTCCAGGGCGGCTGGAGCCCGCTCGTCGATGTTTGTGAAAGGGACGATGACCTTGTCGTTGAGATCGAAGTCCCGGGCCTGTCGGCGAAAGACATCGTCATTTCCCTGCAGAGGAGCCGGATCGAGATTAAAGGCCTGAAAAAGGAGGAGCGAGTTTCCGGAGATCTCCGCTACCTGCGCCTCGAGCGCGAGTACGGCAGATTTCGCCGGGTCGTCCCGCTGCCGTTCGCGGTGGATTTGGACAAGGCTAAGGCCTATCTCGAAAACGGCGTTTTGACGGTTCAGCTTAAAAAACTGAAGGGAACCAAAGACAAGGACATCGTCGTCAAGATCCAAAAAAGCCAGGAATGAATCGGAGGACAACATGGCGGAGAAAGATCCCAAAGCCAACGGCCAGCTCGAGGATATCGTCGAGGAAAAAGAACAGAAGCTGAACATTCCCCAGAGGCTCCCCATCCTCCTCCTCCGCGATATCGTCGTCTTCCCCTATATGATCGTGCCCCTCTTCGTGGGGCGGGAAAAATCCAAGAACGCCATCGACCACTCGCTCTCCTCGCACCGGATGATCCTCCTTTTGACCCAAAGAGACATGGAGACCGAGGACCCGAAGAGGGAAGAAGTCTACGACATGGGAACGGTGGCCCTGATCATGCGGATGCTCAAGCTGCCCGACGGCCGGATCCGGATCCTGGCCCAGGGTCTGGGCCGAGCCAAGATCGAATCCTTCGAAGAAGAAAACGGCTATCTGGCGGCCCAGATTTCCGTCGTCCACGAACCCGAGACCTCGGAAAAGACGCTGGAGAGCGAAGCCCTCGTCCGAAACGTCCGGACGGGGCTCGAAAAGGCCACGTCCCTCGGAAAAAATCTCCCGCCGGAAGTCCTCATCATCGCCACGAACGTGGAGGAGCCCGGGAGGCTGGCCGATCTGACCGCCGCCAACCTGGAGCTCAAGGTCAGCGAGGCTCAGGCAATCCTGGAAATCACCGATCCCGTCCAACGCCTCAAGAAAGTCTATGAGCTTCTGACCAAAGAGCTTGAAATCCTGGATGTCCAATCGCGCATCAGCTCGGAAGCGAAGGGCGAAATGGACAAGCTCCAGCGCCAATATTTTCTCCGCCAGCAGATGAAAGCCATCCAAAAGGAGCTCGGCGAAGGCAATGAGCTCCAGGAGGAGATCAAGGGCTACCAGGACAAGCTGAAAAAACTCAAAGTCTCCGAGGAAATTCGCGAGGAGCTCGAGAAGCAGATCAGCCGCCTGGCTCAGATGCATCCCGAATCCGCGGAAACGACCGTCGTTCGCAATTACCTGGACTGGATGTTCACTCTGCCCTGGAACAAGAGCACGGTCGACAACCGCGATCTGAAAAAGGCGAAGACGATCTTGGATGAAGACCACTACGGCCTGGACAAAGTCAAGGAGCGCATTCTCGAATACCTGGCGGTGCGGACGCTTTCCAAGAAGATCAAAGGCCCCATTTTATGCTTCGTCGGCCCTCCCGGCGTGGGCAAGACGTCCTTGGGCAAGTCCATCGCCCGCTCCCTCGGCCGGGAATTCATCCGTATCTCCCTCGGCGGAGTCCGGGATGAAGCCGAGATCCGGGGCCACCGCAGGACCTATGTCGGAGCGCTGCCCGGCCGTATCATCCAGGGGCTGCGGCGGGCCGGCTCGAACAATCCCGTTTTCATGATGGATGAAGTGGACAAGATCGGCGCCGATTTCCGCGGCGATCCGTCATCGGCCCTTCTCGAGGTCCTCGATCCCGAACAGAACTACTCTTTCCGGGACCATTATCTCGGAGTGGCCTTTGACCTGTCCAGGGTCATGTTCATCACGACAGCCAATCTTCTCGACCCGATCCAGCCGGCCTTCCGGGACCGGATGGAGACCATCCATCTGCCGGGCTACACGGAGGAGGAAAAGCTCGAGATTGCCCTCCAGCACCTCGTCCCCAAGCAGATCAAGGAGAATGCCCTGACGCCCAAGCTTATCCAATTCTCCGGCGGCGCGATCAAGAAAATTATCTCGGTCTACACGCGGGAGGCCGGCGTCCGGAACCTCGAGCGGGAGCTGGCCTCGGTCTGCCGCAAGGTCGCCCGCCGCGTGGCCGAGGGCAAGCGGCGCTTGAACAAAATCACCTCTCAAAACGTCGAGACCTTTCTCGGCCCGCCCAAGATCTTCAAGGATCAGGTTCAGAAAAAGGACCAGATCGGCGTGGCGACCGGAGTGGCCTGGACCGAGGCCGGCGGCGAAATCCTGTTCGTGGAAGCGACGAAGATGAAGGGCAAGGGCGGCCTGCTTCTCACGGGATCGCTGGGGGATGTCATGAAAGAGTCCGCCCATGCCGCCTTGAGCTACGCCCGGGCCCACTCCAGGGAGCTCGGAATCGAAGTTAAAATTTTTTCCCAGAACGATTTCCACATCCATATTCCCGAGGGCGCGATCCCCAAGGACGGCCCTTCGGCCGGCATCACCATGGCCACGGCTCTGATCTCGGTCTGCACCAATAAAAAGATCCGCTGGGACGTGGCCATGACGGGAGAAATCACGCTCCGGGGGAACGTGCTGCCGATCGGCGGGGTGAAGGAAAAAGTCCTGGCCGCTCAGAGGGCGGGGGTGAAGAAGATGATCCTCCCGGCGGCCAATAAAAAGGATCTCATCGATATCCCCAAAATCATTGCTAAGGAGATGGAGTTCATCTTTGTCGAAGAGATCAACGAGGTCTTCGCCTACGCTATAAAAAAGAATTAATACGTTTGCCTTAATATGAGCCGGCGAAGGCGAATTCGGCCGGCCCTGTCTGATGGACCTTGTCCGCTGCCCACTCGACCAGGACCTCGCCCATGCTCGTCTTGACGCGAACCTTCCTCTCTGTGAGATTCTTCAGGATGGAGGCGACGGCGGCCGCGCTCGAACCGCTTCCCGAGGACAACGTTTCGCCGACGCCCCGCTCCCAGAACAGGACCTCGATCTCCTGATGGCTGCGGACGCGGATGAATTCGATATTCGTCCGGTTGGGGAAGAAGGGATGGGACTCGATTTCGCGCCCGATTTGATGCCATTCGATCCGGGCCGGAAAACGGTCAACGAAGACCGCGCAGTGCGGGTTGCCCACGGAGACGACCGTGATCGGATAGACCTTGCGATTGATCATCAGAGGGTAGTCGATGATCCGCTCGTGGACCGATCCGTCGTCGAAGGGGATTTCTTTGGACGCAAGGCGCGGCACGCCCATTCCGATCTTGATCATGAAGGTGCGTTCTTTCCGCTCGATCAGATCGCATTCTCGGTCGCCCGCGCTCGTCCTGAATTGGATCTTCCCCGTCTCGCTCTTCTCCTCGGAAAAGAAGTGGGCCGCGGCGCAGCGCAGCCCGTTGCCGGAGATCTCCGCTTCGGTTCCGTCGGCGTTGAAGATCCTGAAGCTCACCCGGCCGCCGGCCTTGTCTTTTCCCGAGACAAGGAGCAGGCCGTCGGCTCCGACGCCCGTATGGCGCTCGCAGATCTTGCGGGCCAGGCCGCCGATGTCCGAAAGTTCGGCGATTTCGTCCTGATCGATGATGAGAAAGTCGTTGCCCAGGGAATGGAATTTCGTGAACTTCATTCACGGAATCCTGATGGTCACAAGGAATTCTCCCGACTGTCCGTTGACCTCCCGACGGATGCGGAGAAGGAGCGCATCTCCCGATTTCTTCGTGTTGAGAATCTTATTCCATTCCTCCTCCGTGCTCAGGCTTTCCCGGTTGACGTCGACGATGACATCGCCGGGCTGGATGCCCTTGCGGGCGGCATCGCTCGCGGCATCGACGTCGGTGATGAGGAGGCCTTTGCTTGTCCGGATTCCATACCTCCGGGCAAGATTGGGCGTTAGGGTCGTGACCGCCAGTCCGATGTCTTTGCCGGCCCCCGTCGAGCTCGCTCTCTGGCGTTCTTCCTCGAGTTCGGCGATCGTCGCGGTCAGGGCCTTTTCTTTGCCGTCGCGGACGATCTTGATCTCGATCTTGGCGCCGGGCTGGATGTCGGCGATCTTCATCCGCAGGTCGTTGGAATTTTCGATGGTCTGGCCGTTGATCTCGACGATGACGTCGTACTGTTTCAATCCCGCTTTTTCCGCCGGGCCTCCCTGGACGACCGTGCTGATCAGGGCGCCTTTCTTAGAATTCAGGTTCAAGACTTTCTGGGTATCCTGGTCGATCGGCTGCGCCGAAACTTCGACGCCCAGCCAGCCGCGGACGACCTTGCCTTTATCCTTCAACTGCGTTAGGACCTTTTTAGCCATGTTCGAGGGGATGGCGAAACCGATGCCGACGTTGCCGCTGCTCGAGGAAGGGACGAGGATGTTGCTGTTGATGCCGATGACGTCGCCCTTCGTGTTGACGAGCGGACCCCCGGAGTTGCCGCGGTTGATGGCCGCGTCCGTCTGGATGTAATCCTGATAGCTGTTGGTGTCGCCGAGGTCGAGCTGCCGGCCCTTGGCGCTGATGATGCCGGCCGTGACCGTGTGTTCCATGCCGAGGGGATTGCCGATGGCCACCACCCATTCGCCGACTTTCACCTGGGCCGAGTCGCCCAGCTCGGCGAAGGGCAAATTCTTGGCCTCGACTTTGATCAAAGCCACGTCCGTCCGCGGGTCGGTTCCGACGATTTTGGCGGGGTATTCATCGCCCTGGAGCGTGAAGACCTTGACTTTCGCGCCGTTTTCGACGAGGTGATTGTTGGTGACGGCGTAACCGTCGGCGCTGATGAAAAAGCCCGTCCCCTGGACGGTGACTTTTTGAGCCTGGGGACGTTGCCGCGGGCTTCCGAAAAACTTATCCCAAAAATCGTCCCCGAAAGGGCTGTCCGGGAAACCCATCGTCGACAGCTTTTCGACCTTCTCGCACTCGACTTTGAAGACCGCCGGTCCGACTTTATCGGAAATTTTCACGAAATCCAGGTCGGGTTTGACCTGAGGGGCGTCCGCGTAGAGGTTGGATACCAGGGGCGCCTGAGGCTTATCCAAGAAGCTCTTAGCCTGAGCTTTCTTTTCCGGAAGATAAACGAAAACGTATCCGGCCAGCAGGATGCCGAGCAAGAAGCTGGCCAGCGATATCCAGACAACCTTTTTCATGTAAAAACCTCCATTTTGATCTAGTGTCGCGCTATCTGCTGCAAAATAATGAAGCTCAAAGATAGCATAAACTGAGACTAATTTCAAACCTCGGGTCCCCTCAAAAAGTTGCATTTCGGCCGGAGTCGGACTAATATCTTGTTCCATGCTCGAAAAAGGCGTCTTGATCGTCATCGAAGGAATCGACGGGGCGGGCAAGACCACCCAGGCCAAGAACCTTCTTGGTAAGCTTCGCGCCCAGGGCCTGGAGGCCGCCTATTTCCGGGAGCCTTCCCGAGGAAAATGGGGTAGGGAACTCAAGAAAAAAGCCAAAGAAGCGGGTTCGCTGACGCCCGAGCAAGAGCTGGAGCTTTTCCAGAAGGACAGACAGGAAAACGTCGACAAGAACCTGAAGCCCGCCCTGAAGCGGAAAAAGATCATCATCCTCGACCGGTATTATTTTTCGACGATCGCCTATCAAGGGGCCAAAGGCCTCGATCGGGCGAAGATCCGGCGGATGAACGAAAAATTTGCCCCCAAGCCGGACCTTGTTTTTATCCTGGATATTGGAGCAGGGCAGGGATTGACCAGGATCGCGGGCCGCAAGAAAAAGGACGTTCTTTTCGAGCGCGAATCTTATCTCCTCAAGGTCGGGCGGATCTTCCACGGCTTCAAAGGCCGCCCGTTCGTCCACATCGATGCGCGGCAGAGCAGAACCGCGATCGGGCGGCTGATCCTCGAGGCGGCTCTAAAAAAAATAGGGTTCGAATCAAAGCATAGTTCGAAATCCGGTGCTTGACTTAATAGGTTCTCTTCCGTTTTGTGTGGCTAAAAATGAGGGAGAAGGTCCGGGAATGGCCGCAGCGACCGTGGAAGGTTTAGCCTTCTTGAACCTCCCTTGAGGGAAGCCGGACCAGTCGGGTGCCGCGGTTGTCTGAGCTTGATCCAGAAAAGGGATACGCCGAGATGAAAAAAATGGGAGTTTTGGGGCCCCATTATTTAAATCAGGATCTCTTCCATTTTGTGTGGGCAGAGAGCGGGAGCGATCCGGAGACGGCCAAAGCGACCATGGAGGGTTTAGCCTTCTCGAGCCGTCCTTCAAGGGCATCCGGCTCGGAAGAAGCCGGACGGCGAAGATGTCTGAGCTTCCCGGCGGTCATCCGTAAAATC
>Ga0315282_10012187_pt1 | contig 13197 bp, 12 predicted proteins | sample YL17G07_20_MG_FD_203693 | JGI IMG/M metagenome (GOLD analysis project Ga0315282, IMG submission 203693) | Sediment microbial communities from Yellowstone Lake, YNP, Wyoming, USA - YL17G07_20 | ecosystem: Environmental > Aquatic > Freshwater > Lake > Sediment | place: USA: Wyoming | collected...
TGATAGACTTCCAAAAAGGGGTCGAGGTTGGAAGCGAGCAGTATCAAGAAGGGGGAAAACCATTCATTCGGGTTAGCAACCTGTCAACTCATGGCCTCGTTGATCGCGACCAAAAATACATTAATACCGATCTGTATGCTGAACTCAAGGCGACGTTCGAACCGGTGGTCGGTGATCTCCTGTTAACCAAGGATGCAACACCAGGAGTTGCCTACTTGGTGAAAGACCCCGTTGAAGGAATTATTTCGGGGGGAATTTTAAAGTTGAAAGTAAATGAAGATGCGATTGACGGTGAATATTTGGCCATTTGCATTAACTCGATCGTCGGGAGGTCACAGATCGATAGAGACGGCGGAGGTTCAGTCATTACGCACTGGCGACCAGAACAGATTAAAAAATTGCGGATCCCTCTTTTGCTCCAAAAAACTCAACAGAGCATCGCCTCTCTAGTTCAGCAGTCTCACAAAGCCAGGGTGAAAGCAATGAAGCTACTTGAGATCGCGAAAAAATCAGTTGAAATTGCCATTGAACAGGATGAAGTTAAGGGGTTAAACTATCTAAAGGAAGAAGTTGAAAAGATAAAGGAAAATGAGGCAAAAACGGAAAATAAGTGAGAAAAATTGAAGGAAGTAGTAAAAGCCTGCGTGTTTATTCTTGTTGCCTGGATTATCGGATCGCTGGTCGATTTGATCACGGGAAGTTTTCTGTCAAGCTTAGTTATAGGTTTTCCCCTTACCGTTGTTGTACGTGAATTATTTAAGGTTGCCATTGGGAGTGTCGTGGAAATGGGGGTTTATAAATTATTAACTGATGTCAGTATCATGCCAAATTATTCGTGGAGAAAAGTTAACTTGTTATTAAAGAAAATTCATGGAAAAATGATAACTTCATTCAATATCAATTTCACGCTTGTTAAAGAGGTGGAACTATGTGGATCATCAGAACTGTTCAATGAATTAACTAAAAAAACACGAAATGATCTCGGAAAAAAGGGCATAACCTTTAGTGATGCGGAGTGGCAAAAAAATTGTAACTGGCTTTCAGCAGAGTATAAGAGAGAGAATTTCGAGCCGTGGGGCTTTTACAACCCAAAAAGAGATACAATATATCTAAATAAAAAAATCATGCGCAACCACAAACAACTACTGTATGTATGTGCTCACGAAATGTCGGAAAAACTTCTATTTACCATTAGGATATCTTCAAAGGCAACTATAAAAAATCAAGTTAGAGCAAAACCCTCTCTCTCGATCGCTTCCCTGTTCAAAGAGATCTTCAGGGAAGGGTGTGCTGAAGCAATCGCACTTGAAACTCTACACAATCTAGGCTATAAAGCAGCAGTGGTACGCCGAGAGAAGATGCTGAAGAGGGATTACCTAAAATATATTTGTAGTCTATCGGATCTAAGCAAAACAAGGCGAAGTACACCCAAAACGCTTATCGCCACTAAAAATCACGCGTATTGCTTAGCATATCCCCTTGCAAAGAGGATTTTAGAAAGCTATGGAATCAACGGCATAAAATTTGCGTTAGAACGTCCGCCACTTAAAGCTAAAGATTTTGTTACTCCACAAGAATATCTGACTAACTTAAGACGAGGGATGACGGTCAGCAAACAGTGATTGTGAAAAGCATACCAACTTGGAAAACTGAATGTTAGGTGCGACAATAACTGAAATTGAGACGTGTTTAAGAGCCCTTCTTGTCAAATCGTTTAGGTGTTAATTCATTGACAGGCAAACCTCCTCATTTTTCTTAGCTTAGCACGTTTTCCCGTTTCAATGATGTTTGTGGTGAGAGCAAAAGGTTTTTATTGTTTAGAGTGCATTGTTTGATTGGGTGTTAGCGTGTTGCGATGTTTGATTGTTTGTGGGGAGGCGTTGCTCTTTGTATACTGCTTGAACTGTTAAATACAAACCAAAGGTTCTAGCCGAAATCGTAGGCAACTCTGAGGCCATAGCGAAATTTGTCGAGTGGATCAAATCGTGGGAAAAAGGCGTGCCCAAGAAACGGGCTGTCTTCCTGTACGGTCCGCCGGGCATCGGAAAGACGGTTACGGTTGAGGTTTTGTCCCGTGTTCTGTCGATGGAGTTTGTCGAGACGAACGCGAGCGACTACCGCACCGAGGACGCCGTGAATCGGTTCGCGGGGTTGGCTTCGCAGTTCGGCTCCCTGTTTGGAGGAAGAAGACTTGTTTTATTGGATGAGATCGACGGCTTGACTGGCGCATCGGATAGGGGCGGAGTCAAGGCAATTACCGAAGTCGTGAAGAACGCGCGAGGCCCTGTTGTCCTGACCGCGAACAACGCTTACGAACCCCGCTTCGCCGCCCTCCGCTCCTACTGCCTAATGCTAGAATTCAAGAAACCCTCCGCCGGCGACGTAGTCAAACACCTGAAGCGCATCTGCGGGGGCGAAAAGCTTCAGGCTGACGAGGCGGCTTTAAAGTTTATTGCGCAACGGTCTGAAGGTGACGTGCGCTCGGCGGTAAACGACCTTCAAGCGTTGGGGCAGGGCAAGGAAAGGCTGACGTACGAGGATGTTTCCTGGCTTGGCCACCGAGACAGGCAAGACACAATCTTCAACGTTTTACGCCAGATACTGTATGCGAAGACGTGTTCCGGCGCCAAGCAAGCCGTCGACTTGGCGGATGTGGACGTTGACTTTCTTTTCGAGTGGATATACGAGAACGTTCCCGCGCACTTCACGGACCCGCACGACTTGGCAGACGCGATGGATGCGCTGGCGGTTGCCGACATCTACCGAGGCCGAATCCGCAGAACCCAAGAGTGGGGCCTCCTACGCTACGTAATTGACTTCATGACGGCGGGCGTGGCCATGGCGAGAAAGAACACGCGCACATCGGGTTTTGTTCCATTTCGGTTTCCTGAACGCATTCAAATGCTGTCGCGGTCAAGGGCGGAAAGAGCCATTCAACGAAACATAGGCAACAAGATCAAAGCCAAAAACCACATTTCCGTAGTCAGAGCCACGAAAGAATTTATCCCCTACCTCAAAATAATCTTCCAAGACAACGCGGAGATGGCCGCCGGCTTGGCCAAGTGGCTGCGCCTGGATGAAGAAATGGTTCAATACTTGGTTAACGATGATGCGAGGGCAAAGGCAATTCTTGAACGAATGATCTAGTTTTCAACAGGGACATCAACTCGAAGTTTTTAAATGGAATCAACTAGCAAGGGCAAAATAAAAAACACAATACGCTTCTGTGGTTTAGGTGAAAATACGCCTCCGCTGCTACTGGTTCGCGATTGGAGAGGATAAGGAAAGAAGCAACTATATATGTGTAAAAGCAAGAAAATTAAACCGACATTTTAGGAGACAAAAAAAGCTTAAATATTGTTGTACACATGTAGTTTTGAGGTTATGACGTGCCAAGAGGATTTTGCTGCAAATGCGGAAGGGAAATAGGTGGAATCTTCAAACCAACAGCATGGCGCTGCCCGTCATGTAAGAAAATTTTCTGCGCAGACTGCTGCCAGAAGGTTGGTTTGATATTTAAGAAACCATGCTGTCCCGACTGTGGCGTTGAACTGCACTGTTAGGGGATTCTCATGGTCGCAAATGAGAAAACCATTCTAACCGATGCTGCAAACCATAAAGGAAAGAGCGGTCATTTAACCTTGACAGATCATCGTCTTCTATTTGAACACGTTGCGGGATTTTTTACCAAACAGACCTATTCAACTCTTGATTTGCCCCTAGAACGGATTTTAAACGTCTACGTTACAGGCACATTTAAAAAAGTTTTAGTGGTGACTGCCAAACCAGGACCAACGGGTTCGTTTCCTCCGCGCCTAGAGTTTTCGCTCTCAAACCCTGAAAACTGGATTAAACTTATAACAACAACATCACAACAACGCGTCAAAGAAATTGAAAAAAACGCCAACCCCCATACCTTCGATTTTGCCGCATTGAAATTATGCTTAGAAAAAGGAGGCGTGATCCTGCAAACACTAAAGTGTCCCGAGTGCGGCGGACCAATCACGCTGCCCGCTGAGGGAAACCAAGTTAACTGCCAATATTGTGGTAAAACCATACTTGCCATTGATTTATTCAAAAGACTTTCAAGTTTGTCTTCCTAAACTAGCTTTTCGGCTTTTCGTCAATACGCTTCTACGGTTTAGACACAACTGCCGAACTCAACTGTCAAACCGAAGAACGGGAGAAACAGAAGATTACGCAGAAAAGCAGAATAGAGTAGCCCCAGTCACGTTCTGGCCTTACTCCTTTCTAGTCTAGCAAGCTTCTTTTGTTTTCTCTTCTCTTTCCTTTCCTTTTTCGTTAGAGGCTTAGGTCTATCTTGATCTTCCATAACACGCTTTTCTTTTTTTCCGCCTTTTGTTTTACCCATTATTTTATCGCCAAGTTATGCTGTGTCTTATCAAAAAAAGCACTTATTACTATGCCTATTGCTATCAATATCAAGAATATTTCAGCAACTATTCGTTTTCTGTGTACTCTCAATTACTAGACCTCGACTTATAGGGGGATCTACCTATTCCTTAGCGGGGGGGTTTATAAAGTCATATTGAACTTTTTGGCAAGTGGAAAAAAAATGAACAAACCTTTAAAAAGGAGAGTGTGCTTTTACTATTATACAAACGTTGTGAAAAGATGAAACGAACGGAGCTTGAATTTAGGAACATTCTTCAGGTTTTGGATCCGGATTTCGCCAACTTCCTCTTGGAGACGGATTACGCACTTTTGGAGGCCGACGGGCTGACTAAGATAAACAACTTTACGTTTAGACGCGACTACTGGTCCAAACCTGTGGACCAAGTTACCATAAACCCGAACGCGAACCTCGGAAACATAGGCCAAAAGAAGAGCTTCTGCAACCTGCTCAGCGAAATGTCCGCTCCGCTCAACAAGCTGTCTGCCCTGGCGTTGTTGAGAAAGTATGGGAACAGAAGAAACTTCGACGGTGACAGGTTGGTGAAGTCAATTATTGAGGGGCGATTGTATTTTCACAACCTTACCCTATTCGATTTAAGTTACTGCGTCGGTCTATCGTTATATCCCCTCTTGGAAAGCGGGCTGGACTTCTTTGAGGGGTTGAAGAGTAACCCGCCGAGGCGACCGTCCAGTTTCGTGACGCAGGTTGTGCGATACATCCAATACGCCAGCAACCTATTCGCTGGTGCAATAGCGCTGACGGATTTCTTCCCGAACTACAGCTACTACACGATGATGCAGGAGAGCTACAGCGACAAACAACGCGAAAACGACTTTCAAAACCTCGTTCACGGCCTAAACGATGAAGTTAGGATATCGGGCCAGTGCTTTAGCGGGTTTACCCTCGTAATAATAAGAGAAGACCGCAGTGGTCGGATCTTCCACGTGTTCATGAAATCGCTAATGTATATAAAGGATATAACCCAGTATTCCATTTTGGTAGCGGGAGGATTCTCGCGAATTCTCAACGTCAAACGTAGTGGGGAGGATTATCTTTATGCAATTCGGCTCGGAAACGGTGCCACTATGAAAGTGTCTCCCGATCATCCGTGCTTCACCAAGAGGGGTTTGGTTCTGGCGAAATCAATAACGCTTGAGGACAAAATGGCCGTGCACGTTGCAGAATACCGTTGCAAAGAAGACGCGGGGGACTACGAACTCGGCCGTTTCGTCGGGTTATATGCGGCGGATGGCGGATCCGAGGATAAACTGAACTTTTCCTTTGACCTAGCTGAACCGCATCTCTCGAAATTTGTGATGGATTTTGCAACAAAACGTTTCTGCTCGAGAGTTGCAGAACACAACCGCCCTTTAGAACACCTTCGCAGGGTTTACATCTACGACGAAGGCGTTAAGAGGCTGATAAAAACCTTTGTTGCGGGCAACGTTTGGACGAAGCGCCTTTTATCCAAATGTTTTAGCGCCTCGAAGGACTTTCGCCTCGGTTTGGTCGACGGATATTTTGAGGGGGACGGCGGGATAAACCCAAGAAGTGGAACCAAACATGTGGAGTCGGTGTCTTTGAGATTGATCGCGGATATTAATGCCATTATGCAATCGCTCGGAATTCTGACCTATGTTGCGCGTAGAAATGAGAGTCGGAGAAGAAATTGTAAGAAGAGGGGGGTAATTACTTGGCTCAAAAACTCTCCCCTGTCAAATACTATTCGAAGGTTCTACTCGGACAAAAAGGACGATAACACCTATTGGGTTCCAATTGCGCACGTGTACAAAACAATCGCTAAACACAACATATATGATATAAGCATAGAGAAAGAAGATCAACTGTTTAAACTGCCCAACGGAATAATCGTGCACAACAGTCCGTTCAGCAACGTCAGTTTGGGAAGCCCAGCCACCCTAAGAGGAATGCTGGGAAATTATTTGTGGGGTAACTCGTATCTGATAAGCCATCTTATGGATGAGGTGATGCACAATCAGAAATTGTACGCCCGCTTTTTTGGCAGGGGCATGATGGCGCGTGATGGGAAGCCGCTTGGCGTTCCATACCGTTTTCCAATTACGACCTTAGTCGCCGACGCGAGCTTCGAGAAGGAATATCCTGATGTGTGGAATGAGGTCATCGCCTCAAACGCGAACCTGTGCTACCTTAACATAGTGAACAATTTTAACACTGATTTGAAGGCGCTGTCCATGTGTTGTAGGCTAACGATGAACCTGGAGGACATGTTGAAAGTAAACGTCAACAACACCTTCGGCAGCTACCTTACTGTGGGAAGCCATGCGGTTGTCTCGATAAACCTGCCCCGCATCGCGTACGAGGCGAAGCATGACGAAACGCGTTTCATGGAAATTCTGCGCGAACGCCTTGAGGAATGCCGGCGGCTTCTGCTGATACACCGCGAGGACATTTTGGAGAATCGCCGCCTCAAATACAACTACTTTTTCAGGACTGGCAAAATAAGCCTAAAACGGAACATGTTCAGCACAATAGGATTTATCGGATTCGCGAACGCCATCGAAATCATGCTTAACGACGAGAAAACAATCATTTCCAAAACCATCCTGAACGACAGCGGCCTTGCCCTTGCAAAGAAAATTTTGACTGAGATGAAGGCGGCCAGCGTTCGCTTCAGCAGGGAAGACGGCTACATGTACAATATTGAGGAGGTGCCCGGCGAAACCGCTTCAGGAGCACTTGCCAACAAGGACCGCATGCTCGTGGGGGGCGACTACGAGTATTATGACACCCAGTTTGTTCCGACCTCATACGACATTTCAATATTCGATAAAATCAGGGTGGAAGGCGAGTTGCAGGGCATGTGCACGGGCGGTTCAATAGCGCACCTTAACGTGGAGGGCATAGCAGCCGACGCCGTGCTAACCGATATGACTAAAGCCATCCTGCAAAAGTCGAAGCTCACGCACTTCGCGATGAACAAGGGATTCACCGTGTGCAAGAACAGCCACACTGTGCAAGGAATAGTTCCAGCGTGCCCAGTCTGCGGAGCATCAGAAGTTGACTGGATAACCCGAATAGTAGGTTATTTCGTTCCAGTGCGAGCGTGGAACAAGACAAAACAAGCCGAGTTCAACAGGCGCAAATGGCTGAAATTAGAAGAACGAGTAACCTTCGAACAGTAGCCGCGGCGAAGAAAACCGGTATCAAATCTTAAGCTTTGTTGATTGACAGCAGAGGCTAGTCAAAACCAACGGCGAAAAAACCTATCTTAAAGTAAGAGATAACACGAAAAGTCCTTATCTCCATAATGTCTTTGTACAAATAACAGGTTAACCTAAAGAAGGCTAGTCTATTTTAAACGACGGGAAAAACGAACGCATAATAGAAAAAACAAACAGTAAAGCGGATTCAGCAAGTTTGAATTCAGTTGGTGTACGCATTTTAAACTTTAAAAGCAAATAATTTCTCCAAGGTTCGAACATAATCTTAACTCTTTTTAAACACTCACGTGCATAGTTTTTAGGTGGTCTTGATGACGGTGAAAATTCCAGCAGGTTTCAGCCTTATCGAAGGAGAAAAACCAGTATGGCATGGTAAAATGAGTTGGAGGGCAAACTGGTTCCTCCTCTTCCTCAGTATGTTCTGGTTGCTTGTGTTAGTGGCTTTCACAGCATTGTGGATCGTTTTACGTAGTTTTTTGCCATTTTTCCCCTCTAATGGATCCATTTTAGGGTTCATCTGGGTATTCATCCTCTGTCTATTTGTACTACCGCCCCTAGTGGTGGCTTGGCTCAACGTGATATCCTCAGAATACTTTATCACAAATAGGCGAGTCTATGTGAAGTATGGAATCTTCGCAAGAACAACATGGGACCTCAAAAACGAGTGGATTACAAACTACTTTGTCTACCAGGGACTCGTTGCTAGGCTATTAAACTACGGTGCCATTAGGATAAGCACTCCCGGAGTCGGCGCGGGTGCAGCGACGATGAGAGGAGTTTCCGACCCAATGAACGTTAAGACAATACTAGAGGAAACATTACTGAATTTTGGAAAGGCTAAAGAAATAGAGGCATCATTGAGAAGGCTCGAAGAAGAGTACTTGTTTGGGAGAGTAACCAAAGAAAAATACGAGGAAATAAAAGCTAAATACGAAGAGACACTCAAAAAATATGGAAGCATTATGACTGTGACTCCGCCCACCTCAACCGCTACACCTCAATATCCCGTCCCAACGCAACCTTCTAGCGATGAGAGAGTTAATTTCTGCCCAAACTGTGGGAAAAAAGTGATGTCTTCCACTAATTTCTGTTCAAACTGCGGTGCAAGTTTAACAAAAGGAATTGAAACGCGAGAGAAACAAGAAACAACCGCCGCACCCGCTGAAACCACAATTGAAAAACCTGAGATAACCGTTGCATCGGATAAAACCCGAAAAACTGAGGATCAGACTTGTACTGAAAAAAAAGTTGTCATCACGCGTAGCGAAGTTCTTGCTGTTTGGAGCTACGTGAAAGCCGCCGCATCCTTTTTATTATTTATGGCTCTCTCAGAGTTCATCATAAAACTTGCTAGCCTTCGGTTTGTCGACCTCACATTGCCGTTTCTGACTATTCTCTTTTTCTTTTATGGGTGGTACCTTATTCACATTTTACTGTTTGAAGATTACGAAGGAGAAGATTACATACGAGCTCTGTTCGGAGGATTACTGGGCTTTTTATGGGTTATATTAGCTCAACGTGGCTTTGACTTGACCCTACTTGCCCTAGTGCTTATTCCCCTAGTTTTCGCGGGCACCCGTTACCATTACGAAAGAAGAAAAGTATGCCAGCGATTAAGAATACACACGTAAAAAACGAAAAACTTTTTAAGGCAGGTGGCCTATATGTCAAATTAGGCAACCTAAAAAAAGTCAAATAAATGGAGGAACAAAAGTTGAGTTGCAGTCAAAACGTCAAACTTGGAGGAGTATGAATGGAAATAATCTTTAGAAGAGGAAGGTTTGTCTGGGTATACTTTAACATAGGCACTTATATGCATTGGAAAAGAATAGCCTTTGACTTTTATGTTCAGCTGTTCAAGAAAGTAAGAGGTTTTGGAGTAGAACATATAGTAGCAGAAGTTGGGTAACGTTTTCCCCTAGATAACGTTGTGGACTTCCTTGAAAGATGTTTGGTGAAACACAAGTTCACAAAAATTGAACGTTCTATTTACTAATTATAGTAATTTATCATTGAAGGTAAGTAAATGCAAAAAATGGAAGTTTTGCAGTTTCTTACTATTGAAAAACAATTTAAACAGTTCCCTTTTATGAAATTTTTAGCAACAAACACGACATATTGCGAACTCTAGTTTTAGGTATTGGATCAAAACACAACTTCTACCCCCGAACTATAGTTCTGCCCCAGAACTAATAAACTTCGCGCAGCTGCTCGCGAAACAACAAGTTTCCAAGGGCATGAAGATCAGTGAAAATTTCAACATTGTTAATTGTCAGCCGAAAACATTAAGCACGAAGCAAAAGTGCAAGCTTTGTCGCTAAGAGGTCCCCCTGCGAAACTGTGAAAAACTCGTGTTAAACCTTAAAATCAACCTCTAAAAGTTGATTGCAGAAAATCAACCGTGAAAAGTTGATTCAATCAGCATGAGAGCCCTGGCCAAAAACCTTAAAAAGCCCGTGGCCATAACTATTATGGTAACCATGGCTGATTTGAAATGGGAAAAAAACCCTAAATGGACTCGCTTGAATGACGTTGTTTACGGGTTTCTGGTTCCGTTTGAAGTTGTTTACCACGTGTTCTGGTGGCTGCTTGATTACGAAATCAGATGCGAGTTTGGTTTAAGCGAAATCGTGGATCTTGCCGCGGGAGTTACTGACATCAAGTGCGGCCGATGGTACAAAATTATCGACTAACTTTACTTCTCAAAACGTGAACCTCCAGATGCTTCCTTCGCGATCATGTCTTTAAATACTGCTATAAATAATATAATATTGATTAGAGAGGTTTGTTTATGGAAGCGAATCGAACTTGTAAACTCACTGACACGAAAGGGTGTCCTGGCTTATGGGCATGCCACCTTCCAGACCTATTTTGTAAATGTGCATATGATGAACATGAAAGAGGGGAGATCAGGCATAAATACATCGAAGGACAGCTATGCGGATTTGAGCCCGTCCATTTGGCACAATGCTTTGCAGACAATGAAATTCGTATTGCAAATCAGATGGGTAAAGAAAAATACCTGGATATGCTTAAACAAAGACCAAAACTATTGAAATGTCCCACGGCGTAAACCTGAGCCTAAAACTTTTGCCATTAAGTGATGAAAACAACATAATTGCCCGTTTCTAGCTCTACCTAATGGGATGGAGCCCGGGATCATTCCGCAATATGACCGGGTTCACTATTTTTACGAAAATTGAGGTGAGAAAGCACCCGTCTTTAGGCGGGAGTAGCTCACTCTCTAACGCCGAATTTTTTGAAACATGAAGGATTTTCTTCTAAGAATTTGAGTACCGTGTCCTCCACAAGTTTGTCTTTGTTTTCAGATTTAATTGGCACCGGCTATCTTAACTTTTGCCCATAATTTTTTTTCATAATTAAAGTTTATAGTTTACCATTTGTCTCATCTAATTTAAGCAAGGAAACCCTACACTTCAGAGTGGGGAGAAATTGCAAAAATCAAGCTTTTTACAAGGAAGGGATTCTCAACCTGTGCGAGAGGTATCCCGCGGATTGTTGCTTAAGTTGCAACGGCCCCAAAAAAGTTTTGGTGATGGAATAAAAAAAGCAAAGTTTAAAAGCGGGAAACAAAAGATTATCTATTGGAGACGTTTAAAATGGGCTTGTTTGACAGTCTTCATGCGGAAGTAAAGTGTCTCGCGTGTAAGAAGAAAGTTGAAGTTGAATTTCAAACCAAAGCGTTGCTTAGACTACTTGAGCACTTTCATGTTGGAGACCGCGTGGAGTTTGAGCAAGTGACAGTTAAGGATGGCGAGATAACCGACGCTTTAGGAAGCTGCCCGTCCTGCAAAACGTTTCTCACCGCGAAAATCATAATAAAAGACAACTGCTTTGTAGGGGTAACTGAAATTCGAAAAGCGGATTAAGCGAAATAAATGCCTGGCCTACGCGGTTTAAAGTTGGCGTTTATTTGCTTTTTTAATTTTTTCTGAATTTAATTCGCAAAGGTTTAAATATTGATTTGAACAGTAACTGGTTAGGCACCAAAGTCCATGTGTCCAGCGGGTCGCGTGGCCTCCAGAGGAAGCAACGTCCGCGCATCTTAACGACGCGTGGCGCCCACCACTATTTTTGTAACCTTCTTTTGGCTGTTTGAATACTTTGGCGAAAAAGTCCCTTGCTGCCCTCTTTCGCCATTACATGTGTATAAAAAAGCCACTGACGGTTGAGACAAACCAGCCGATTCGCCTGTTTGCAGTTGACGTTGCCAAGAAGTGCAAAGGTTATACCGGCGAAAACCACAATATTTATTTGGGAGATTGTAAATTGTTGAAGTGGTGGCTGGTTTGGCTTTAACTGCTAAGAAACGGGCTAGGCTTGTTACACGTGCTAGAGGCTGGTCTAAGGCGGAGAAGATGGAAAATGATGTTTGCTTGATTGGTAGCTGGGCAAGGGGAGATGCGTCCTCAGTTAGTGACTTTGATTTGGTGATGTTTTGTGATGGTGAACCAAAAAACGAAGTGAAAAGTGCACTTTTGGACTACGTGCCAGTCAGCCTTTTCCGCGTCGACGCAAACAGGCTCATCAATAATAAACAGGTAGATTTTTACGATGCGAACAACGTGTTTGAGGCGCGTTTGGTTTTTGGTTCGGGAAAAATCTTGGGAAAGTTAAAACGTAGAATTTGGAGAAAACCCATAGATTACGAGGCGTCCCGCATCTTTTTTTACTGTGCGTTTCATAACCGGTTGCGCAACGCGTTGACCGAGTTTCCTTTTGATTGCGCTTTGGGGGTTCGCGACTTGAAAACTTGCTTGGCAAAGCTGAACCTGTACAAGTTGCTGTTCGTTGAAAAAGTGGACCCTTGGAAGGTTATTCCATACGTGAATCAACCGTCAAGTTGGCTGGAAAAAACACTAATAAACCTTTACCACTCTGAAAAAGTTGAGGAGGAAATCAGAAAACTTGAACTTCACGAGATCATGATGAAAACTTTTAAAGATCAAACCCAAATAATTAATAAAATCGTCGAAGCAGTGAGAAGAAAAGAAAGTTACGCTGGAAAACACGTTGCAAATTATTTCCGACTGTGCCTGCTGGTTGAAGAACTAACGAGACAAGCTGCTTTTCCAACCTTGCCAAGCCGAGCGCAAATTGCCTTAACCTACAAACACGTGAAACACACGATGACGTGGATCAGCTTTAACAAAAACGAAGCATGCTGGCTCATTTTTCACCAAAAAGGCAAACAGACAAACAGTTTCAACATCCTCTAAGGCTTTTTTTGTTACAACTTGCGACCAGACTGTTTCAACATCCCATAGTGCTATTTTGTCGTTGCAACGGATTTTTCAGTTACTACCGAAAACCCCTAGAGCTAAGTTTCAACGTCCCATAGTGCTATTTTGTCGTTGCAACACCTAAAAAATCCGGAGGTTTTGAAAGAAGAATGTATACGTTTCAACGTCCCATAGTGCTATTTTGTCGTTGCAACCGTTTGTTTCAGCCCTACATGTTGGACTTCCCGTCTTACGCCCTTCCGGCAAAGCTGTACGGGCACTTCATCGTCCGCCCTTGCTGACGGAACTCAGGGAGGTGAAAACCCCCAAAGTT
>Ga0315282_10012188_pt1 | contig 13196 bp, 10 predicted proteins | sample YL17G07_20_MG_FD_203693 | JGI IMG/M metagenome (GOLD analysis project Ga0315282, IMG submission 203693) | Sediment microbial communities from Yellowstone Lake, YNP, Wyoming, USA - YL17G07_20 | ecosystem: Environmental > Aquatic > Freshwater > Lake > Sediment | place: USA: Wyoming | collected...
ATTCCCTGCCGCAACCTGTAATGAGAGGCCTGGTACTCGAGCGGCTGGATATCGTGCGAACAGCCCGGGAACAAAACCGGGAATTCACGCCTTTGGAGCAAAAACGGTTGGATGAGTTGTTCAGCGAACGGGTCGATAAATACCTCGATTCTGGCGTTGGGGCGTGCTACCTGGCGCGCCCCGAGATTGCTTCCCTCGTGGCGGACGCAATCCAGTACTTCGATGGCAATCGGTATTGTCTGGCTGCCTGGTGCCTGATGCCGAACCACGTCCACACGGTTTTCAAGGCTCTGCCCGGGCAATCCCTCGATAAGATCCTCCATTCCTGGAAATCGTTCACCGCCCATAAGGCCAACCGCATTCTTGATGCCGCCGGTCAATTCTGGCAGCGCGAATATTACGATCGCCTCATTCGCAACGACAAGGAATTCCACCAATTCGTTCGCTACACCGCGAACAATCCGGAGCGGGCTGGATTGGCGAATTGGAAATGGGTCTGGCCCCGACCATAGCGCCGCCGTTCTACCGCCGGCGTCTTGCCAGGGCTATAACGGGGCCGGCCGGCGGGACGCCAGCGCTACAAGGAGCCGGCGAAACGCCGGCGGTACAGCAGCCGCTCATTGTCAATGCGCCCACTTGTTGTTACGCTCAAAACGTAGGCAAGAAGGAGGTGCGTGGTGCGCAAACTTGCCATCGCGCTGGCGGTGATTGTAGCCTTGCTGGTTCTTGCCGCCGGCGTGATTCTCCACTCGTTCGATGCCGAGCGGCAGCACGGCATCCTGTCTTCGCGCCTGGCGGCCGCGCTGGGGCGAAACGTGAAGTTCGGCCATCTCGGGTTGAGCCTGTTCCCGCCATCCCTGCGCGTGCGAGACGCCGAGATTGCCGACGCGCTGGGCTTCAAAGACCCGGTCTTCTCCACCGCAAAGAGCTTTCAAATGGGCGTGCGCCTGATCCCGCTGCTGCGCGGCCGCATCGAAGTGCCGTCCATCGTACTGGAGCAGCCCGTCATCCACCTGGTGAAGAACGCGCAGGGCCAGTGGAACTTCGCGTCCCTGGGCGGCAAGCCCGGCGCGGCGCAGGCCGGCCCGCCGGCGCCGGGGGCGGGCGCTTCGCCGGGCGCTTCCGTGCCGCCGCTCGAAATCGAGGAGATCCGGCTGAAGGACGGCACCATCACCGTGGACGATTTTCAGAAGAACCTTCCTCGGAGCACGCTCGACCACATCTCAGTGGCGGTCACCAAATTCGCGCCCGACCGGGCGTTTGACTGGGCGGTGAGCGTCCATCCTCCCGGCCCCGCCTCCGGCGAGGTTCGCGCCAGCGGCCGGGGCGGCCCGCTGGCAAAGCAGAACCTGGCCGCGTCGCCGGTGGAGGGACGCGCTGTTTTCCGGAATGTCGCGCTGGAAGCGCTGGCCCCGTTTACCGGGCAGCCCGGCCTGGCCGGAGTATTCAACGGTGAAGCCGATTTCAAAAGCGACGGAGCCAAGGCCGAGGCCAAGGGAACATACAAGGCCGACAAATTGCGTCTGACCGTGAACGGCGGCACGGCGCTTGCGCCTCTCTCGGGCCGGTTCGACGTCACCATGCCGGAAGATGCATCGCGCCTGCTGATCCGCCAGTTCGAGCTGGCGTGCGGAAAAGCGGCGGCGCAGTTGTCCGGACATGTGGCGCTCGGCTCCCGGCCGGACACCGAGCTCCGGGCCGATCTCCGCGACGCTCCTCTGGCCGACATCGCGAAACTGTTTCCCCTGTTCGGAGTCAGGCTGCCCGCCGGCAGTTCGCTCACCGCGGGGACGCTCACGGCGGCGGTGCGCGTGTTCGGTCCGACCGCGGCGCTGAAAGAAAGCGGCACGGTGGAGATGCGCAACGCCCGCCTCGCCGGCTACAACGTTGCCGGCCAGTTGGCCGCCGCGGTGCGCGTCATGGGCGTTGATACCGGCGGCCAGGACACCGCGATTGAGAGCATGCGCGTCGCCTTCGACGCCGATCCGTCGTACACGCGGGTGCCCAGCGCTTCCCTGGTTATTCCCGGGATGGAAATCAGCGGGCAAGGCGGCTTTAACCCAGCCGGCACCCTTGATTGCCGCGGCTCGGTTGTCCTGACACGCGCCGCCAGTCCGGTCGGCGGCCTGTTACAGAAGGCCACCGGCAGCGCCAACACGGTGCCCTTCCGCGTCGGCGGAACACTGGAGCGCCCCACATTCCTGCCCGATGTAGGCAAGATCGTGAGTCAGCAGCTCGCGCAGCCCTCGAGCCCGGCGAGCAAGGTGCTGGAAGGGCTGGGAGGACTGTTCCGAAAAAAGAAGTGACTGCTCAACGGCGGGGTCGCGCTGCGCCTCTGTGGTGAAATTACGGCTGGTGATTACTGGCCCTTTGGCGCGGTCGCGTCGATGAAGGCCGCGACATCCTTGTGCATCTTCTCCAGCGACTTCTGCTGCACGTACACCATGTGGCCGGCTTCGTACGTGGCATAGGACACGTTCTCGCGAAGCTGCGGCGTCAGGTTCATGTGATCCATGGTGTACTTGGCGGCCAGGAAGGGCGTGGCCAGGTCGTAGTAGCCCTGCATGACCAGCACCTTCAGGTAGGGGTCTTTCACCATCGCCGAACGCAGGGCGGTGGCCGTGTCGGCATAACCCATTGAGAACCCCTCGCCGCGCCGGCCGGCGCCGCTTGGCGTCGCTTCCCAGTTCCAACTGAAACCGGCGCCCAGGTCGCGCGCCGAAGTGTAGTACGGCAGGTCGGTCTTGTACTTCAGCTCGCGCCCCACGTAGTCGTTAAGGACCGCGGTGAAAGGGCCCTGGGTGGCGGCCGACGACGGGTCGAACGGGTTCGATTCCATGAATCCGCTGGGAGCCGGGCTGGAATAACGCCCGTCCAAACGCCCCACCCGCAGCTTTTGATCGGCCAGCAGCCAGGCGGTGAAGGTGCGCACGTCGATGCGCAGGTTGGCCAAGTCAACGATCTGCTTCGACAGGCCCGTGTAGCGCGCCAGCTTGTCCAGCACCGCGGCGCGCTCCTGCGCGGTCATGGCCTCGCCCTTGTTCAGCGCCTGCCAGTAATCGGTCATGGCCCACTGGCTGACTTCCTGCCGCGTGCGGCTCACGTCCTTCGCCAGCTCAGCCGGGAGCTTGTGGTGAAACGCGGCAATCATTGTGTAGGTGGGCACGAAGAGCGGGTACGGGACGTCATTGTTGGCCGCGAAGGACAGGCTCTCGAAGTTCAGCACCATCGACAGCAGGGTAATGCCGTTGAAGTTGATGCCCTTGTCGGCCAGGTAGCCGGCCACGCCGGCCGCGCGCGTGGTGCCGTAGCTTTCACCCAGCAGGTAGAGCGGCGACGACCAGCGCTCGTTGCGCGTGATGTACAAGCGGATGAATTCGCCGAAGGCTTCGATGTCGCCCTGCAGACCCCAGAACTTGCGTCCCGTTTCCAGGTCGGCGGGGCGGCTGAAGCCGGTGCCGATGGCATCGACCAGCACCAGGTCGGTTTTGTCCAGCGGGGTCGAGGCATTGTCCACCAGGCGGTAGGGCGCGGCCGGCATCCAGCCCTCGGCCTGCATCACGACCTTCCGCGGGCCCAGCGCCCCCATGTGCAGCCAGAACGAGGCCGAGCCGGGGCCGCCGTTAAAGGCGAAGGTCACAGGACGGCGGGCGGCTTCCACGCCGTCCAGCGTGTAGGCCACGAAGAACATTTCCGCTTCGATCTTGCCGGCGGCATCCTTGATGGGCAGCCGGCCGGCGGTGGCCGTGTAGCGCAGCGTCTTGCCGTCCACAGTGATTTGATGCGGGGTCTGCACGGGCGGCACCTCGGCCATGTCCCAGCGCAGCGCGCCTCCGGCGGCGGCCGCGGTGCCGCGCTCGGCGGCTTGCGCCGGCGCCGCCTGCTCGGCTGGCCGTGCCCTTTGTTCTTGCGCCGCTTGCGCGGCAGCAGCCTGCGCAGCGGCGGCCTTTCGGCCCTGCTCCCTGGCCGGGCTTGCCTCCTGCGCCATGGCGGCCACGGACAGCGCCACGACCAACGCCGCGACGACACAAATCGATTGCTTCATGGTTGTACCTCGATGATTGTCTTGGGTCCCGCGCTCAAGGTCCAATTGCGGACAACGCAGTATTGTACAGCGAACAGGCAAATGCAAACCTTGGCCGGCTCTTCCCCCGCACGCACGTCCCTCTCGAAGACGCGCGGCTCTGTTGATTTTGGGCTGCTTTACCCGGCCCATTCCGCGCAGAGGAGTTCGGCTTGCTCCAGCACCGTCTGGGTGGCCTTCTCCTGCTTGTCGGGCGGGTAACCGTGTTTGCGGAGGATGCGCTTGACCAGCACCCGCAAGCGAGCGCGGGCGCTTTCCTTTAATGTCCAGTCAATCGTGGCATTCTTGCGGATGGTCTCGGTCAGCTCGCGGGCAATGAACCGCAGGTTTTCGTCGCCCAGCACCTTGACTGCGCTGTCGTTGACTTCCAGAGCGTCATAGAAGGCCAACTCCTCTTCTGACAGCCCCACCGCGTCGCCTCGCTGGCGCTCCGCCCGCACCTGCTTCGCCAGTTCGATGAGCTCCGCAATCACCTGCGCCGTCTCGATTGAACGGTTTTGATATTTGCGCAGCGTCTCTTCCAGCATTTGCGAGAAGAGCCGGGCCTGCACCAGGCTTTTCTTCATCCGCGCCTTGATCTCATCGTTCAGCAGCTTCTTAAGCAGCTCCAGCGCCAAGTTGCGATAGGGAAGCTGGCGGACTTCGGCCAGGAACTCGTCGGAAAGGATGGAGATATCAGGCGTTTTCAGGCCGGCGGCAGCGAAGATGTCCACGATGCGGTCGGAGGCCACCGCGCGGGAGACGATCTGGCGGACGGCTGCATCCAACTCCTCCTCGCCCCTGCCGCCGCCGAGCCCGGTCTTCACCAGCGCCGCACGCACAGCCTGGAAGAAGGCCACGTCATCGCGGATGGCCAGCGCCTTCTCATGCGGCACCGCCAGCGCGAAGGCTCGGGACAGCGCGGTCACGGCGTCCAGGTATCGCTTCTTGCCGTCTTCCTGCTTCAGGATGTGCTCGGCGCCGGCCGCCACGACCGCAAGCTGTTGCTGCCCCTTCCCCGTTTTGAACTCCGACCAGTCGAACCGGTGGAACATCGCGCAGACAATCTCGTACTGCTTCAGCACTGCCTCGACGGCCTGCTCCTGGTCGATGCCCGTCTGCTCGCGGTCGCCCTCCGTGTAGTCCTGCAGGGCGCGCTTTAACTGGTCGGCCAGGCCGAGGTAGTCCACCACCAGGCCGCCCGGCTTGTCGCGAAAGACGCGGTTGACGCGCGCGATTGCCTGCATCAGGCCGTGCCCGCGCATGGGCTTATCCGCGTACATGGTGTGCAGGCAGGGCGCGTCAAAGCCCGTCAGCCACATGTCGCGCACGATGACCACCTTCAAGGGGTCGTCCGGCTTCTTGAAGCGGTCGGCCAGGCGGTCGCGGCGGGGCTTGTTGCGGATGTGCTGCTGCCATTCCAGCGGGTCCGAGGCCGAACCGGTCATTACCACCTTGATGGCACCCCGGTCGTCGTCCTCATCGTGCCATTGCGGACGGAGGCGCGTGAGAGCGTTGTACATATCCACGCAAATGCGGCGGCTCATGCAAACGATCATGGCTTTGCCGTCCATGGCTTCGAGCCGCCGGTCGAAGTGCTCGACCAGATCCCGCGCGACCATGCCGACTCTCTTCTCGGTTCCCACCATCGCTTCCAGGCGCGCCCACTTGCTCTTCAGCTTCTCCTTGACTGTGGGCTCTTCGCCTTCGGTCACCTCCTCGAAGTCAGGATCAATCTGCGGCCGCTCCTCCTCTTTCAGTTCCAGTTTGGCCAGCCGCCCCTCGTAATAGATCCTGACCGTGGCGCCGTCCTCCACGGCCTGCTGGATGTCGTAGACGTCGATGTAGTCGCCGAAGACGGCGGGCGTGCTGCGGTCGGTCGCCTCGATGGGGGTTGCCGTGAACCCAATGAACGAGGCCTTCGGCAGCGCGTCGCGGATGTAGCGCGCGTAGCCGTCGATGAAATCGTATTGGCTACGGTGCGCTTCGTCGGCGATAACCACGATGTTTCGCCGGTCGGACAGCATCGGGTATTCATCGCCCCGGTTCTCGGGAAGGAATTTCTGAATCGTGGTGAAGATGATGCCGCCCGAGGAACGGCGCAGAAGATGCTGCAAGTCGGCCCGGCTGTCGGCCTGCTCGGGTGTCTGGCGCAGCAAATCCGCGCAGCGCGAGAACGTGCCGTGAAGCTGGCCATCCAGGTCGTTGCGGTCGGTGAGCACCACCAGCGTCGGGTTTTCCATGGCCGGGTGCAGCACGATCTTGCCCGCGTAGAACACCATCGACAGGCTTTTGCCGCTGCCCTGCGTGTGCCAGACGACGCCGACGCGCCGGTCACCCCTGGGCGCGGCGGCCTGCACGGTGCATTCCACGGCCTTGTTGACCGCGTGGAACTGGTGGTAGCCGGCCATCTTCTTGCCGATTTCGCCGGAGTGCGGGTCGCACTCGAAAACAATGAAGTTGCGCAGCAGCTCCAGCAGGCGGCGCTTCTCGAAGATGCCCCTGAGCAATGTTTCCAGTTCGGGCGTGCCCTTGGGGGCCAGTTGCGTACCGTCCACAGTGCGCCACGGCTGGAAGCGCTCCCAGCCGGAGGTCAGCGTCCCCGCCCGCGCCTCCAGGCCGTCGGAAATGACCAGGATTTCATTGAACGCCAGGAGGCTGGGGATGAACTTCTTGTACGTCTGAAGTTGATTGAAGGCGTGCTTGATGGTCGCCTCTTCATCCGCTGGGTTCTTGAGTTCAAGCACGCCGATGGGCAGGCCGTTGATGAAGACGACCAGGTCGGCGCGGCGGTTCTGCCGCTCCTCGATGACGGTGAACTGGTTCACCACAAGCCAGTCGTTGTTGTCCGGGTTTTGAAAATCGACCAGCCGCAGCAGATCGTGCTTAAGCTGCCCCGATCGCGTCCTGTAGCTGATCGGCAAGCCTTCAATCAGGAGGCGGTGAAAGCGCCGGTTGTTCTCGATCAGGCTTGGGCTTTCCGTTCGCTTGATGCGTTTGATTGCCTCCTCGATCGCGTCCCCGGTGGCCTCGGGATTGAGCCGTTCCAGCGCCTCGCGCAGGCGCTTTTCCAGGACCACCTCGCCGTAGCCCTGCCGCTCGGCGAACATTTCCCCCGGCGCGATCTCCGGTCCGTGGCGCACGCAATACCCGAGCGCCTCGAACCACTCCAGCGCCGCCTGCTCAATCGCCGACTCGGTTATCGCCATTCGCGTAGGGGCAACCCTTGTGGTTGCCCTTTTGACTTTAATATCGCCACGGCTCCTCTTCATCCGTGGCCCGTGCGTCGGGGTTCTCGCAATCAAGCGTCCAGTTCAGCGGGTTGTCACGTATGTAGTTTTGAATGCCGGCCCATTCAAATTCGTCTCGCACAACGTGCTCGTAATAATTCCTCTGCCAGAGCGTGCCGTTGAACCGTTGCCAACCTCGCTGTTTTACGCCTATGGTGTACGCGTGCGTGGCAAGCGATTTAAACGCCCCGACAACATCTCCCAGCGCAGGGGCGGCCCTTGTGGCCGCCCCCCTTGTGGCCGCCCCGCCGTCATCTGGGCCATCGCACCGGGCACCCACTACCAACCGGATGATGCCATGCATGTGGTTGGGCATAACAATGAACCGGTCCAACGCGACTGAAAGGAAACGGCACGGCAATTGGTTCCACACCTCGCGGATCATCTTGCCGGCTTCGCTTTCAACCATTTGCGCGTCCACCACGTCGCCAAAGAGGCATCGTCGGTCGTTGACGACAATCGTCACGTAATACAGCCCCGGCTGGCTGTAGTCGTAATGCCTCAACCGAATCGAGCGCCGGTGGTGTTTCTCTGGGTCGTACATGTGTTCACACCGCGCGGCCACGTAGGGGCGCCCTTTGTGGGTGCCCTGCGGCATGTACCGACGGGGGTTGCCTTGGATTTGGGCACCCACAAGGGGCGCCCCTACGCCGCCAGTTCCTCTCGCACCTGCTCTCGCTGGCTCCACAGCACAGGCTTGACGTTGTAGTTTCGCAGCGCGTCCACTACCGCCGGCCCCGCCGCCTGCTCCGTGTCGTTCAGGAATGCGTACGCCTCCGACTGCGGCGGCCGCACGTCCTTCGTGTCGATCCAGGAAAACGCCAGCGACTGGGCCGTGTCGCGGTTGGGCCGGTTGATCGTCTGAAGGATTCGCTCGGGTCGCACCCTGGACTTGGGAATCACGAAATCAAACAGGTGATCGTAGCCGCTCTTGCCCGTAAATTTCACTTTCGGCGTGTAGCGGACTTCGTGCAGGTCAAGCCACGCAACCACGTCTTCGAAAAACAGGCTGGCGACGGAGGGCGAGGCGAGGTAGAACAGGTCGTTCACCGCCAGCATGGCTTGGACGAGGTTGTGCTTCCGAGACGCAAAATTGTCACGCGACGCCGCTACCTCGAGCCTGCCTTCTTCGAGCCGCACACCGAAGCCGTTCAGCGTCATGTGCAGCAAGGCTTGCCGCTTCCCCGTATCCAGCCGGCAACCCGAGTGTTCCAGGTCGGCCAGCGTGTCTCCGTCGTCGGTCAGCAGGTAATTGCCGTTCGTGCGTTTGGCATAGATTTGCAGGTAGTCGTTGTGCCGATCGAGGTAGGGTGTCGTGATCTCCACCCATCCATCCACCTCGCGCAGGATCGTCTTGTCGCGCAGCCACGCCAGGTAGTCGTCCAGCAGTTTGCGGATCTCGTCAATCATGCGAACAGGTCCCTCTCGATGATAGGCGGACGTGTGATGTTGCAGTACCGCATGAAATCTTCCAGCAACCGCCAGAGGTTGTCGGAGTCCGTGAACCGATCGGTCGGCAGCGGCATCGCCCACTTGTCCCCGTAGTCCTCGTGGTAGACGTGGAGGTGTGGGGCGGGAACCTCGGTTCCGTCGGGGTTCTGATGCGGCCGTCCCCCGAAATCCAACCGGAGCAGGATCACCACCTGGCGGGCGCGGTTCTGGTAGGTGCCCTTTGCCAGACCGATGCCTCCACGCCACACGTCCAGAATAAACTGCTCGCGCTTGTCTGCGCAAACCAGCGGGATAATCAGGGAGCCACCCAGCGACGGATACCGCCGCGCCTCATCGTCCGCGCGGTGCTTTTCCATCGCGATTAACGCGTCAGCCTCCGCTTGCGTCAGGTTGATCTCAGGCATCGATCAGCGCCTCACTCGCGCACCGGTTGACTGGCCCTGCCCCGCTGCCCCATAATACTGCCAGCTCGCCCACCATGCGTGGAAGGAGTACCGGCGTCGTCACCGGGCAGGTGGCGGCGCCAGGCTTTTTTGGAGTGCGGCGGCTTGCCGCCGCTTTCCCGCGAGAAGCTTGCTTCTCGCCGGTTCCTCGCCAGTCCAACGGCAGCAAGCCGCCTGCTCGAAAGCGGCAGCAAGCTGCCGCACTCCAAACCCTCGGGCTGCTCACAAGGCTGCCTCCGCTCGTTTTTCGGCGTCTTTCAGCCGAATCTCGCCGCAGATCAGCTTCGGTAGAAGGACATCGCGGATGTTGCCCAATGTGATTGATTCGCGGCCGTTCGAAGCCATGCGCGCCCGCAACGGCTCAACAATCCCCTCGAATCGCACGACTACTGCTGGCGGCGGAACGAGAATCTCGGCCTCGCTGAATCGTTCGGGCCGAACCGCAGGGTACGCGCTGCCATCGGCGCTGTAAGAAAGATACTGGACGAAGCCTGCCGTCGTCACCCAAGCGTACAGGTAGCCTGAAGAAACCGATTTCGGCGTAAGAACCACAAAACCGGTTGACACGACAACGTCCGGTGACGGGTCGTGGATCAGTAGGTACGACTCCCGATTCGGCCTAACCATAGACCAGATGCTGTCGCCGTGCTGAACTAGGCGCTGCGCTCTGCTTGGCGCCTGGTCGGCGCTGTATCGGGTGGTGCCGAGCAATCGGCCCCGGCTGACCGACGAAATGTCGATATACTCAATCTCGGCTGGCCGATTGTGCCTGCGCAAGGTCCGTTCGTTGGTCCCCGCGACCTCTGATATCGTAGCGACCCGCCAGCCTCTAGGGATTTTGCCGAGTGGGGAGTCTTCAAGGGAGGAGGGGAAGAGGGCGGCGGTTTCGGCGTCCATGCCGAAGGGCCGGCGGCCTTCCATCTTGGCGCGCACCGGGTCGAAGTCCACAAACCACGACTTGAAAATCGCCCGCGCGATTGGCTCCAGCGTCTCGTTCATCCGCCGGTTCAGCTCGATTTTGTCGTCCAGCGCACCGAGCACGCTCGCGATCGCACGCTGTTCCCCGAGTGAGGGGACACTTATCGGAAAACCAGGAAACTCCATGAGCGCGATACGTTCGACTGTGCTGCCACGCACTGTCCGGGCGCGAATTAGCTCCTGGAATTCGGGCCCCAGGAATGCGTACAAGAGGAAGCGCGGATCTGCCTTTCCACGATCGACCCGCATGAGAGCCATCCGGCGCCCAAGACAGCATCGGAGCACCTTTGGTATCAGAGCTGCTTCGCCGAGGCGCGTTTCGTAAGAGAACACGATATCTTCGGACCGCGGTGTGACTCGGCGAGTCCACTTCAGAAAGTCCTCTTCGGAAAGGTGCTCAGCCTCCGATAGGTCGATTCGGCCACCGCACAGGTTTGAGATACCAAGGAAGACAGGGCCGGAACTCGTCTTCTTAGGCGTGGCATGAGGGCCGTCATAGATCCCGGCACAGAGATCCTTTATCGGAACGGTTCGCCAGCGATCAACTGCCATGTGCGGCCCTCCGAGCAGAGTTTCGAACATGCTGTCTGGGCGTCCTGGGCTTCGGCTCTGGCGGCCCGGCCTGGAAGCCAATCTGCCTCTGCGATCTGGCCGGCGGCTGCATCAGTTCCCGGATGGCGTCAAAGACGACCCGGAACTGACTATCGTAACGCCGCTCCAATTCGGCGAGCTTGCGGGCGAGCTCGGCGTGGGCGCCGAGCATCTGTCGCAGCCGCACAAAGGCGCGCATGATCTCGATGTTCACCCGGATGGCGCGCGGGCTCCGCAGCACGCTGGAAAGCATGGCCACGCCCTGCTCGGTAAAGGCGTGAGGCGCGTAGCGGCGCCCTCCGTGGCCGGCAGCCGAACTTGAGGTCACAATTCGTGACCTCAAGTCCTCGAACTCTGTTTGCGTGAGTTGCAGCATGAAGTCTTCCGGGAAACGGGCGCGATTGCGTTTTACTGCCTGCAACAGCACCTTGGTCGGCACCGCGTAAAGCGCCGCCAAGTCAGAATCCAGCATCACGCGGTGCCCACGCACCAGGAGAATCCGTGAGTCGATTGCCGTAGCAGCCGCTATTGCCTGGCGCCTTTCCACCTCTTTCTCCGTCCTTCCAGTTGCAGCCCTGCCCATGCGCCCCGCCATCTCACTTTGAGGTCGCAGGTTGCGACCGCAAACAAATCCCCTTCAGATTCCGCCGGATCACAGATTCCAGCCTCGTTGCCTCGGCGAACTGCTCATCCAGCTTTGCCGTGAGCCGCACCATCTTCTCCTCGAACGGCTCATCGTCGTCTTCGACCTGCTCCGCGCCGACATAGCGGCCGGGCGTGAGCACGAAGCCGTGGTCGGCGATCTCGTCGGTCGCGGCGCTCTTGCAGAAGCCGGGCACGTCGGCGTACTTGCCGGCTGTCTTCTCGCCGCGCCAGGCGTGGTACGTCTTCGCGATGCGGCCGATTTCGTCGTCCGAAAGCTCGCGGTGCGTGCGGTCCACGAGGTACCCAAGCTTGCGGGCGTCGATGAACAGCGTTTGGCCGCGCCGGTCCCGGAACTTGGCGTTGCTCTTGTTGCGCGCCAGGAACCACAGGCAGGCAGGAATCGCCGTGCCGTAAAAAAGCTGGCCGGGCAACGCGATCATGCAATCCACCACATCGGCCTCGACAATGGCCTTGCGGATTTCGCCTTCGCCCGACTGGTTTGATGACATTGACCCGTTGGCGAGCACAAAACCGGTGACGCCGCCGGGCGCCAGGTGATGGATCATGTGCTCGACCCAGGCGAAGTTCGCGTTGCCGACCGGCGGCACGCCGTACTTCCAGCGCACGTCCTCCTTCAGCCGCTCGCCGCCCCAATCGCTCATGTTGAAGGGCGGGTTGGCAAGGATGAAATCGGCCTTCAGGTCCTTGTGCAGGTCGTTGTGGAACGTGTCGGCGTGATGCGGGCCCAGGTTCGCCTCAATACCCCGAATTGCCAGGTTCATCTTCGCCAGCCGTCAGGTGGTTGGGTTGGACTCCTGCCCGAAGATGGAGATATCGCGGACACGGCCGCCATGCCGCCGGATGAACTCCTCGCTCTGCACGAACATGCCCGATGAGCCGCAACAGGGGTCGTAGACGCGGCCACGGTACGGCTCGATCATCTCCACCAGCAACCGCACCACGCAGCGCGGCGTGTAAAACTCGCCGCCCTTTTTGCCCTCGGCGCTGGCGAACTGCGAGAGGAAATATTCGTAGACGCGACCCAGGATGTCCTTCGAGCGGTTTTCGCTGTCCCCAAGACCGATGGTGCCCACCAGGTCGATCAGCTCGCCCAGGCCGCGCTTGTCGAGCGATTCGCGCGCGTAGTCCTTCGCCAGCACGCCCTTTAGCGACGGGTTCTCCTTCTCGATGGCCTCCATGGCCGCGTCGATCAGCTTGCCGATGGTGGACTGCTTGGCATTGCCTTGCAGATGCGGCCAGCGCGCCGCTTTCGGCACCCAGAAGATGTTCTCCGCAGCGTACTCGTCGCGGTCCTCCGGGTCGGCGTGTGGTTCCTGCTTCAGCGTCTCGTACCGCTCCTGGAAAGCGTCGGAGATGTACTTCAGGAAAATCAGGCCGAGCACGACGTGCTTGTACTCAGCCGCGTCCATGTGGCCGCGCAGCTTGTCGGCCGCCTGCCACATCTTCTGCTCGAAGCCAAGATTGGCCCCATTCTGCGCCCTGGTGGCTCGATTCTTCGTGCGCGTGGCCATACTCACCCCCGCGTAGCTGGAGGTATCAGCAGGCATTATACGACTGCCTGCAAGCGCGCAAGCAACCGCCTGCGACGGGTCCGCAGTTGTGCCGGCAATCGAACCGGCTACCTATAGCTAATAGGAGTTACTATCTTGACACTTGACAGCCATGAGATAATACAAGATTGGGGATATGGCAAGGGACGGCGCGGGGACGCCG
>Ga0315282_10012189_pt1 | contig 13194 bp, 17 predicted proteins | sample YL17G07_20_MG_FD_203693 | JGI IMG/M metagenome (GOLD analysis project Ga0315282, IMG submission 203693) | Sediment microbial communities from Yellowstone Lake, YNP, Wyoming, USA - YL17G07_20 | ecosystem: Environmental > Aquatic > Freshwater > Lake > Sediment | place: USA: Wyoming | collected...
TGAACCTCCTGCCGTCTTGATATTGGTGAGACTGAAGATGATTGGCTGGCTCTACGCGCTTCCGACGACCTACAATATGAGTGGAACTATGGGCTTGCTCGTCTTTCTTGCCGCGATCGCCCTCGTGACTATAGATCATGCTCTTGAAAGCACTCTAGCAGAGCACTACACCTAGTAAGAAAAGCACTGGAACGGAGTGTTCCAACGCGGAGTTCTAGACTTGACTAGCAGTTCGGGGACTAGCCTGATTACAACCTCGGCGATTTCGGCGGTAATGATGGAACTCCTGATACCAACGAAGTGAATAAGCGCTGATGGGTTTGGCCTATCCTTGGCTGGCACCACATTTCGTACAATGTTTTGCATCTTGAGGTATCGGTGAACCGCAGGATGTGCAGTACTTCGTTGCTTGAGGCGCTACGGGAGCTGGCTGAGCGGAAACATATGGTGCAGCGGCCGCTGTTGGAGGCGAGGGCGCGCGTCTACGCCTGACGAGTACCACAACCAAGGCAATAACCACGACTGCTATGATACCCAGTATCACAAGAGTCCACGGGAAAGGTGCCGGTGACACCTGCACTTGAAGCGATCCTTCTAAGATGAGTTCCTCGTTGATGTACAGTTGAATCGTAGGTGTGTAGGTGCCCTCAATTTCAAACTTCGTTTTCAATACGAACTCTTCGGTAGCACCAGGCGCTATGTCTTTGGGCGGCGTGGCCTCGACAACACTGACACCCTGAGGCAGCGGAGTGGCTACTGCGAAATTCACGGCCTTCAAGATGGTCTTTCCAGTATTCTGCAGTTCATATGTAGCGGTCACGGTGTCTCCTGCGTAGACCGGCTCGCCCTCCTTGGGGCTGAAGCTTTTGCTAAGAAGATCAACCGAAGGCTGAAGCTTGAACTGAACTGTTGAGAGGAGGGTGGTGTCTCCGTATACCTCCACTGTCCATATGCCCACCGGTAAGGCAACATTCGGTCTGGCTATTGTAAGAGAGCCATAGGCGGAGCCGGAACCCTGAAACCCTATTTTTGTCGGATCATTCGCAAGGGTAGTGTAGGTCTTGCCTTCCATCTCGATCGCGTGTGGAGCGACCCAAACGAACGTGATGTCGACCGGAGGATTCACGTTCTCCAAATTAATGAATGAGAAGACTGTTTCATCTGCGGTTGAGAATGTGTCTGTAACGTCAATTGGTTGCCAGTTCCCAGCCTGAGACTTGTCAATTCCTTTGCATGTCACCTGAGTGCTTACCGTGGCGCTTCCAGCAGTGGCCGGCTGGATGCTCACAGACAGGGATAGAAAAAGCATCAACACTGCTGTGGCGAGTAGTATCCTTCTCGAATTCAACAGAGGCACCTTAGCCGCATAAACGTGTTCAACGTGGCTAAAACGTTTCCGTATCCTTTGGAGTATTCCAATCTAGCATGTCGTACAGCTAGCGTCCGCGCGATTGCGTTTTGTCTTTTGCCATGATTCTATCCATCGTTTCAGTTGATAGAGAAAGATGGGTTATTCGGAGATTCTTCCCCTAACGATCACAAAGATGGACGTGTGCGCAGACTCCAACGCATAACCGAACATGCGGATTTCATCAGCTGCTTCACGCGGCCATGCTGCAGCGCCTAACAGAAAACTAGAGACGAACATGTCGCTCAGCGTGTGCAATGCTTCAGCCACGTGCCATGACGCTACTCGCCAGGTAGGCTTCTGACTTGAGAGTAAAGACCACAATGTAGACTCCGACTGCGAGTTGCAGACGGCGTAGTCCTTGAGATTGTTAATACCTATTCACGAGTGTGGGCCCAGCCCTCGGGCACAATTGATCGTCTGAAGTCCGACCGCCGAACTGGGGAGCTACGACTTGCTACTGTGACGGCTCAGTGATCTTTATGGCCTGAACAGGGCATTGTATTTCGCAGGCCCGGCAGAATATGCAGTCCTTCTCTCTTATCGGATCCGATTTGTCCGTGCGATATTGCTCATGAAGCTCAGCGCTAAGAGGCCAGAGGTCGTTACCCGTACCTTTCACGCTTGGCTTAAGATGCCATTGAAACACATCAACAGGACAGACGTCCATACAGACGCCATCGGCTATGCAGGTCTCCCAGTCTACGGCAACTTGAGTTCCATGTATTCCTAGCCTTGTAGGGTAGGGCTTTCCGTCGGCGTCAAATCTCTGCTTCCCCGCAACCCTGACCTTGTGGCCTTCATGCTCGCCGGTGATTGGGTATTCAGTGGGTTTGCTGAGGAAATCACCGTCAATGGGTTTCGGTCTGTAATCTACCTCTCGAACCAAACAAGTCAGCCCGTTATCATGCCCGCGCACTCGTACTATAACTATTTTCGCTGTCACTGGCGCAAGACTGCTGGTTGGGCGGTATTGCGTCCCGCAGTCTGAAACTATGAGGACGATTCGAGCATCTTCACAACAATACGGAACTCTATTCTCAGAAAATGCGTCTGCTTATCAAAGACGAGTTGGCGTTCGGCTGCTTCTCTGAGCGCTTCATTGATCGCCTTGTTGAGTATTCCTTAGCGCGTGTATCGATGAATTCTTTGACTTTCTTCTCACCGTATCTTCTGGCTTCTCGCTGTTTCTGTAACTGTTCCCTTGTCTTGTCTAGTAGATTCTCCACTGCGTGTGGTTTGACTATATAACCGTCGGCGCCTCTGTTAACGGCCTCTGGCGTTCTCCAATGATGGGTAACCAGTAATGACTATCTTGACCATTCCCGGAGTAGTCTTTCTCATCGCCATTAGCAGTTGTGTTCCATCCATGTCTAGTAACCGGAGACCCACGAACGCCAAATCGTAGAGACTCGTCTTGGATTTGTTGATCGCTGGCTGTCCGTTCTCAGCGACACCGACCGCGTATCCTTCGTTCTTCAACATGAGACGGTGTTGTTACCTTAGATCGGCAAGTTTCTCTGCCATTAACGAGACCTTGTTTCCTAATGCTCTGAGAGTGTTCTTCCCAAGGGCGTCTCGTGTCAATGCGTCGGGTTTGCTGTCAGAAAGGATGGTCGCTCCAAGATTCGAAGCTGAACCAGAGTATCCAGCCGTGCCCACGATCAGCATGTCATTGAAGAGGAAGAACCTGTGGAGCGTGTACAGGACCGCTTCGATCCCGTCGTTTCTGTCTCCGCCTACAGCGATCGCGCCGGCGGGTTTGAACCGCAATGCGCCCTTCAGTTCGCTTGTCGATCCTGATTCGTCATAGAAGGGAAGGAATCGGTCCATGAACACCTTCATGATGCCGGTTACAGAACCATAATACACGGGACTTGCGAACAAGAACCCGTCTGCCGAGGCAAGTTTCGCATAGAGCGGAGTCATGTCATCATCATGTGCCGGGCAGGGAAGTTTCTTGGTTCCCTCTTTCTTGCAGCGATTACAGCCATTGCACTCAGCTATCTCTAGATTTGCGAGGTTCACGAATTCGGTTCTGCATTTTTGGGAACAAGCTCGCAGCGCTTCCTGCAGACACTGATCCGTGTTACCCCCTTTACGGGGACTGCCTGAAACTCCAAGGATCTCTATCATCGCCGAACCCAACTATCCTGTGCTCTCTACGCTCGTTAATGATCAGCGCGACGGAATTTGAACTCTACGAGTCCACATGAGATTCCGGCTCTTGACTGGGACACACAACCCGCGGTTTCGTGAAAGGCCGAGACGAGAATGGTGCGGCCGCCGGGATTTGAACCCGGGTTTCTTCCCTACGGCTGTAGGCCAGAAGCGATCCGCCCGGTGTTGGCAGGCTTGCGGCGCGCAAATGCGCGCGTTCCCGTCCTAAACCAGACTAGACTACGGCCGCACGCGCCAACAGAAGCACATCTGACGGCTAAAGCCTTACTGTTCCATCTTCGCCATAGAGGGCTTGATGCGTCAACGGTCGCCTTGCCGCGTGCGTATCTGTTAATCGAATCGTTTCGATCTCCTCAATTGCAGGAGGCAGTACGGGCATCGCGGCTGATATTCGGAGAATGAGGTCTTACACTTGGGACAGTACCAGCTCAAATCAAAAACCAGCTAATGCAAGAACGGGATTCTCGCCTTCAACGTTTCCTTGGTGGCTGTCCGTTTGAGGCTTTCTATGAATCGCGCTGGGTTCAGGCTCTTTGGGCATGCTTCTGTGCAGTTGAAGATCGTGTGACATCGCCAGACACCGTCCTCAGCGCCAAGCACTTCAACGCGGTCTCGAAGTATACTGTCGCGTGAGTCCGCAGCGAATCGATATGCCCACAAGATCGCCGCGGGGCCCAGATACTTCTTTCCAGTCCACACGATGGGGCAGGACGAGTAGCATGCGGCACACAGTATGCAGTCGGTTGAGTCGTTTATTTTGCTTCTCTGCTGTGGCGACTGGATCCATTCCTTCTCTGGAGCCGGCTTGATTGGAACTACGTATGGTTTGATGACCTTGTACTTCTCAAAGAATGTCGTTAGATCGACAACTAGGTCTTTGATGATCTGCATATGAGGGAGAGGCTGCACGATTATATCTCGTCCAATCTCCGAGATCAATGTCGAACAAGCGAGCCTATGCCGGCCGTTGATGAACATGGCGCAGCTTCCGCAGACCGCGCTTCTGCAGGAGTAGCGAAAGGCGAGCGTGTGATCCTGGGTCTCTAGGATCTGGAACAGCGCGTCTAGTACGGTCGTGCCCTTCGTTGCAGTCACGTCGTAGGTTTCGTAATGTGGCTCAATGGTCTTGGCTGAATCATATCGTAGGATTGTAAGCGCCGCACCGTCTCCTTTCTTCTTCATCAATACTTCCTCGCCTCAGGCTTGTATCGTGTGATCTTGACATCTGAATAATCCAGCCTTGGCCCTTCGGGCGTGTAGTGTGCGAGCGTGTGCTTGAGGAAATGCTCGTCGTCCCTCTGAGGGAAATCCAAGCGGACGTGCGCTCCTCGACTCTCTTTTCTGGCCAACGCTGAGGCTGTGATGATTTCGCCCAGCTCGAGCATCGCTTCCACCTCGAATGTTCGTATCAAATCTAAGTTGAAGACCTTGTCAACACTGATCGGCCTAAGCCGAGAGAATCTATCTCTCAGCTTTCGAATCTGCTTCAATGCCTCTTCAAGGTCTGTGCCCGACCTGAACATACCGACCTTCTGAGTCAAGATCAGTCGCACATCATCGCGTAGCGCGGTAGGTTCTTCAGTCCCGTTCCCTTTCTGGAATGCTTCGACTCGCTTCTGTTCTCTCTCCAGAAATGATTGAATGACGGCTTCGTCTCTCCCGCCACTAAGCGACCCGGCGAATTTCGCGGCCTTGTCGCCAGCGACTTTGCCGAAGACGACACAGTCGAGCAATGAGTTTCCGCCGAGTCTGTTGGCGCCATGCACGCTAACGCATGCGCATTCGCCCGCTGCGTACAACCCTCTCAGCGGGGTCTCACAGTTGAGGTTGCAGTCGATTCCTCCCATAGTATAGTGGGCGGCAGGTCGTATTGGGATCGGCTTGTCGATTGGGTCGAGCCCCGCAAAGAGTAAGCAGATCTCGCGGATTCCAGGAAGCCTCGTCATGATCTTCTCCTTTCCGAGATGCCGAAGGTCCAAGTGTACGTAGGCGTTCTCGAAGGCTCGTCCTTCATCGATCTCCTTCTGGATTGAGCGACTCACAATGTCACGGGGTGCAAGCTCCATGGCCTTGGGCGCGTATCGTTCCATGAAGCGTTCTCCTTTGGCGTTGACTAGGTAGCCTCCTTCGCCTCGAGCGCCTTCGGTGATGAGGATGCCGTTCGGATACAGTCCTGTCGGGTGGAACTGGATGAACTCCATATCCTTCAGAGGCATGCCCGCTCGATATGCGATCGTCATTCCGTTGCCTGTGTTGATCATCGAGTTTGTGGAGATGCTGTATGTCCAGGCGGCGCCGCCTGTCGCGAGGATTGTTGCTTTGGCAGCGATCGGAACGAGTTCACCCGTTCTGATATTAAGCGCGATGACTCCTTTGCACGATGCCTCATCTATGATGAGTGAGGTCACGAAGTATTCCAAGTATTCCTTGATGTTCCTCTTCACCGATTGCTCATAGACGGTCTGCAATAGGTAAAGTCCTGTCCTGTCTGCGCCGTAGCATGTGCGAGGGAAGCCTGCTCCACCGAATGGGCGTTGAGCGATCTTTCCTTCCTCGGTTCTGCTGAAGGCGCATCCCCAGTGTTCAAATTCGAATATGCACCCAGGAGCCATCCGCGTCATCAGTTCGGCTGCGTCTTGGTCAGCGAGAAAGTCGCTCCCTTTGATCGTATCGAACGCATGTTTATCGGGAGTATCGTCTCTTCCTCCCTCTGCATTTCCGAGGGCTGCGTTGATACCGCCTTGAGCCGCCTTTGTGTGCGACCGTAGCGGGTGAACTCGGCTTATGACGGCCGTGTCAACAAGAGCGGAGGCTTCGATGGCAGCTCGGAGGCCGGCGAGTCCGCCGCCAACTATGATCACGTCATGCTGCAACATGGTTCAGGCGCCTCCAATTATCCCCCGACGATCAGCGGCCAAAGCCCCTGCATCCCAAACAGAAGCGATACCATGCCAAGAAGCAGAAGCAGCATTGTTGTGAACTTACGGCCTTGAGCGCCTATGTCGAAGTCAAAGATCACGGTTCGCACGCCGTTGAAGCCATGGAATAGGGCGAGCCCGAGAAGTACGATGCCAAGGATCGCACGCAGCGATGCTGACGCTTGGCCGAAATTGGAGAGCCAAAGGTGTACTCCGAGAATGACGACTAAGAGCACGGCGGTGACTCTCTGGAATAGCCAGAGCCAGACGTTCGTGGGAGTTGATCGATTCGCGCCCGTGGTTAGGTTCCCCCCAGCAACGGAAGGCCGTAGTAGATCACGATGCCGCTTGTGACCACGGCTACAGCGATCAGGATCCAGAAGATGACTTTGTGCGAGCGAAGGCCTACCCCAACACCCGTGTCGAAGAGTACGATACGAATTCCGTTCATGCCGTGGAACGCAATAATGCCGAGCATGATGAGATCTATGGCGAGGAATGTTCTGTCAACATAGTAGAACGGGGTCCTCAAACCGTCAAGCATCGTAACTAGTGGCCCCCTCAGGGCGAAACTCGCCTGTGAGATCGCAACCACGTGTGCAACAACGAACACGACCAGAACGATACCGGAGACTCGCTGAATCAACCAAGCCCAGATACCAAGGCGCATGTTCCTAGGGTTCAGGTCCCCACCTCTTCCGAAAAGTCGTGCGATCCAATTAGTCATAGAAGATCAACCTCCCTGCATACAATATGATTCCGAAAGTGACCAAGACAAGGCCGGTGAAGATGCCGAATACTCGCTCCAGACGAGCGAGACCGGACGTGTAAGCTTCGAATAGGAACGCTACCTCGATGACCATAAGCACTACGAACACAGCGGTCCACAAGTTCGATACAGAAGTAGGGCGACGTTCGGATGTCTCACTCAAGGAATCGTACCCTCCGCTTGACTCTCCCAGCGGTCCGCTCGCTTGAGTAAATCATGCGACCAAGAACTAGAACCGAAACTACAGTCACTACAGCGTATCCGAGGCCTATCAACAGATCCGGTACCGATGCGGCGCCCTGCAATAATCGGGGGGCTAGCGACGTGAGCTGCGAAACCGCATAGGTCGCGATCACAAATACGATGATGAAAGCAAGCATCGACAATGCTCCTGTGTGCTTGGGCATCATGCCTCTACCTCTTGGAGATCCTCCTTTGCCTGTATGCGCCTAGCAGTAGGGCGACTACTGAAATCCCGTTGACGACGAAAAGCACTGTCAGAAATGTTGGGTTTGAGAACATGGCCACCTGCCCCGGTGTGGCATAACCGTACGCTGTCAGAACCAGGAACTGCAAGGCAACAACGAATGCAGCTGCCATCATGAGCGGCCTATCTCTCGGCGCGCGCCGAGTTCCCCTATCGATGAAGGGCACCAGAACAAGGAGTATACCGAGCATAGATAGCAAAGCTACCGCATGAATGGGCTGGACTCCCTGCGTCTTCAGGAACTGGTAAATGCCCATGAAGTACCACTCAGGCTCTAGGACCTGAGGCGGGTTCAGCGGATCGTACTTCTCTCCCAACTCCGCAGGAAAAAGCGAAGAGAACATCACGATCAAACCGAGTATCGCAAATGCAAGAGCAATCTCGCTCAGCAGATGGTTCGGGAAGAACGGAATCTCGTCCTCCGTTGAGGAGTGGGAGGAGTTAGAGTGGGCCTGAGATTCCATGCCTTTTCACCATCCAGAAGTGAATCGCCATAAGGACGATCATAACGCCGGGTATGAGCAGCATATGGCTTGCAGTGTAGCGTGAGAGCGTATCGCCTGACCCTGTACCCCAAAGCGCCCTTCCGAATAGTGGCCCGAGATAGGGGATTGACGTTGCGATTCCTTTGCCGATCCCAGAGGCGCCAACTGCTACTTGATCCCACCTGAGCGTGTAGCCCGTGTATCCGGCGAACAGCGTCAGCAACCCCAAACCGACGCCCGCAACCCAGTTCAACTCGCGTGGAGCCTTGTACGAACCCGTGTAGTAGACTCTCAGCATGTGTAGAACTGCCAGAATGAGCATGCCGTTCGCGCTGTAGAAGTGAACGCTCCTGATGAGCCAACCGTAAGGCACCGTCTTCGTAATCGCCCTGACGCTGTCGAATGCGCTCTCCGGTGTCGGAATATAGTACATCGAAAGGAGTACGCCAGTGACTGCGAGCACGACGAAGAGTAGGAAGGTTGTTCCTCCCAGACAATAGATGGGGCTAAGAGCGTGGCGGGGCACATGGCTTGTGATGAATGGTTCAATCTTGGTTCTGCTTACGATCCAATCCCAGAATCGATCGAGCCGAGAACGTTTTGACAAGTATTTGCCTCCTCACTCCTCACCGTAAAGCGGAAGACCGCTCTCGTAACCGTTGGCATAGATGTCACCATTCGAGTCGATCTCGAGCTTGACCTTGGGCATGGGTCTCGGCGGGGGACCCCCCAAGACAGCGCCGTTCTTGGGATCAAAGACGGCCCCATGACAGGCACAGAAGAGATTGTCCTTCTGATTCTCCCAACCCTTGATTGGTTTCTTGTCGAAATGAATCTGACAGCCAAGATGAGTGCATACTGCATCGTATGCGACGAAATCCCCAGATGCAAGATGTATGAGGATAGCTGACCTGTCCTTGTTCGGATAGGTGAAGAGGAGACTTTCTCCCGTTGGGACTTCGCTGTTGTTTGCGACCTTCATGCGTGGGAACGACGTTATGCCGGATTTTCTCTCAAGGAGATACGCACTCAGCCCCTGAAGAGGAAAGAGTACCAAAGCGCCTGAGAAGACTATGAGAGCCTTCAGAAACCTTCTCCTTGAACTGCTGCTTGTTCTCTCTCCGCTTCCACGTGACGATATCATCACCGGCTGAAGTCGTTAGGTCAACATACAGCACGATTCTATTATTTGACGACCAACTGAAAGACATACTAGTACGTAGAAATACTTGACTAATAGTTCCTTGACTAGCTCGAGAACGGCCCTCTTCCGTAACCTTCGCCATCTCTGTTTCCTTGGCCTTCGACGAGGGTCTCTGTACTCATTATTCCTGCAAGCTTAGTTGCTCTCGAAATAGCCTTGAAGAGCTGCTTCACGTCATCGCTCTGGAGGAAAGCTACGATATCAAACCTGCCGAAAACGGCGTACGACTCGGTGACACATGCCATACGTTTCAGTTCTCTGGCCAGCTTCACCGCTCTTGGCACTCTGCCCCCGCTCTTGATCAGCATTACAGCTCGAATCATCATCTGGCCCCCGCAGCGACCAAAGTCTCGGTAGTTATGACATCGTGCAAGTTTCCAATCTTGGTTCCAAGAGCTGTGAGCGCTTTCAGGTCCTTGACTTCAAGTCTAGCGACTATATCAGCGGTGCCCATCACAGGAAATGCGTCTGTAATTCCCGGAAGACCAGCGATCTCGCCAGCGACTCGCTGATGACGCCCCGGACGGACTCTGATCAAAACACATGCTTTCAAAGCTGTTATTCCTGCCAGACAACCTGAGTATTCGCAAGGCCGGCTGTCTGCGCATGCAATGCGGTCAGTTAAACGTTAGGTTCCCAAGCGACTGTCTCTGAGAGACATCACTGCACGTGGTTACAACCATGAAACCCCAGATCAGCACAATCAAAACCGCCGGGAATGACCAAGTCAGCGGGCGTACACCTCTGGCCTCCTGTCCTGAATGATGTCGTTCAGCGAGGTCATTCTCTTGTTTGCCGCCTCTCGAAGGTCGATCTTTCGAATCACCGCCTCCTGCCGATTTGTCGAAGCACAGTAGAGGATGCGACCTTTCGTGTCAACTATCTCTGAGCGGCCAATGTACTTCAGCTCACCTTCTCGTCCGATTCTGTCCGCTGTCACTGCGAAGACGCGGTTCTCGATGCATCTCGTCTTCATGGCATGTGGGCAGAAAGGAAGCACGAGATTTGAGGGGTGAGCAATTATCTTTGCACCTTTAAGCATCAATGTCCGAGCCGACTCAGGAAAGAACCAGTCGAAACAGATCATGACTCCGATATCGCCGAAGACTTTGAACTCGTTTCCCGGTTTGAAGAACTTCTTCTCCCTGAAGAACAAGTGAACCTTACGGTATGTTGACGCTCGTCCGCGGCGAGCTACGATTGCAGAATTGTACAGACTCGTGCCTCTTCGCTCCGCTATCCCCGCAACGATCGTCATGTTTCGATCACGCGAGACTTCCAGAAGCTTCTGACTCGTGTAGCCGGCTGGGATCCGTTCGGCGACCTTCCTGACTTCCCGCCGGCTCGAGAAGTTGTACCCGGTGTTGAAAAGCTCAGGTAAAACCATCAGGTCAGCTTTGGTTCTCTCAAGGAAACGGAGAGCTCTGTCGACGTTCTCATCTATGTGGAGTAGTCTCGGGTTCATCTGTATGAAACCGACACGCACAGTTTCCACCCTTCAAGCCGTACCCACTGCGACTGCAGGCATTGATCTATCTTTTGTGGATGCGAAGGAATGAAGCTCCGGATGGAGAGCAGGTGTAGTTGGTGCCGAGGGAGTGAGTTTCCCCGACGGTTGGTCCGTCGGTTTTGAACACTCGATTGGGCCAGCCGTGTGGCCGTCAGCCCGGTCTTCAGCCTCACCTGCTCATAGGCATCGGGTGCTCTCCCAGGCTGAGCTGTCAAGGAACCCGAAGGTTCTACCTCGGCACACCTGGGATGGGACTGTAGGCCTTTCGGGTTTCAATTAAGACTTTCCCAAGGACTCGATGAACTTGACAATAGTAGGACTTCCAAAATCCATTTAACGAAGCCAGACTCAACTCACACGTCGTTGGCGCATAGATAGGCGGCCTATCAAATCATGATTGGTCGTCCTGTGTCGATGCTCTGACGATTCTCGTGGGCCGGTAGATCAGTCTGGTATGCCTTCAGGGCCGAAGATCGTCCGCTTGGCAAACTCCAGATCCAAAGTGCGGAAGGTCGCGGGTTCAAATCCCGCCCGGTCCACCATTTTCGTCGTCGTCTGTCTGGTTACCTTGCTGCGGTCTCGCAACATTTCGCACTCAATCGAGAGCATCAGAGTAAGAACCAAGGCATTCGCTGCGCCGACGCTACCATCATGATTCCGAACGCTACGGCCAGAAGGGAGATCGACCTTGATCAATGGCAATCTTGAACGAACTTCCCAGAGCGCGCTTTCATATTCCGCATGGCCTAGGTCAAGCCTTAAATAAATAGAATCAAGCCCGGGTTTTCGATGGCGAGAAATGATTCAGAAGAAACGCAAACTAGTCGACCTCGCACAGGAAATTCGTGAGGGGCAACCTGTCTACGGGAACCATCATCATCAATCGTCGCATAAGGCGCCGCAATCCGCCGGAGGCTGAACCTATTGCACTCCAGTCGCACAACCATGATATCCGTTGTACCGAAATTATCTCGAACATTAGTCACCTTTGGGCTCGTGGAAAAACTTGACTACTCACCTGTTGGGGCAGCCTCTACTTTCTGCAACTAGGAGCTCTCGATCATGCTTGGAGTGATCTACAGCATGCTTATCTGGGATAGCGGTCTAATCTGTTCGACTTCTGGGTTGACGAGGTGCGGAGGTCTCTCGCCTCGCAGCAGCGCGAGCAGATTCGAAGCTGCGATCTCCGACATCTTTGAGCGTGACTCTCGAGTTGCACTCGCGATGTGCGGTGCCAACACCACATTCTGAAGTCTGAGTAATGGGCTCTTGGGGCTAATGGGCTCCTTCTCGTAGACATCCAATCCTGCAGCAGCAATCCAGCCCTGTCTCAGAGCTTTGGCTAGCGCCTTTTCGTCCACGATAGGTCCTCTGGATGTGTTGATCAAGACAGACGTCTTCTTCATCATCTTCAGCCTGTCTTCGTTGATCAAGCTTCGCGTTTCCGAGGTCAGCGGAGCGTGCAGCGACACAAAATCCGCTGTTCTGAGCAGCTCCTCGAGTTCGACGAATTGGACGCCGAGCGCACGTTCCGTCTCCGGAGAAGAACGCACAGCATCGTGGTAGACAATCTTCATGTTGAATCCTTTTGCCCGTTCAGCAACTGCGGCTCCAATGCGTCCAAGGCCCAGTATACCCAGCGTCTTACCATAGATCGCTCCGCCGAGAAGAAGAGTAGGGGACCAACCAATTCTCCACTTTCGGCCTCGCACATACCTTTCCGCCTCGCCGATTCTGCGCGCGGCAACCATCAGTAGCGTCCAAGCGAAATCCGCTGTCGCATCTGTGAGAACACCTGGTGTGTTTGTGACGTAAATCCCGTTTTCCGTGGCTTTCTTCACATCGATGTGATCAAACCCCGCACTCATAGTGCTAATCACCCTCAGTGCGGGCGCCGCTGTCAGGACCTCCTCGTCGAATCTGTCCGTGAGCAAGCAGACTACTGCATCAAACTTCGGAAGATTTCGGATCAACTCTCTCTTTGACGGGGGCTCCTGACCTTTTCTGACAACCACTTCGCATACTGACGAGATACTCTGAGTTGCTGGCGGCGGAATCTGACGCGTCACGAAGACTCTAGGTCTTCCCATAATGACACTTCCTATTCGATTCGAATGGGAAAAGAATTGATATGCATTTCCACTGGTCCTGAATCCGCATCAAGATAACATAGCACGAGACGTGCGACCTCTTTGCACTTCTCCAAAGGCATAAATATCGAGTGGCAGGCGG
>Ga0315282_10012190_pt1 | contig 13193 bp, 9 predicted proteins | sample YL17G07_20_MG_FD_203693 | JGI IMG/M metagenome (GOLD analysis project Ga0315282, IMG submission 203693) | Sediment microbial communities from Yellowstone Lake, YNP, Wyoming, USA - YL17G07_20 | ecosystem: Environmental > Aquatic > Freshwater > Lake > Sediment | place: USA: Wyoming | collected...
TTTCTCTTTTAAAATTTCTTTCAGTTCTTTTATCCCCACTCTTTCCTGTTTGGTGGTGTCGCGGTCGCGGATAGTGACATCACCTTTTTCCAGACTTTCGAAGTCAACGGTTATGCAAAACGGCGTGCCGATTTCGTCTTGGGAATAATAACGCTTGCCGATATTGCCTCTGTCATCAAATTCCACCGCCCCAAATTCTTTTTTAAGATTTTTATAAATTTCTTTTGCCTTGTTCACCAAATCGGGCTTGTTTCTGAGAAGAGGGAAAACAGCGATTTTAACCGGCGCGATTTCTGGTTTTAAAGCAAGATAAACCCTCTCCCCGTCTTCCTTGTAAGCGGAGAGTAAAACTGCTAGGATTGTCCTGCCGTGTCCGAATGTCGGCTCAACAACGTGAGGAATAAAAGTTTCTTTTGTTTCTTCGTCAAAATAACTTAAACCGTGTGCTTTCAAATCATAATCGGTTCGATAGGCCAAACCGTATAATTCTTTTCTGCCGAAGGGATAGTCAAATTCCAAATCAACTGTCTTTTTGGAATAATGAGCCCGATTTTCCGGAACAACTTCGAGTTCGTGAATACTATCTTTATCAATACCAATTCTCTCTGTCCAGCGCCACATTTCTTTCCGCCACATTTCAAAATATTTTTTCCAATCTTTTTCGCGCACAAAATATTCAAACTCCATCAAATCAAATTCCCGGACGCGGAAAAGAAAATCTCTGGGCGCAATCTCGTTTCTGTATGCCCTGCCGATCTGGGCCAGACCAAACGGCAGTTTAGGATGCATGGTATCCAAAATATTTTTAAAATTAACAAACATGCCCTGAGCCAGTTCCGGCCGCAGATAGGCAATAGCTGTTTCATCCTTTAGAGCCCCTGCCTTTAATTTAAACATTGTATTGAATTTTTCATCTCCCAATGGATCAGTGAAACTTTCCAAATGTCCACTTGCTTTCCATACCGCTTCCGGCATAAGCGTCGCGCTTGTTATGCCAAACATATCATCACGTTCCCTGACAAAGTGCTTCCACCATAATTCTTTTATATTGTGCGCCAGTTCCGAGCCGTAATGCCCGTAATCCCAGGTGCCGGCCAAGCCGCCGTAAATTTCCGAACCGGGAAAAACAAACCCTCGTCTTTTGCAAAGTGAAATAATTTTTTCCATTTTATTTTCCATATTATTCAACGACTTTTCCTTGACCATGTTTAAATTGCTCGTCATAATTTAACTCCGTATTTACAGAGGAAACTTTGGCGTTTAGAACTTCACCAATAAAATTATCATAACCTTCTAATTTTGTTTCGCCAACCAAAATAGGAGAGGAACCTTTTTGGTTTAAGTTTGGAGTAAAACCAATTTGAAAAGCAACCTCTTTTACCGATGAAATAATGCCGGTACCAGCCCGAACGTCTCCCGCTTCCCAAGTAATTGTACTATCTCTTTCGTTAAATTCAAGACCGGAATCAGTCGGAGAAATAACATTTAGCCAGCGGACATAAGAAGGAAGAGAAGTAGTAATTTTTACTTTTGAAAAATCATTGGAATTGCCCCCCAATGACCATGAAATAGTATAAGTCGTCTCCTGGCCAACTTTAGGCGGCAGAGGTCCGGAATTTTTGAACGTCCCCGAATAATAAAGGGCCATGGTTGTTAATTGAAGAGAAGAGGCTATTTTAATTTCTTTTTTAACATCATTGACAATTTCAAGATTCTCACCCTGTTCAGAAGTTCCCAGGCTAGAAATTTTAGCCCCTAAGATTAAGGAAAAATTTTTATTAACGGCAGTTTCAACGGGAAGGGAATCTTTTATTGAAAAATTAAACTGGACTTTTCCTGTCCCCCCAGGCGGGATTGAGGCGATTTCAGGAAAACTGGAAGAATTCCAGATTATTTTTTTATCCGCCGCTCTGTAAAATCCTTTCGTAACCGAAATAGACTGTTCATTTAAAACATCTCCCTTAAACTCTAATTCTATATTTGTGTCGCGAACATTAATCGGAAGATTATTCATCCACTGCAATTCTGCGCTTATTGATTCTCCGGGTCGGGCAATATTTTTTTCTAAATCATACCCTTCTATAAAAAGCGACAGACTGATTGGAGATTTTTTTATAACTATTGTCTGGCTGGCAGTGCCGTAAGATTTTAGGGCTCCATTTTCATCAAAAACTCCGACATTGGCATTAAAGGCTTTGTTTTCTAAATCCTGACCCTCAACAAACCCTTTTATGATTATTTCTTTTTTTTGAAGGGAGGCGAGATCACCCAATGACCAAGTATTATTTCCAAGGCTAGAACGGGGTTCAGCGCTAACAAACTGAAATCCTGCCGGATAGGTCATTTGCAAGGAAAGATTTTTGGTAGTGGCTTCAGCGTTGGAAACAGCCTCTATTTTTATATTCAATTCCTGTCTTGAATTTACCTCTGGGGGCAGGGATATTGATAAACCAATGGGGGGGCTTGATATTTTAAGAGTGTAACTTTGGTCTTTTGCAAAAATTGCATTGGAATCAGCCAAACGATACTCTAAAGTGACATTAATTTTCTTTTCCTCGTTTTCCAGTCCAAAAAAGGCTACCTCTATTGATTTATTTATTGTTTCTCCGCTATTAATCTTACCGAGCGAATAGCGAGACCGTGTCAAAATACTACCGTCGCTAGAAAAACTATTCTCCGGAAATTCAAAAATAAGGTCGGCTAATTCCAGGGCAGTCTTGTTTTTATTTTCAATAAAAACATTAAAATTCGTCACCCGACCGCCATCCACATAAATTGGCCCTTTTATCTCAATATTTATATTTTTGGGAGAAATTACATTAGAGCCAGATAAAAGAAAATAAATAGCAATAGCTATTAAAGCCACAATAAGAATGATTACGGGAATTATGAAAATATTTTTTCTCTTTTTAAGAAATCTTATTTTCCCCTCTCCCGAAGGTTGCCAATAAGAAGGTGGCGGAGTTATTCTCTCGCCGGAAATTCTTACCCTATCTTTTCTTTCTTCAAAACCCTCTCCCTTTTTATAGAGTCGCTCTTTAAGTTTTCCCAAATTATCTTTTCCTGTATCGTTCGCCATTATATTTAATTATAACATACTTTCTTTAACAGCCTTATTAATCGCTGAGACCAAAGATTTTCGTGAAGAGGGTATTTCCGGCAAATAGCCCAAATTATTCAACAATTTTGCCAGAAAAGAAATTTCCAAATCTTTTAAATTTCTACTATCCGATTTGAGGCAAAAAAACAGATTTTTAATTTCTTGCCAGATAAAGTCATTTTTTTCTTCTCCCTTTATCATGCGCGTTAAAAATGCGGAGATTTTCGCGAAAAACTTCAGCCCCTCCGGATTTTTAATGGCTGCAATTTCGCTGACATCGGTAATTTTCCAAACATCTTTTGCCATAATCAGAGAAAAATTATCATAGCAAAATAAATCCAGATTCGGCCGCAATTTTGACTTAAAATAACGCACTCCCCGGGCAATTGCCTTTATCATTCCGAATTCCTTGGTAAAGATATAAAACAATCTCTCGGCCTCTCCAAAATCTTTTTTTGCCAAAATAATCCCCTCGGTTTGATAAACCTGATAAGCCATATTATTTGCTAAATTTTAAAAAATATTCCTTTGGCACTGATTCTTTTTTGACTATTTCTCCCCACTCTCTAAAAACACTCGATAATCTTATGGGTTTTTCCTCCTGCAACAAAAGCGGGTCAACAATTCTTGATTTGCAATAAACTTTAACGTCGTAATCATTAGGGTCATTAATAATTTTAGTTTTATTATTCATTCTATCAAAAAGTAGTTTCAATTTCTCGTCTTTGTCTAAATATTTTTCAATTTTTGATAAAACTTCCGCATCTGTCGTATAAAAATCTTTTTCTTCAACATAATCTTTTTCAAGCGCGTACTTTAAATAATCGCCAACGGTTCTAAACATCAGAGCAGAGGGAAAACCGGCATAATATTCTCTATTTAATTTTAAAAATATTTCTGAAAATTTGCGCGCGCTTTCCAAATTTTTAAAAACCCATTCGGAGTTTTGCGCCATTAAATTATCAAGAAAATAATTAACATCTTCCTTGTTTATTTCTTCAAAAACAACCGCTGTTCTCAAAGAATAATCTATTCTATCGGCGCATAAATCCGGCAAATCTTTTTCTTTAAGGGGGAAATTTTTGTCATCTAAAATATAATCGAGATTGAGGCCGTATTTTTTAATGATTCTTGATATTTCCGAATTTTTTACAAAATCTTCAAAAATATTATCCTGATGGCTATGCTCTTTTTCTGAACCAGAAGCCAAAACATAATCTATGCAGTGCGAAAATGCGGAATGGGAAACATCGTGAATCAAACCGGCGATTTGTTCTTCTAACGGCGCGCCGTATTTTCTAAGTAATAAATAAACGCCGATTGAATGGGCCAAACGGCTGTTTTCATAAGGATCAATTTTTAATTCCGGTTTAACCCACATCGGTTTATATCCCGCCTGGTCAATTTCTTTCAATCTCTGAAGGGGACTGCTGTTTATCAACTCCAAAACCACCGGCTCATCAATTTTTACATCTCCGTAAATTAAATCTTTATAGAGCATATTAAAAATTTAAAATGGAATCTAGTGCTGACGGCAATTCTTTCACATTATCACTCCCGCTAAAATGCCCTTTATTGTGCTCAACAATAACTTTTGAACCCAATTTGTCCTTAAAAATTTCGGAATTATCAAACGGAACCAAGGGATCATTGTCGGAAAAAATTGATACAAAATTATTCGTGTGCATTTTAACTTTTTCCCAATTTATGGGGGTTTCAAGCCAAGGTTTGGCGATAATTTTATCTTCCTCGTCTTCAAAGGCCTCATCTGTAAGACCAAGCCACGGCGCAAGCAGAACAACTCCGCCAATTTTTGAACTTTCCGGAAGGGATTCCAGATAACGCAAAATCGTCTGACATCCGATTGAATGGCCGAATAAAATGGTATTCTCATCCGGTTCGCCCACTTTTTCTTTTAAAAAGGGTGTCCATTCTTCAATGGTCGGTTTTATCGGGTTTGGCATCGCCGGATTAAATACCTCAAAACCACGGGGTTCCAATTCTTTTTTAAGCCAGGGGAAAATTCCCTCTTCCGGATATCCATCCCAGCCGTGAATTATAAATACTCTTTTTTTCATTTTTCAATTTTTATTTTAAACAATAGTTCGTCTACTTTGATTTCCTGGCCGGGGTTTGCGGAAAATTTCAAGGAAACGGCGTTTACGCCTTTTTTGATTTCTTTTCCGAATTTTTTTACCAATTTTTCGCCAATTTTATCGGTTTGGGCGATTAATTTTATTTTTTCCTGCGGTTTTAATTCTTTTTTCTTTCTCAAATCCTGAATCTGACGAATAAGTTCCCGCGCCTGTCCCTCGGCTTTTAATTGCGGTGTGATTTTTGCGTTTAATTCCACCCCTTCTTTTATTTTTTTGTCGAAAACAACTTTTTTGACATTAACTTCGTCCTTTATTAAATTTAATAATCCTGAATCATGAATCTTAAAACTTGAAACTTTAAGTGCAGCAAGTGGCTGGCGGACTTTTATCCCCTTTTCCGCCCTTTTTGCCAAAGCCAGGGCGACAATTTTTCTTACTTCCTCCATTTTTCCCTCTAAATCTTTTTTAATCATTTTTTTATCCGCCTTCGGCCAGTCGCAAAGATGAATCGATTCCGGCATTCCTTTTCTTTTCAATGTCTGATAAATCTCTTCTGTTAAAAAGGGGAGAAATGGCGCCATAAGCTTTGTCAAATTAAGCAAAACATAATAAAGCGTTTTTTCAGCCACTTCTTTCTCTTTTTTATTTTTCGGCCGCTGAAATCTTTCTCTTGAACGTCTGATATACCAGAGCGACAAATCGTCAATAAAAAATTTTTCAATTGCCTCGCTTGCTCCGGCAACGTCATAAGCGTCCAAATTTTCAGTCACTTTCTCAACCAAATTATTCAACTTAGAAACAATCCACTTATCCAACAAACCAAGATTTGAGATTTGAGATTTGAGATTTGAGATTTTTCCCGCGTAGGTTTTGAAGAATATAAAGCTGTTCCAAAGAGTTAAAAGTTTTCTTCTTGATTCTTCTATCGTCTTCCAACCAAACCTTAAATTGTCGGCCGGATTTTGACGGACGTAAACCCAGCGCATCGGTTCAACTCCGGTCTTTTCCGCTGCCTCGTCAAACCAGATGGTATTGCCTTTTGATTTATGCATCTCCTCGTCTTTTTCATCGCGCACCAAGGCGTGGCCAAAAATCGTTTTTATGGGCGGGACATCTTCCAAAACAACGCTCATGACAATAATGGAATAAAACCAGTTTTTAAACTGGCCCGGGAAGCATTCCACAATTAAATCAACCGGAAACCATTGCTCCCAATATTTTTTATCACTGAAATATTTTATTGTTGAATACGGCACAATGCCCGCGTCCAGCCAGGGATTAGCCACATCCAAAATGCGCGAAACTTTTTTGCCGCACTTGGAACATTTTATTTTTACTTTATCAATAAACGGCCGGTGAGGAGTATGTCCTTCAAAATCTTTCCAGCCTTCAATCGCTCTTTTTTTCAACTCCTCTTTGGAGCCGATAATTTCAAAATTTCCGCATGAACATTCAAAAATCGGCAAAGCCAAGCCCCAATACCGGTTTTTCTTTGAAATAAGCCAGTCATGCATATTTTTCAGCCAGTCCAGCTCGCGACTCAATCCGAAACCGGGAATCCAGTTTATTTTTTCCACTGCGGACATCAAAGTTTTTCTTAATTCATCCATAGAAATGTACCACTCGTCAGCCACTTTCCAGACCAATTCTGTTTTGCATCTCCAGCAAGCGGGATAGCGGTGTTTATACGGAAAAATAGAAAAAGCAAAATCTTTCATGTAATCCAAGATTATTCTTGGATTATTTTTTGCGTTTTTAGCGGAAAACTGACCCAGGCCTTCCAAATAATCGGCATTATCGCCAATAACCGGAATCATGGCTAAGCCCAATTTTTTGCCCAATTTAAAATCTTCTTCTCCGGCAGAAACAGCTGTATGCACCATGCCTGTTCCCTCTTCTACAGAAATGGGCATAAGCAATGGGTCGGTAATAATTACAGAATGAAATAATTTTGGATTTTCCGAGCGCGCTTTTTCCACGGCCGGCAAACCGTCAAAAACAGATTTATAATGCAAGCCCTCAAGTTCCTTGCCTTTGACGGTTTTAATAATTTTACCGTGCTTACCTTCAAAAACTTTTTCTATCAAGTTCTTTGCCACCCAAAATTTATCTTTGGTCTCTCCGCCTTCAACCAGCGAATAATCAATGTCTTTATCAACAGCAACAGCAATATTAGCTGGAATTGTCCAGGGCGTTGTTGTCCAAACCAAAAGAAATTCCCTATCTTTTTCAATAATCGGGAATTCCATAATAATAGAGTCGTGAACAAGCTCTTTATAGTCTTCTGTTAAAATTTCGTGCTGGGAAATGGCTGTTTCGCAACGCGGGCACCAGGGTACGGAATCATGACCCTTATAAATCAAACCCTTGTCATTGCAAATCTTTAAAAAGTGCCAGATGGCGTAATTATTTTCATCGGACATCGTGTAGTAAGAACTGTCCCAGTCCATCCACTGGCCGAGCCGGATTGACTGTTCTGTCTGGATTGCGGAATATTTTCTTGCCCGCTCTTTGCATTTTTCCACAAATTTGTCTATGCCGTATTTTTCAATGTCTTTTTTTGATTTAAAACCAAGTTCTTTTTCCACTTCCACTTCCACCCAAAGTCCCTGGCAGTCAAAGCCGTTCTGAAAACGCTGGTCAAAACCTTGCATGGCCTTGTGGCGCTGGAATAAATCTTTGTAAGTTCTGCCCCAGGCGTGATGCACACCCATGGGATTATTGGCGGTAATGGGGCCGTCCAAAAAAGACCACTTTTTCTTGCCCTTGATTTTCTTTCTTAGTTTTTCAAAAATTTTGTTCTTTTTCCAAAATTCCAAAATTTTCTTCTCATCAGGCATATTATAAATCATAACAAAATAAGGCGATTTTTCAAGAATGTGGTAATATTAAAACAATGATTGATTTTTTTCTGCATCTTGATACTTATCTTAACGTCATTATCCAGAATTACGGGATTTGGACTTATTCTATTCTTTTTCTGGTTATTTTCGCGGAAACGGGATTGGTGATAACCCCTTTTCTTCCCGGCGATTCTTTGCTTTTTGCCGCCGGTGCGTTTGCGGCAATTGGCTCGCTAAAAATATTCTGGATTTTTATTCTTTTGGGCGCAGCTGCGATTCTAGGCGACACCATAAATTACTGGCTCGGACATTTTGTCGGGCCGAAAATTTGGTTCTTAAACAAAAAATATTTAGAGCAAACGCAAACTTTTTACGAGAGACACGGCGGAAAGACAATTATTATTGCCCGCTTTATTCCAATTATCCGCACTTTCGCACCGTTTGTGGCCGGCATTGGAAAAATGACTTATCAAAAATTTTTAATTTATAACGTTGTTGGGGGCATTTCCTGGGTTGCCGCTTTTGTCTTCGGCGGATATTTTTTCGGAAACATTCCTCTGGTCAAACAAAATTTCACCTTCGTCATCTTCGCCATTATTTTTATCTCGCTTTTGCCCGCCCTTCTACATCTTTTCCGGCGCGGAAATGCTAAAGATAGATTAAATTAATATGAAAACCCTTATTAAGAATAAACGAGAATTACTTGGTGTTTTTAAAAAGGATATTAAAGAAATATTTAAAAACAATTTGATATTTGCCTTTCTATGTGGGAGTGTAGCCAAAAATGAATTTTCTAAAAAAAGTGACGTTGATATTTTTGTATGTTTACGAAAGCAAGATATTATGGTATTAAAAAAATTCAACATATGGTATAGACAGATAAACAAAAATTACAATTTTCTATATGATAAACAATATCCCGGTGAAATAGTTTCTTTAAATAATTTAAATCTTAAATTAAAGAGTATCTCATTAGTTACGCCCCAATTTAATGTTAAAAAAAATAATATATATGATGGAATAGTATGGTCTGGAATGCTTAGTGGAAAATATATAGCTTTTGTCGGCGATAAGATTGAATTTCTTAAAAAAAGAAAGGTTGCAAAAAAAATTGTAAAATTATGGAAAGAAAAATTATTAAAAAATTTAAAAACATTACCTGCCGATATCGCCTTGAAGTATCTTATAAAATTCACTAATAAAAATTAATGAACTCTATCCTTATTTTAGAAAAAACCAACCGCCTAGCTGATAAAATAGACTCTAAACGAAAAGAAATTATTAATGTTCTTCTAGATTATGAAAGCTATGAAACGGCCATGGATGAAATTAATCGATCTTTAAAATGCCTTCGTAAAATTAAGGAAATTAAAAAATATTTAATATACAAACAAATTAATTCTATTAGCACCTTTTTCCCATTAAATCTACCATTATATTCATTAATTTTATTTGCTGTTATCCCCGCCCTTATGTCAGATAAAGTTTTTGTAAGACCGCCTATTTTAATGCGAGAAATCCTAAAAAGGATTTGTAAATTATTAGAAATAAATCAATCTTTTGTTGGCATTACATTAATTGAAACAGAAAAGCACATATTTTTAGAAGGATATGTATCTATATCTGATGTAGTTCTTTTTACAGGGAGATATCATAACTCCATCAAGGCTCAAAAATTTTGTCCTAATGGACTTTTTGTCTATAATGGTGCGGGTGTAAACCCAATTTTGATTACCCCCACGGCAAATATAAAATTGGCGGTAAGAAAAACCATTGAAGCTAGGTGCTTTAACAGTGGACAGGATTGTGCGGGTCCAGATACCATTTTGGTTCATTCAAAAATTATAAATAAATTTTTACCAGAATTAATTAATAGTGTGATAAAAATAAGAATTGGAGATTATTATGACCGAAAAGTACGCATTGGAAAAATAATTGACTCCACTAATTTAGATTTTATAAGTAGATTTTTGAACAAATATAATCACAATATCGTTTATGGCGGAAACATAGATTTTAAACGTTCAGTTGTATTCCCTACAATTATATTAACTTCTCTGTCAGAAATACAAAATTATACTGAATTTTTTAGTCCGATATTTTTTATCTCAACATATGAAAAGGAGCAAGATTTGGATTTATTTTTTCAAAAAGAAGAATTTCTAGATTATGCAATGTACGTATCTATTTTTGGAGAATCTAAATATGCTCGAAAAATTAAAAATTCTGTAATTATTAAGAACCAAAATATAATGGATATCGAAGAAGGAAATAGGGCATACGGTGGTTATGGTAAAAAGGCTAATTTCGTCAGTTTCAATAACAAATATTTTTATAGACCAATATTAATTCCGAAAGAAGTCTACGAATATATATCAATTAAAAAATGAAACTACATTTTCAGCGGTACTTTTATATTCAATAATCCTAAACCGATTTTTATCACTAATGCTACTGATTTGATTAATAAAATTCTTGATTTACGAAGATTTTGATCTTCTGTGCCAATAATCGATACCTTATCGTAAAAATTGTTAAATAATTTAGATAATTCTTCAAGATAGGTGCAAATAAAATGGGGGGAATCATTTTTTTGGGCACTAATAACAATAAAAGGGAAAAACATTATTTTTTTTGCCAATGAAAATTCGCTATCATCTTCAAATAAAATATTTCTTTTGCTACCTATTTTCATTTCTGATTTTTTACTAAATATTTCTTTTGTTTTTCTAAGTATTGATTGTATTCTAGTATGGGTGTATTGGAGATATGTAGCACTTCCTCCTTCAAAATCTAACATCTTTTCCCAGTCAAATGAAATATTTTTAATTCTCGACCGACACAAATCATTGTATAAAATTGCCCCAATACCTATTATTTCCGAAATTTCTTCTATTTCTTTTTCTTTTAAATCGGGGTTTTTTTGAAGAATAATTTGTTTTGATTTAAAGATAGATTTACTAATTAAATCTTCTAATTCTATGACCGTTCCTTTTCGGGTTGACATTTTTCTACCTTTATTCAAAATCATTCCAAAATCAATATGTTTTACATCTTGTTTTAAGAAATAACCCATTTTTTTAGCTAGGGCGAACAATTGCTGAAAATGCAATTTTTGTTCTTCTCCAACCACATATAAAATAATGTCTGGTTTAAATATATTCACTCGAAATTTCAGAGTCGCTAAATCCCGTGTTAAATAAAGGGTTGAACCATCTTGTTTTTGTAAAAGAAACGACGGCAATCCTTCTATAGAATCAACGATAACTACTTTTGTATCAGTTTCATTTCTGCATATTCCTTTCTTAAGACAATTTTCTATAATTGGATCTGTTTGATCAGTAAAATAACTTTCGCCAATATAAGTGTCAAATTCGATTCCAAGTTTATTATAAATTTTCTTGAATCCGACAATACTCAAATCTCGAAATCTTTTCCAATAGGTCATCATTTTAGGATCTTTTAATTCCAATCGTTTAAATAAATCTCTTGCTCTTTCTTTTAACTCTGGTTCTTTTTCGGCCTCTTGATGAAATTTAACATAAAGATTTTTTAATTCTTCTAATGGATTTTGGATTATTTTTTGCTCTTTTCCCCATTTTTCGTAAGCATAAATAAGGACGCCGAATTGAGTACCCCAATCCCCCAAATGATTGTCTCTAATTTCGGAGTAGCCAGTCGCCCAATAAATATTAGCCAATGCTTGACCAATAATCGTTGACCGCAAATGCCCCACGCCAATCGGTTTCGCGATATTCGGCGCAGAATAATCAATTAACGCAATTTTACGGGAGTTAATGTCACTTTCACCATATTGCTCGCCAAGGAAATTTACATTTGTCAAAATTTCGTCATATAACTTATTGGTTTTTGTTTTAAAATTAACGAATGACCCAGCGGCAGTTGCACTTTCAATCATTTTTAATCCTTTTTTATTATTCACTATTTTAGCAATTTTTTCTGCAAGTATTTGAGAATTCTCTCTTAATCTTTCGGCAAGGAAAAAGGTAGATATCGCAATATCTCCAACAATATGGGGGGGCGGTAGTTCTAATTTTAATTCTTCAATAGTTAAACCTGAAATTTTAAAAGTTTTTTGAATAATATTTTTTATTTCATGTTGAATTTTTGCTAATGGATATACATTTAGAGGAATATATTTTCTTTTTATCTGCTCTGTCTTAATTTTTTTTAATACTTTTTTAATAGATACATTAACCTCCGTTTTATATTCTCTAAAAAAAACGTCGAAATTACCTTTCCCGACAACTTTTTCAATTTCTTTTTTAATTAAATTTCTCATCTTGTTCGTAGGGCTCGTTATTTTTTAAACACAATTCTGCGGCTGCCAGTTCCGTTCCCAAATAAATCGCGTGTCCGGTGTCCAAAGAAGCAACTGAAGCAACTTTATCTTTTAATTCATAAGCTGTTTTTCCGGTATATTTTTCCAATTCCACGCCTGTCTCCGGATGAATCAATATTACAACAATCTCATTATTCTCAATTTTAATCTGATAATTTCCTCTTTTATCATGACAGGTTTTTCTTGCACTCTCGTATTTTTTTAACATTTCCTCAGCCTGCTGGTAATAATTGTTATAAATTTGGGCGCTTCCGGATATAATAATTAACAAACCCGGCTCAATCCCGACTGCCCTGGCAATTTCTTCCTGAATAGCGGCGCACCCATAGGCATTTTCCGGCCACCCCTGGGTCATATCATGGCTTCTGAAAAACACCGTTAAATTTAATTTTTCTTCCTGAATAAGCGCCTGAAGAAAAACCAGACAGGGAGAAGATTTATGTTTTCTCATCAGTTCATCGGCCGGGTGCCAGGTTATTGCCACGCAGGCCTTTGAATACGGATCTCTTTTTAAAACATCTATCATGTCCTGAATTTGATTAATTTCGCAATAATTTTCTTTATAATTAATATTTTTATCCAGCCATTCTCCTTGTTTAAATTCAAAATCTTTATATTCGCCGGTATTAACAAGATTTTTGATTTCCGCAGGGCTGGGATAATAATAAGCTCTTAATTTGTTTCCATAAGTATATGCCTTGCCTTCTGGCAACAGTGGAGATAAAATCTCTTTTTTATAAGCCTCGATTTTTTCTTTTGTCAGGGGAATCAAAAACGGATTAATTGACAGG
>Ga0315282_10012191_pt1 | contig 13193 bp, 11 predicted proteins | sample YL17G07_20_MG_FD_203693 | JGI IMG/M metagenome (GOLD analysis project Ga0315282, IMG submission 203693) | Sediment microbial communities from Yellowstone Lake, YNP, Wyoming, USA - YL17G07_20 | ecosystem: Environmental > Aquatic > Freshwater > Lake > Sediment | place: USA: Wyoming | collected...
GCAAAAAAAACTTCTGGGTGGACCCTGCCACAGACACGCCGTGAGATCCAACGCCTGCTGTTCACCTGGACCGGAGAGTGCGCGTATTGTGGCGGCATCATTCGCAGACGCAATCGATCGCCGTAACTTAACGTAGTAGTACTAGGGAGTGGTGGCTTGGGTGAAGCAGAAGGCAGCAGGCTGCCAGCGCAAGGGAGGGGGTAATCCAAAATCCCAAATCTGAAACCCAAAATTGCCCCGGCCCCCAGTCCCTAGCCCCGAGCCCCCTGTTTTTGAGACTGAGAACTGATGACTGACAAGTGACCACTGTATTTATGAAATTGCATCACATTGGCATCGCAGTCGGCTCGCTGGCGGCGGCGCGCCCTATTTTCGAAAGACTGCTGGGGAAGCCAGCCGATTCAGAGGAAGTGGTTGAGGAGCAGAAGGTCCGGGTGGCCATGTTCGAGGTGGGCGAAAGCCGCCTGGAGTTGCTCGAGGCCACTTGCGAGGATTCGCCCCTCGCGCGCTCTCTCTCGAAGCGCGGGCAGGGCGTCCACCATATCGCCGTGGCGGTCGAGGACCTTGGGGGGACGCTCCGGAGGCTGGAAAGCGCCGGGGTGCGCTTGATCGACCGTGAGCCGCGTCGCGGGGCAGGGAACGAGCTGGTTGCTTTTCTGCACCCCGCAGGTACGGCTGGCGTACTTATCGAATTGGTGGAAGAGAAATAAATGGTAGGTAGCGCGGACCTCCGTTTTTGAGGTGCGAGGCTTGGAATCTGATTCCAGTCAACGAACGATAAAAGGCTGCGGAGCTCAAAAACGGAGGTCTGCGCTGCCCATCCGAGGAGAAATGAAGTTAGGGAATTTTGAACTGCATACAATCAGCGACGGAACTTTTGCGCTGGACGGCGGACAGATGTTCGGCGTTGTGCCGAAGCCCCTCTGGGAACGCAAAGCCCCGGCGGACGCGCGCAACCGAATTCGGCTTGGTTTGAACTGCCTGCTGATTCGTACCGGGCGGCAGAACATCCTGGTGGAAACAGGCCTCGGGGACAAGTTCGACGCGAAGTTCAAGGACATCTATGACGTCCAACATCCCCCGACGCTTCTGGGAGGACTCGATGAATTGGGGCTCAAGCCGGAGGACGTTGACATTGTAGTCAACACTCACCTTCACTTCGACCACTGCGGTTGGAACACGCGGCGTCTGGGCGGGAAAACAGTCCCCACTTTTCCGCGCGCTCGTTACTTCATTCAACGCGGAGAGTGGCAGCAAGCCGTGAATCCCAGTGAACGGGAACGGGCGAGTTACATTGAGGAGTTTTTCCAGCCTGCCGAGCCGCAGGCGGAGTTTCTCGCTGGCGACGCCGAAATTGTCCCGGGCATTCGGCTCGAGGTCGTGCCGGGCCACACGCGCCACTTGCAGTGCGTGCGCATGGAATCCGGGAATGAGTGCGCATATTTCATCTCCGATACCGTTCCCACCGCGGCGCATCTGCCTTATCCCTGGATCATGAGTTTCGACCTGTATCCCATGGAGACTCTCGCCAACAAGAAGCGCCTGCTGCCGGAGTTGGCTCAAAAGCATGCTATCGTGATTTTTCCTCATGACCCGAATACGCCCTGGTTGCGTTTGGTGGAAAGTGAGGGCAAGATTGCCACACAGCCGGTGGGACCCTAGGGCCGAATCCGTCAACTGACGGATTCGGTCCTGGGGCGAGCCCCGCTTGCTCCTCCACGTGACGCCGGGAGGTCATGTCCTGCCATTCTGAGGCCCCTGTTCTTTGGGGGCCGAAGAATCCCGGCAGTTTCTTGGTATGATCAGGCAGTCCGTCCGCCGACGGATTTCCTGCGAACTGCGGAGATCCTTCGTCGTCCCAAAGAGCGGGACTCCTTAGGATAACGAGCTTAGGTTGCCCCGATTTCAAGGGGAGAGGGAGGAGCGAAGTTGCCACAAGCGGAGATTGGAATCATCGGAGGAAGCGGCCTTTATCACCTGCCGGGGATCGAGCGCGAGATTCGCCTCGCGACGCCCTTTGGCAGACCATCCGATGCTTACAAGCTGGGCGATTTGGAAGGACGCAAGGTGGCTTTCCTATCACGGCACGGGCGTGGCCACACCCTTTTGCCGGCAGAAGTGAATTCTCGCGCCAACATTTACGGGTTCAAGAAACTGGGGGTGGAGCGAATTATCTCCATCAGCGCGGTGGGGTCTCTGCAAGAGGAGTACCGCCCCATGGACATGGCTTTGCCCGCACAATTCTTCGATCGCACCCGCCAGCGCGCTTCCACGTTCTTTGGCGACGGCCTGGTTGCCCACATCAGTTTTGACACTCCTGTATGTCCGACCGTGGTGGAGGCGTTGGCCGGGGCGTGCAAGGATGTGGGAGTCCGCTGTCACAGGGGCGGCACTTACGTCTGCATGGAAGGGCCGGCATTTTCCACCAAAGCCGAGTCAAACGTTTACCGCTCGTGGGGAATGGACCTTATCGGCATGACCAGCCTGCCCGAGGCCAAGCTGGCGCGCGAGGCCGAGATCTGTTACGCCACGCTCGCCATGGTCACTGACTACGACTGTTGGTATCCCCAGCACGACGCCGTGACCGTGAACGTAGTTCTCGACTACCTTACGCGCAATGTCGAGAACTCGCAGAAGATCCTCCTGAAAGCCATTCGCGCCCTGCCGCAACAACGTAACTGCCATTGCGCTTCGGCACTGGCCCACGCCATACTGACGGACCGCCGGAGGATCTCCCCTCGAGCCCGGAAGAAGCTTTCCTTGCTGGTCGGCAAGTACCTAAAGTAAGGGGCGAGGTACACGGGCTAGTGGCCGGGGGCTCAGGAAAGACAGAAGGCAGCAGGGAGGGAACTACGAGCGCAGAGCGGAGATCAATGCAGAATCCAAAATCTAAAATCCAAAATCCAGAGTCCAAAATCACCCCAGCCTCTAGTCCCCAGTCCCTAGGCCCCTTGTTGGTGGTTGGCGCGGTAGCTTTTGATTCCATCCGGACCCCTTACGGGGAGGCCGAAAACATTCTGGGTGGAGCGGCGACCTATTTCGCGGTTACCGCCAGTTGGTTTGCTCCCGTTCGGGTGGTTGCGGTGGTGGGTGACGACTTCGGCGAGGAGTACCTGCGGGTGTTTCAACATCGCGGTGTTGACACGGCGGGCTTGGTGCGAGCTCCCGGGAAGACCTTCCGCTGGTCGGGTGAATACGAGGGGGATATGAATGAGGCGCGAACTCTCGAAACGCACCTCAACGTTTTCGAGCAATTCGCTCCCGAAATACCCGGCTTATACCTTGATACCGAGTTTGTGTTCCTGGGCAACATCGATCCTGTGTTGCAGCTCCATGTACGCCGGCAACTTCCTCGGGCTCGCCTGGTGGCCCTTGATTCCATGAACTATTGGATCAAGGGAAAGCCGCAGGAGTTGAAGACAGCTTTGGCTGAAGTCGACATCCTGGTGATCAACGAAACCGAAGCGCGAATGCTCTCCGGCATTTCGAACCTCAAGAAGGCCGCAGAAGCTATCCGGAGGATGGGGCCGCGCACCTTGGTCATCAAGCGTGGAGAGCACGGTGTCATGCTATTCTCGGAGGGAGGAATCTTCTCTGCGCCCGCTTTCCCCCTCGACGAGATCCGCGATCCCACGGGCGCTGGAGATAGCTTCGGGGGAGGCTTCATGGGGCATCTGGCTAAGGCGGGCGAATTTTCGGAGGCCCAGCTTCGCCGGGCGGTAATCTACGGGTCGGTGATGGCTAGTTACGCCGTCGAAGGGTTCGGACTCTCCAGGCTTCTCCGGCTCACTCCCGAGGAGATTGAATCGCGCTACCATGAGTTCAAGAACCTTACCTATTTTGATGTTTGACAGAGATGAAAATCATCGCATCGCCACTCCCGCGCAAGCCGGATGAAGCGCGCGAGCCTGTCATGCTGAGCCCGTTGGCTGTCATCCTGAACAGAGCCCCGGACCGTCCGGTCCAGGGCGGAGCGAAGGATTTCCGCAGTTCGTCGAGTGCTGCTGAAGTCAAGCGACAACTGGAGAGATGCTTCGCCGAGTTTAGCGCGAGCGAACTACTGAGATTCTTCGCTTCGCCCTGGACCGGACGGTCCGGGGCTTCGCTCAGAATGACAGGCGAAGGGCTGGGGATAACAGCGAACGGGCTCAGCATGACAACAGCCGGTCAGGGCGTCGAGAATCCGGCGGGGCCGAGCTTCGGGAGAGCACCAGAGTCCAACGCATTCCCACCCCCCCTGTCTTTCAAGTCCGATGGCCTGGTGGCCGCTGGCATCGCAGCGGTCACCCTCGCGGCCCTTGCCTTTTTCTACTCGCGCGGCCTGACGAACATTTATGGCGACGCCATGGCTCACATGGAGGGCGCGCGGCGCATCTTCGATTCGCTGACCCCCGGCTATGAGGAAATCGGGAGTGTTTGGCTGCCCTTGTTTCACCTCCTGGCTGCTCCCTTAGCGCTGAGCGACTTCCTGTGGAGGACGGGGCTGGCTGGAAGCATCATTTCATCCGCAGCTTTTGCAGGCGCTGCCTGGCTCCTGTACCGGCTCGGGACAGGCGTCAATGGGGGCCGAGCGGCAGGCGTGCTCGCGCTTGCCGGGGTCTTGCTCAGCCCCAACCTGCTCTATGTCGCGGGCACCCCGTTGACGGAACCCTTGGCCATCTTTTGGGCCGTTCTGGTTGTGTATGAACTCTTCCGCTACAGAGAAACTGGCAGGCTCCGGAGCCTGTTGGTTGCCGCAGGGGCAGCGTTTCTTGGCACCCTCACCCGCTACGAGGAATGGTACGTCCTCCCCTTCGCGGCCTTGTTTGTGCTTCTGGCGCGGCGTCAGTCGTGGGAATCTCGGCTCCGACACGCATTCGTCTTCTCGATCATTGCCGGGGCCGGTCCTATGCTTTGGATGCTTCACAACGCCTACAACTTCTCGAATCCCTTGGAGTTCTACAACGGGCCATTTTCAGCCCAGGCTATCTACGCTCATCAGCTTGCCACGACGGCGTTTCCTTATCCGACCGACGGCAAGCTTTTTCTTTCCGCGCGCTATTATCTCGAAGACCTGAAGTTGGTCGTCGGAATATGGCCGCTCGAGCTGGCCGTTCTGGGGCTGGTGGCATGGATAACCAACCGGTCGGCTTGGGGAAGGGGAGCAGTGGCATTTCTGCTCCTGGTCCCCTTGCCGTTCTACATCCACGCCCTTGCTTATGCCGCCCTGCCGCTCTACGTGCCAACCCTGTTCCCTTTCACCTATTACAATTTGCGATACGGAATCGAGATGGTCCCGGCGCTGGCGCTTTTCCCGGCTTTCCTTCTTCCCCGAGGTCTGCCCCGGCGTTGGCAACACGGCTTGCTGGCGTTTTTTGTGGCTGTGCTTGCCTGGCAGAGTTACGCGCTTCTTGCCGGAGGAGCTGAGGGGCTCGCGGTGGTCAAGGAGGGCATATTAAATACTCCATGCCGATCACAGCGGCAGCAAGCTGTTGTCCGCTTCCTCCGCGACCACTATGACGGAAAGCGGGTGCTGATGGCGGCGGGCAAGTGGCCGTGCGTGATGCGGGAAGTCGGGATTTACTACCGGAATACCATCTCTGAGACGAGCCGCGAGTATTGGCGCGCGCTGCGGCCAGACGCGGGGAAATGGGTGGAATGGGTTATCCGTAGTGATGGTGACGCGGTGGATAGGCTGATGCGTGCCTACCCTCAGGCGTTCGCGTACTTCGAGCTTCTGGAGAGGGACTCGTTTCCCAAGGAAGGTAGTGTGGCAATATATCGGAAGAACAGGGACTAGCAGGATGATGAAAAACCCTTTTTCGGGTTGCTAGGAATATAGCCTAGGCTGAAAACAAGGAGCTTACGATTGCTGCAGTACGGCAAAGCAGGCGTCTTTTCGACTTTTTCATCAACCTGCTAGGGGCTGGGACCATTGGAATAGTGAATAGTAAATTATGAACTATGAATTGAGGAAGCGTAGGATTCAGAGCTTCTGTGCACGGCATGCAGATCAAATCTGGCGTGCGCAATCCACAGTTTACTATTCACTATTCGTAATTCAGAATTATCCTCGGCCCCACCATTTCTGCTAACCTCGGACAACATGCCATGAAGAAGAATCTCGAAATCCGCTTTACGAAGTTTCACGGACTCGGAAACGATTTTATCGTGGTGGCAGGGAAGGGTCTTCCGCATTTCTTGTCCAAATTCGTGATGGCGATTTTGGATCGCCATAAGGGCATCGGCGCGGATGGGCTCTTAGTGATGATGCCGGCCCGCAGTAAGAAGCACGATGCTCGCCTCCGGTTCTTCAACGCGGACGGCAGCGAAGCGGAGATGTCCGGGAACGGCATCCGTTGCGCCGGCGCCTTCCTGGCGGAACTTTCCCCGGCCAGACGAATGTTTCTCATCGAGACGACAGGGGGAGTGAAGTCCCTCGAGAAAGTAAAAGAGGCGAAGGGTGAGTGGCTCTTTCGCGTCGGCATGGGCGCTCCGGTGCTCGAGCCTGCCCAGATCTCGTTTAAGGCGGGAGATTTCCCTGCGCCCGTCAAAGATTTCGCCCTGCTCACACAGCAAGGTGCGGTGCACGCCACGGTGACCTCGATGGGCAACCCTCACTGCTCCATTTTTGTGGAGGATTTCGCCAGCTTGGATTGGGAAGGCCTGGGACGCGAGATCGAGACCAATCCCCTTTTCCCCAACCGCACCAACGTGGAGTTTGTGAAGGTGGTCTCGAGAAAGGAGATTGCCGTGCGCTTCTGGGAGCGCGGTGTGGGCCACACCATGTCGTCCGGCACCGGTTCGTGTGCGGCCACCGTGGCGAGCATCCTGAACGGTTTGACGGAAAGGCAAGTTCGCGTGCAAACGCAAGCCGGTTCGCTCGAGGTGGCTTGGCTGGAGAATGATGAAATCATCCTGACCGGTCCGGTTGAAAGAATCGCCGAGGGTACCTACAATTACCATTCACGCTTTGAATCTTGAATGTTGAATCTACCTTCTGTTTCTGGGACGAGCAGATTAAATGGCAAAAGGCAAATGGCAAATGTGGGAACTGGCCCGCTGTTGGCGCCTGTGTCATTCCGAGCGTAGCGAGGAATCTTGCTCTGTCGCCCCCAGTGCATGGAGAAGAGGAAGCAGAGCGAGATTCCTCGCTACGCTCGGAATGACGCCGGGCAGGATCACTCGAGTTCTGAAGCGGCGTTTTGGAGGGTAATCATGACCTCACGAGAAAGAGTTCTTGCAGCCTGCAATCATCGCCATCCCGATCGCGTGCCGGTCGATCTTTCCGGCCACCCTTCCTCAGGCATCGCTGCCATCGCCTACGCCAAACTGCGCGATTATCTTGGACTCCCGAAGAGGGCTATCCGCGTTTACGACCCCATTCAGCAATTGGCCATTGTGGACGAAGACGTTCTGGAGAAATTCGGAGTGGATGTCCTGGACCTGGGGCGCGGGTTTGCCCTCGACGAAAAATCCTGGGCGGACTGGACCTTGCCCGACGGCACCCCCTGCAAAATGCCGGCATGGGCATTGCCCGAAAGGGCCGACGGAAGGTGGGTCTTCCGCTCCAAGAGTGGACGCGTGATTGCCCACATGCCCGAGGGCGCGCTCTATTTCGAGCAAACTTATTTCCCATTCGCGGATGAAAATGGGCCCACGACCATCTCTGAGGCCATGCAAGAATCCATGTGGACCGCCATCGGTGGTCCTCCCGGACCGTGGATCAATCAGGCGCAGTTGAGAGAGGGGGCAAAACGCTTGCGGCAGAAGACCGACAAGGCCATTCTGGGCGGCTTCGGCGGCAATCTGCTCGAGATGGGCCAGTTCTTCTATCGCAACGACAACTTCTTTATGCTTCTGGCCGCCGAACCCCAGAAGGCGCACAAGTTTCTCGATGATCTTGTCGAGATTCACTTGGCCAACCTAGAGAAATACCTGGGAGCGGTTGGCGACTGCATCGACATTATCAAATTTGGCGACGATTTAGGAATGCAAAGCGGACCGCAGGTTTCGCCCAAGATGTACCGGGAATTTTTCAAGCCTCGCCACAAGCTCATGTGGAGCCGCGCCAAACAATTGGCCAACGTGAAAGTCATGCTGCATTGTTGTGGCGGGGTGCGGGAACTTATGCCGGACTTGATTGACGCCGGACTAGAGGCCATCAACCCGGTTCAGATTTCCTGCGCCGGTATGAACGCCCGGGAGCTGAAGGCTGAATTCGGTAAGGACATGGTTTTCTGGGGCGGAGGTTGCGACACCCAGACCATCCTGCCCGACGCCACGCCAGAGGAAGTGCGCCGGCACGTCAAAGAACAGGTGCAAATCCTCAGTCCCGGTGGCGGCTTCGTTTTCCAGCAGGTCCACAACATCCTGGCCAATGTTCCCCCGGCAAACGTCGTGGCCATGTACGAAACCGTGCGGGAAAGTGGGCAGCGGGCAGAGAGCAGTAGGCAATAGGCGGTGGGCAGCAGGCAATGGGCAGCGGGTAGCGCGGTCCGTTTGACTTCTTGACTTCTCGACTCCTTGATTCCTCGACTCCTCACGGCCGAACATAAAGCAATATCTTGTAGGGCGCGCCGGCATGAGAAGTGAATTCTACGGTCTGCGCAGGCTGCCAACCGGGGACCTGAAATTGGTGCGAGACGATGCGCGCTCCGGAACGGAGTTGTCGCTCGAGCATAGGGCGCAGGCGCTCATTGACGGCGGTCAAAAGGTAAAGCGTCACCACCGTGGCGTGGCGGACATTGATCTCAAACATATTTTCGTGGAGTATCTGGGCGCGGTCTTGCAAGCCCAATTCTCGGATGCGTTGCGAGGATTGCTCGTAAAGCTCAGGATTGAGTTCCACCCCCACGGCATGAGCCCCGAACTTCTGTGCCGCCATGATTACGATGCGTCCGTCCCCCGAGCCCAGGTCGTAGACCACGTCGTCGGGTTGGACTTTGGCAAGTTCCAACATCTTCTGCGCCACGTCCAGGGGAGTGGCGACAAAGGGAACGAGATGCTCCAAATACTTGTCGGAATCGCTCGGAGCGGGTGAAAGAGGTGTGGACTGGGAGGCAGCCCGCGGGCAGAAAAACAGAATGGCAGGAATAACGGCGAAAACCGCAAACCGGCCACAGGCTTTCGGCACGCCAACAATATCCGCTACTCGTCGCATAATGCAATTCTATGCATAGCAGGGAAACATGTCGAGGGAGTCGTATGAACGTACCCTCCAATGCCCAGCCTACTGTTGACTCTCGACCCTCAACTGTCGACGGCTCTCTTCGCCGCGAATTGACCCTCACCAACGGCACAGCCATTGTCGTCGCGAACATGATTGGGGCGGGAATTTTCGGCATCACCGGTTACCTGGCCGGCGATCTCGGAAAGTCTTATTTGGTGCTTGGAATCTGGTTGGCGGGCGCGGTGGTCGCCTTGGCCGGATGCCTGTGTTATGCGGAGTTGGCCATCAATTTGCCCCGCTCCGGAGGCGAGTACATTTACGTGCGCGAGGCTTGGGGACCGGCCTGGGGATTTCTGAGCGGCTGGATTTCGTTCTTCGCAGGATTTGCCGCGCCCATTGCGGCTGCGGCGCTGCTCTTTTCTGAGTATTTGGCGCACTTTTATCCCGCACTTTCACCTCGAATTCCGACGGGAATGCTTTCCACCTCCTCGAGGTGGATCCACACGGGCAACGGGCACTTACTGGCGGTAGGTGTAGTTACGCTGTTTGCCCTGGCTAATATCGTCGGGGTGCGTTTCGCCGGCAAAATCCAAAACGTTCTTACCGGATTGAAAGTCGGAATCTTGGGAGCCTTTCTCGCGCTCGCGTTCCTGGTGGGGAAGGGAAGCGTCTCGAATTTCTCGGCCGAGGCAGTGCGAACTTCTCATCACAGCTTAGGCGGGCAATTCGCGGTTTCCCTCATCTTCGTAATGTTCGCTTATAGCGGTTGGAACGCCGCGACTTATGTGGCCGAGGAAATGCAGTCGCCGGAGCGTACTCTGCCAGCTTCCCTTGTTACGGGCACCTTGATTGTGGCGGCCTTTTATCTGGCGCTGAACGCCGCTTTCATCTACGCCATGCCTTTGGAAGCCATGAAGGGAATCGAGCGCATCGGGGGAGCGGCGGCGGAAGCGCTTTTTGGAGGGAAAGGCGGAGACATCTTCAGCGCGATGATGTCGGTTGGGCTTCTTTCCACAGTAAGCGCCATGGTGATAGTGGGGCCGCGAGTTTATTACGCCATGGCCCAGGATGGCTGCTTCTTTCAGGGGGCTGCGCGCGTGCATCCGCGCTGGGGGACGCCGGTACAAGCCATCCTCTGGCAGTCGCTGGCCGCCGCCCTGATGATCCTCACGGGAACATTCGAGAGCCTGCTTTACTACATCGGATTCGCGTTAGTTTTGTTTGCGGCCCTGGCGGTGGCAGGCATGGTACGCCTGCGCAAGCGGCCCGGTTGGAAACAGCTTGGGCCGGTAAGGTGGGCATATCCTTTGATCCCCGCAGTTTTTATCGGCGCCAGCGTGTGGATGCTCTGTTACACCATGGCCCTGCGTCCGAAGGAGTCCTTCTTCGGCCTGCTGACGATGGCAGTTGGGATGCTGGCCTACCACTGCCTTTTCCGCCACGGCGCGGAAGCGTAGGGAGACTCACCACAGACGCCGCAGAGTTCGCAGAGAAGATCTGGGAGAGGGCTCCACCGAAAACCCATCGGATAGCAGCCCTCTCCCTTGGAGTCTATGTGAAAACCTCGAATTGTAGCGGCGGTCTATGACCGCCGGTCTTGAGAATCAACAGCTTCGGCGCTCATAGAGCGCCGCGACAGCGCAAGAAGGCCGGTTTTCACACAGACTCCCTTGGGGAGAAGGTGGCCTGCTGCCGGTGCCATCGCCAGGCGGAGCGGGCCGGGTGAGGGGTTCTTTCCAGTCATTGAGGCGAAGAGGCCCGGCCAACTTACGAATTGGCGCCCCCATCCACCCCGGTAGTTTCCGGGCTAAGCCATTTTCCCGTGCGGGCGCTCTCGAGTACGGCCTCGACCACCGCCTGAGTTTCAAGAGCATCACGGAAGTCAGGGCGAACGCGTTCTCCCTTCTCGATCCCTCTCAGAAAATCCGCGATCTCGTTCACGAAAGTGTGTTCGTAGCCAATCACGCAGCCCGGAACCCACCAATTGGCCATATAGGGATGCTCGGCTCCGGTCACAAGGATTGTCCGCCAGCCTTGAAGATGCGGCTCGTCCTGATGGCTGAAATACTGAAGCTGGTGCATGTTCTCCAAATCGAAGTAGAGGGAACCCTTTTCGCCGTTGATCTCGAAGCTATTCTTGTTCTTTCGTCCTCGGGCGTAGCGAGTGGCCTCGAAGGTACCGTTCGAGCCGTTGGCAAACCGCGCCAGGAAACTACAGACGTCTTCGATCTCGACGCGTGCCGGGCTGCCATCGGGCCGATGGCGGTCCTTAATAAAAATCTCTGTCATCCCGCAAACTTGCGACACGGGGCCGTTCAACCAGATGGCCGTGTCAATATTGTGGGCGGAGAGGTCGCCCGAGACTCCCGCGCCGGCAACATCTTTGTCGAGGCGCCAGGTGCCCAGCCCGCCTACGGGGACCTTGGGAGAAATGGTCCAATCCTGGAGGTAAGTGGCGCGGTAATGGAAGATTCTGCCCAGTGTGCCTTCTTCGATAATTCGCTTGGCCAGGCTGATGGCCGGCACGCGACGGTAGTTGAACGACACCATGTTGGGCCGGCCGGACTTTTCCACCGCCTCCGTCATCTCGCGCGCCTCTCTGAGGTTTATGGCCAGTGGCTTCTCGCAAAGGATCATCTTGCCTCGAGCGGCGGCCGCGAGTGCAATCGCATAGTGAGTATTGTTGGGTGTGCAAATATCGATCAGGTCGATGTCGGGCGCCTCTACCAGTTTTCGCCAATCGCTCTCCACGCGCTGCCAGCCCCAACGTCGCGCAAAGCCCTCACCGCGCTCTTTGGTGCGCTCCGCCACAGCCTTCAGCACCGGCTGGTAGGCCACGTCAAAAAACTGGTTTACGCGGTGATAGGCATTCGAGTGGGCGCGGCCCATGAACCCGCATCCCACCATTCCGATATTAAGTGGCTTTGTCATAGGAGCTCCTTCTTCCCGACTCCAACCCCACCAAGGGCCATCGACGAGCCCTAGCTATCTGCTTTCTGCCTACTGTCTACTGCCCACTGCCTACGCAGCGTATTTCCGCACCATTCCCTCCAGAAATCTCTTTGCGTTCGCGGTAACCTCCCAGGCATTAGGCCAAAAGCAGAGATCAATCGTCCACCAGTTCGAAGGGCATCCGGAGCGGAGCAGTTCCGGAATGAGCCGATCAAAATCGAGCACCCCATGGCCGAAGGGAGCGTGCGTACTGGTTTCATTGTTATGGAGCGTGTTATCGGAGTCAATCAAATGCAGGTGTCCGACTTTGCCTTGAAGCCGCGTGAGGAGCTCGAAAGCGCCGCTCGGCAATGTCTCCTTTTGCCCAGTTTGCCGGGCTCCCAGCGCCGCACACATGTGCGCGTGACACGTATCAAAAAGGATACGAAAGTTACTGCGGCCTACGTCGTCAACCAATTGCAGGATCTCGGAGGGCTTGTTGAAAGCAAAACCCGGTTCGAACTCCCACACCACCCGGATTCCTCGCTCGGCAGCTTTCTGCGCGGCCACCTGGAAGGTCTTAATGAGTCGCTCCCAACCGAGCTTCGGCCCGAGTTTTTCCTGATCGAATACCTCGGGTGGGCTGACGCTGTCCACTCGGATACAATCGATCCCCAGGTCACTCGCAAACTCCAAGTTTCGTTCGAAGGCGGACATCCATGGGGAATTGTCGGCCGCCGGAATGATCGGGCACGACCATAAGTCAGCCGCCAAGCCCGAAAACGCCAGACCGTGCTCAGCCACTTTCTTTCTCAATTCTTCTCGTTTGGCCTTCGTATCAAATTGTGCCGGATTGGGATGCGGCGGGAATCCGCCGAGTTCGACGCCCTCGAAGCCCAGCCTGGCGAGCTTTTCGAGCACGGTGTCAAAAGGAACGGGATTGTCCTTGTAGGGGCCGAAGCAGTATGCCCAACTGCCGATCGATAGTCGCACCTTGCTCACGGTGTTTCTCCTCTAGGAGCCTGTCGGAGATACGGTTTCCGAAATCTACCTTCTGAGGTACCCGTTGTTCTTGGAGAGTAGGACTCTGACCTTTTGACTCCTGCAAGGC
>Ga0315282_10012192_pt1 | contig 13192 bp, 21 predicted proteins | sample YL17G07_20_MG_FD_203693 | JGI IMG/M metagenome (GOLD analysis project Ga0315282, IMG submission 203693) | Sediment microbial communities from Yellowstone Lake, YNP, Wyoming, USA - YL17G07_20 | ecosystem: Environmental > Aquatic > Freshwater > Lake > Sediment | place: USA: Wyoming | collected...
TGATAACTTTTTGTATTATTCTCATCTTTTACCTCCTTTTATTAATATTATATAATAAATTTACTTATTTGCAAAAAGTGTAAAATCTGCTAAAATCCAGCAATAAGGAGGTGATAATATGGATATTGTAATTGCAATTACTGAATTATGTTTATTTATAGCTATGGTTATCTGGCTTCACAATATGAGTTCAAATTTATATAGAATTATAAAACTTTTAAAACGCTGGGAAGAAGAGAGAACAGGAAAAACATTTGAAGATAAGGAAGAAACCCCGGGGGAACTATTTGGTAAACAATTAAAAGTAACTAAGTAATATTGCTTAGTATAAAATGTGCAAATTTTTCACCACTTATATTCCCAATTTTTGTGATATTCCTTTTTGACCTCTTGTTGATAGAATCTTTTGTTATAAAAGATAAACCAATCGGGTCTGAATCGTCTCACATTGCCTGCTTCATCTATCATCAAGTCAATGATAAAACCGCCAATATTAACTTGAATTGGAGTTTTGCGAAGAAAAGGACTCTGGTCTGCAGTGCAACCCGCACCAACATAAGGCACATTTCTTATAATATCTGAAATCATTTTGTGGTAATGACCAATAATAAGAAAGTCTGGTTTCTCTCCACCAGCAAAACTTTCAATGATTTTCTGAGGTTTGTAAGATTTTGCATAAGCACTTCCTCCACCAGGGTGCATTATTTTAATAATTGTTGGTCGTTCCCCATAATTGATTTCTACATCGGCTTCAATGTATCCCAAGTGGTGCAAATCATTTCTGCCATCCTCAATGGCTGCATTCTCAATAACCTTTCCAACATTAATGTGGTTTTGTTTAACATACCAGCCTTCATGATCATCAGCTGTTATAAAGTGCGTTATAATATCTTTTTTGCGTGGATAGTTTTTAATCAAATATGCCACCTGTTCATCAACTCCAGTATTGATAACATCAAACTGATTGATATGACTGTTATAACCTTCTATGATATTTCCTCCATGCAATACTGTTTTAATTCCTTCTTCTTCAAAGCTATCATATAGCGCATTTAGAACATCAAGCCTTTCATATTTAGAATTTAGATGTGTATCTGAAACTACCCCGAATCTTATCCACTTATTAAAAAATGGTTGGATGTCAATCTTTTGAACAGTTCCTGATGGCATTGTAGAAAAATGTTGAATCTGTTCTCCAACAACATCTATAAGTTTACCTTCGTTTTGTAATTTTGAAATAATACCTTGAATGTGTGCAATTGAAATATCAAATTTGTTTGAAACTTCTATAATGTTTGCCTGTTTCTGTGATTTAAGAAAGTCTTTTATTTCTTCATCTTTGAATTCATTCTGCGTCAATTTTTCTTTCCATGAATAAACAGTTCTCCATACTTTATTAAATTCTTTTGCAACCTTTTCTGCATCTTCTTTATTCTGAATCTTTCTAACTTTGTTTTTTTGTTCTTCTGTTAAATCTTCGTATCTGATATTACCACCTCCCTATTCGTCAACCTTTGCGTCAACTTTTGCGTCAATTTCTTCGTCAACCGTTAAGTCAACTTTATCTAACTTACCAATTTTTACTATAGATCCTTTAAGAATTAAAAAAACATTCCCCCTTGAAGGTTCTGGCTTTGCATCAAGACTTTGGGCAATAAAGATATACGAATCATCTTCATAAACGAAATATCCAATCGTATGCATAAGAAGTAAATTTTCATTGTCTATAAGATGTTGTAATTGTCCTTCATCAGTCCAACCAGTTGCAGAGTATGCGTCTCTCCAGATTATTTCAATTATATCATTTTTGCTATATTTCATTCATCACCTCCAAGTAACTATTTTGTTACCCCGTGGTAACTCAGTAACCCCAAGGTTACCATACAATTACCAAATTTTTTGACAATGTGTGACAACCATTGACACCCTGTGACAAATTGTCACATACTGCAAATTAAAATACCATATCTGCATATCCGTCTGATTCTTTTTGAGGTTTTTCTCCAAGAATACTTTTTGCCACAAACACAAATGCAAGAAAAATAGCATCCTTTTCCCTTTCGTCTAATGGTAAATCATAATAAGGAACCAAATCAGGATGAAGTTTCGCCACAGGGTCTCTAACATCTCCATATTTCCAGCCCATCTTAAAATAACTCTCCATCCAAGAATTATGTGCTTCTTCTGGAGTGGGAAGTTTTTCCATTTTCATATAACGCCCAATAAGTTCAATCATTTGTTTTCTAAATTTTTCATCTCTCTTTTCCCATACTTCTGGAACGATTGTTCTGTGTGACCATTCTGCTTCAAGTCTTGTTGCTTCATACAAAATTTTTGTTAATTCTTTGATTGTCATTTTATTCACCTCCTGAATAAAATTTATTCATTAAGAACATTAAAAAAGCAATTATTTTGTTTCTATGCAGTGGTGATAGATATTTTTCAGCTTCTTCATTGGTTTTACATTCTTTAACACATAATAAATCTTTTTGCTCTCCCGTCCAATATCCGAAACCATAAACATAAGGAACTCCACCGCCACCTGCACGCCAACAATTTATCTTACCTGAATACAATCTATTCACAATGTATTTGTTTTGCCATTTTAAATACGTTGTAGTGTCGGTATTTTTCATCATCGCTTACTGTCATTTTTTTATCAATAGTTATGCACGAAATAACTTGCACAAATTTCCATACAACTTTTATACAATTCCATAAACTCTCTTAATCGCCAAGTTTCTCGCCAACTTAATCGCCAATCGTTCATTGTATTGAACGTTCGTTCACTGTATTGAACTTGAAATCTCAAATTGTGACCTCAAGTTTGGTCAAAACCCTCTACACTTCTGTAAAAATGACTACGGTTATGTCTACATTCGTTTTTCTGAAAACATTTTCTTTTTTTCGAACCTTACACCAAACAGACAGATTCGTCAAACTTGTGTGGGTTGAGTAAGTCAATGTAGGTTGAGTAAGTAAAACAGGTTTGACTTAAAGGACAATTTTCTTTCAAAGTGGTCTTATTCAAAGGATAAATTTTGTCCATTATTTTTATTATACTGGTCGAAAATAGACATTTTTATCCAATTCGTGTAAATCCCTAAAATAAGACAATTTCAAGGAATCAAACTCCCTGAAATAGAAAAAGGGTCGAATCCTATAGGGCAAGGTTGCGAAAGTAAGACCTTCAAGGTATAAATATACCCCTCCTTTCATTTCACGCTATTTAGTGCATCTTTTAAGTCTTGTATTTTTGCTGGAGGCAGAGGCGGATAAATTTGTTTATTGATATCAGCACCAGTTATCGCTATTACATCTTTTTCATTGAATTTTACATCAACTTTATAAAAATTTGGCACGGGTCTTAATTCTGTGAGCGGTTGACCTGAAGTTGTTTCTAATAGATATTCTTTTCCCTCAATAATTACAGTTCCCCAAGCGTGTCCGTAGATGGAACCATTTATCGTTACGGTTCCAATATTTGCCCAAGCATCAATTCCGTTTGCTCTCAGAAGACTTATTACAAAATAAGTTCCATCCTCACAATCAACTACGATTTTTCCATTTTGATGTTTTTGTGCAAGAGTAAATAAAGGTAAATTCCAAGAATCAACGCCGCCCCTTAAAATTATCTGTCCATTATTTAAAACGACAAGATCGTCTTGCTCATACATATAGTTTTCTTCTACAAAGTTATAAGTCTTTGTTACTGTCGCTATTGGATTATCAGTTTTAAGTTTTTCTGCTTCTTTTTTAATCGCATATTCATTCGGTGTTACCCAAAATCTCAAATCAGCTGATTCTCCGAAGAATTTTTCATTAATAATATATTGTGAGCTAAAAATTGGAATCCCTGTTGTCCTTGCTTTTACTCCAAGATAAACAAGCCCTCCGCTTAAACAAATAGATAAAATAGCCAAAATTATAATCATTCTTTTCACCTCCGCCTCCAAAATTAATGTCCAAGAATTTTCCTTAAAGTATCAACCGCTCCTGTTGGTAATCCTATATTTCCTATTTGTATACCATTTGCAGTATTTGTAGGATTTGCTTTTATGCTTAATGTCCATACAAGCAATGATAAAATAAGTCCCACAATGATTGCCTTTTCTGTAACTTGCTCTCTTCGTTCAATCATATTTCACCTCACGGAAAAATCTTTTTCTTAATAATATCCAATGCTGTTCTCCAGTCTATAAAGCCGATGAGCATAAAAATAATAATTATAAGTATTGCTATGCTCATAACGGCTTTCCAAAGGTCGTCCCAGTTTTTAATTTTGAAATTCTTCAATTTTTGACCCCGAGATATAAAACGCATCTAAATTAAAATAATCATCGGCCTCAATTATGTATGTATTGCCATCATTGGCTTTTACCACTATTAGATATTGATAGTTGTAATGAGTAATTGCAATAACATTTTCTACTTCCTTTTTAGAAATACTTGTAAAATCTGTTAGAACCTTATTTACCCTATCTTTAGTGATAAGTGCACGACAACCTAAGGTAAATACCAAGATAACCAGAAGTATTCCAATTAGCAACTTACCCCATTTCATTTTATTAACCTTGCAGCATTTTTTGCAGCCTCTGCCTGTGCTTGAATTTTTTCCTTAAACGAAACAATCGTTTGGAACAAGTCGTGAACTAAATTAGACCCTCCTGAAATCATAAGTCCTGAAAGAACGGCATCCAAGTAAGGAAAAGTAGCGATTCCCAAATATGTTAGGATCATCCCGTTCTTTGTCAAAAAGACGAAAGAAACCGACACCGCTTCGGCAAATCCAAGTGAGATTAAAAACTTTAGATAAGAAATTAAATCAGCCTCTTTCTTAAAATATGGAAGAGTTGTAATGATCCTTACTAAAGTCTCAACAACCACTGCCATTGCAATAAACAATAAAATTCCTTCTAATTTCATGCTTCACCTCCCATTGAAATTGTTTTTGTATTTTCCTTAAAATAACATAATTTAATCCGTTCCCAATCGTCAAATGTTATGCTCATCTATACCAACCACCTTGCCAATAACCACCGCCGCAACTATGATAAGTCATTTTAAAAGTTACTTCTCTTAACCAGTGATTTTCTTCCGTTTCCATAAAGACTAAAACTTTAACTTTAGTACCATCATTGTCGTAACTAATAGGAGTTAATTTAACATAAACAACTGCATCCTTGAATTCTTGCTCATACCAAGTATTTCCGCTTCTAAAATCATCTTCGGTTAATTCTCTTGAATGAAAACTTCCATAACCATTTTTTAAATTAACAAAGAAAGGTTCGTGGTTTCCGATTTGTAATACTGCATAATTCATATCTCCTATACTATTTGAAGTTCCTTTTCCCGTTACAGAAATTCGTTTAAAATTACCCTTCCAAACAAATGGAATGTATCCAAAACCTCTTATGAATATTGAAGGTTGATAAATTCCTTGTGTCGGCATTGCTTGTTCAAGACTATTTAGCTGAACCTTATAATTTATAAAGTCAACAATTACGCATAAAACAAGCAAACAAAGAATAAAAATTAGTAATTTTCTAATCATATTCACCTCCCATTTATCCTATAAAGTGCTATTACCCAAGGCATTTTATCTTTCCAGTATTCTTCTTCATTCACAAAGAATCGTGGCGGTTGTGCGTCTCCACATAAAACTCGAGTTTCCATAATCCAAATCTTTGCCCTTGAACTTTCAGAAAGACTTGCTTGAAATGTTTTCATTCCAGATAAAATACCGCTATACCAGGCAACATCATCTCCACCACAATAATAAACTGCAACGCTTTGAGGAGTTTCTCCCTTGTAATACATAGCCCCCGGAGTTAAATATAATTTCTTTAAATATCCAGCAACTTTAATAATGCAGTCTGCCATATTTTTAAAATAAGCGTCGGGACCTGCACCTTTTGAAGTTATATTCCAGCTGTAAGGATTGTTATAAGGAGGTAAACTCCAATCATTTCCATTTCCCAAATTGCTTTCCTGTTTTGCCAAAGCATACATAAAATCAGCACCGATACCTGTTTCTTCTTCAGCCATTTTCAAAGCCCAACCAAGCCCTGCCATTCGTGTTCCTTTAAGAAGTTTATCAATTTCGGATGCAGTCGCAAATGATGGTCTTATAATTGTTATTTGTTTAGCCAATTGTATCGCAGTCTCTTCTGGAAGTTCTGTTTTCTTTTCTATCATATTTATTACACTCCAAGAAAAAAGAGCAATAATGATACATAGAATCAAAATTGTAATTTTATCAAAAATGGTATGTATTTTCATTATGGTATTCCCTTCAGAATAATACTTTCTTCAACTTTAAAACTAAATTCTCCCCAACTTTCTTTGTATCCCACTTTTTCAAGTCTTATTTCAACAGTATAAACTCCAATGTTAGATATATCACTTGCAACCAGAGGAAGTGAAATAAGCCCGATACCTTCAACAACGCAGTCCTTTAATACAACAGTCCCGTCTTGAAACTTTATCCCTGCCTTAACTGTAAATCCTGTCAAATCTTTTCCCGAGCCATCATAATTTAAAATCTCAATTGGAAAAGAAAACTCATTGCCTTGAAAAATTTCTATCAATTCAATTCACCTCGCTTTTTAGTTAATTTAACTGTCTTATTTTTGCCTATTAGTTTAGAAAGTTCTTTTTGAGTTTTTGCCTCAGGTTCTATTAATTTTACTTCTCTCCTTGAAGCTCTTAAAATAGCTTTCATTTTTCCAAGTATCCCTTTTTGAAATAGATTTTCAATTCCTATTGCAGAATCCAAAACGGATAAAGTTGCAAGGATATTTACAATTTCCGAAGTCGTTGCATTATCAGTAATTTTCAAAGTATTTAAAGCAGAGATAATTTCTGAACCTATCGCAGAATCAGTAAGCAGTTTTTGAATAAATTCACTTACGCTTATCAATTCTGAACCAATAGAAAAATCACTTATTTGAAGGCTATTTAACAAAGAAATAATCTCATAAGCACTTGCAGAATCGCTTATACTTAAATTATTTCCAATTGATAAAAGTTCAGAGCCTATCATTGAATCAGAAATCATTTTGGCAATAGTTGACTCAATTGATAATATTTCGCTTCCAACTGCCGAATCAATCAAATTAAGATTTGCAATTGTTGAAAGTATCTCATAACCAGTTACAGAATCTAAAAGGTTAAAAGTATTTAACATTGAAACGAGGTTGTCAATTCCAGAAGCTAAATCATAAACACTTGCATTGTTTAGAATATTCAGCAAATCATTTCCAGTTGCAGAATCTGTTAAAAGTTTATAAAGCAGTATCGAAATGGTGTCCGTTCCAACTACAGAATCCGCAAGTCCAAAAGTATTTTGAATAGTCAAACTGTCAAGCCCCCCAACTGAATCAGAGATAGTCTTTAATAAAGTGAGCAACAATAATTCAGTTCCCATTCCAGAATCAGTAAGCAGAAAATTATTTCCTATTGCCTTATCTTCAGTTCCCTGCCCTGAATCAGAAATTCCGAAACTATTTAAGATAGCAAGCGTTTCACTTCCTGAAATACTATCAGAAATAGATTTTTGAGTAACTAATTCTTCTATATCAAGCGTGATTCTTACTGCTTTATAACAAGCCACTATATCACCTTTTTAATTTTTAAATAAGGCTTTTTAGATTTATAAAATGAATAATTAACAATTAAAGAACCATAGTTAAAATACCTGCTCTTTTTTAAGTTAATCAAAAGAGTATTCAAGTCCGTTCCTGTTATCTTTTTAGATTTATAGACTGCCATTAGCAAGACTCCCTTGCAACTACATAAGGTGCATTATTATACAAGCATCTGTAAGCTTCATCACAAATAACATATTGACTTGTAGAATCGGGATTCGTTACCCAAGTTGGAACTGTAAGAGCCGTTGCATCGTTTGAGGTTATTTTTCTTGTTTGACCTGCACCTGTTCCAGTAGTTATAACCACAACTTTATTTGCCCAAGCATTAGTTGCCCAAGATTTATTATTATCCGTTAAAGTTGTTGCATTTCCACTTTCGGCAGTTCCAGAATCTTGAACACCTGCATAGAAGACATCTTCTATTGCGCCAAGAGGTGCCTGAAGTATATATTCATCATTATATGCGGCAAAAGCAACCCCGCTGGTTTCATATCCAATGAGAGGTTGCAAATAATAAAAATCAGAATCTCTTTGGTTTGGGTCAATATATGCAGTGTTTAACAATGGAGTGTTTAATAGATAATATCCACTATTTGAACAAACTGCAGTCCCAGCAACAGCAAGTTGACAGGTTTGGTAAAAGTTTGCTGACCCACTCCAATATCCGAAAGTTGAAGGGCTCTGCCCTATTTTTGCTCCTGTTCCGTAGTTTCTTAGAAGGCTTGCTATAACCATGTGAGTTGAATCCGTTATTGACGATACTTGAACCTCATCCCTTCCTTCTCCGACGCTTCCTAAAATTTGATAATAACTTCCTGCTAAAAAACCTGAAGTCGAAGTAACCGTAGTCGTTACATTCGTTCCAGATGTTGCATCAGCAGTTAGAGTCGTCTCAACTGTTAAAAACTTCTTATTAAAATGCCCAAAGCCAGTTCTATAATAAGTCGCTGAGACTTTAGTCATCAAGGCTACTAAATTTTTATTTCCATATATCCAACCAGTAAAACCTGTTTCAGCAGTCGTTATTGAACCATAACTGTATGCTGCACTTGACCCTGTGTGAGTCGTAGCGTCCCACCAAGCATAGGCACGAACTTGTATCGCATTTGCTGTTATCCAATCTATTTTTACATATTCATAAATCCTATCTGACGCCTCGCCATCAGACTTCCAGACTTGGTAAGAACTTCCTGACTGGTCATCGTGCAAGGTCCAGCCCATTGAAGCTAAATCAGCCCATAAATCAGTTAAAAAATCAGCTCTAATATTATAAGTCTTTGCTACTCTATAAGTATAAGCCATACCTCACCTTACGACAAACTAAGTTCCACAGTAATTACCCAAGTTTGTCCAGATACTTTTGTTCCCTGGTTTGACACTTTCCTGTTCAAGCAAATTGAGCTTGTAGAGTTTTTAATTACAAATTCCTGCCAAGAATAGTTTGCATCAGCCGAGCCGAAGGTTGCCTTAAAGATGGCTTTCTGGTCTGTTCCTGAAGTCGGATAACCTGTGTCCATTGCTTTGTAAGTCTTATTAGTAACTGCCTGCAAATCAGTTTGCGTTGCGGCTTCGGCTGTTGTTGAATCTCCAACTCCAATTGTTGCCAAAGCATTTGTAAAAGCACTTCCACCATTTCCACAGACTAATTTCCAAATCTCGTTAATGCCTGAGTTTAGAAATAAGTTATCCCATTCTGATTTCCCAATAAAATTTCCATTCTCGTCAAACTTCTCGAGAATCCAATGACCTTTTAACTTAATACTTTCTTTTAAATCCATTTTAACCTCCTAATTAATGGAATTTCCTTAATCTTAGAGCTAATCTTGCTCTTTGACCTGTTTTGCCTGGCTTCTTTGCAGCAGCCTGTAATTTCTTAACAGGTATCTTTTTACCCGCCTTTACTTTAAGCGTTTTTCTTAAACTTCCTGGCTTTTTTATAGAACTTTGAATCCATTTCGTTGCCATTTTATTTCACCTCCATAATTCAATATTTTCTCATTGAACTTCTCTCAAATTGTATGAACGACATCATTCGTTTTATAACGGGCTCGGTAATGTAAAATTTAACTATATCACTAACTCCTTCACCAATAAATACAAAGCAAAAACCCGTTTTTGACGTCCATAATGGGTTAGGAAAATAACAAGCCTCATCTGCTGAATACAATAAACTTATAGGATTACTCCAATCTGTTGTATATTCTGTATAACGAATAACCTCATAATAAGTAGGGTCATCTCCATACCAAACTACATGTAAATTATTGCTTGAATCTATTACAATATGAGGCTCCCATTCATAAGTATTGCCACTTGAAATCATAATCGGAGAACTCCAAGAAGTTGTATACTTAGAATACCTAATAAAATTAGAGGTATAAGGGGAAGAAAAAGTTCCTTCCCAGACTACATGCAAATTATTATTAGAATCAATCGCAATAGTCGGATAATGTTGAGGCCGATAATCACTTTCAGTCGTTAAATCAATCGGAGGACTCCAAGAACTAACGTATTTGGAGTATCTTATTTGAGGACCAGAATCAGGATAAGAAGGAGAAACTCCTTCCCAGACTACATGCAGGTAATTATTTGAATCAACAGCAATGGAAGGACATTGCTGATTATAGTTTTCACTTGTTATATTAATTGCAGAACTCCAACTATTGGTATATTTTAAATATCGTATCTGGTCATAGGTAGGAGAAGAAGAAGATTTACCATACCAAACCACATGTAGATAATCATTAGAATCAATTACGATATAAGGAGAATAAAACGAATAGTATTGACTATAACTGCCACTTGTCAAATCAACAGGAGAGCTCCAAGAAGTTGTATACTTAGAATAGCGGATTTGATAATAAGTAGGAGAAGAAGCGGATTCACCTATCCATACAACATGCAAATAACCTTGAGAATCTATAGCAATGGATGGATAATACTGGTTATAAGTTGTATCATTTGTTATTGGTTCTTCTGTCCAAGTCTTTCCATTATCATCTGAATATGAATGAAAAATATTGCTTTTAGTGGCAGTTCTGAAATAAACAGTATGCAGTCTTCCTACACTATCTTTTACAAGCTTACAACCACCTTCAATTGATGATTGCGAAACTCCGCTTTTAATTGTATAAACTGCCATCTTATTCCCACCTATTAAACTTAAACAAATTAAGATTATGATTATTCATTTCACTTTTTTACTATCCCTTGAACTGCCCAATGTATATCTGTGCCTGCACCTTCTGAATAGACTTTCATACCCGTATAAAGTCCATTAGCGTCAATAATCCATTCACCATTAGAATAAATTTTCCGTATCCACTCTTGATGATAACATATAGGCTGTGAAGTTTTACCTGTCGCAACTCCTTCTGGATAAATTGCTAAAATAATAGGTTTTGAAACAAATACGACACCGTGCGAAGTTAACCAGTCAATAGTAACTACTCCTGAAACGTCGGCAACCGTTCCCCCAATCACCATTTGGGGATTTGAATGCTGAAAAGTTTGTATAAGTCTTTCAGTCTGATGTATGCTCATTTCACATATCCCTCTATTTCTGTATAGAATTCTTGCGGAGTAATCGAAGTTGTATATTTCTGTATCGTGTAAATTCCTGTATTTCCTATCGAATCAGACCAAGAAGCTTGATACCCTAAAATATCATCCGCAGTTAGTAAAGTAGCAGTTCTAAAAGTTAAAACCTGTGAAGCCTTCCTTGAGATATCAAAAATCTGTTGAGCAATAGTTGGAAGTGCAGTTTCTTTCATTCCGACGGTAGTTGCAAATGCTATATTATTAAGTTTCGTCATATTATAATTAGTCTCATTTATTCCTGAAGTCCCTAAATGTCCATAGGCAACTCCTTTCTGCGAAATATCGTCATTCACCAAAACCGTTGCAGGTATTTGAGAAATAGCGGTTGAAAACCCCCCGCTTAGAAGTTCATCATAATGTCCATAACTTGTAAAAATAACATTTTGAGGTGGACTTAAAGCATTGATGATTCTTATCCTTCCATTGGCCTCTGCAAAAAGAATAAAACCTAAAACTTCACAAGCTTTTTGAATTTCTGACAAATATGTTGAGTTAGTAACCGATAAAATTCCATTCTCGTATAAATCGCTAAAAGACATTGAATTATAGGGTATTGTTCCGTGAAAAGGAATACCAGAAAGCCCCGAAACTGTGCTTATTAAATAACTTAAATAATCAGTCATATTATTAACAATATGGTCTGCTCCTGAGCCTGTAACTCCAAAAGTTGTATTCGTTAGCAATACATCCCAAGCAGTTAAAATACTTCTTAAATTAAAAGTATAGACCTGTCCTCCCATTGCCCTGTCTTTTGTAGGTGCATCCGCAAAACCTGTAAAGACCATTTTTCCATTTACCCAAATTTCCCAGAGCCCACCATAGCCAGGTATTTTATCAACAGGTGGTATTTTCTCGTAAATTTGGATATGTGCTGTTGCAGGTTCAAACAATCCTGCTCCCCAGTCTAATGATAACAAAGTCCTGCCAACATAAGGATCAAGAAGTTCGTAATTATTCACAGTAACGGAATAGAGTTTAGAAATTGCTATTGTTTTCATTCTTCTCTTACCAGAGTTAAGTTATACCTCCAACTTGCACCCGACCATTGACCGCCAGTTTCTCCATAATTTTCAACTAAAGTAGGTGCCTCTTTTACATAGTAAGTTCCAGTAAAGACATTTGAAGTAATTGTATTGCCAGGCTTTGCACTGGATAAAAAAGATTCTGCCGTTGTTTTAGAACGACATTCAACAATTAAATATCTTTCAACATAATTATTAGTATAGATAATAAAATTGTTCAGTCCTTTGACAAAACTTCCAACGCTTACGGTTACATCTAATGAGTCGCTGATGAGTGCTAAACCTGTTATGCTATTATTATCAAAAGTTAATACCGACATTAAGGACCTCCTATTCTATTAGAATACCATCCTGCACCGTGAGACACAGTTGACAAACCTTCTTCCACTCCCTTTTTAACACCAGTTGCAATTCCCTGTTGAATAACATTGGTAATATATGTATTGTTAAAATCAGGTTTGCCATTCACAATCTTAACAGTTCCGCCGATATCTATCTTAATTGGAGGCACTGCTTTTGGAGTAATTTTCGCTACTTGGCTTAAATTCCCCACAAACTTTGTGAGTTCTGGAACATTTAATCCTTCTATTTTTATAGTAGCCCAAGCAGGTTTAAAAGCTTCTTTTATTGCACTGCCAGCATCTTCCGCTTGAGTTTGGACCTTTTGTAATCCTCCATAAACTCCTGACTTCAAAGTATTTTCAAAATCAACAGCATTTTGATTGGCCTGTGAAAGACCTTTGCCAGCAGTCCCATATAATTTGCCTATCCAATCTGTCGTTGCAAATTTCTCTCCCCACTTCCAAAAATCTGTTAAATCTCTTAACAATGTTGAGAAAATACTTGCTCCACCCGTAACACTGGGTTTCATCATTTTACCAAATTCTTCTCTAAAATCTTGCCAGGCCGTAGTAGCTT
>Ga0315282_10012193_pt1 | contig 13191 bp, 13 predicted proteins | sample YL17G07_20_MG_FD_203693 | JGI IMG/M metagenome (GOLD analysis project Ga0315282, IMG submission 203693) | Sediment microbial communities from Yellowstone Lake, YNP, Wyoming, USA - YL17G07_20 | ecosystem: Environmental > Aquatic > Freshwater > Lake > Sediment | place: USA: Wyoming | collected...
AGCACCGTTGCCGGCAACCTTTCTATTCTGGGGGCAGCGAGCAATGTCATCATAATACAGAATGCAGAAAGGAAATCTGGTGAAACTTTAGCGTTCCTAGAATTTGTAAAGATAGGGGGTGCCACTGACAATCGTTAATGTCATGGTTTACCGGGTGTTTCTGGTTGTGTGAGAATATCTTCCTATCGTCCTCGTTCTTGGACAAACAATGGAGGCTATCACCGAAATGCCGAAACGTTTTCATTACCAGACTATTTAAACTTATCGCCAAAGCTGGAAGCACCTTTAGAACCGGGGCAATAATCCTTTACCCCTCGACCTGTCATAGCAAGATGATGCTCAAGACAAAAATATGACTAATGACACCACCGGGGTAAGCCATTTCGCAAGCGGAGACCGATGCGGTTTTCATCACCACTCAAACTACCCAAGACCTCCGTAGAGATTTACTCAGATAGCTTTCCGCCCCCAGCTTGCTGACCACCGGTGATGAACTCCTCTACCATCCTACGAGCTTCGTCATCAGTATATTGAACAGGTGGCGATTTCATAAAGTAGGCTGAGGGCGCTATTAGTGCCCCTTTTAATCCACGGTCTAAGGCAAGTTTACAGCACCTTATAGCATCTATAACCACCCCGGCTGAGTTAGGGCTGTCCCAAACCTCAAGTTTTAACTCCAGGTTCAAAGGAACATCACCAAAGGCTCGCCCTTCCATCCTGATATAGCAAAACTTACGGTCGCCTAGCCAAGGGACATAATCACTGTGACCAACATGGATATTATCAGAGTCAAGCTTATAATCTAGTTGAGAAGTAACTGAGGTGGTTTTAGATATCTTCTTGGACTCAAGGCGCTCGCGCTCTAGCATATTAAGGAAGTCGGTATTACCACCAAAGTTCAACTGATAGGTTCGCTCCAGCTTAACTCCACGGTCTCTAAATAGTCTGGTAAGCATACGATGGACGATAGTAGCTCCAACCTGAGATTTTACATCATCACCGATGATGGGCAGCCCCTTTTCCTCAAAGCGCTGCTGCCAGCACTTCTCTCGGGCAATAAAAACAGGAATACAGTTGATTAAGCCACAGCCAGCTTCTAGCACCTGCTCAATATACCATTTGGTTGCTTCCTCACTACCGACGGGCAAATAGTTAAGCACCACATCGGTCTGGGTTTCCTTAAGGATTTTAACTATATCTGTGGTTTGTCCTGGCGCCTTCTGTATTATCTGAGAGAGATACTTACCCAAGCCATCATGGGGCATGCCCCGCTGAATTTTAACGCCTGTAGCCGGCACCTCACTAAATTTGAAGGTATTATTAGGCGGGGTAAAAATCGCCTGTGCCAGGTCTTTGCCAACCTTATTCTTATCAATATCAAAGGCAGCTACAAAGTTGATATCGCTTACGTGGTACCCTCCCAGATTAACGTGCATAAGTCCGGGCACGAATTCGGTCTCTTTCGCCTGCCTATAGTAATAAACACCCTGAACTAGCGATGAAGCGCAGTTACCCACTCCTATTATGGCTACATTTATCTTACTCAAGACCTAACCACTTCCTTCTAGCGGCACCCACCTTGCTGTCTTCGCCACACTGCTATCCTCTCTTATTTGACAGGAGCCAGCAAGTAAAGAGGGGTGATTCAGTGCTATTATCACTTTCTCTTCCCGATAGGAAACCGTTCAACAGGAAGAAGCCTTATTCTACCCAGAGCCTCCACTAGACAAATAAGTATCCCCGGAGTCGGACCCAGGAGATAGTTGGCTACCAAAAATCCTGTTTCGCTAATCAGTGTATCTTCCACTTGGTAAATTCTCCAGTAAGGTTGGTGGTTTAGCCAGGCCAGCAGCAGACGAGGCCAAACCGAGTAAGATAACTATTACCACCTGACCATACCAGGTGGCAAGCAGCAAAGCACCATGTAGAGCCAGCAAGCCAAACCAATATGCATAGTATAGCATAAATGTATGGAGCAAAGGCTGAAAGTAAAATAGTTTCAGCTTAAATGACCCATGAACCCAGGTCACAGGGGAGACGGGCATGTGAAAACTTCTAGACTTCAAGGGTGTAGCTGGAATTTTTCCTCATTTGTTAGTATTATATGCAGGGAAGCCATACTGGAGGCTGAATCTGAAGATTAGGCTAAGTTTTTTAGGTGCGGCTCGCAATGTAACAGGTTCCAGGTATTTACTGGAAACTAATAACACCAGGCTTTTGGTTGATTGTGGGCTATACCAAGAAAGAGAATATAGAAATCGGAACTGGGAGCCCTTTCCCATCCCACCCCACACACTGGATGCTGTTCTCTTGACTCATGCCCATATAGATCACTGTGGCCTACTGCCGAAATTAGTCCGCGAGGGTTTCCGGGGCAAGGTTTATTGCACTAACGCCACCTCTGAGATCGCTCAAATCATTCTTCTGGATTCCGCACACCTGCATGAAGAAGATGCCGAGTTCAAAAGAAAGAGGCATCAACAGGAGAAAAGAAGAGGCTCTTTCTCAGAGATTCCGCTCTATACTGTGGATGATGCCAAGGCTTCATTTCCACTGTTTGAGCCTGTAAAATATGGAGAAACCGTTCAGATTGTTGACGGAGTCAGAGCTACGTTCCATGATGCTGGTCATGTCCTTGGCTCATCTATGATAAAAGTTACCGTGAGTCAGGATGGAGAGCACAGGACGATAGTCTTCTCTGGAGATGTTGGCAGATGGGACAAGCCGATATTGCGAGACCCGAATGTGTTCAGCGAAATAGATTATATCCTCGTTGAATCGACATACGGGGACAGAGTACATGAGTACACGCCGGACATAAGTGATAGCCTTGCCACGATTGTGAATTCAACCTGGAAAGCCGGCGGAAACATAATTGTACCCAGCTTTGCTCTTCAGCGAAGTCAGGAAATTCTATACCATTTGAATGAATTACTAATTGAAGACCACATACCACACTTAATGGTCTTTCTCGATAGCCCCATGGCAGTGAGCATAACGGAAGTTTTCAAACGCCATTCTGAATTGTTCGACAAGGAGATGTCATGGCTGATGCGCCATAATAGGTCGCCCTTTGAGTTTCCAGGCCTAAAAATGATACAGACGGTGGATGAGTCAAAAGCAATTAATCATATATCGGGAACTGTCATGGTAATAGCTGGTTCTGGAATGTGCACCGGGGGTAGGATAAAGCATCACTTAGTAACTAATATCCCCAGACGCGAGAGCACAATACTCTTCGTGGGATATCAGGCAATCGGTACACTCGGCAGGCAGATTATTGATGGTGCTAAGAAAGTCAGGATTCTGGGTCAGCATTATCCAGTCAGGGCGAGAATAGCTCAAATACACGGTTTCTCATCACATGCTGATAGAAACGAGCTTTTCAGGTGGCTTTCCGAACTAAAGAGGGCTCCCAGACGAATATTTGTTGTTCACGGGGAACCTGAGGCAGCTAAAAAGTTCAGCGAATTTCTTAGGGAAAAGTCAGATTGGGATATATCTGTGCCAGAATATGGAGCGGAGGCACTTTTGGATTAGTCATGTGACCATTGCTTGGTTAGTACCAGATGGTATAGAACTATAGATGGGAGGGCAAAATGCCGCAAGGATATGAGATAAACGATTTAGCCAAGGAAGAATCTTGGCGTATGTTCCGGGTAATTGGCGAATTGGTGGAAGGCTTTGATAAGCTTTCAGGTATTGAACCAGCGGTCACTATATACGGTTCGGCTCGGCTTAGGGCAGAGGATGAGCTATACGCGCAGACAGAGGAAATAGCCAATCGATTGGGGCAGATGGGTTTCACAATTATAACTGGTGGGGGACCTGGGGTGATGGAGGCAGCCAATAAAGGCGCGCTCAAGGCCGGAGCTACATCAGTCGGACTAAATATCGACCTACCCGAGGAACAGGTCTGCAATCCTTACACCACAAAATCGATAACGTTTAATCACTTCTTTGTTCGCAAAGTCATGCTTGTAAAGTATGCCACTGCCTTTATCATAATGCCTGGTGGATTGGGCACACTTGACGAGCTGACTGAGGTGCTAACCTTGATGCAAACCCATAAGATAAGACCATTTCCTGTATTATTATTCAATGGCCAATACTGGGAAGGCTTCCTGGACTGGCTAAAGAGTTCCGTCTTAGTCAGAGAGTTCATCTCTGAAAGTGACCTTAACCTGCTAAGAGTTTGCGACCATATTGATGAGGTAATTGAAGCTGTCCAGAAGTGGTACATCAAGCAAGAGATTGTGGGTAAGAAGGCTTTGCTGAAGTAAGGGTCAGTGTTAAGAGCCAAGTGGTAATTCTGGTGTTTTATGCAGCTCCTCCCTTTATGAGTGCATCGCATCATTAGGTGGAGGAAACACAACTAAAGCTACACAAAAAGCCAGATTATGCAGCTCGTTCTGGAAGCCGTTTTTCACTAGTAAAAGTTGCTCTTGCTACCTATCCCCATGTGGTGAGCGGCCTGCAGGAAGTGGCTGCACAGCGTTTTGACGGAACACTTGATGGAGAGGCACTCAAACTGCCGACAGATGGCGATTTGGCAAATAAAGACACCGAAGAATGTCGGCAAAGGGGAAGAGTTTGAGCGTGAGCCGCAGAGGAATCGAACCTCTAACCTGCTGATTAAGAGTCAGCTGCTCTGCCAATTGAGCTAGCGGCCCACGTAATCTCAGTTTAGCAAACCTTAAATTTCTGCGCAACTTACACAATGACTCTCCTTGTCTCACTGATTTTTATTTAATACATCTATTAGATTCTGACGGCTGGTCATTGCGGCAGCCGTGTTTAGAAAGTCCTTCAATGAGGCACTTTGACTTCTTAGCTCATTTAACTCACGCCCGATGGGGCTAATGGAGGTTGGTCTATCAGCATAGGCACCATAAAAGGCAAAATAGGCTTGATTCAGCTTCCTAATATAGTAGCCCTTTGAGGCTAGATATTGCCGCTTCCATTCCATAAATTCCTCAGCCTGTTCAATTTCTCCTCGGGCTAGGTATTTATCAACCGTTTTTCTTATTTCTCTCATCTCCCGGTTATAGTCAAATTCTGACTCTGTCTGATTCTGATTAACATCATTTTCATACTCAGGGTAGTATTTTTCACATAAAATAGAGCCAATTTCCTTGCTAAACATGCCGGCTAGGGCTTCATTTATGGTGGCAACTTCATAATTTCGGGACACGCCAGTTAAATCAAGCAAATATAGAAATCCCAATGGCTTGAAAACCAGATATTGATGCACCCACTCTTCAGTCGCCGTATCAATGGTAAACCGCAGACTAGACTCATTAGTAACAAAGGTGGGATATGTGGCACAGCCACCAAGCTCCACCACCAGTGAGGAAACACCTAATTTATCGACCTTAGCTTCAATACCCTCTATTTCCTTTAGGCTAAGGTTCGGCAGCAGGAGAATTTCTCTCACGGTCTCTATTCTGTCTCGAGGCGAAACCACAAGTGAACAGGGTGGCTTCTCCAATTCGAAATTTACTGGTGGGAAATCAACTTTTAACCTTATATATTTATCTATTGGATTGAAAATGCCCTGCTGAGCTAGGCTCTCTCTTATCTGTCTCTCTATTATCTTCTCCACCGTGCCCTCTAAAGCCATTCTTTGTTCTTGTAAGCTATTTAACTCAGCTTCAAGCGAAGCTGAATCGCCTTGCCTATTCCCAGCATTGATGGCTTGTATTTCTGACTTTAAGGTTTTTATCCGCTCAACAGAGGAAAAATACTCGGTGACCATATGGACTTCATCATCACTTTTTTCATAACTATCGAAAATCCATCGATTTATTTCATGGGGAATAGCCACAGACTCCCATTTGGCAATGCTGAAGCGGTATGGCTTCACGATTGGGCTTAGGCAATTATCAAAGTCCGGCATGGAAGCACAACCTCCGCCAAGAAAATTAATTAATAGTAAGCTGGCAATGACAATTAGCTTTATCTTCAATTCAGCTTTGCCTTCACTTGCTCAATTATTTGAGACAGGGTTTCTCCTGTCTTTTTGTCCACCGATAACCTCCGCATTCCCCCTATTAAAAGTTTGGTAATGCCAATTTCAGTGCTATAATAATCTTGTTCTGGCAAGATGTTAAGTATTAGATAGGAAAATGATATGAAAGACTACTACCAAAGTCTCGGTGTTCCTGATAATGCCAGTCAGGAAGAAATAAAGAGAGCCTTTAGAAAGCTTGCCTTCAAACACCACCCGGATACCAACCCAGGTAATGAGAAGCAAGCTGAGGAGAAGTTTAAGGAGATAAATGAGGCCTATGGTGTGCTTGGGGATAAGGACAAAAGGCAACAATATGATTTTGTCAGAAGGGGGCAGTTTGCTGGCGTTGGTTATGATACCAAGTATCAAGGCTTCCAATATTCCCAGCAGGATATATTCAGAGGCATTTTCTCCAATCGAGCTATGTTTGATGAGTTGAACCGAATGTTTACTCAAGCTGGTCTTAGATTTGACCAGGATTTCCTCAACCGGGTATTTTTTGAGGGTAGTGGTTTCATATTCCAATTCTTTACCGGTCCCGGTGCCAGCCAAAGAGCTTACCAGCAGCACTACTCACCAGCTAGAGTCTCTACTTACAAGCCGAGTTTGATTGAAAGATTGCTCACCAGAATAGCCATAAAGATTGGTAAATATGCTTTACGTAAGCTCTTCGGTTTCCAGTATGAACCTTTACCCAAGCAGAGCCTTGACCGGTATATTGAGCTTGAGATTTCTCCGGCTGAAGCTAGCGCTGGCTGTGAGAAGGGCATCACCTATAAAAGGGACAATAAGACAAAGAAGTTAATGGTTAAGATACCATCAGGGGTTAAGCCTAGGACTAAAATCAGGCTTAAGAGTATGGGTATAATGGAGGATAAAAAATCGGGTGACCTCTATCTACACATAAAGATTAAGGAATAACCTTGTTAAATTCTGAGTTCCTCCACCCCTATTTTATCCCTGCCGCAATTCTGGCTAGCTCCCAGACATACTCATAAAGGTGTAGTCCTTTACTCATGGCAATTATTTCCCCATCATCAACCCCTATCTCGCTGGACATATATTCCTTTAGAAGCTGAATGGCAGCTAAGTTAGATGGAAAGCCAGCCCACAAGTCCCACGACCTAAAATAAACAACAAAGTGAAGCTTATTATCACGGATTCTGGTATCTATCCCTCTCAGGCACGGAGGGTCTGATAGAAAAATTGACCGGCTATCACCTACCGCCATAAAAGCCTGATTGGTATTATAACCATCCTCCTTATACATTCTAATTACTTCCGAAATCTGCTTCTCCAAATACTGACCGTAGGTATATTGCTCTCCCTCGGCTTTATGTGCTGTCATAAGGTAAGGAAGATAGCTCTCTATATATTCCATAGATGTAGGTGATGGCACACCCTGCGGCACATCGGGTATTAGAGGTCTTGTTCCTGGGTTCCTGACCTGAACAACTACAAAATCAAGCTCTTTCCGATGTTGACCAACATAGCTTCCCCGGTCAATCTTATACTCATAGCCTTCAGTCAAGGTCTTACGCAGGCAAAGAAACCATGCCTCAGACAGGTCTCTAGCTATTATTTTCTCAATATTCACGCTGTGAAAGCCCCTCTATCATTTCTTCTTGAAAATGGCAAAGAACCTGTCCTCATACTCTTCAAACAGGTTCCAGCGCTCAAGCTCAGCTTTTAGCTCGTGGGGTTCACTCTCACCACTTGAAACCTCCCTAAAAAGCTCGTCAATCCTTACTCTAGCATCAACCGGGATACCCCTAGCGTCTATATCTAAAAGTCCTCTGGAGCCCAGTTGCATCAAATTATTTTGCAAAGAGCTTCTGGTCATTTCATAAATAAACTCCATCAAAGACACGTCCCAAAGCTCATCTTCGCCCTTAATAATGGAGGTTAGCGGGTCACCACGCTTATCAATCTCAGCATTTAGCTTATCTACTACTGATAGCAAATTATCAGATACAATATTAAGCTCTTTAGGTTCATTTTTGTAGGTATAAAATAGACCGGGGACATTGGCACCGTGCGTCTTGATTAGCATTTCAAAGTACTTTCTGGCCTCTGAGCTAAACCCCTCAAGCCTGGAAAGATAATAAGGGGTTACAATTCTGGGTCTTTCGGCAATTACCCTACCCTCTCTAACCACTGTCTCGGTAACATTTTTTACCAGCTCCGAGTAAGCCGGTTCAGTAACCAGATAGTAGTATATATTTGTGGTGCCAAAGGTAGCTAGGCTCTGCTTAGGCGCTCTTAGTATCTCAGTGCGCCTAACTGCCTGTCTAATCCTCTTGTCATCAATATCCATTAGATTCCTCGTCAAACATCAGTCATTATAGTCTAAGCTATACTTAATAGCTCCCGTTTATATTCGTCCAACAGCTTAAGGTATTGTGAGTCTAGCTGAGCCTGTATCTTACGCCATCCCTCCTGGAACTGTGGCTGTTTTTCTACATCTACCCTAATCCCCACCAGTGAACCTAACTGCTGTTGAACTGCCTGCTGTAGCTTGGCTTCAAATTCAGTCTTTAATGATTCATAAGCCTGTCGCCTCTGCTGCTCACCATGCTCTACACAGTGGTTGAAGATGCGCCTTATCTTGCTGTAGACATTCTCCACGCCTACTTTATCGCTCTTCAGGCTCTTTAAACCATCCATCGCCCGTTTATTATTTCTTTTGGCTGAATCGTCCTTGGGTAGGTTGATATTTCTAATTAGTATATCCCCCGCACCCTCTATGATATACTTTCTTACCTTTTCCTCATACTGGCTCAGCTCAACTACTAAATTACAATCTTGCTTAAGGCATTTAGCTGCCAGCCTTTCCCCTTCTGGGATATATTTCCACTTCAAGCGCTCCTCATCAGTCGCCTTGCCCAACTTTTCCATCTTCTCCATAGCTATCTCAAGAGCACTCTTTATATCACTCATCTAAGCCCTCAAATACTATTCTTTAGAAGTATTATATCAAATAGTTAAAAAAGCTCAAAGTCCCCAAAGCATTGTGCATTATTGTCTATCTACCTCACCCCCTTAATCCCCCTCTCCATGATAGGAATATCTTCTTATCATGAGGGGGTCAGGAGGATAGGTTGCTCAACAACCTCAAATAGTTTGTGTTTACTATGGCAAATGATATAATGTATTTGTAATGAAGAAGGACTTTGAAATCGTAGACCATACCGCTGATGTGGGCATTATAGCCTATGGTGCCGATATAAGTCAGGCATTTGCCAATGCGGCTAGAGCTTTGTTCAGTCTGATAACCGAGCTTGATGATGTTGAAGAAATTCTGCATCGAGATATAGAGCTAACTGCCCCTGACCAAGAGAGCCTGCTAGTAGAGTGGTTGAATGAGCTCATTTGCCTATTTGATGTTGAGAATATCCTCTTTAAGAGGTTTGATATTACCAAGCTTAACAATACACAACTTAAGGCTAGAAGCTATGGGGAGAAAGTAGATAGCTCAAAGCATAAGTTAAAAACAGGGGTCAAGGCAGCCACTTACCACATGCTAAAGGTTGAAAAAGGTGACGGTTGTCGGGTTCAAGTATTATTTGATATTTAGCGGAGGTAAAGATGCCAGCACCGTGGCAAGAAATATTAAACAAGATAGATGATTACCGCTGGGAGATTCCACAGAGCTATAAAAAGGGCATGGCAGTGCCTGGTCTAATCTTCGCCAGCGAATCGATGCTCAATCATATCTGGGAAGAGCAGGTTTTTCAACAAGTAGCTAATGTGGCTTTCCTACCCGGTATCGTCGACCACTCACTGGCTATGCCTGATATTCACTGGGGCTACGGTTTCCCTATAGGTGGAGTAGCTGCCACCCAAATAAGAGACGGGGTGGTATCGCCCGGGGGCGTTGGCTTTGATATTAATTGTGGCGTCCGACTGCTGCGGACAAATCTTACTGAGGAAGAGGTAAGACCTAAAATTGAACAGTTAATTGCTGACCTTTTCGTCAATATCCCCTCAGGGCTGGGTTCAACAGGCAAGTTAAGAGTGAGTGAAAAGGAACTGGATAAAGTCATGGTAATGGGTAGTCAGTGGGCAGTAGAGAAGGGCTATGGTGAGGCGGAGGACATTGTGGTTACTGAAGAGTCAGGCTGCATGAAGGGGGCTAACCCGGATAAGGTAAGTAGCAAGGCTAAAAAGCGTGGTATCCCACAATTAGGCACCTTGGGGTCAGGTAATCACTTTCTGGAAGTGGAGGTGGTGGACGAAATCTATGACCAGGATGCAGCCACGGCTATGGGTATCGGTGCTCTCGGACAGGTGCTTGTCTTGATTCATACCGGTTCTAGAGGCTTTGGACACCAGGTTTGCACTGATTATGTAGCCTTGCTAGGTGAAGCAGTAAAGAAATATGGCATTAGCCTGCCCGATCGCCAGCTTGCCTGCGCACCAGTACAATCACCAGAAGGGCAGGATTACCTGGCAGCCATGGCTTGCGCAGCTAATTACGCCTGGACTAACCGACAATGCATCACTCACTGGACTAGAGAATCTTTCATCAAGATACTTGGTAAGAGCCTGAGGGAGCTGGGTCTGGAGCAGATTTATGATGTGGCTCACAATATCGCTAAGATAGAGGAATACACTATTGGTGGTAAGAAACTCACCCTTTGCGTCCACCGCAAAGGGGCAACTAGAGCCTTCCCTGCCGGACACCCCGATGTGCCAGATATCTACCAGAACATAGGTCAGCCAGTCCTCATTCCAGGAGATATGGGACGCTGCTCCTACATAGCACTAGGCACAGAAATAGCTATGAAGGAGTCATTTGGTTCCACCTGCCATGGTGCTGGTCGAGTGCAAAGTCGCTCGGCAGCTAAGCGCAGCCTTAGAGGAGCCGATGTCGCCAAGGCACTGGCAGCCAAGGGGATTACGGTTAAGACTGGGAGCATGGGTTCACTGGCTGAGGAGGCTTCTGAAGCCTATAAAGATGTAACTGAGGTGGTTGATATAACCCATAAGGCAGGCATCTCCCATAAGGTAGCCAAGGCAATACCGATAGGTGTAATTAAAGGGTAGAAGAATGTATTTCAAAAATGCCATTGACGCCATAGGACATACTCCACTGGTGGAAATGACTCAGATGAGCCCTAATAAAAAGGTAAAAATCCTAGCCAAGCTGGAGGGGCAAAACCTGGGGGGAAGTGCCAGCATTAAGGACAGAGTGGCAAAATATATGCTCCAAAAGGCAGAGCAGAGTGGAGAATTAACCCAGGACAAGGTTATCATTGAAGCCACCAGTGGTAATACCGGGATAGCCCTAGCCTGGCTGGGACATAAGCAAGGCTATAGAGTCACCATTGTTATGCCCGATAATATGAGCTTGGAGAGGCAGCAACTAATTAAAATCTTTGGTGCCGAGCTTATTCTTACCAAAGGGGCTTATGGGATGGAAGCAGCTATTGACACCGCTAAGGAGCTGGTAGCTCAAGACAAAAAATACTTTATGCCTGACCAGTTCTCCAATCCAGCTAACCCGCTGGCTCATTATGAGACTACCGGTGCCGAAATAATAAACGACTTCCCCTATGACAAGATTGATGTTCTAATCGCTGGGATTGGCACGGGAGGAACCATAGTCGGGGTTGCCCAGCGGTTAAAAGAGAAGTACTCTAATATCAAGGTGTTCGGCGTTGAACCGCCCCTTGGCGATTTCATTCAAGGCTTAAAGTGTATTGCCGAAGGTAAGATTCCGCCTATATTGGAACCAAATTTAAGCCTTATTACTGAGAGGACTTTTGTTACTAGCCAACAAGCGGCTGTAGTTACCAAGCAGCTCCTGGATAAAGAAGGAATTTTTGCCGGATTATCCTCAGGAGCCGTAGTCCACCGGGCAATTAAGGTTGCCAATGAGATGGAAGCGGGTAACATAGTGGCTATTTTAGCTGATGGTGGCTGGAAATACCTGAGCCTGGACTTATGGACTAAAGATAAGTAGCTATGGGCAATAGTCAGCCTACACAAATCTATCTGCCTTCGCCGAGCCAAAAAGGCAGTATGTCGCTGGAAGAAGCTATAGCTAGAAGAAGGTCGGTAAGACGCTTCACCTCCGAACCCATCTCCCAATCACAGTTATCACAAATATTGTGGGCGGCTCAGGGTATCAGCGATACCTCGTGGAGATATAGGACTGTCCCCAGTGCCGGAGTTACCTACCCTCTGGAAGTTTTTGTTGTTTGTGGCAGCAATAGCATTAAGAAAATGGGTGATGGCATATACCACTACGATATAGACAGCCACTCTTTAAGTCTGCACCATAACGAAGATGTAAGATTAGAGCTAGCCAGAGCAGCATTAGACCAAGAATTCATCTACCAAGCCCCGGTAGACATAGTTATTTGCGCTGTATATGAGCGGACAACTCTGGGTTATGGTAGCCGAGGGGAAAGGTATATCCACATAGAGGTAGGTCATGCTGGACAGAACATATATCTTCAAGCTGAAGCCCTTGGTCTGGCAACAGTAGCCATTGGTGCCTTTAATGATGAGCAAGTTAGACAAGTGCTACGGCTGGATAAGCAATATAAGCCCTTATATATAATGCCAATAGGGGTAGCCCAAGTAAAAGCCCGAATCGCATGATTTAAGCGCAATGCATCCTTTTACTAGCTATTCAATCGCCTCGTTTCTATTATGGAACTTGCCTCTAGTGACAAGGTTATCAATATTCTGCAATTCTTGTTTAGATAGCGAAATCTGGACAGCAATTTTCTCACTAGAGGTCGTAATAGATACCCCCGTTGCAGGGAAATAGCGGTATTTGCCTCCGGTTTTGTCTCTCCGGATATGTGGCTCTTTCCCCTCCCGGACTTGCTTCATTAACGTACTTGCGAGGGAGAATATTGAATCTTCACCACTATCGCTTTTTGCATATTCATATTCTAGAGCATTCCTCTGCATATTCCTCTGCGGTCAAGCCGGGGAAAGATTGGATATAATCACGCACCCATTTCATAAACCCCTTTTTCATCCCACCCTCCTATTCAAACTGCTTGCCCAAAGTCCTCTGTTTTATTAGCCAGTATTCTAAGCTGTCAGCCAGAGCAAGCCAGCTAGCCTCTATGATATTGGTTGAGCTGCCTACAGTTCGCCATTCCTCAACCCCATCACTGGACTCAATAAGGACACGAACCTGGGACTCGGTGCCA
>Ga0315282_10012194_pt1 | contig 13191 bp, 9 predicted proteins | sample YL17G07_20_MG_FD_203693 | JGI IMG/M metagenome (GOLD analysis project Ga0315282, IMG submission 203693) | Sediment microbial communities from Yellowstone Lake, YNP, Wyoming, USA - YL17G07_20 | ecosystem: Environmental > Aquatic > Freshwater > Lake > Sediment | place: USA: Wyoming | collected...
CAAGTCTCTCGGCAAGCTTACAAAATGTTCAGGATGCAATAAACAACATGGGATTGCCTGGTTTCATCAAAGATTTTATATTAAAAAGTCCTAGTTTCAACTCACAAACAATTTCTCAATTTATAACAAACAAAATATCCATATGGGTAGTTAATGGAATAGCATTTATAATAATTTTTCTCATTGTTTTAATTTTAGTAAGAATCATTGGTTTTATAATTAAAAAAATATTAAGGTTTAATCCTTTCTTGAAATGGGTAGACATTTTATTTGGAGGAGTATTAAAAGTCGCTATCTCTGCAATTATCCTTTTTATATTCTTAGAAATAATTATGAACGTTTTTGGCTTCCTTGATTTTCAAAATTACACGGTCATATACCATATTAAATACTCGTGGTTTTACTCAAATATGAGCAAGATATTTCCTTCAATAAAGGACTTCATAATTAGAACTCTCTCACAATTTAAAACGTGAATTTAGAAGATCTTTACTTTAATTTACCTCACGAACTTATAGCGCAACACCCAATCTATCCGAGAGATTATTCAAAACTCATGGTCTTAAACAGAAATACACAGGAGATTTCACATAAAAAGTTCTACGAGATTTTGGAATTTTTCAAAAAAGGCGATATTCTTGTACTCAACGATTCAAAAGTAATAAAGGCAAGGTTTTATGGTTCAAACGAAAAAACCGGCGGCAAAAGAGAAATTTTTCTTCTAAAGCAAATAGATAAATTCAAATGGAAAGCTTTTGCGTCACCAAATAAAAGAGTGCACGAAGGCGATAATATATTGATTTCCAAAAAGCCATTAATAAAGGTAAAAATAGAGAAAAAAGAAGTTAATGAAGATACTTTAATTTTTGAAACTAACAATCTATCCATGGAAGAAGTACTAAAGAATTTTGGAGAAGTGCCTCTTCCACCTTACATCAAAGGAAAAATAGAAGACGAATCTGAATACCAGACAATTTATGCAAGCATTCCAGGTTCTGTTGCCTCACCCACAGCAGGGCTTCACTTCACAGAAAAATTAATTAAAGAGCTTGAAAACAAAGGCATAATCATAGAATATGTTACATTACACGTAGGTCCTGGCACTTTTAAACCAATACAAGAAAAAAGTATTGAAAAACATTTAATGCATGAAGAGGAGTTTTTTATATCTGAAGAAACTGCAAAAAATATAAATAACGCAAAAGCAAAAGGAGGCAAATTATACGCCTGCGGAACAACAGTTGTTAGAAGCTTAGAAACTGCATCTACTAAAGAAGGTATATTGAAGCCAATGAATGGAAAAACAAAACTTTTTATAAAGCCGGGGTATAATTTTAAAATAGTTGATGCAATAATTACGAATTTCCATTTTCCAAGAACAACACTGCTTGCACTCGTAATATCCTTTTCAGGAAAAGAGCTCGTACTTTCAGCATATAGCAACGCAATAAAAGAAAAGTATAGATTTTTTAGTTTTGGTGATGCAATGTTAATCATATAATAATTGAGATGAAGGATATAAAATTTAAAATAACTGCAACTGACAGAAATTCTCGCGCAAGGGTAACCCAATTTGAAACAGCACACGGAATAATTGAAACACCCGTTTTTATGCCCGTGGGAACGCAGGCCACGGTAAAAACTCTTACCCCGGATGAGCTTAATGAAATTGGGTTTAAAATTATTCTTGCAAACACATACCATCTATATTTGCAGCCAGGTGCATCAGTAATTGAAAGAGCCCATGGAATCCATAAATTTATGAACTGGAATGGTGCAATTTTAACTGACAGCGGGGGATTTCAGGTCCTTTCACTAAAAGATCTAAGAAAAATTAGTAAAGAGGGTGTGCAGTTCAAATCATTCATTGATGGTTCTGCTCACTTCTTTTCTCCAGAAGTTGTCGTTGAAACACAAGAAAAAATTGGCTCAGACATTGCTATCCACCTTGATATATGTGGTATCTATCAATCTGACTGGAAAGAAACTAACAGAGAGCTCGATATTACGCTTCAGTGGGCAAAAAGGAGCTTACTTCACAAAAAGAAAGAAGATCAAATTATGTTTGGAGTGGTTCAAGGAGGGTTTTACAAAGATCTAAGAAAAAAAGCCGCAGAAGAAATTTCATCGATGGATTTCCCGGGCTTCACCCTCGGGGGGTTAAGCGTCGGTGAAGAAAGAGCCCTGACCGAGGAGTTTGTAGACTACACTGTGCCATTGTTGCCTGACGATAAACCACGATATTTGATGGGAGTTGGAGATCCATTAAGCATAATTGAATACATAAAAATGGGAGTTGATATGTTTGATTGTGTGCTACCTACAAGAATTGCAAGGAATAGATCTTTGTTCACAAAGCACGGGGTTATAAAAATAACTAAAAATATCTATAAAGAGGACTTTACTCCAATAGAGGATGATTGCAGCTGTTATACCTGCAGGAATTTTACAAAAGCATATCTACATCACTTATTCAAATCCAAAGAATACCTTGCAGGAAGGCTTGCAACCATACATAATCTTTTTTTCCTGCAAAAACTCATTTTAGACATCAGACAATCGATCAAATCGGGAACTTTTAACGAGTTTTTCAGAGACTTTAAAAATAATTATTCTCAAATTAATTACGAGTGATTTCTAAAAATTTAGCTGGTTATTCGAAACCAGTACTCATTTTTCTAAAAAAGCATTATATAAGAAACCGCAAGAAGAGAAATAATATAAAAAGCAAGCACTGAAACTGTATATTTTTGAGTATTAACAAGAGGGTATTCTTTAGCTCTAAGAAATTTAACAAGCTCTTCTCGTATAAGCAGGAAAATCGTAAATATCGACCAAAAAAGCAAGATAGATAGAGCAATAATACCATTTAACTTTGATTTAAAAATTATTGATATAAGTAAATAAATATCAAACTTCGAAGAGTTGATTAGTCTCATAAAAATCTGTACAGTCTGCTTAAAGAAAACTAAACTCAATATTAAAATAATAAAAATCGCAGATTGAATGCTATATAATACTAAAAATAAAATCCGAGAGATATTCTTTTTAAAAAGAAAAAACAAGAGATTTAATAAAAATATTACAGATATAAAAATGCCGGTATCCAGGACAGAGAAATAATGAAATCGATCAAAAATTTTGAATATGAAAAGGCCAATAAATACAAGGCCTAAAACAACAAAATATACTATAATTTTAAACTCCTTTGGCATTCTATCCATTTTCAGTCTTTATGCCTACATCGTTAAGTTGCTTTTTTGAAACTTCGTTGGGTGCCTCTGTAAGAGGACAGATACCTGAAGTTGTTTTAGGGAATGCTATAACATCCCTTAAACTACCTGTACCACCGTTCATAATCCATACAAGCCTATCCAGACCAAAAGCGATACCCCCATGTGGAGGCGCTCCGAAACTCAAAGCCTTAACAAGAAAGCCAAATTTTTGCTCTACTTCAACGTCTGATAGTCCAATTGCTCTGAAAACTCTTTTCTGGAGTTCGGGGTTATGGATTCTGATACTACCACCTCCAAGCTCATTCCCGTTTAGAACAAGATCATAAGCTAATGCTTTAACATGTTCTTTATCGGTTTCCAATTTTTCAAGATCTTCTGGCTTTGGCATTGTAAACGGATGGTGCTCGGCCTCGTACCTTCCTTCCTCCTCGTTATATGCGAAAAAAGGAAAATCCACAACCCAGATGAAATTAAACTTATCTTTTTTTACAAGATTATATTTTTCTGCCAGAACTATTCTTGCTCTGCCCACCTGATCAAAACCATTTTTACTATTAACTACAAATATAAGAGCTAAATTATCAGGCTGCCCTGTACCTAAAATTCCTGACTTTTCTTTTTCAGTGAGATATTTAGAGAACGAAGATATTATCTCACTTTTCTTGATTTTGAAATCAATAAAGCCATTAAGTCCAAACTCTGTCATTTGCTCCTTTAAATCATCTATCTCTTTTCTGGAAAGCCCTGCTCCATCGGGCAAGAACAAAGCGAGAACTAATTTACCATTCTCTACACCATTTCGTATAATCTGGACTTTTGAATCCTTAAAATAATCAGTTAAATCTTTGATTTCCATACCAAATCTGATATCTGGTTTGTCCGAACCAAATTTCTTTTTTGCATCTACATAACTGACCCTCTGAAATGGTATTTCTATTTCAACTCCAAGGATTTCTTTAAACAAATCCTTGTACATTTCTTCCATTAATTCAAGTATGTCTCCCTGCTCTATAAAAGACATTTCGACATCTAACTGCGTGAATTCTGGCTGTCTATCCTGCCTTAAGTCTTCATCCCTGAAACATCGGGCAATCTGGAAATATTTCTCAAACCCACCAATCATCAATATCTGTTTGAAAAGTTGAGGAGACTGTGGTAAGGCATAAAATTTACCCTTATTTAATCTTGAGGGCACGATAAAATCTCTTGCTCCTTCCGGGGTACTTTTTGTAAGAATTGGAGTTTCAATTTCTATAAAATCTCTGTTAATGAAAAAGGTTCTTATCGCTTGAATTATCCTTGATCTTAATTCAAATACTTTTCTTATTTCTGGCCTTCGTAAATCTAAATATCTGTACTTAAGTCTAACGGTTTCATCCACTTCCTGAGAAGAAAACTGGTTGAACGGCAAATCCTCTGATTTAGAAAAAATTTCAAATGCTTGAAGCAATATTTCAAATTTTCCAGTCGGTAAATTAAGGTTTGGTTCAAGTCTATTTTTTACTTTTCCTTCTATTCCTACAACTGATTCATTTTTTAAACCCTGAATCTCTTCAAATTTCTCTTTGCTTATATTTTTTGGGTCTACAACAACCTGAACTATTCCAGAACGATCTCTTAAATCGATAAATAAAAGCCCTCCCAGGTCTCTTTTCCTATGAATCCAGCCGTTTACTATAACAGTTTTTCCAATTTCATTCTCTGAAATTTCGCCACATTTGACATTCCTTTTAAACATTTCTTTGCTCCTTAAAAAATCCATTTAAGTCATCTATATTTACCTGTTTCTGTTCTTTCGTACCCATATTTTTTACTACCACAGAGCCAGTTTTTACCTCTTCTTCACCAATAAATATAGTAAATTCTGCGTTTCTCTTTGCGCTTCTTTCCGTTTGGTTTTTAAAGCTGCCGTTTTTAACATCCAAAAACACCTTGAACCCATAATTACGGAGTTTTTCGGTAATAAAAATAGCTCTTTCAAAGGCAGTTTGTTGATAAGCAACATATATGAGCCGTTTATCTCTTCCTACAAATCCCTGAGATTTCATAATTTCAACGAGTCTTTCCATTCCGAGTGCAAAACCTACAGCAGGTGTCGGCCTACCTCCAAGTTCTTCTATAAGATAATCGTATCTCCCTCCACCTAAAAGTGCATTCTGTGCTCCTAAATCGCTTGAAATAACTTCAAAAACTGTCCTTGTATAATAATCAAGCCCTCTTACAAGTGTATTATCAATTTCAAAAGGAATATTCATTTTCTGTAGATAATCTAAAACACTATCAAAATGTTTCTTACAATCATCGCACAGATAATCAATCATCTTTGGTAGAATGCTTTTTAAGTCAGGACTTTCCTTCTTGCAGTCGAGTATCCTTAAAGGGTTAGTATAAAAGCGCCTTTTGCAATCTTCACACAATTCATCGTAGTGCGACTCTAAAACCTCTTTAAGTTTTTCTTTATAAATTGTTCTACATTTTCTACAGCCAATGCTATTAATTTTAACGCTTACGTTATTGAGTTCAAGTTTTTTTGCAATATTATAACCAATATCAATTACTTCAGCATCAAGTAGTGGAGAATCATCACCTATTGCCTCCACGCCAAATTGATAAAATCCTCTGAAACGCCCTTTTTGGGGTTTCTCATACCTGAAACAAGGACCAAAGTAATAAAACTTTAATGGTAATGGCTTCGTCTCAAAGTGATGTTCAACATAACTTCGAGCGACCGAAGCAGTTATTTCTGGCCTTAAAGTTACACTTCTCCCACTTTTATCTATAAATGTATACATTTCTTTCTCTACAATATCAGTGTCAATTCCAACAGAACGCTCAAATAGTTCTGAATATTCAATAATAGGGGTTATTATCTCTTCATAAGCAAAACTTTCCGCAATCTCGTCAAGAACTCTCCTTGCAGTTTTAAAAAGTTCAAGATCTTCCCCATAAATGTCCTTAAAACCCTTGACGCTTGTTATCATATATTTCTCCTTCATCTATATTTATAATAAAAAGCTTTGTTTTAAAAATCTTTTTCATTATTCTATATTATATGAAAGGAGAACAAAAATAATTAGAAAATTCCCCAGAATATTATTTGCGGTTATTGCTGTTGGCTATATATTTGCGATATTTTCACTATTCCTGCCAGGTAAATATATATACGGTTTGATTTCTCTTATTGTAGCAAGCACAATTAATCTAACATATCTTAATTCAAGAGAGTATAAGGCTCTTGGAAATCTGAATAACGCAAAAAACTTCATAGAAAAAAATAAAACTGATAGGCCGTAAATCTTATCATAAAATCAGCAAAATTAAACGAGGATGAAGAAAGCATTAACAAATTTTTTTCGAAACCCATTAAAAATATAGAAGCAACAAAGAATGTTGCCTTAAAACTCAGTGCTGCACTAAAAGAGTATGATACACCTTATTTTAGGTATATTACTGCAGGATTTTATTATACGATAGGAGACCTTAAAAAAGTTGTACGAATACTGAATGATATACCGGAAGAAAAAAGAACTATAAAGATTGTTAGATTACTAGGCTCGGCTCTTTTAGACCTAAAAGAAATTGATAAATCAATCGAAGTTCTAAGTAAATTCGATCCACCATATCCTCCTATAAGTGAGGATGAACTTGCAATTGTGTATGGAATTGGTATTGATTATTTAAATAAAGGTGATAAAGAAAAGGCAACCTCATATCTCACAAAAGTTGAAACAAAAAATCCAAAATTCGGAAATGTTTCAAAAATACTATCAAAAATGAATGAGGAAGAAAAATAAGTTTATCAATTTAATTTTATTACATTATTGTATTCGGAAACATGCCCAGCAAAATCAACCGCTCTTATTTCAAATGTAGTCTCCTTATCAAAAAGTATAGTTGGTATTTCAATATTATTTTTATAAGGGTAGAAAGTTATAGAGCCCAGCTTTACTAAAATTTCTTCTATGTTATCATCAGAAACATCCAATTTAAGTGTATATATTCTATTATCCGTAACCAAGGGAGAATTAATATTTATAACTGGCAGTGCAGTGTCAACTTTTATAGCAAATTCTTTGATATCTTCTTTAATTAAATTCTTTCCCGAATATCCAGTTGAGTGGTAACTTAGAGTATGAATTCCATCATCGAAAGTAATGGGGCCAGTGTAAGTTTGAAAATCTTTACCATCTATACTGATAAAAGTCTCTACTTTTTCAATGGATTCACCCTTATCGATGCTTAGTTCAACGGTGGGTTTTGTAATGTAAAATTCGTTTTTCCCATCAGGGATTTCTGGAGTTACATTTATGAGGGTATTTATTAGGTTCTGACTTTTAACTTCTATATGGTTAGACTCAACAGAAGTTGTTTCCTTAGAAGTCCAGACTCTAACAAAAGCATCTCCAGAAAGGTTTTTGGGGATTGAAATTGTTTGTATAAATCCTTTTATTACAATTTCTAACTCACCATAAATGTCTTTTGGAACAATCACTTTAATAGTTTTTTGTTCGTTTGGTGTGTCATCAAATAGTGTTGTCAATACAGGGTTTGAAGGAGGTTGTGTTCCATTTATTGTAATTTCGTACTTTGAAAGGAAGGAAGAAAAAGATTGAGAAAGCAATGGTGAAAATCTTATGAAGAGATAGTCTTTTGGAGTAACTGTAACATTCGTATTGGAGCCGGTACCTACAATTGTTGCTTTATACCCTTCAAGAGTTCCGTTGTATCCTACCGAAAAATTGATTTTGTAAGAATCTTCAAGAATATTTAAGTTCAAATCTTTAATTGTTGTAACATCAGTAATCTTATAGTAGTTCGAGTTGTAATCTACCCCGTCCAAGGTTAGTATTATTCTTAAGTAGCAGGGTAAACTGGGGTTATTTACGACATCCTGAGCAATAATTATTTGAAGAGTCTCCCCACTGTTTAAATCAAAGGGAAGTACTATCTCTACACTATCATTAGAAACCTTTGGGTTATCAAGGAGTTCCTTACCATTTACCGTTATCTTTCCTTGTATGTTTTCTGTTCTTAAATAAACCTGTTCGTCAAAAGTTAATTTAAGATTATCTCCCTTTTTCAAAGAAATCGGGGTAATAAATGTTATTTTGTATTGAGGGGAGCGGCCGATATAATTATCTGAAACCTCTACTGCAATGTTACCTACAAGGCCTGCAAAGCTATTTCCTGTTCCTACAAAAAATGAAAAGATCGACATAATTAATAAAACAGCCAAGATTTTTTTCATCAGAACCTCCTTATTCATATCTTAAAGCTTCCACCGGGTTCAGCCTAGAAGCCTTCATTGCGGGGTAAACCCCAAAGAAAATACCTATTACCACTGAAACTGCAAAACCAATTAATATTGACATAGGCGTAACTCGAGTTGTGTAAAATTTGCCAGCAACATTAGAAGCAATATACCCGATAATAATGCCTATTGTCCCACCAGTTACTGTTACTGTAACAGATTCCAAAAGGAATTGTAATAACACATCAATTCTGCTTCCTCCAACAGCCTTTCTTATACCTATTTCTCTTGTTCTCTCCGCTACTGAGGCAAGCATAATGTTCATAATGCCAATTCCTCCAACCAGAAGTGCAATCAAACCTATTGCGGTAAGTGCAGTCGTCAGTGTATTAGTTGTAGTAGTTGCAAGCTCGACAACTTGCGTCATATTAGTTACAGTAAAGTTTTCCATGCCATGTTTTGCAGTTAAAAGCTTTGTTATTATAGCCATTAGGACTTCCATCGTCATGTTGCCTGGAGTTTTGACATATATGCTTTGCAAGCGAGTCTGTTCTGTAATTACTTGAAATCTTGTAATCGGGATATAAATGTTTGTATCAACGTTTGAAAAACCTACTGTACCAGCAGACTTAAGTATACCAATAACTATAAACTTAGAATCAAAGAGGTTAATAGTCTGCTCAATTGGATTCTTGCTCTCAAACAGTTGAGTAGCAATATCAGATCCAAGAATACATACATTTCGATATCCAGTAATATCAGAATTTATAAAACTCCTACCCTGATCAAGCTTGTAGTTTTGAACTGAAAGAAAATCTTCATTTGTTCCCGCAACAGATATGCTTATCGTGTTATCACCAACTTTTGTTGTAGTTCTGGATTGAGACAACGGAGATGCATTTAAGTCAGAAATTTGGCTTTTAAGATATCTTAAATCATCATAAGTAAGCGGTTTTCTTAAATTACTTTCAAAAGATGTAGTCAATTCACCCCCTGCTCCTCTCATCATGTTAGAGCTTCGACCAGCGGTTATCACTATTGTATTCGAGCCCATAGCCTGTATTCTTTCCAAAATCGCCGCCTGTGCTCCGTAGCCAAAAGATGTAATCAATATTAGTGATGCTACTCCAACTATAACGCCAAGCATTGAAAGAAAGGTTCTTGTCTTGTTAAGTTTCATTGAAGAGAAAGCCATTTTAATAATTCTAATAAATTTCATTATAAATCTCCCTCCCCTTCGTCAAATTTTCCAACATTATGGTTAGTAATATCACCTTCTACTATCCCGTCTCTTATCTTAATTGTTCTACTCGTAAATCTTGTAAGGTTTTGGTCATGAGTAACTATAATTTCAGTTACTCCTTTCTCTTCATTAAGAGATTTAAGAATTTTTATAATCTCAAGGCCAGTTTTTGAATCAAGGTTCCCTGTGGGTTCGTCAGCAAGAATAATCGATGGATCGTTTATCAAAGCCCTTGCAATAGCGACTCTTTGCATTTCTCCACCCGAAAGCTGTGTAGGTCTGTTTTTAAGCCTTTTCTCAAGTCCAAAACTTTCAAGTAAATTAATCGCCCACCTCTTAGACTTGTTTAAATCAGAATAAGAGTCATACAAAACAGGCAAAAGAACATTTTCCAGAACAGTTAACTGTGGAAGTAGATTGAAGGTCTGAAAAACAAAACCAATTTTTCTATTTCTAATTTGTGCAAGTTTTCTATCTCCAAATTTGGAAACGTCTTCACCTTCGAGAAAATACTTTCCAGCAGTAGGCACATCAAGGCAACCTAAAAGGTGCAAAAAGGTAGATTTGCCAGAACCTGAAGGTCCAATAATTGTAAGAAACTCACCCTTTAAAACTTTCGAAGAGATTCCCCTAACTGCTTCAACCTTGACTTCACCCAAATTAAATGTTTTAACCAAATCATTGGTCTCAATTATAAACTCTTCCATTATTAACCTCCAGGGTTGGTGTAGACCTGACCTCCGCTTGGAGGTGATGTGAATTCTCCTCCCCGTGTATCTACTGGTATTTGTATATTAGGAGTTCCACCAGAACTCGTGTTAGATGTAGAAGTACTAGAAGTAGAACTTTCCGGGATAAGAAGTATTTTATCCCCTTCATTTATACCAGACAAAATCTCAGTAAAAGTTCCTCCGGATATACCCGTCTGCACTTCAGTTCTTTGGGTAGTTCCATCGCTCATTATTTTTTCGACATAACTCTTTCCTCCCACAGTTAATATAGACTCAATTGGAACAGCAATCACATTTTCTTTTCTAGCAGTCTCAATTTCTAAGCTCGTAGCTAACCCACTTTTAAGGTTTAGTTCTTCTTTGGGCGCTTGAATCTCCACCTCGATTTTGTATGCAGAGGTTCCTTGGGGTGCAGAGACCTTGGTCATTCCAACAGTTTTAACTGTCCCTTTCAATGTCACATTGGGTAAAGAATCAAATGAAACCGTTACTGATTGATCAACTTTAATATTCACGGCATCAACTTCATCAGCATATCCTGCTGAAATAAACTTACTAGTATTCCCAATTGTTGCTACCGTAGAGTTTGCAGACACAGAGCCTCCCTCTTCCAAATTAATCAATACAACCAAGCCGTCGATTGGAGATTTAATGATGTAATCTTCTAGAGAGTCTTTCAAGATTTGGAGGTCTTTATTTGATTGCTCGTTTTGAAGTTTTTGTTCTTCTAGTTTAAGTTTGCCTGTTTCAATTTGGCGCCTTGTTGATTCTAAAGAAGTTGTTGCATTCTTCAAGGTTATCTCTGCCTGCTTCATTTGCAATTCCTTACTTTTCTGAGACTCTTCGGCAGTCAAAGAACTACTGTTTGTAATAATATCAAGATTTTTCTTTGCAATTTCGTCATTCATTTTTGCAAGTTCAAGAGCATTTTCTGCTGAATTTAATTGATCGTTATAATTTTGTATCGTGCTTTTAAGATTCATGTCTGCCTGCTCAACCTGGTATTCAGCCTGTTTTATTTCATCTTCTGTCGATGGCACTGGATTTTGAGCCTTTTCAAGGTTACGCTCTGCCGTCGTCACATTAACCTGAGCAGAAATAATCTGGTTTTGAAGAGATTCAATTTCTGAATCAGCAGTATTAGAGTCCTTTGCAGCCTCATCAAGCTTCTCTTGGGCATTTTCTAAATTCAGCTTTGCTAATCTTAACTGCTCCTCTGCAGATATCACTCCCTCTTCTTGAGTGTCAGATTCCTTTAAAACCCTCAGATTTTGCTGTGCTAAAGCTAAAGATGTTTGTGCATTTTTGACTTGAATTTCTGCAGAACTTATATTATCATCTGAGGGAGCTTTCAAGGCTTCGAGATTAGCCTCAGCACTTGCAAGATTAATCTCTGCATTTTTATACTGCTGCTGGGTCTGTAGAAGTTGAACTTCAGAGTTATCAGTTTGCTCTGAGATGGCTACATTAAGCTTGGTTATGTCATAGGAAAGTTGAGCTGTTTCAAGATTCGCTTCTGCTTGCGCTAAACTGGTATCAAGGTCTTTTAGAGAAGCTTCGCTTATAAGGTAATTCATCTGTGAAATCTGATAGTTATTCAAAGCGTTTTCATAATTGTTTTTAGCAGAAGTTGAGTCGATTTCTGCAATCACATCTCCATTCTTGACCGTATCCCCTCCTTTGACATATACTTGTAAAACCTTACCAGAAACGCTTGATACTACTGAAGTTTCCGGGTCGTAGGATAGAACGCCAGACAATGTTACAGAATCAGTAATGTTACGCTTTGCAACAGTATAGGTCTGAACAGTCGATTGGCTTTTAGGCTTACAGCCAATGACAGTAAGCGTTGCAAAAACCAGCATGATACTTACAAGAAAAACCAATTTTTTCATTTTTCCTCCAAACATATATTTTTTATATATCTATAAGGCAAATACACATTTTTAATTCAATTATAGTTTGAAATGTGAACAAAAAATGAATGTTATAAAAAATTAATTATGCATCCATAGTAAGCGGGATTAAAGAGCACAAGATATTATCTTAAATCTACTGAAACTTGATTTGCAGATTATCTATATAAACTACTGCATTCATGTTGTTTTAAAGAGTTAAGAAAAATATGCACACAATAGAATAATCAATATTAGAGCAATTAGATCAATTATCCCTTATTCGTACCTTAAAGCATCAACAGGATTTAGCTTCGAAGCCTTTCTTGCTGGATAAACGCCAAAAAATATACCTATAGAAACTGCTACAAGAAAACCAACTATTGCAGAAGTAGGAGTTACTCGAGTGGCAAAAAACCTGTTAGAGATAGATGAAAGAATAATTCCTATTACGATTCCAAGTAATCCTCCAGCTGTGGAAATAAAGGCAGCTTCAAGAAGAAATTGCAGCAATATATCCCTCTCTTTAGCTCCAATTGCTTTCCTTATTCCAATTTCTCTTGTCCTTTCTGCAACAGAAGCAAGCATTATATTCATAATCCCAATTCCACCGACTATAAGCGCAACCAGACCTATTACAGTTAATGCAACTGTTAAAGTATTTGTGACAGTACTGGCGAGCTCAATATACTGAGATTCACTGATCAGAGTAAAGTTTTCCATGCCGTGTTTTATTGTTAAAAGCCTCTTTATCCTTGCGCCAAGTAAATCCAATGAAGTACCAGTAGGAGCTTTGGCATAAATTACCTGAAGATTTTTCTGCCCTGTAATTGCC
>Ga0315282_10012195_pt1 | contig 13191 bp, 10 predicted proteins | sample YL17G07_20_MG_FD_203693 | JGI IMG/M metagenome (GOLD analysis project Ga0315282, IMG submission 203693) | Sediment microbial communities from Yellowstone Lake, YNP, Wyoming, USA - YL17G07_20 | ecosystem: Environmental > Aquatic > Freshwater > Lake > Sediment | place: USA: Wyoming | collected...
TCTTGCCCCTCAATCCTAATTCGTCACCCAGCCATTGGTACCTCGCATCAACCCCTTGACAATCCAACACATCTGTAACCCTTACCACTGTAGGTCATCGCCCCTGCCGGCCCGAACAACTGCGGATTGAGGACCAGTTTCGGCGGACCGGACTGTTGAGGTTCCGGCAGCACAATGTCCGGGTCGGGACTGCCCGACGTGAAGGTAACCGTATGCGGGTCCTCCACATCCTGCTGGACCCATTCCACGCTGTCACCCACCTTGATGGTCAGCTGCGCCGGGTTGAACCGCATCCAGGCCATCATGCCGTCGCCGTAGGCGATTTTCACCTGGTAGATCGTGGTGCCGTTCGGCCCCGGCCGGGTGGATACCGGGCTGGCCTTGAGCTGAGCCTCGACCTTCAGCGCGGCTTGCGTGTCGGTGGCAATCTGTGCCGACGCGGCGGCATCGATCTGCACCTGCGTCATCGGATAGGGCGTGCCGGCTGGCTGGACGACCACCTTGCCCTTCATCATCGACACGTGGAAGGCACAGAAATAGTCATACGTGCCCGGCTTGGTGAAGGTCAGTTTGAATTCGGTAGGGAACTGAGGCCCCCCACCCATTTGACCTGAACCAACCAGGGCCGTCCCGTCGTAGGTAGCCCCTCCCTGCGGGAAGATCACTGGCGGATCAAACAGCATGCGCTGGCTGTTTCCCCCTTCCGGAATCGCCAGGTCGGGCATCTTGTCCCCAGACTTGGGAAAGGTGACCGTGTGTGGCTCGGCCGCATTGTATTTCCACACGATTGTGTCGCCGACGTTCACGGTGATGGTGTCGGGATAGAAGCGCATGAACTGCCACACACCCATTGGCCCCATCGCCTGTTGTTGCATCTCGCCCTGCCCGCCCAGCAGCACAGTCCAGGTGACGGCCCGGCCTGGCGCCGCCGCGGCAGCCGGTTGTACCTGCGGCAGACCCACGCCTGCGAGCGCGGCCAACGCTACGGTGCAAGCGACGATCCACCTGACAGCAGCATTGACGGAGGCCCTGCTGTGCGCGGCCGGAATGACATTGTCTGTGTTGGTTGACATCGAGTATCCTCCTGACGGATGTGAACCAGCTGTGATGGGGGTACACGTACTGCCGCCCCCGCGGCGCGCCGATCCTTCGTAAGGAAAACGGACAAGCCCATTGTAAACCAGATCGTTGCTCATTTGGGAGTGCAAAAGCTGCCCAATCGGTGCTCACTTTGTGAATACCATCTAAGGACTCTCTGGCCCATCAACACTGTCAACGGATGATGGGAGCGGATTGAGCGGATTGCCGACCCAGAGCGAAATGTGCCCGGCACTTGCGAAGTGCCGGGCACATATTCAGTCTGACCTTAAGATTCGTCGACAACCGTAGGTCACGCTTTAAGCGTGACGCTGGCCTTTGCAGGGAACGTCACGCTGCAAGCGTGACCTACCGCTGATTGCTGACCGCTACTCTCTGAGGAGCGCTCAGGCCGCGCCCGGCAGATGGTCCGCGCTCAACACATCCCGGTAGATCAGCTCATTCAGGCGCGCCTGCTGCAGCTGCTGGCCGGCCAGTATCGGTGCCTGGCCCTTCCAGCGTTCTTGCAGAAACTCGAGCAAGGCACGGTTGCTCTGCTGGACGGGTGGAGGCAGGAATCGGCGCAGCAGGACCGCCGCCCGGTAGGTGCAAGCGGCGCCCTGGCACGGCCCCATCCCCACGCGCCGCAGCTGGCGCAGGTCGTCCGGCGTGCGAGCCTGGCCGGAGAGGATCAATGTTTCCACCTCGGCGCTCGTGACCAGCTCGCACTCGCAGATCAAGCCGCCTTGCGCTGAGGTATCTTCGATGCGCCGGAGAGGAGCTCCACGCCGGTAGTACCTTGGGCCATCCGCACCGGGCAATACCTCCAGGTGGGTGCGGCACGGCCGCTGCACCCCCAGCTTCTTGCAGGCCAGGTCGGCCACTTCCTCGGCCATCAGGCGGTAGGTGGTCCACTTGCCGCCGATGATGGTGAGCAGGCCGGGCATGCCGTCCCGCGCCTGGTGGTCGAGCAGAGCGTGAGCCCGCGTCACCCGGCGCGTGTCGCCTGTTGGAACGTCCTCGGCATACAGAGGGCGGACGCTGGCCCAGGCGCGCAGCCGGCGCATCGAGCGGATGCCGGGCACCAGTTTCTCCGCCTCTTCCATAATCACCTGGATGTGCTGCGGGTTGATCGACACGTCGTCCGGCTGGCAGATGTCGCCGTCGGTCGAGCCGGTCAGGGTGACCGTGTGCGAGGGAATCAGGGCATCCGCATCCGAGGGAATGTGGCAGCGCAGCACCAGCGAGTTCACGATGCGCTGGTTCAAGGCCAGCATGGCACCTCTGCTGGGCAGCAGCGGAATGTTCAGTCCGATGCTGGCCGCCAGCCGCCCGGCCCACACCCCGGCCGCGTTGACGACCAGCTCCCTGCGCACGGCTACCTCCTCGTCGTTGACCAGGTCGCGGCAAAGGGCGCCATGCCCCCGGCCTTGCTCCTGCCACAGGTTCACCACCTGGTGAAAGGTCAGGATGCGGGCGCCGTGCTGGCGCGCGGAATCGGCGGTGTATTGGGTGGACAGGAACGGGTCGCCGCTGGTGTCGGGGGTGCGAAAGCAGGCGTAGATGCGCCGGGTCAGCGCCGGCTCCTGTTTCAGCAGCCGGCCGGCGCCGGCTTCCTCGACCGGGATGCCGGCCGCCTGGCAGCCGGCCAGGAACGCCGGCAGGTAGTCCGGCTCGTCCCACGCAGTCTGCACGAAGAACGCATCCACGTCTTCCAGGCAGTGGGGCATGATGCGCCGCAGCGTCTGGTTCTCACGATAGCACTCGGCGGCCGCTCGCGGATCACGCACGGCGTACCGGGCGCCGCTGTGCAACACGCCGGTGTGCCGGCTGGTGGTGCCGTATGCCAGGTGATACTGCTCGACCAGGACGGTATCCACGCCGCGCATGGCCAGGTCGCGCGCCGCGCCGACGCCCGTAGCGCCGCCCCCGATGACGAGCACCGCCGTTTCGATCTGGCGCACCATATGCCCCTCTGGTATCGCGGATGAGCATACCACACCCCGCTGAATTGCTCCAATTTAACGCGATCTTTATGCCCATCGGCGCAGTTGTTATGGCCCGCTAACGCGGTTTCGTGCTACAAATGAGAGGTTGCTGGAACTGGAGGCCAGACATGATGGACGTGGGATTGGTGATTCTCACAGGGGTCTTCTTCGCTCTGTGCTGGGCGTTCGTGTCGCTCTGTGAGCGGCTGCGTGACGCCGGGCCAGAGGCGTTCTGATCCGGGGGACGTATGAATGTGATCTACCTCATCGGCGGCGTTGTCGCACTGGCGCTGTTGATCTACCTGGTCCTTGCGCTCTTGAAGCCGGAGGCATTCTCATGACTCTGGCTGGTTGGGCTCAAATCGCGTTGTACTTCGTCGTTCTGATCGCGCTGGTCAAGCCGCTCGGCTCGTACATGGCGCGCGTCTATCAAGGACAATCCACCTGGCTCGATCACGCCTTCGGGCCGGTCGAGCGCCTGCTCTACCGCACCTTCGGCATCCGCCCGGACGACGAAATGGATTGGACGACTTACGCGGTGGCGCTGCTGCTGTTCAGTGTGGTCGGGATGTTGGGCCTGTGTCTGCTTGAGAGGATGCAGGGTGTCCTGCCGCTCAACCCGCGCGGGTTCAGCGGCGTCCCGCCCGACCTGGCCTTCAACACCGCCGCCAGCTTCACCACAAACACCAACTGGCAGAACTACGGCGGCGAGACGACCATGAGCTACCTGACCCAGATGCTGGGACTGACGGTCAAGAACTTCGTCTCAGCCGCGGCTGGCATGGCGGTGTTGGTCGCCTTCATCCGCGGCTTCACCCGCCACAGCGCGCGCACCATCGGCAACTTTTGGGTCGATCTGACCCGCACCACGCTCTACATCCTGCTGCCGCTGGCGTTCGTCTTCGCCCTGATCCTGGTGTCGCAGGGCGTGGTGCAGACGCTCGGCGACTACCAGACGGTGCCGCTGCTGGAGCCGGTCACCGATGCGAGCGGGCTGCCGGTCACCCACCAGCTGATCGCACTTGGGCCGGCTGCCTCGCAGATTGCGATCAAACAGCTGGGCACGAACGGGGGCGGTTTCTTCAACGTGAATTCGGCCCATCCGTTCGAGAACCCCACCCCGCTCTCTAACCTGTTGGAAGCGCTGGCCATCCTGCTGATTCCGGCCGCGCTGTGCTACACCTTCGGCCGGATGGTCCGCGACACGCGCCAGGGCTGGGCGATCCTCGCGGCGATGCTGATCATTTTCGCGGTCGCCGTGGCTGCCGCGTACACCGCCGAGTCGGCGGGCAATCCGCGCATCGCGGCGTTGGGTGTCGATCAGACCGCCAGCCGCTCGCAGCCGGGCGGCAACATGGAGGGCAAAGAAATACGATTCGGGATTGCCAACTCAGCGCTGTGGGCCGCAGCCACCACGGCGGCCTCCAATGGTTCAGTCAACTCGATGCACGACTCGTACATGCCGTTGGGCGGCATGGTCCCCATCGCGCTCATGCAGCTGGGCGAGGTCGTTTTCGGCGGGGTGGGTTCGGGTCTCTATGGCATGTTGACCTTCGTCATCATCGCCGTCTTCGTGGCCGGGCTGATGGTCGGCCGCACACCGGAGTACCTGGGCAAGAAGATCGAGACTTACGAAATGAAGATGGCATCGCTGATTATCCTGATGATGCCGTTCGTGGTGCTGGTGTTCACCGCGATTGCGGTGGTGACCCAGGCGGGCAAGGCCGGCATCTTCAATCCGGGCGCGCACGGCTTCACTGAGGTGTTGTACGCCTTCACCTCGATGACAAACAACAACGGCAGCGCCTTCGCCGGCCTGAGCGGGGACACGCCCTTTTACAACATCGTCGGTGGGGCGGCCATGTTGTTCGGACGGTTCTGGCTCGCCATTCCGACCCTTGCCATCGCCGGCTCGCTGGCGGCCAAGAGGATTGTGCCTGCGAGTGCCGGCACGCTGCCCACGCACACGCCGCTCTTCATCGCCTGGCTGATCGCCATCGTAGTGATCGTCGGCGCGCTGGTCCTCTTTCCGGCGGACGCCCTCGGCCCGATCGCCGAACACCTGATGCCGGTGCCAGGCTGAGACGCGCCCCAACCTGTCCGGCATGCTCACGAGGTATGGACCTATGCCTTCGCAATCACAAACTCGTCCCTTGTTCGATCTGCCCATCGTCCGGCGGGCAGTGCTCGAGTCGTTCCGGAAATTGAACCCCCGCCACCAGGTGCGCAACCCGGTGATGGCCGTGGTCGAGGTCGGCAGCGTCCTGACGACCCTGCTGTTCGTCCAGGCGTTGTTCGGCCAGGGCGAAGCACCGCCCGGTTTTATCCTGGCGGTGTCGGCCTGGTTATGGTTTACCGTCCTCTTCGCCAACTTCGCCGAAGCGATGGCCGAGGGACGCGGCAAAGCTCAGGCCGACGCGCTGCGCCGTGCCCGCCGTGAGATCACTGCGAGGAAGCTGGCCAGCCCGCACCGCGGCGCGCCGCAAACCATGCTCCCTGCCAGCCAGTTGCGCCATGGCGACGTGGTGCTCGTCGAAGCCGGAGATTTCATCCCAAGCGACGGCGAGGTGATCGAGGGCATCGCCTCGGTAGACGAAAGCGCCATCACCGGCGAGAGCGCGCCGGTCATCCGCGAGAGCGGCGGCGACCGCAGCGCGGTGACCGGCGGGACGCGCGTCCTCTCCGACTGGATCGTGGTGCGGGTCAGCGCCAACCCAGGCGAGACCTTCCTGGACCGCATGATCTCGCTGGTCGAGGGGGCCAAACGCCAGAAGACGCCCAACGAGATCGCCCTGAACATCCTGCTCGCTGCGCTGACCATCATCTTCTTGATCGTGTGCGCGACCCTGCTGCCCTTCTCGCTCTACAGTGTGGACGCTGCAGGCCAGGGCTCGCCCGTGACGGTGACCGTGCTCGTGGCGCTCCTCGTCTGCCTCATCCCGACCACGATCGGCGGGCTGCTGTCGGCCATCGGCATCGCGGGGATGGATCGCATGATCCAGGCGAATGTGATCGCCATGTCGGGGCGCGCGGTCGAGGCCGCCGGCGACGTGGACGTGCTGCTCCTCGACAAGACCGGCACCATCACGCTCGGCAATCGCCAGGCCACTGCGTTCCTGCCCGTCGACGGGGTAGACGAGAGGGAGCTCGCCGACGCGGCGCAGCTGGCGTCGCTCGCCGACGAGACGCCCGAGGGACGCAGCATCGTCATCCTGGCGAAAGAGCGCTACCAGCTGCGCGAGCGGAACGTCCAACAGCTGGGTGCGACGTTCGTGCCGTTCAGCGCCCAGACGCGCATGAGCGGCGTCAACCTCGACGGGCGCGAGATTCGCAAGGGTGCGGCCGACGCAATCGAAGCCTACGTGCGGCAGCATAGCGGTCACGTTCCGGAATCCGTGCGCACGTCGGTCGAGCTGATCGCGAAGCAGGGCGGCACCCCCCTGGTCGTGGCAGACTGCGCCCGGGTGCTGGGGGTGATCCAGCTCAAGGACATCGTCAAGGGCGGCATCCGCGAGCGATTTGCCGAGCTGCGCCGCATGGGCATCAAGACGGTGATGATCACCGGCGATAACCCCCTGACGGCCGCCGCCATTGCCGCGGAGGCCGGCGTGGACGACTTCCTGGCCCAGGCGACGCCCGAGACGAAGCTGAAGCTCATCCGCGAGTTTCAGGCCGGCGGGCGATTGGTCGCCATGACCGGCGACGGCACCAACGATGCGCCGGCCCTCGCCCAGGCCGACGTGGCGGTCGCCATGAACAGCGGCACGCAGGCCGCCAAGGAGGCGGGCAACCTGGTCGACCTCGATTCCAACCCGACCAAGCTGCTGGAGATCGTCGAGATCGGCAAACAGCTGCTGATGACGCGCGGGGCGCTCACGACGTTCAGCATTGCCAACGACGTCTCGAAATACTTCGCCATCATCCCGGCGGCGTTTGTCAACACCTATCCTGGCCTGAGCGCGCTGAACATTATGCGGCTGGCGACGCCGGAAAGCGCCATCATGTCGGCGGTCATTTTCAACGCGCTGATCATCGTCGCCCTGATCCCGCTGGCGCTGCGCGGCGTGCGCTATCGCCCGGTTGGCGCGTCGGCGCTGCTCAGAAACAACCTGCTGGTCTATGGCATGGGCGGCTTGATCGTCCCGGTTATCGGGATCAAGGCCATCGACTTGATCCTGGTGGCTCTTCATCTGGTTTAGAAGATCGTCATGTCGAAGCCGGCGCGCGGCCCATGGTGGGCACTCCTGTATGCGCTGCTGCCGCTGCTTGGGGGCTTGTTCTTCGTCGAGAGCCGGTCCACACTGCCGGCCTGGGGCCATCGAGCGGCCCAGGTGAGCATCGTGTTGTTCATCTTCAGCCTCGTCGAGCGGTGGGTTCATTGGAACGAGGCGGCATTGTGGCGGCGTGAGTTCAAGGACATGGCCAGGAAACGGCCGCTCATCATCTACGTATGGGAGACCTGGTCGCCGGCGGAGATCGAACGCGCCACTGGCGAGCTGAGCCTGCCCGATGCCGGCCCATACCCGGTCGCCGCACTGCCGCTGCCGGACGAATACGACGCGGCGTACGCCTTGAGCGTCTGCCCCGACAACGTGACGGTCACCTCTGGCAAGGAAAGGAAGGCATGATATGCTGTCTCTACTTCGTCCTGCGGTGGTGTCGTTTGTTGCCCTGAGCGTCATAACCGGGCTGGTCTACCCTTTGGCCGTCACTGGAGTGGCCCAGGTCCTGTTTCCGCAGCAGGCAAACGGCAGCCTCATCGTGCAAAACGGGCAGCCGGTCGGCTCTGCCTTCATCGGGCAGCCCTTCGATGATCCCAAGTACTTCTGGGGGAGGCTGTCGGCTACATCCCCATACCCATACAACGCCGCGTCGTCGTCCGGCTCGAACCTGGGTCCGACCAACCCGGCGTTGATCGCCGAGGTGCAGGCGCGCATGGATGCGCTGCACGCGGCCGACCCCGGCAACACGGCGCCCATCCTGGTCGACCTGGTCACTTCCTCGGCCAGCGGCCTCGATCCCGACATCAGCCCGGCGGCGGCCGAATATCAGGTGCCGCGCGTGGCGCAGGCGCGCGGGCTCAGCCAGGATGCCGTCCGGCGTCTGGTGCAGCAATACACCGCGCCAAGGCAGTTGGGTCTCATTGGCGAACCGCGCGTCAATGTATTAGAATTGAACCTGGCGCTCGATGCAATCAAGTAGTGTGCAGGATGCGTGGTTATGCCCGGCGAACGCCCAGATCCGGATGAACTCCTGGCACGCGTGCAGGATGAGGAATCCCGGCAGCGCCGCGGTAAACTCAAGATCTTCCTCGGCCCGGCTGCGGGCGTAGGCAAGACGTATGCGATGCTCGAAGCTGCCTGTATGCGGCAGGCCGAGGGCGCGGATGTCGTCGCCGGCTATGTCGAGACGCACGGGCGCGCTGAGACTGAAGCGCTCCTCACGGGATTCGAGATTCTGCCGCTCCGCAATGTGACCTACGGCGGCATCGTCCTGCGCGAGTTCGACCTGGACGCGGCGCTGGAGCGCCACCCCAGCCTGATCCTGGTCGACGAACTCGCCCACACGAATGCCCCCCCGGCGCGCCACTCCAAGCGCTGGCAGGACGTGCAGGAACTGCTCGAGGCGGGCATCAACGTCTACACCACCCTGAACGTGCAGCATCTCGAGAGCCTGAATGACCTGGTCGCCCAGATCACCGGCGTCGTCGTGCGCGAGACGGTGCCCGACTCCGTCCTCGAGAAAGCCGACGAGGTCCAGCTGATCGACCTGGCGCCCGACGACCTGCTTCAGCGGCTCAAGCAGGGCAAGGTGTACGTCCCGGAACAGGCCGAGCACGCCATCCGCAGTTCCTTCCGCAAGGGCAACCTGATGGCGCTGCGCGAGCTGGCCATGCGCCGGACCGCTGATCGCGTCGACACGCAGATGCAGGACTACATGCGCGATCACGCCGTGGCGCACACCTGGCCCGTGACGGAGCGCATCCTGGTCAGCATCGGGCCGGGACCGTTTTCGGCGCGGTTGGTGCGGGCGGCCCACCGCATGGCCCGCGCGCTGCACGCCGAGTGGCTGGCCGTCTACGTCGAAACGCCCGAGCATCTGCGCCTGTCTCAGCCCGAGCGCGACCGGGTCACCCGGGCGCTGCGCCTGGCCGAACAGCTCGGAGCGGAGACGGCAACCCTGAGCGGGCGCAGCGTGAGCGAGGAACTCCTCGAGCTGGCCCGTTCGCGCAACGTCAGCAAGATCGTGGTCGGCAAGCCCTTGCATCGGGGCTGGCGCGGAGCGCTATCCGGCTCGGTGGTCGAACAACTCGTGCGACAGAGCGGCGATATCGACGTGCACGTCATCACGGGCCGGCGCGAGGATGGAAAGCCGCAGCGCACCACTCCGGGTGCCCGCGCGATCAACTGGTTGGGCTACGCGTGGGCGATCCTGGCGGTCGGGCTTTGCAGCCTGCCGCCGGCATTGGTTCTCCAGCGCGACTCGACCACCAACATCGTCATGGTCTACCTGCTCGGCGTCGTGCTGGTGGCCGCCTGGCAGGGGCTTGGGCCATCCATCCTGGCATCCCTGTTGAGCGTGCTCGTCTTCGATTTCTTCTTCGTGCCGCCGGTCATCTCCTTCACCGTGGCCGACACGCAGTACCTGGTGACGTTTGGGGTGATGCTGGCGTTGGCGGTCATCATCAGCACCCTGACCGCGCAGATTCGCCACCAGGCAGAAGCTGCCCGCCAGCGCGAGCGCCGCACCGCCGTTTTGTATGCTATGAGCCGCGAGCTGGCCGGCGCGTCGAGCAAAGCCCGGCTCGTGGAGGTGGCCGCCGAGCACATCGCTGAGGTGATGGACAGCCAGGTGGCGATCCTCTTGCCCGATCCGTCGGGCCGCCTGGCTGCGACGGACGCCGCCTTCCCGATGGCCGAGAACGAATTTGCCGTCGCGGAGTGGGTCTACACTCACAATCAGATGGCGGGGCTGGGGACAGAGACACTGCCGAGCGCAAGGGCACTCTATCTGCCCCTGGTGGCAGCACACCGGACTGTCGGCGTCCTGGGCGTGCAGCCCACGCGTGCGCCGCGCCTCACGTCGCCGGAGCAGGTGCATCTCCTCGAGACCCTGGCCAACCAAACCGCGGTGGCCATCGAGCGCGCTTCCCTTGCCGAGGAATCACAGCGAGCCAGGGTGCAGATCGAGACGGAACGCATGCGGAATGCCCTGCTCAGCTCCGTGTCGCACGACCTGAAGACGCCGCTTGCGGCCATCACCGGAGCGGCCAGCAGCCTGTTGGACGACGAAGCCGGCGCCCGCCACGAACTCGTGCAGACCATCGGTAAGGAAGCCGACCGCCTCAACCGGCTTATCCAAAACCTGCTGGACATGACGCGCCTGGAATCCGGAGCGGTGCAGGTGCGCAAGGAATGGCACGCCCTGGAAGAGATCGTCGGCGCCTCGCTGACGCGCCTCGATGAGCGGCTGCGCCAGCATCCCGTCACCACGCGCATCCCTGCCGATTTTCCGCTCCTCCCGCTCGATGGCGTCTTGGTCGAGCAGGTGTTGGTGAACCTGTTGGAGAACGTCGTCAAGTACACGCCGCCGGGCACCCCGATCGAGATCATGGCAGCCGTCGCCGACGGCGAAGCGCGGATCAGCGTCGCCGACCGCGGGCCGGGCATACCGCCGGGCAGCGAGGAACGCGTGTTCGACAAGTTTTACTGCCTGCGCACCACCGGCACCGACGGCGGGGTGGGGCTGGGGCTGACGATTTGCCGGGCGATCGTCGAGGCGCACGGCGGCAGAATCTGGGCGGAGAATCGAGACGGCGGCGGAGCGCAGTTCCAGTTCAGCATGCCGCTCGGGGGTGCCCCCCCAGAGGTCAAACCCGAGATTATCCAAAGGTGTGGCGCAGCGCAATCCTTTTCACCGCAGAGGCGCAGAGAGATCTATAGAATCTCTGTGCCCTCCCCGGACTGCCCCGGGGCAGGCTGCGTCTCTGCGGTGAAATATGAGGTTGAATAACGCGAGGCGTAGTATGTCCGACACGGAACCGGTCATCCTGGTGATCGAAGACGAGCCGCCGATACGGCGCTTCCTGCGCACCGCGCTGACCGGCCACGGTTACCGGTACGTCGAAGCGGCAAACGCCAGTGATGGCCTCGCCCAGGCGGCGACGCGGCAGCCCGACCTGATCATCCTCGACCTGGGGCTGCCGGACCTCGACGGCCTGGAAGTGATCCGGCGCCTGCGAGAATGGACTGTCCTGCCGATCATCATCCTCTCCGTGCGAGGCCAGGAGAGCGACAAGATCAGCGCGCTGGACGCCGGCGCGGACGACTACCTGACCAAGCCTTTCGGGGTGGGCGAGCTGCTCGCCCGCATCCGGGTGATGCTCAGACACGCAGCGCGTGCTACCCCCGAATCGGAGGAGTCGCAGTTTGCGGCCGGCGACCTGAGGGTCGATCTGGGGAACCGGCAGGTCTTCGTCGGCGAGAACGAGGTTCATCTCACGCCGATCGAATACCGCCTGCTGACCATGTTAATCCGGTATGCCGGGAAGGTCGTCACGCACCGCCAGCTGCTCAAGGAAGTGTGGGGGCCGGGCTACACCGGGGAAAGCCAGTATCTCCGCGTCTACATGACCCAACTCCGCCACAAGCTGGAGGCTGACCCGGCACGTCCCCGCTACCTGACTACCGAGCTCGGCGTCGGATACCGGCTCAGGGTGGACTGAGAGGCACCCAAACGGGAGGGACGACCTCAACTGTGCCGGCCATACAGCTCGGTCAGCTCGCCCAGCCGCCGGGCATACCCGTCGGTCAAGGCGCCCGGAAGGTAGCGCCAGCGCCAGTTGCCGGACGCACGGCTGGGGTAGTTCATCCTGGCCTCTGACCCGAGGCCCAACACGTCTTGAAGCGGCACGATGGCGGTGTTGGGCACCGAGCTGAGCGCCAGGCGAATCATGTCCCAGTTGAACTCGCGGCCGTCAGTGTTCATGTATTTCAATGCCAGCTCGCGCTCGTCCGGCTGGCTGGAGTTGCGCAGCCAACCCAACGCGGTGTCGTTGTCATGGGTGCCGGTGTAGACCACTGAGTGACGCCGGTACCGGTACGGTGCCTCCATCCTGGCCACGCCGCCGCCGAAGGCAAATTGCAGAATCTGCATGCCCGGCAGGTTGAGCTGATCGCGCAGGGCCACCACCTCTGGCGTGATCACCCCCAGGTCCTCGGCGATAATGGGCAATTGCTCTCCCAGGGCGCCCTGCAAGGCATGGAACAGATCGGCGCCCGGTCCCTTGACCCAGCGTCCATTGGCGGCCGTCACGGCGCTGCCCGGCACCTCCCAATAGGCCTCGAAACCCCGGAAATGATCCAGACGCACCAGGTCCACCGTCCTCAGCGTGGCTTTCACTCGCTCAAGCCACCAGGAGTAGCCGGTCTCTTTCAACACGTCCCAGCGATAGAGGGGATTGCCCCACAGCTGCCCGGTGCGGCTGAAATAGTCAGGCGGCACTCCCGCGATCACGCTGGGCCGCCCCCCCTCGTCCAGGTAGAAGAACTCGGGGTGGGCCCACACGTCGGCGCTGTCGTGCGCCACGAAGATGGGGATGTCGCCGATCAACTTGATCCCGCGGGCGTTGGCCGCGCGTTTAAGCTCTGCCCACTGCCCGAAGAACAGGTATTGGCCGTACTTGTGGCGTTGGACCCCGTCGGCCAGCCGGTGGCTCCAATCCAGGATCGCGGCGGCTTTGTGATGGGCGATGTCCGGCTCCCAGGTGGTCCAAACCGCGCCGCCGTGCGCCTCCTTCACGGCCATGAACGCGGCAAAATCGTCCAACCAGCCCCGGTTGGCCTGGCAAAACGCCTCGAACTCATCGCGGTGATGCGGGGCCTGGCCGCTTTTGAACCGCTCAAATGAACGGCTGAGCAGGCCAGTCTTGTACTGGATCACCGGCCCAAAGTCCACGGCATCCGCCGGAAAAGCCGGCACCTGCGCGACATCCTCCGCTGACAGCAGCCCTTCCTCCACGAGCACGTCGAAGCTGATCAACAGAGGATTGCCGGCGAAGGACGAGAAGGATTGGTACGGCGAATCGCCATAGCCGGTCGGTCCGAGCGGCAGCATTTGCCACAAC
>Ga0315282_10012196_pt1 | contig 13189 bp, 13 predicted proteins | sample YL17G07_20_MG_FD_203693 | JGI IMG/M metagenome (GOLD analysis project Ga0315282, IMG submission 203693) | Sediment microbial communities from Yellowstone Lake, YNP, Wyoming, USA - YL17G07_20 | ecosystem: Environmental > Aquatic > Freshwater > Lake > Sediment | place: USA: Wyoming | collected...
CCTACTGATCGTCTCCGTAAGCTCAATCGACTTGGTTCTAAGAGCTGTATCATCTAGCCTGTGGTCAACCCTCCATGGCGACCAAGGGTGTACATGACAATCTATAACACGCATTGCCTCGAACCGCGAAAAGTCCAACATCAATAAACTATTCTTTATAGAGTAGATAGAACTTATTCTCGCCTAGCGGAAATGCAGATGAATATATTTCATGCCCTAACTTAGTGACTTGGTCGCACTGAAAGGCACATAAACAGTATATAGCAAGCTTCGCATGAATTTTTGGAAATTCGTAGCTAATCTAAAGCGATTCTAATAATAATGAGAATGTCCTCTGCAAGCTTAGCTTAGGGTTGTATGAAATAATACTATGGTATATATTTTAATTAAAATAAGTGCATTAAAAAAATAATATTTATAGGTAAAGAACGTGGCGCTTATAAGGACGAAAAATATGAAGTTGAAATGTCAGAAATGCGGAACTGAGTTCGATCCAGATAGATTCGATTGCCCAAAGTGCGGAGAATCTCAAGACATCAAACCCGTCTACGCTTTCAAACTACCTGAAACTAAAAAGTGAAATAAAAATTAATTGCAGTTAAAACTGCTTTTTAATTTTTATATATGATTGCGCACGCGTTAACCGTTTTTTTTTGTGATGAAATTTGTATCATGAGTTTTGTAGAATTTTTGCATATCACGCAAGCGAATGATATTAGATTTAGGGAATTATTTGATCGTGCATACTCGGTGAGATTAGGGAGCCTCATGAATATTCTATCGAAAAATGCAAATATATTTCATACCTGATTTGGTGATCTTGCAATGAAAAGTATCGTGTACATAAACAGTATATAGTAGTAGCCTATTGCTTTTAGGAATCTAGGTGTAACAATGCCTAAAAAAGATGTATTCAACTCAGCGACGATCGAGAATATGATACTGGCTCCCAGTGCAAAATGGCATCGGGATCCCCCAGATGTTATCGGCATGTGGCTAGCTGATCCGGATTTTCCTCATGCCCCTTTCATAAAGAAGGCCATCTACGATGCGGTGGATAAGGGTAACCTCTATTACTGGAGTGATAAAGCTGCAAGGGAGGCAATGGCTGCAAGGATCACTCGTCACAATGACCTAAAGATAACACCGGACGACATCTACGTTACAGCTAGCGTAATACCCGCTATGTGGCTCGCCGTTCAATATTCGAAGGGTAAGCCAGGAGACGAGGTCGTCGTCACTAACCCTATGTATGGGCCATTCTTTGGAGCAGTTGATGTTGGAAACCTAAAACAGGCACAATGGAAACTTCGCGATGATGATGGGTATAGGTTCGACATCGAGGAACTCAAGAAAATCGTCAACAAACGAACGAAGCTCATCTTCGTTTGTAACCCTCACAACCCAACAGGCCGTGTAATGACTAAAGAAGAGCTGAAAGGCATTGCAGATGTAGCAGTCGATAATAAAATACCTGTCATGGTCGACGAACTCTGGGACGATGTCGTGTTCGATAATAGGAAGCACATCTCACTAGCAAGCCTGAGCCCAGAAATCGCGGACGTAACCATAACAGCCTGGGGTCTCAGCAAAGCCTGGGGCGTTCCAGGCCTACACCTCGGCTATTGCGCCGTGACAAACAAGAAGATGATGGAGGAGATCAAGAAATATGCTAGACTCGCTCTCAACGGTGCATCCACGCTGAGCCTAGCCGCTGCAGAGGCAGCGCTCGACCAGAAGAACGAGTACTGGCTTAAGGAGATGATGAAGCACCTTCACAAGGTTAGAGGCATAGCCACGAAGCGCTTAACAGATATGGGATGCACAGTACCAGAGCTCCAGGGCACATACCTGATGTTCCCGAGATTCAATATAGATAAGACTCCCGAGGAGCTTTACAAACTGATATTCGAGAATGCTAAAGTAGGCCTCGGTAAAGGAACTGATTTTGGCACCGAAGGTAGCAAGCATCTAAGGATGACGATTGCCACAAGTGAGACGATCCTAAATGAGGGGCTTGACAGGATAGAGAAAGCCCTAAAAGACATTAAATAAAAATCCTATTTTTTTATGTAAATGCAAGCACGCATCTCCTTAAAGCTCTAAGAGCCACATCATTCAGCCTGTCGTCAACCCTCCATAGCGGAAAGGGGTGTACGTGAAATCTAAGACACGCATTGTCTTGAACCACGAAAAGTCCAACATCAATAAACTATTCTTACTAGCGTAGATAGAACTTATTCTCACCTCAAGGAAATGGAGGTAGGGTTGTTGTCAATGACTCTAAATAATTATCTAGTCATGGAAAGCATGAGCACTGGAAGTTAAATGCCTTAAGAATGGTTTAATCATGTTGTCTACGAATTAATTGCCATGAATACGCTGGCTCCGAATAAGCCTCTGCAGTATCGTTGGGTTGTGCTTCTTGTGACTTTGCTTGCTTTCGTGGCGTACGCCTTCAGCTTCCAGATTGTCCCGCCGCTTATCCCCTCCCTTCTGGATGAATTTAGCATAAGTAACGCTGAGGCGGGTCTGCTAATGTCGGTAGTTCTCGTACCTGGACTAGTGCTAGGCATCCTTGTAAGCTTCTTCATTAATAGACTCGGAGCGAAGAGGGTCATTCTATTCTCCCTAATACTAGTGGTTTTTGGTACTCTCGTCTCCTCTGCTGCCAGCTCCTACATGATCCTCCTTCTCGGAAGACTCATCCTTGGCTTCGGCGGAGCTATAATCCTGCCTGCAACCCCGACTTTGATCTCCCAATGGTTCGAGAGGGAGGAGCTCGGCAGAGCGATGGGGATATTTGCGGTTAACATGCCTTTGGCAACCGTATTTGCGCTACCGGCAGCGAGCGCTCTATCCGCTGGTATAGGCTGGCGATATGCATTCTACCTGAGTTCCGCTATAGGGATAGTTGCGACTCTGGCTTTTGCGCTACTATTCAAGGAGAGGCCAATGACCTACGAGAAGGAGGGAAGCATTCGAAAGGCTCTCAGTAGCGTGGAGATGTGGAAAGTAGCCATCATCTGGCTTCTATTTCAGGCAGCGATGATCTCCTTCATCACGTGGGCTCCCGCCCTTCTCGAGAGGTTTCAGGGCATGGAGAAGATCCAAGCAGGTTTCACAACAAGCCTCCTCAGTTGGACCTCTATCCTCTTTGTACCCATCTACGGGTTGCTCTCTGACCGATTTTATATAAGGAAGCTATTCATCGTTATTGGCTTTGCCCTCACAGCTCTCATGTTCATTGTGATCTCCATCAACTCAAGTCTCAACATAATCGCCTTATTCGTTGCTTTGGGAACTGCTTCGTCAATGATCCCATCCATAATACAGACGATGCCACCCGAGGTCCTTGGACCTGACATGGCGAGCGTAGGCTTCGGCGTTATGACCATACTTGGAAATATAGGACCGATCTTGGCCCCTCCACTCATCGGCTATATACTCGACTATACAAACTCCTATTTCTACAGCGTGGCAATCCTTGCTTTGTTCTCAGTGTTTGGACTTGTGATAGGGGTCTTTTTAAGGTCAAAATAAACGCAGTATTCATATGAGCTCTAAATCTAGGAACCAGAAATTATCAAAGAAGGATCTGGAGAAGAGAATTACCCAGTTTCTTAAAGAGCAGAATATGTGTGTTCTTGCGACATGCAGCGATGACATTCCGCGGGCAACTCCTATTGAGTACCACTCAAAAGGAATGACAATATATTTTGTGGGAGAACCGGGCACAAAGATAAGAAACATAACGAGTAATCCAAATGTGAGTATCGGCATTTTTCTCCCATATACAAACTGGGATAGTGTTAAAGGTGCACAAGTCACTGGAAATGCTAAGATAATCTCGAAAATGAATACAGTCGAATTCAAAGAAGGCTTAGAAGCATACCAGTGGGAAAAAACCGCGGAAAAACTTGGCATTAAGAAATTCCCTGAGACCATTGAACTCATAAAAGTTGAGTCTACGAGAATCGAGTTTATCGATGTGTCCTTGAAAAAAATGGGTTATAGCTCACGGCAAACACTTGAACCCTGAATTATATATGCTGTCATTCAAATATGATATTCAATCTGCGTTTACCTGCGTGAAGATAGTGTTAAATCTACTATAACTCACCCTAAAGATAGTTTCTTGGGTGAGCATTGCTTGAAAAACGTTGTAGTTCCAAACCGACCGTGGAATGGGGATCAGCCAATGGAGTTAAGCTTCCCCGATGAGTGGGATGTTAAGCGTTGCAAGATAGCGAGTGAAGGAATCAAAGCGCTTACAGCTGAGCAGGTGAAGGCTGCAATACGAGAACCATTAGGCACAAGACCGCTAAGCAAGATCGCTGAGAGGAAGAAAGAGGTAGTTATCATCTTTGATGATATGACTCGGCCAACAAAGATCTACCAATACGCGCCTGCTGTGATCGAGGAGCTTCATAAGGCTGGCATCAGCGACGAGAACATCCGCTTCATCATCGCCGCTGGCAGCCACGGGACGTACACACTCCGCCACTTCCGTGAGAAGCTAGGTGAGGACCTTTTGAGTTTCTACCCTGTCTATAACCACAACCCCTATGAGATGCTGAAGTATGTCGGCGAAACGAGTCGAGGAACACCGGCATGGATCAATGGCGAGGTAATGAGTTGTGACGTCAAAATTGGGATAGGTACACTGCTTTTCCACCGCATGTTTGGGTTCAGTGGTGGTGGAAAGATCATCTGTCCAGGAGTATCGGGAATAGAGACAATCAAACATAATCATGGCAACGTTGGTGGATATGGGCCTGGATTTACTCCCCACCCAAGTACAGGGCACTTCAAGGCGCAAGGAAATGTCCTACGCGAGGACTCTGAGGAGGTGGCTCGCCTAGCTGGCCTGGATTTTAAGATTGACACAGTGCTCAACCTTGAACGGAACCCCCTGGAGGTCTATGCCGGCGACTTCATTCAGACCCACAGAGCAGCCATTCCAGGAGTACTAAAATGGCACAGATGCGAGTCTCCGAAAGAGAACGACATCGTTGTCGCCCAGACATATATGCGCCAGAATGAGCCTGATTTGGGGCTTTGGCCAGCATCTCAAAGTGTGAAGAAGGACGGGTCAATTGTACTGATTGTCGATGACCCGGACGGAGACATCAACCACTGGATCTTCGGGCGCCACGGCAAGTTCATCGGAGCCAGCCTCTGGAGCGGAAGATCACGACCATTCACCATGGCCGCACGACTAATCATCTACAACAAATTTAAGGACAGGAAAGCAGTCAACAAGTTTCCGAAGGAGACGACTATCTGGCTCAAAAACTGGGATGAAGTCGTGGAAACCTTAAAGACCTACCATCCTGGAAAGCCAAAAGTCGCGGTCCTACCTGACGCGACCAGCGGAATCCCCGAAGATGTAATCTCTTAATCGTGCGCGTTTTCGCCTCGTTATCCGACTAGTTGCACTACCCCTCCAATCCAGTAAGGTGTAAAATGTATCTTTTACTGATATGTATCATAAATCTAGTTTTAAACATCTATTATTCTTATAACATCACAATTTCCATCTTGTCTCAGTTATGGAGGAGAAGTAAGCTTTGGTTAATGTTGTAATTGATATCCCCGATGAGCTAGTTCACGACATGGAGAATGCCATGAATATCTATGAGATGAGCATTAATGAGTTAGTTGAAATTGCCATCCGGCGTCTAATGAATAAGCGCATGCCTGTCTTAGAGAGTGTAGCTAGAAGTTAGAGTTCAGCATAGACCAATCAATAAAATAATCGCGCAAATGGATTTTATTTTACACGTTTCAACAGGCATACGCAATTCACCTTAGCATCGTATAAACTGTATTCACATCTTCTTTTAACGAATGTATCTTTGTTTTAATTGAGCGTGCATGCTCGTTTTAGGATAAGATTGCGGCTCAAACCCAAACACTCTTTAATATCTAGAAATAATTACGACTTTGGTGTAAAATGAGTATTGGTGCTGCTCTTCTGATAATCGACGTGCAAACAGCCTTCTTCGATAAAAAAATAATGACTACATATACTGTGGAGAAGAACTTCTATCAATCATCAATAAACTAGCCTCAAAAGCAAGGAAATCCGGTGTAGAAGTCATATACATTCAAAATGATGGAGACAAGGGGGACTCCTTGGAGCCTGGGACACCGGGCTGGCCAATCCACCCTGCCATAGCACCTCATGAGGGAGAGCTTGTAATCCAAAAACCGACACTAGATTCATTCTACAAAACGAATCTTGAGAGCAAACTCAAGTCACGCGGAATTAAGAAGCTCATGATTATGGGTATACAAACTGATTGGTGTGTTGACACGACTGTGCGTCGTGCCTATAGCCTTGAGTATGATGTAACAGTAGTCGAAGATGGCCACACCAAAGTTGATACTGAGGTTCTAAAGGCACCTCAGATAATCGCCCACCACAACTCCACCTTCAGTGGAAGATTCGCAAAACTCGTTAAAGCAGACCAGACTGACTTCAAGAAACCCTAATTACTGCGAAACCTGATGCGCCATTCAGCTACCGATTTTAATATTAGGCTTAGGATAAAGTGAGACCCAGTCTCTCTTACACATTCAAAAGTGTTAACTATTTCTTGAGTAAATTATGCAGGTTAGAGGTTTCTAATTGTTCTGTCCATACTGTGGAAATCCAATGAAGGAAGAGCATCTGTTCTGTACTAACTGTGGTAAACGAGTTGAGAGGAATACATCTTCTCCAGCCCAGGAAAAACCAGCCACCCCAAGTATGCCAGAAGCCTCAGAAACCGTTGTCGGAGGCTTTTCAAGTGCCGACATGGTGAGACCTGGGTCATTCGGCTACGGAATCTACATTACGGATAAGCGAGTGATTGGCGTCAAGAAACCAGATCAGTTCAGAAAAGCCGTTGGGGGTGCCATTGCAGGCGCTGTAATAGGGAAAGTACTAGGATTTGAGGCTCCGTGGGCGGTCAGCAGCGCCTTGGGGAGAAACTTGACGAACGATGAGAGCACGCTTCTGCTCGAAGAACTGGAGAAGAACAAGGATTTTGAAGCCGATAGACAAGACATAACACTTGTACAGCTCAAGAGTCCTGTATTGATAAGCTTAGGCCAGTTAGCCATCTTCTTGAAAGGCGAGCAGACAACAAACACTGTAATTGCGTTCAGAAAAGAAAATACCTATGAGAGCCTCAAGGAACTTTTTAACACCCATTTACCTAAAGTTCTTCATTCTATATGATCGAAGAATTAGGTTAGCTAAAACTGCTAGCACATATCCATTTCATATAAATGTTATAATATAGATCAGAATTAGCCCCCATGCAACCCCGAAAAACAGAGGTAGAAACTGTGTCAGATAGGAGGGGCTAGAAAGGGGGTTCTGCTTAATAGTGCTTTCAACCTCAACGTAACATTGGAACCTATCTAGCTCTCTGTCAAGCCTGATAACCTGATCCCTCCATCTACTTAGGAAAGTCATCGCACCTCTGAGCACAAAAAACCAGAATATAGCGATAGTGAATCCTAGAGCTGGTATGACCAGAATTAGAAGACTAGGTGCCTTTATCATTCCTGGGTAATCTATGAAAAACACCGAGAAGAGGCCTGCATGTGCCACGAGGTAGAAGTTGGCTCTTGTCCAGAACTCCCTTGTGTCCTGCTTGAAGTGATCTGTGACGATGCTGAAGACTTCAAAGTCGTGCGATTTATCAATCTCCACTTGCTTCTCAACCATGACTATTACTAGACTTTGAATATATCTAAATTTTTTCTAAAGCCTGCTTCAAAATATTCAAGCACACATTGATAATGGGATTTATTTCAAATAGATGGTAAACAATTGAATTTGTACATGCAACATCTACGCGAGGTACTGTAAATGAGTGACTCAGCGGGAAAATTCACCTACAGTAGCCTGGTCGTTGGTCTACACTTCTTATTATTCTTCTTGGGTGTCTTCGCCAGTATACCGGTTGAGAACGGTATCTTCTTCAACTACACATTCATCTTCATCACATTTTTCATAGCAATTTTCGTGACAGTAGGAATAAGCTTCGTAAATAAATCCCCCGTGGGAGGCTTCTTCATCGGTTTAACACAATCTTCATCCTACTGGATTGGCTTCCTCACCGGAGTTTTAATAACTGGCATGTATCCCTCGAGCCTCGATGTTCTGAATGCCTTTGGCATGTACGCGCTGACTGTAACAGGAGCATTCTCAGTCCTAGGACTATTTTTCGGATTGCTGGGGTACATCTCTGATCATATCTTTACCGGAAGCACAGTGGTCGAAACTTACGTCTTCCGCGATTACTGGTCCAATGTATATACTCTAGGCAAGAATGCTAAGAGAGAGTTCAATAATATTGATAGACAGCTTACGAATATTCACATCTCCTTGAAGGACTGGTGGAAAAACCTAATCTGGAAGACACGTAAACCAAAATCCGAGTTAATTTATATTCAAAAAGCAACATCTAAACTTGCTAGATCACCTCAAACTGAAAATTGTATAGGAGATGTGTTCGATATCTCCTCGGGAGATCACCTATTCAGCGACATCATCGACCCAACGGATTTGGTTTCTGCTTATCGACCATCAATATTGAACATGCCAGCTATCTCTACTAGGCTTGGCGGTGGCAGAAAGTTGGCTCTGGAGGAGGTTATCTCCAGGTTTCTAGGGTGGTTTATTGAATCCAAGTTTCTATGGGTGCCATATATGTTTCTTTCAGCTTTGCTTACCTTCTCATTATTCAGCTACTTTCAAGATTATGTTAGAATTAATGGAATCACCCTGTATCAAAGCGACATAAATAACATCGCTACCACTTGCATTCTATTATCAGTGTTAACACTATACTTTGTCTGGCAGTTCCGCGGTTTATCTAGAGACCTATTTAATAAAAGGCCTGATGAGAGGCTGCTAAGCTTCTCAATATACCTGATCCTCGCATTACTCTATCCGCTCTACTATCAGGTAATTGTATCCATCGACGTCGTGATTCTTAATATATCAACCCTTTTCGACGTTGGTTCAAAGCTGTGGATTATCTGGATAGAGTGGCTATCAGTTCTAACAGCCATTCTAGGTATAGCCTACATCTTCATACACCGAGAAAGCGAAGTTTCCAATGTCTACCTCTACGATACAAGCTCATCGGGGAATGAGAAGTCTTCAACTACCCCCTTTAAGGATGCTCGAGATGAGCCCTTTTGGCTAAAGTATGATGACACAAAAGTCTACTGGGTTCTAAGATTCATGTACTTATGGCGTTACGAGCTGACACTGGTTCCTCACGCTGACTGGGAACGTGTTGAGGTTTGGGTTGATGCTAGAAACGGAAACGCGAAATGGATTGTAAGTGATTACCATTACCGGGAGCTCTGGTACAAAGTAGAGGGAGACCTAAAGGATAACGGCCTAATCATCGGATTCTTAACTAACTTCCACACACCCATACCTTTTGTCACATCAGATGAGATCCTGGGATTCACAACGATTCTCGACCAGAGAATTAGAGACCTCCTCAAAATACTTGTAAGCGGCAAAATCGACTTAAATAAAACTGATGGAAACCCCTGGCCAGTGTTTCACCCTCCAGAATGGATTGAGAAATTCGGTCTAACAGGAATCGCTGCATCCTTCTGCAGCAACTTGAAATGGGTTTACTGGAGGTATCCTTGGGGGATTGACAACATCAAAAAGTACTCGACCTATCCATCAACTATGCATGAAGAACAGCCCAATCAGATATAGACCTACCGCGTATTCAGCTTCACTACCATTTCAACCCAAATATCAACATACCATATAATGCTACTATCAAAACTATCGTAAGAGCCAATAAACTCAGCCAAGACTCGCTAAAACTCAGTCTTCTAAGAGGATCCATATACCAACGAATCAGCCCCAATAAAATTAGAAAAGGTATACAAAATGGGAGAATTTGAATCATGAGAATCACCTGGTCTCCTCCACCAAAATATGGCAAGAGGAAAAGTAGAACGACTATTAATCCAACTATTATGTAGATGACCCTATCTATTCTTGATATTGTCTTTGAAGCCAAATGCATCTATAACATTCGATGCTTCAACACAAATAAATTTCCTTTTCTTAAATTCTCTTAATGGTTATGCAGTAGCTATGCAAAATCTCTATTTTATTTCAACAAAACCTTATTAACAAATACAAGTAGATTTTTCTTGATGCAAAATGGGGTTATTCGGCTTATTCAGCAGCAAACCTGAGTCGATCGACGATCTAATCCAAGATTTAGGAATGGATGCTAAGCGGGGACAGGCAATTGGGAAGATATCAAAAATGGGTGCTCAAGTAATACCTAAACTGGTAGGGGTCCTCGGAGACGCTAATAGGCAAGCATATACAGCAGCGTTATTGGGAGATATGGGGGAACCAGCTATTCCCGCCTTAATGGAGGCTCTAGACGACACAAGCAGAGGAACATACGCGAGGGCAGCACTGAAGGAGATTGGGAAGCCAAATATCACAATCCCACTATTAATCGAAGCGATGGGAGATAAGATAAAACAAACGAATGCATGCGGTCTTCTTAATGACTTCGGCATGCCGACATTACAACCCTACATACCAACCCTGATTGAGGCATTAGGTGATAAATCTAAGCAAGCCTATTGTGCAATAGTTTTAAAAGGCATTGGAGCTCCAGCGATACCACCCCTTCTCAAAGCTACATCCGACGAAAATAAGAGAATGTTCGCCTCAATCACCCTAAACAAAATCGATCCCACCAAATACACAGACCAATGGCTAAAGGAGATAACATCCCCAACAACAAGTCCCACCGTGAAGCCGAATCCCCCAACTCAGAATCCGAGGTTCTGTGGTTACTGTGGGGCTCCAGCAACCCCTGGAACAGCTTTCTGTATGAAATGTGGCAAAAAATTAGATTAAAACATATGAAATTCTAGGAACTAATTAGTTAATAACAATGCAAAAGAGAACTAACAAAAATAGCTTGTTAAGTACTTCACGCTGGGAGCAAGGCTAGCTCATCCAATCAAGTTCACATTTAACAATTAGCGTGAAGTGAAAATAAGATTATGCACAATGCATAGCTTCACTTCATCACCTAGCTTAGCTACGCTAATGAAATTAGATCAAGTGGAACTCAGGATAAGGCTATGGTTGTATCGTTTCTGCGTTGTTGAGGGGTGGATGGCTTCCTGGGACTCTGGGAGTCTACGACTCAACCTGCACATACAAATCATCGTTTGTTTTTATTAAGCCCCGGTAATCCATTCGCCGGTGATATGATTTCTACATCATCAACTGCCACGTTCTGGAGCCTCGAACACGAGGCGAGAGGGCGCACATCCAGAAAATCATACAAGTTACCTTCCACCTGGAGGTCTTCTAGCACAGCGCAATTCTTGAGGGGAGTAAAGTCAATCTCCCTCAGCCTATTCATACTGATATACAAAGTCCTTAAGTTGGTACAATTCGAAAGAGGTGCAAGATCTATTTGCTCTAGTCTGTTACCATCGAGGGCTAAGTAATTGATCGGAGTATTGGCAAGCGATGAAAGGTCGATCTGGCTTAACCTGTTAAGAGGAAGTTCCACGTGTTCCAGTTTTGGACAGGCACCAAGCCCGGTTAAATCGATCTTCTGAAGCAGATATGCATGTAATGTGATTATACGGAAGTTGTTGCATTTGCTTAAAGATGTAAGGTCGATTCTTTCGATCCAGCATTGATCAAGTAGAATAGCTTCAAGTTTTTCGAATCTGACCAGTGGGGAAAGGTCTACAGGCTTCAAGGGGTTATAACCTAATGCAATTGTCTTCAGATTTGGAAATTTATTAAACTGTGTGAAATCTATGGTAAAGACCCTTTTTGGTGGAGGTCAATGGAATCAGCAGAAGCATCGTATTCAGTCTTGGTAATGCGGATGAGCGTGAAGAGTTCTGGTAAAGAGCGTGGGCGGTTGTTAAAGTAAATGGGAATCTGGTTCTCTTTTAAAGTATCTTTACCCGTTTTCCATACTCTGACTTTACCTTTACTCTTAACGTATGATTTAAATCTAGAGCATGTGTCAACTGCTACAGGTTGCATCAGTCCTCGAGCTTTGAGATCAGCAAAAAAATCATCGATTGTATGGGCGACCTGATACAGATCAGAGTCACGTGACTCAATTCAAAATCTGTGTGCTCTTTGGAAAATTCAAATAATTTATTATTTGGAGGTGGCGCTATTCTTATACCCATTGCGGATTTAATAAAAAAAATCGTCAGCTTCGTTAATCTCCCGAAAGATAATTTCACATAACCATTGTGGGTAACTACTTTCAAAATGCGAGATATATTTCTTATAAAATGTAAATACCATCCCACGCATTTCATAATATGAACTTACATCTGAGTTTAGTATTCTCTCCCAATCATTTACTACATCTTTTTCACTCTGAATGAACTTAATATAGCCTAAATTACTTTCTTCCTCATTTTTGCGTTCATCAATCAAAACAATATCAAACAAAAAATAGCTTTAAATAAAAATAAATTTATCGAAAAGATTTGAATGTACGCTCGTTCGAGTATGAGTAAGGTATCATGCAACAACATTCACATCGAACTGTATTATTTCCTTTATATCTACATTCTATATGGTTTGAAAGCTCACCGTCGCCGGAAACCTCTTCACACGTGGCGTGAGTCTTAGAACTGTTGACATTGTCGGGACCAAAATTCGTAAAAGAAGAAATAATTGCCCACAAAGGGATTGTAACTGCTTCACTTCCCCCCTCAGCTGAGGCTGGGCTGAAGATACTTAAGAATGGGGGGAACGCTGTTGACGCAGGGGTCGCCATGGGGTTCTGTAACACGGTACTTGAGCCCTATCTGGCCGCCCTTGCGGGCCTAGGCTTCATGCTCATATACTCCGCGGACGAGGACAGAGTCGTCGCCATTGACTTTAACACCAGGGCTCCAAGAGCTGTATCCCCCGACATGTACAGGGTCAAAGACGCAGCTGCTGTGGGTGGCACTAAGATCTTCGAAGTGGAGGGAAACGAGAACAGTGTTGGTCCGAAATCTGTTACGATCCCTGCAACACTTATCGGCCTCTGCAAGGCGCACGAGCTCTACGGCTCTAAGCCACTTGCAGAGCTTCTGGAACCGGCTATTTCCCTAGCCTCTGAAGGCTTCACTCTCG
>Ga0315282_10012197_pt1 | contig 13189 bp, 8 predicted proteins | sample YL17G07_20_MG_FD_203693 | JGI IMG/M metagenome (GOLD analysis project Ga0315282, IMG submission 203693) | Sediment microbial communities from Yellowstone Lake, YNP, Wyoming, USA - YL17G07_20 | ecosystem: Environmental > Aquatic > Freshwater > Lake > Sediment | place: USA: Wyoming | collected...
CGTTAAGGGCGCCTGCGCGGCCGGGCGGTGCAATTGCGCTCATGTCGGCGACTCCTGGTGCGACGGATGGCTGTGAGGAGAATGCCGTTTTCGGCGCATTTTAGCACAAAATCGCGTTGTAGTATTAAGGCCCTAGGGTACGTGCAGTAGCGGGAGTACACCGGCTGTGCGGGACCGGCCGCTTCCGGCTTGGTCAGAGCACACCCGGCCCCGCGCTTGCAGGCGCGCGTAGCCCGGATTATTCATGCTGAGCTTAGCCCCCGCACAGAGTGCAACCGCGAGCGCTGTGCGCCGCAGGCGCATTCCGGAGCACCCCTCGGACCCTGAAGGGCCCCTCGGGGTCCTGAAGGGCGGCGCATGCGTGCCGAGAACAATCCGCGCGCGGGTGCGGCGCCGACTGGTCGGCGCTCCGGAGATGCGCCACGGGCGCATCAAACGTGGCTAGAGCAGCGGCCATCCCGACGACGCGCTGCGGAGTATGCATAATCCAGGCTGGGCGGCCTCGACTCTCGCAACGCCTCAGCCCCGCGTGGTTTGACAGACAGCTGCCGCGCATTATTCATGCGCGCACGCATCGCACGTAGAGGTCTGGCCCGAAAGCCATATCGACGGCCGGACGGAGGCGCCATCGCCTGTGATGCGCTATGCGCATCTCCGGAGCCCCGACGTGTCGGGGCCAAAGATCCGGAGAAGCTGGCAGCCGAAACGTCAGCTTTTCGGCTGCGCTTCCAGGATGCACGCTCTTCAAGCGTAGTATGAATAATCCGGGCTACGCGGCGCGATAGTGTTCTGCTGCCGGTGTCGGCGGACCGCCGCTTCGGGTTGGTGTGAATTCCGGGGACGCGCGACCAGATTGCCGACGAACCGGCCTGAATCGAACGAGTGACAAGTTCAGCCCGGTCACTTCGGGGCTTACCCCCGCCGTGCCCCGGCTGATCCCCCGGCGTGCCCCCACGCAGGGGGCGGTCTGCCCCCGTTGTACCCCCGCCGACAGGCCCGATAGCTCGCGTCAACGGAACCGCGGCTTGCTCTGCCGCTCCAGTGACACCCGCTTACGCGGCGCGCCGAAAATGTTTCACGTGAAACATTTGTTCGTGGCCAGTGCCTGGGAAACCGCCGACGAAGGCAGGGCACATCGTTCGTCGCGTGCGGGCCTCCGGGCCGCGGCGCGCTATGGAGCCCAGGTGCCGTGGCAATGGCGGGCGAGCCTCCGTCGCGCTACGCGCTATGGAGCCCAAGGGGCGCCCGCCCTCCACACACTAGATGCGCGTTGATCCGTCTCGGTGCACTCGGTGGTTCGATTGGGGAGGACGGCGGGGAACGGCCTCCGTCGCCATCCCCCTTCGCCAAGGCTACGGGGGACGAGTCCGACGTCGCCAAGCCGCCTTCGCCAAGGCTTCGTCGGCCAAGGGCTATGTCGGACAGGAGGCTATGGAGCCTGAAGTGTCCCCGCCCTACAGTTCGGGGCCGCAGGTGCGGTTCGAATACGCGCGGACTGAAGTCCACGCGCCCAGGAACATCATCCGCAGATCAGTTCGCGATGCAGGCGCAGTTCGAATCCGCTTCGACTCGTCCCCCATGGCTGCGCCCCCGACTTGTCGGGGCCCTCTGTGGTTCAAGGGATGGGCGACCACCAGGCTCGCCCCGTTCACCCCGCGCCCAAGCCGCCGGACGCCTTCCCCGCAAAGCGCACCCGGCGGCGGTCCGCCCATGGCCCGATGCTTGCTCTTGAGGCGTGGTGTGGTAGAATGGGGCCGAGAGGCGCACTGCTCGTCGTGAGGCTGCGCGGATTCCCTTCTGCTCCTCCCTCCGCATCCGATGGCTACGCGCGACCATCTGCGGCATCCGATCATGGCTGATAGCTCTCTGGCCTCAATCATCGTCCTGAACTGGAATGGCCGACACCTGCTGCAGGAGAGCCTGCCGGCGGTGATGTCCGCGGTTGAGCGCGCCGGCGGGCGCCACGAGGTCGTTGTGGTTGATGACGGCAGCACTGACGGCAGCGTCGAGTACCTGGCGCGCGTCTTTCCGAACGTGCGGGTCGTGGCGCTGACCCGCAACCTGGGCTTCGGGCGCGCCGCAAACCGCGGCGTCGAGGCCGCCCGGCACGATATCGTCGTGCTGCTCAACAACGACATGATCGTGGAACCTGACTTCCTGCCGCCGCTGCTGCGCCACTTCGGCTCCCCCGAGGTCTTCGCCGTGGCGTCGATGATTCGGATGCCGCCCAAGGTGGCCGACGGGCATATGGTCAGAGAGACCGGGCTCACGCGCGCTGCGTTCGCCGGGGGCTTCGTGCGGATCTGGCAGGAGGGTCGCGCGGCAGAATGCGCCACCCCGGTGTTCTACGCCGGCGGCGGGTCGAGCGCCTATGACCGCGAGAAGTTCCGTGCCCTCGGCGGATTCGATAGCGTATACTTCCCGTTCTACTATGAAGATGTGGACCTCAGCTACGTTGCCGCGAAGCGCGGCTGGCGAATCCTGATGGAGCCGCAGAGCGTGGTGACGCACAAGCATCGCGGCACGATCAATCCCAGGAACTTCCGGCCGGCCTACATCAGGACCGCGGTGCTCAAGAACGAGCTACTGTTTCACTGGAAGAACCTGACCGACGCGCCGCTGGTGGCGCGGCACCTGGCGTCGGTGTACGCCCGCCTGGCTTCCGGCGCCGATCCGTTGTTCCCCAGGGCGTTCATGTGGGCGCTGCGACAGTTGCCGCGGGTGCTCGCCAGGCGCGCGGCGGTTCGCCCGCACTTCACGTTGGCCGATGCGGCGATCATCAATCCGGCCTCACCTTCGCTTTATGGAGCGACGCCATGCCGCGACTGATGCTGCTGGGCCTGTCTCCGCTGCCCCTGGATAATCAGCGCAGCCTCACCGCGCTCAACCGCCGGACGTGGCACTTTGCGCGCGCCCTGAGCGAGGCCGGCCACGACGTCATGCTGGCCTGCTTCCGCGTGCATGGGGCCTACGCGGAGGCGGAGTCCCTCCCGCTCGTCATCGAGCAGCAGCTTGCGCCGAATCTCCTCTACCGTGCGGTTGAGGAGCGCACGTTCATGTCAGGGGACACGCTCGACCGGTTTTGCGATCAGTTCCAGCCCGAGGCCATCATCGCCATCACGCCGCACACCGTACAGCGGGCCGCGCGCCTGCAAACCGCTGCGCCGATGTGGGCCGACCTCTACGGCTATCTCATGGGCGAAGCGCAGGCCGCCGCCTACGTGCACCACGATGACAGCCATCTCGCGGCATGGCACCGCGAGCGCGCGACGCTCGAGCGCGCCGACGTTTTCTCGACATGCTCGCTGCGCCAGCGCTACGCCGTCATCGGGGAACTCGGCGCGGTCGGCAGGCTCAACAAGGCAAGCGCGGGCTATGACTTCGTCCGCGTCCTGCCGAGCGCCATCGAGCCCGAGCCCTACGAGCATACGGGCACCGTCCTGCGCGGCGTGCTCGTCGAGCCGGATGACTTCGTCGTCCTCTTCGCCGGCGGCTACAACACGTGGAGCGATGTGGACACACTCTTCGACGGCCTCAGCCGCGCCATGCGCCGCAACCGCCACGTCAAGTTCGTCTCCACCGGCGGCGCCATTAAGGGGCACGACGAGCGCACCTTCGCCCACTTCAGGGAGCTGATCGCGGGCAGCCCGTTCGCGGATCGCTTCATCTTCACCGGCTGGCTCGCGGTGTCGGAGGTCCCCAACTATTACCTCGAGAGCGACGTCGGCATCAACGTTGACAAGTTCAACTACGAAACGCTGCTGGGCACGCGCTATCGGATCACCGACATGTGTAAGGCAGGACTCCCGGTGCTCACGACGCTGGGCACCGAGATCAGCCATGAGATACGGCGCGCCGGGATTGGTATGACCTTCGCGATCGGCGATCCCAATGGCATGGCGGAGACGATCCTGCGGCTGGCGTCGGATCGCGCTCTGCGCGACGATATGGCGGCGCGCGCAGCGCGGCACGCGCGCCAGAATTGGGTGTTCACCAAGGCCCTCGAACCGCTGCTGGCCTGGGTGAGCGCGCCGGCGCATGCGCCTGACTTCGGGCAGCCCCTTCCAGCCGCCATCGCTAGCCCGGCCGCGTTCTCTGGACCGCGATCGCGCCTGGCGCAGCTTGCCCTTCTTATCGAGCAAGAGGGATATGTTCGGGCGTTTGGGCGCGCGGTGCGCGCGGCCGCCAGACGGGCGGCCCGCCTCGCGGCGCGGGCGGTGTTCGAGCGACGCCCGCTCGAGACATCGCAATTGGTCGCGACACATCCCGAGCGAGTGCTCGTCATTCCGGCCGGTGACGCCGCGCAGGTTCCAGCGGCGTTGGCGCACGTGCGCGAGGCGATGCCCGATGCGGAGATCATGATCGCGGCGTCAGGGGACCTGGGGGCCTCGCTCGAAGGGCAGAGCCGGGTCAGCGTGGTTGACGCGGGGGCGAGCGCCGGGCGCATCCTCGGGCTCCAGGGCGAGGCGCGCCGGTTGCGGGCGCTGGAGCCGGATGTGACGGTGGTGGTAGGTCTTGCGGGACGGCGCGCCGAAGTACTGGCACGGCTGACCGGCCGACGCGTGTTCCTGTTGGGCGAAGACGGACGGTGGTATGAAAGCGCGCTCAACCCGCTGAAGGCGCTGCGCCGGGTTGGGCGGCGCCTGGTCAAGGCTGTAGGGCTGGTCGGCTATGCCGCGTTCGTGGGTATCGTCGCAGTTGGCATCGTGCTGACCGACGTCATTGGCGCGATCTTCCGTTTGACGCAGCGGGGCGCACGAGAGTCTCGGCCATCGGAGTAGCAGCCGAGACTCCTCCGGAACGGGGTTCGTGAGCGCGATTCCCGGGTCCGCGCGCGTTGCGGCAATGCACGAACCCCGGTAGGGGATAGTGGAGGCGGTGATGATCGAGGGTATCCGGATCAAGAAGCTCGCGCGAAATATGGACGATCGCGGCTATGTCATGGAGATCCTGCGCGACGACGACGAGCTCTACATCAAGTTTGGCCAGGTCTATATCTCGACCTGTTATCCGGGCGTGGTCAAGGCATGGCATGCGCACGAGCGCCAGACCGACAACTTCTGCGTCATCAAGGGGCATGCGAAGATCGGCCTCTACGATGGGCGCAAGGACTCCCCGACCTACAAACAGACGGGCACCTTTGTCCTCGGCGAGATGAACCCCATTCTGCTCCAGATCCCGCCGCTGGTGTGGCACGGGCAGATGGCGGTCGGCAATGAGGTCTCCTACCTCTTGAACATACCGACCGAGCATTACGACCGCGACCGTCCGGACGAACTGCGCGCCGATCCGTTCGACAATGATTTCAACTACGACTGGCAGGTCAAGAGCAGATAGGCGTCTGCAGCGACGCCGCGGGCAAGTGCAGATGGACATGTGGCGAGAGAGGACGGGCATAGGGGGTCGCGACGTTGGCGCCGCCCGCGGCTGAGAGTTCGCCAACGACCGTAACTGTAGTCCTGCCGAACTACAATGGCGCGGAACTGCTGCGCCGTTTCCTGCCGTCGGTGATGCGCGCCGCAGCCGGGGTCGAGCCGCCGGCCAGGGTGCTGGTGGTGGATGACGCCAGCACCGATGTGAGTCTGCGAGTCCTGCGCGACGAGTTTCCTCAGGTCGAAGTCCTCGTCAACACGCGCAACCTCGGCTTTGGCGCCACGGCCAATCGTGGAGTCGAGGCAGCGCGCTCGCCGTTGGTCCTCCTCCTCAACACCGATGCCGAACCCGAGGCCGACGCCCTCGGCCCGCTCCTCGAGCGCCTCCGCGAGTCGCCCGATGTCGCCGCAGTCGTACCGAAGATCATTCAGGTCACAACTGGCGGCACGTGCGAAAGCGTGGTATTCGGCACGTTCAGGCGGGGACTCTTCCGGCTCGAGCGTTGTCCCGAGTTGTGCGAGTCGGAGCACCCGCTGCCGGTGCTCTATCCCTGCGGCGCCGCCGTCATGCTGCGGCGGGAGGTTTTCCTTGCGCTTGGCGGCTTCGACGACCTCTTCGCGCCCTTCTACTGGGAGGATGTGGACCTCGGGTACCGCATGTGGCGTAACGGCTATCGCGTGCTGTACGAGCCTCGCGGCGGCGTGTGTCATCACCATCCCGGCGTCATCAAGACGGCGCACAGCGAGCAGCGCGCGCACTTCATGCAGGACCGCAACCGGTTCCTGTTCATGTGGAAGAACCTCGACCGCTCGCTGCTCCTGCGCCATTTCGCGCTGCTGCCCGCGCATGTCCTCGTCAGTGCGCTAACCGGGCGCGGGCGCTTCGTCAGCGCGCTCGCAGCGGCGCTGCCTGCTCTGCCACGCGCGCTGCTGCGGCGGAGGACGCGCGGACCGGCAGGGCGGTCAAGCCTCGAAATCTTCGAACGGGCCCGGCCCGAGGAAGGTGCGCCCCATGCCTGTGCGTGACCTGCGAATCGGGATTGACGCGCGAACCCTCAGCGCGCCGCGAATCACCGGCGTCGAGCGGTATGTGCGGAACCTCGTGGCGCACTTGGCCGCGCTGCCGGAGCTGCCGGAGTGTCTGCTGTATGTTGATTCGGCTGATGTCGTTGCCGCGCCACCGGTCCCGCTCGGGCCCTCGATGCGCATGCGGCTCGTCCCGCCTGGGCGCGCCTGGCTCCGGTGGCGGCTCCCTCGGGCCGCACGGGCCGATCGCGTCGCGGTGATGCACTTCCCGGCGACAGTGCTGCCGCCGCTGCTCCCGTGCCCAGCGGTAGTCACGGTGTATGATCTTGCCTTCGAGTTTCACCCGGAATCTTATGACCCCGCCGACCTGCGCATGCAGCGGCAAGGCGCCCGCAGGTCGATCAAGCGCGCCCGCGCCATCCTCGCCATCTCCGAGGCCACGCGCGACGACATTGTCCGTCTCTATGGACGCCGCCCGGAGGCGATCACCGTCACACCGCTCGCCGCCGAACAGCGGTTTCTCGACGCAACGAACCTGCCTGCGCCGCCGGGCTGGCCCGAGACGTATCTCCTGTATGTTGGCGCGCTCGCCCCGCGCAAGAACCTCATGTCACTGCTCCAGGCTTATGCGCAAGCCCGCGCCCAAGGGATCGAGGACGCCCTCGTCCTTGCGGGCACCGGGCGGTCCGACTACGTTGCCGCATTGCGCAGCAAGGCGATTGCGCTCCACATCATCGAAGACGTGGCCTTCGCCGGTTACGTGCCTGATGAGCTGCTGCCTGCGGCGTATCTCAATGCCCGCGCTTTCGCCTATGTCTCACTCTACGAGGGCTTTGGGTTGCCCGTGCTCGAGGCTATGGCCTGCGGGCTGCCGGTCATCGCTTCGGCAACGTCGAGCTTCCCCGAGATCGTCGGCGACGCGGGGATACTGGTGGACCCGGCGGATATCACCGGGCTGGAGAAAGCCATCATCACGCTGCTCACGGAGGAGGACAGGCGGCAGGAACTGGCGTCGAAAGCGCGCGAGCGCGCGCGGCGGTTCTCGTGGGACGACGTGGCCCGGCGGACGCTCGAGGCGTATCTCAAGACAGCGAGCCGGGAGTGACGCTATGGATGGGAGCACCGGATATGACCCACGCGCGGCTGGCATTGACGGGGTTGATCTGCGCGGGGATTCTGTGCGCGGGGGCGGCCGCGGGCCAGGCCCCGGAGGGGAAGAAAGGCAGCCCGACGATGCAGGGCCTACCCGACCTGAAGTATGACTGGGACCGGCATCCGCGCCTGCAATGGGGGTACAACGACCTGAATCGCGACGGTGTCGCCGACGCGCTGGTGACGGTTTGGAACGGGAAGACGGTCGCGTTCGTCAGCGACGACGGCAAGCTGCCGTGGTCGGCGGCGGACGAGGGGCGGGATTGGGGCGACTACTTCAACCGCGCGTTCAATGTCGGGCAAGAGCCGCCCGCGATGTGGAACGGGGTGCGCGGGAATTGGGGGAATTACACCATCCTGGTTGACCGCGATGGCTGCGGCCGGTTCGACAGCCCCGGCGATTTCTACTACAAGACGCTCGATATCAACGGCGACGGCGCGCCCGAGGCCGAATACTACCATCTCTTTCCCGGCAGCATGCCGTGGTCGAACAAGCTGCACGTCAACCTCAACGGCGAGCGCGACATGTCGTACCTGGATTGGCGCAATTTCTACTACGCCGACGAGCAGCGCTACCTGCCGGGGGGCAAGTACATCATGAATGTCCACGGCAACGGGTTCTTCCTCAACAGCTACTCGCCCGCGGTGCAGACGGCCTGGGAGAACCCGATCGCCTGGTATGACTTCGATTTCGATGGGCGCACCAACATGGTCATGCGCGCCGCGGACACCCATACCGTTACCGCGGCTAACGGCGATCCGCTGTATCGCGGCGACCTGGGCGAGTTCGAGATCGCCTTCGAGCTCAACGGCAACACCGGCCCCGACAAGTTCCACTCGCTGGACATGCAGCTGACGTTCCTTCAGTATCGGGGGCGCGGGCCGGGCTACCGCACCTACCTTGACCGCGTGCCTCTGATCCGGGGGCTGCCGGAGGCCGCCTTCCTTTCGGAGCGGCTCTTAGCCACGCGCCAGGAGCCGCTCCGGCGGTATTTCCCCTACCTGGACGGCTTCAAGCGCGCCACCGACTTCGACGGCTGGGAAAGCGTGTGGCTGCTCTTCGACGAAGACGACGATGACAATCGCTGGGAGGAGATGTTCGGCAAGCACGAGCAGGACTGGGCGCCCTTCTCGGATCGCGTGGGCGACCGCATCGAGGTTGACGCGGACTACGGCGGCAGGGGCAAGCTTTACGTGGGTCGCTTCGATGGCCGCATTCACCTCTACCACGCCGAGACCGCCTTCTGGGACATTGACTACCTGGCCCTCTACAAGGGAAGCATCGATCGCAAGCAGACGAGTGAGGGGCCCGAGCCGCCGGTGGGCCTGCGCTACCCGCGGGTGCGCTACTCCGACCGCAACCGCAACGGGTTCATCGATACCATCGAATATATGACGGTTGAATACGGCCGCGAGGCAGAGACCGAGAAGATCGAGCGCACCATCTCGCTGCTGGATCTCGCCGGCAAGGGTGAGGAGGCGGCCGATGTCTGCCCGCTTATTGACCCGCGGGTAGAGGCTCCGCTCACCGGATGGCGGCTGGAGAAGTGGAACGGTCAGCCTCTCGGCCCGCAGGATTTCGCGGGCTCACCCAATAAGGAAGTCTATGACCGGATGGTCGCGCTTTATGCGAATGCGGCGGAACAGATGTGGCGCGGCGCCTGGAAGCTTTACCAAACGGCGAAACGCCACGGGCTCACCGTCAGCGAGGACCTCGATCGGGAACTCAAGCTGGCTTGGACCAACGAGGAACTGGGCGAGCTGCGGGAACTGACGGTGCCGGCGGGCTATTCCCGACACTTGGCCGGCAGGACGCGACGCGAGCAATATCACAACGGGTTCTGGCTGCGGGAGAAGGTATTCCATGACCTCCTCGATCATTCGGGCCTCGACCCGCTCACGCTGCAACGGGATTACTACGCGGGCCGGATCGACGCGCTCTGTGAGAGGCTCGACCAGAGACGCCGTTAGCCTGCCGGTCAGAGGCGGCCGCAGATGCACCGGATCATGCGGGACGAGGGTGATGCATGGTCGGGTCGGCCCAGCCCACCGCCACACGGTGCTCGCGCCGGTCCGGGGGGCGCAACGCTGTGACGTGAACGAAAGGAATGCCGATGCCGGTCACCCGCCGTGAGGCCGTCTGCGCGGCCATCGCCCATCAGGATACCGGGCACATTCCGTATGCCCTGGGATTCACCGGGCCCGCCGCGGAGATCCTGGCCGCCCACTACGGGACTCCTGACCTCGACGAGGCCGTCGGGAACTGTATGCGCTGCCTCGGCGGACCGTGGTGGGAGTTCGTCAACGTCCCGGAGGATCAGCTTGCCCACGACGCGCCTTCGCGGCTTCCCGACGTCCGCGGCATCGGCAGCTATAGCGAGTACTATGACTCGATAGTGCGCCTGCGCGAGACCACTGACTGCTTTCTGCTCGTGACGTACTACGCATCGTTGTTCGAGAAGGCGTGGTTCCTGCGCGGCATGGAGAACCTGCTCTGCGACATGGCGCTGCACGACGACTACTGCGAGGCGCTGTTTGAGCGCATCGTGACCGCGGACCTCAGCATGCTGGAGATGATGCTGAGCGCCGATGTTGACGGCGTCTTGCTGGGGTGCGACTGGGGCAGTCAGAAGGCGCTGCTGATGGGGCCTGCTTACTGGCATCGCTATATCGGCCCACGCCACGCGCGCATGTTCAGGGTCATCCGCGAGGCGGGCAAGCGCGCGTTTCTGCATTCATGCGGCAACATCTTCGCCGTGCTGCCCGATGTGGTCGAGATGGGCGTGCAGGTGCTCAACCCCGTGCAGCCGGAATGCATGGACATCCGTGAGATCAAGGCGCGCTTCGGCGCCGAGCTGGCATTCTGGGGCGGCATCAGCACCCAGCAGACCCTGCCCATGGGCACACCCGATGAGGTCCGGCGCGAGGTGCGGGAGGTCGCGGACCTGCTGGGCGCCGGCGGCGGCTACATCCTCGCCCCGGCGCAATCCATCCAGGACGATGTGCCGCTGGAGAACAGTCTCGCTCTTATCGAGGAAGCGCAGGCGCTGTTCGCGGCGGGATGAAGTCAGTTCCGAGCGACGTCACATTGGCACCTGTAGGGGCGCCGCGCCTGCGCGCCCTGATCCGCCGGCATCATCGGGATCAGGTCGGCCACCCACAGTGTTGCCCAGGGTGAACGCGGGGCCGCGCCCGCATTTTCCGTTCGTTCGAGCGGCGCAGTGATCATCACGACTCCCACGTCTCCCTCCACCGGCGCGGTCCGCCCCTACGACCCCGCCTCTCCGCCTCTAGCCCCCGTCACCCGGGATCAGGGACATAATCCGCATCGCAGCGCCGGAGCGCCGAAACTTTCGGCCCGCGCGGCCCGTCTATACACAAAGAGTGTTGCCGCGGTCTGACGCGCACGAGCCTGGCGAGGCGGCCAAGGCTCGTGGCCACGGGGTTTGCGGCGACCCATCGGGCCAGGGTCGGCGGACCACAGGTGGCGTGCATGACGAGGAGTTCAAGTCTGGTGAATGGCGGAGCCAACGAATGAAGGGATTGCTGATTGCATTCGTGTTCCTCATGGCAGCCCTTAATGGGCAGCGCGGCGAGGCACAGATTGCGCGCCCGTTTGAAAGCGACGCCAAGCCCGTCGCGGCCAATCGCATTGACACCCCGGTCCTTGCCGAGTTGCAGCAGCGGGGCATCCAACCCGCGCACCTATGCTCCGACGAGGTCTTCGTCAGGCGCGTGTACCTGGATGTCATCGGCACGTTGCCCGAGCCCGAGGAAGCGCTCCGGTTCCTCCAGGACCAGCGCCCCAACAAGCGCGCCGCTCTGGTTGATGCCCTCCTGGCGCGGGAGGAGTTTGCCGACTACTGGGCGCTGAAGTGGTGTGACCTGCTGCGGGTCAAGTCGGAGTTCCCCATCAACCTGTGGCCGAACGCGGTGCAGGCCTATCATCGCTGGATTCACGATGCCCTCCGGCAGAACCGGCCGTACGACCGATTCGCCCGCGAGCTGTTGACCTCGAGTGGCAGCAACTTTCGCGTGCCGCCGGTCAATTTCTATCGGGCGATCCAGGGTCGTGAGCCCGCCACCATCGCTGATGCGGTGGCCCTGACCTTCATGGGGACGCGCACAGAGAAGTGGCCGAAGGATCGCCGCGCCGGCATGGCGGCCTTCTTCTCACGGGTCGCCTACAAGTACACCGGCGAGTGGAAGGAGGAGATTGTCTACCTCGACCCCAAGGCAACCGGCCCCGTGGGCGCCGTTTTCCCCGACGGCGTCAAGGTGCGAATCCCATCGGGCGAGGATCCCAGGGTGGTCTTCGCCGATTGGCTGATCACGCCACGCAATCCGTGGTTCACGCGCAATATCGCCAATCGCGTGTGGGCTTGGCTGTTCGGGCGCGGCATCATCAACGAGCCCGACGACATCCGGCCGGACAATCCCCCCGCCAACCCGAAACTGCTGGCCTACCTGGAGAAGGAGCTCGTCGATGCCCACTACGACTTGCGGCATCTCTACCGCCTGATCCTCAACTCGCGCACTTACCAGCAGTCATCGATTTCGCGCAGCGACCGGCCAGAAGCCGGCGCCCTGTTCGCATACTACCCGGAGCGCCGTCTGGACGCGGAAGTACTGGTTGACGCGCTCGACCGGATCGGCGGCACCGGCGGGAATTACTCGAGCGCCATTCCTGAGCCGTTCACCTATATCCCGCCGCGTCAGCGCACCATCGCGCTCGCGGATGGTAGCATCACCAGCCCGTTTCTGGAGATGTTCGGTCGCCCGGCTCGCGATACCGGCCTGTTCGACGAGCGCAACAACGAGGCCACCGACGCTCAGCGGTTGTACCTGCTCAATTCCACCGATGTCAGGCAGGGGATCGAACGCAGCCCACGGCTGCAGGAGTTGATGCGCACCTCCCAGGGAGATCGTGACCAGGTGATCCGCGGGTTCTACCTGACCATCCTGTCGCGGCCGCCGACGCCGACCGAGTTGGCCGCGGCTCAGGCGTACGCCGAAACTGGCGGCTTGATCCCCCGCGATGCCGCCGTCGACCTTGCGTGGGCGCTGATCAACAGCAAGGAATTCCTCTACCGGCACTGAGCCGACCGGCCGTCGAGCCGGACCGCTATCCGATAGGAGCTGACGAAGGAGCAAACATGGGCGAGCGACAAGGCGCAGGTGGAATCACCCGGCGGGCGGCGCTGCGGCGCATGCTGGCCGGAGCGGCCGGGTTGGCACTCGCCGATCTTCGCGGTTTTCGGGCGCTGGCCGCGACCGAGCAGCAAGTGTCGCCGGCGGTCAAGCCGGGGCAGGCCAAGGCGCTGATCCAGATTTGGATGTGGGGTGGTCCGTCACATCTGGATACCTTCGATCCCAAGCCGGACGCGGGCTACGACTATTGCGGGCCGCTGAACAAGCCAATCCCGACCAAGGTGGAGGGGGTACGAATCTGCGAGCTGCTGCCCCTGTTGGCCGAGCAGGCCGACAAGTACTCCATCATCCGCAGCATGACCCACCGCATCAATAGCCATGAGACGGCTGCCTACTTCGTGCAGACCGGCCACAAGCCCGAGGACCACGGGCTGGTCTACCCGGGCTTGGGCGCGGTGGTCTCGGTGTTCCGAGGATACGATCACGGC
>Ga0315282_10012198_pt1 | contig 13189 bp, 18 predicted proteins | sample YL17G07_20_MG_FD_203693 | JGI IMG/M metagenome (GOLD analysis project Ga0315282, IMG submission 203693) | Sediment microbial communities from Yellowstone Lake, YNP, Wyoming, USA - YL17G07_20 | ecosystem: Environmental > Aquatic > Freshwater > Lake > Sediment | place: USA: Wyoming | collected...
CGCAACGAAAACAGCGCCGGACTAGCCGCGAACTGTATTTTGGCTTCTTCCTTGATTTGGCTTCTTGCGCTGTCGTAGACATATCTGTTTTTATTAATTAATAATCTTACCTTAAATTAAGATAAAAATCAACCCCATAATATAACCCTTTTAATAGCGGGCGGTACGACGCCCGATATATCAAGCATCCTACTCGTTATAAGTTAGGTTGGAGAACTTGCCGCAGCGGTCGTTCCAACGGGAAACCACCTTACCGTCGATCCGCGCCTCAATCACCTCGCATAAGTTGGGGCAGCCCTTGCACTGAAAAGAAGTGCATTTGATATCTTGATTTGAAACCTCCCAGCCCCTAAATTTGCTCTTTTCCGGCGTGTTCTCTTTGGCCAGTAAGGCCGCGCCAAAAGCGCCCAGCACCGTATTATATCGGGGCACGATAATTTCCTGGCCCAGCACCTCTTCAAACGCCTTTTTCATGCCCGGATTTTCCGAAACCCCGCCCAAAAAAACAATCGGCGGCTCGATCTTTTTCCCTTTGGCGACGTTAGCCAAGAAATTTCGCGCCAAACCGTAACACAGTCCGGCAATAATATCTTCTCTCAAATGCCCGATCTGCTGCTTGTGGATCATATCCGACTCGGCAAAAACCGTACAGCGGCTGCCAATAATCGTCGGCTGCTGCGATTTTAAGGCGGCCTCGCCGAATTTTTCTATCGGAAAGCCCATCCGAAAGGCCTGCGCGTCTAAAAAAGAACCGGTGCCGGCCGCGCAGATCAAATTCATGGCAAAATCCACCGCCACGCCGTTTTCCAATAAAATAATCTTTGAATCCTGCCCGCCAATTTCAATCACGGTGCGCACTTCGGGCAGCACAAAACCGGCGCCCTTGGCGTGAGCGGAAATCTCATTTTTAACCAGGTCTCCGCCGACAATCACCGAAGCCAGATAGCGGGCGGAACCCGTAGTGCCGACTGAAAGAATTTGTGAATCCTGGGGCATCTCTTTTTTCAGCCGGGCCAAACCCGATTGGATCGCTCTAATAGGGTCTCCTTCGGTGCGTAAATAAAAATAATTCAAAACGTTATTGTTCTCGTCGAGCAGGACCATTTTGGTGGAAACCGACCCGACATCAATGCCCAAATATGTCTTCATAAGGTTATATTTGTTTTATAGCTAATTTTTTCTTTGATTTCATCAGGTCAACAAACGCTTCCAATCTCGTCAATAAACCCGCCTCCCCGGTCTGTTCGTCCAAAGAAATGCTCAAAAAAGGCATCTTCCTTTGGTTGCTGATTTTCTGCAGAATAGGACGAACCGTAACTTCCGGCATGCAATTATGAACAGCTAAAAAATTCGCTACGTAAGAATGATCATCTTCCACCTCTAGATTATAAACCTTGCTCTTAAAATCAGCTGCTTTTATCTTTTTGATGGGAAGTAAAAAATAATCATCTAACTCCCGGTGCTTAATGAATCGCTTCCTCTGGGTCAGTTTAATTCTTTCGTCTTCCAATCTTTCTATCTCACTGGCAGTGGCGATTTTAAGCATATAAGAAATCTTCCTATCTTTTATATTCTGTTCCATCAGTGAGCTCTTAATGCGATTTCTCGCTAATAACCAAAATAATTGGCTGGCTAAATTCCAAGAAGTGGTAACGGCGCGATAGCTGGTTTCGCCGTATTTATCGGTCAGACAACCGTCTCCCCTGAAAAATCCTTTTAATAATTCTCTCTGGGAAGAAGGTTCAAGAAGTGTCAGATTGTTATGCAATGACTTCCTATCGCAATATTCTCCGCAAAGTGATAAGACGATTTCGCCTAAATTGCGGTTGCCGATATATAATTCCATATCAGTGGGCCGATCCGGTCTATAATATTCGCTAATTTTAGTTTTGAAATTTCTGTTTATTATATCAGCCACATCATTGATATATTCTTTCTCTTTGCTGGCAAAATGAAAAGCTAGGCCCCTAACATATTTTTTGTTACTCTGCTGATTATCACAAGAATCGTAACGAATCGATCCTTCGGCCAACCAATAACCGATCATCCTAAGTAGTTCTGGTGAATAAGAAAAGGTTCTAATGTCTTCCCATTTAGGGTTTCTTTTGTATTCTTTTTCTAAGATAAAATGCTTTAATTCTTTAATTTCTTTGGGAATAGGCAGAGCGATAAAATCCCCTTTTCGGGCTTCTAGGGCCGGAATAAAATTAAGCTTTTGAATTCCTTTCCTTTTCTTTCCTCTAAAGGAAGATTTAGCCAATAAAACAGGATGCTCGGGTGTAAGAGAAAGTGTTAGTAATTTCCCGCCGCAATCTATTTTTAATATCTGGCCCTGATAATTCCGGCAAAAAGTTTTAGTCACTTTCTTAAATCTGCCTTTATGGGTTAAAACTTGCTCGCCAATTTTTATATCTTGGATCGGTTTCTGAAGATAGTTTTCGATAGTAATATTGGTATCCTTAACAAAACAGCCAAAAGGCAGTAATTGGATAATGCCGTCAAAACCCTTTTTTCCGTAATCCAACATCTCGGCTATCGCTTCCCGGCCGTGGCCGCCCACGTCGGACTTCAAATAAGAACGGATTTTTCTCTTTAGGGACTGCTCCTGCCAGAAAAAGCTGCTGAGCAGGTGTTTGGTCAGATTAAGGTCGCGGTGCACTTCAATGCCCATCTCGCCCAGCTTCTTTTCCATTTCAAAGTTAACCCGGCCATCCGAAACCATATAAATCTCTCCGATTAAACCCACTTTCAAAATATCCTGTTTGGGTTTAATCTCAATCTGCGAAAATTTCCGCCAGGTGGCTTTTTTAAAACGTAAAAAATTTATGTAACTCTTGTCCTCCCTGAAACCGGTTAAAGCTGCTTTGAAAACTTTTTCCGAATCCCCTTTTTGTTTTTCCCGAGGCAAATAATGCCAGAATTTCTTTTCCAGATTTTCGATAAAAGCGGCTTCCTGCCAAAATCTCAGAAAAATCTTCAAAAACTTGAACAAAGACAGGGATTTGGGCGAAACTTCTCTTAGGCGCGACAAAACATTGTGCGCGTTCAAATTAATCACCTTAATGTCGTAGCCCGCGTCCTTTAAAACCTTTTCCTGCACCAGCCAGTAATATCTCAAACGGCAGATACCCTTGACGTTTTCCCACATCAAAATCGTATTGGCGCCCTGCCGAATAGCTTTTAAATAATTGCCCAGATTGACTTTCAAGGGAAAACAGAAAAGTTCGGGAGAAATTTTGGCGCCGTCTCTGATGGTTTCCTGGTTGGTTTCCTCTGGCGCAATATATTCTAAATTCAACCTGGTCATCAATTTTTCAAAAACCAGAGTATAGTTGCCCCAATAAGGAAAAGTTATTTTTGGAGTCATATCTTCCGTCATTTACCCGCCCAAATTTTGCTAAGCAAAACTTTGGAGAATTTAGCTTTTTAACGTATCAATAAACGCCTCCAGCCGGGTCTGCAAACCGGCTTCGGCCGTCTGCTCGTCAATCAGCAGGTATAAAAAAGGAATCTTCTTTTGGGTGAATTCCCTTTCCACAAACTCTTTGACCACCGCGTCGCAGCCGCACTGAAAAGCTGAAATTTCCACCGCCCCGTTTATTTTTTCTTTGGCGATCTGCTGGCTGCGCCAAACCATTTCTTGGCCGAATTCCCAGTGAAATTTGACAGGTAGCTCGATTGGCCCGGCAGCCAAAGGGACTTCGTCAATAAAGATGACTTGTGCCCCCAGTTTTTCCAACTTGTCTTTAACGTCCAAATTAACGTAATGGTCGTAAAGATTATAAGGGTGGCTGATTAAAACCACTTTTTTGGCCGGAGAAGAAATTTTATGCTGGTATTCTTTCTGATTTTCTTCTTCCAGGCGAGCGGATGTGGCCAAGGCCTTTTTAAAAGCGGCGTAAATCAATTTATCTTTCAGGTGGAATTTCCGGCCGACGCCAAACGCTACCTGTTTTAAGGTGTCTCGGGTCAAATCGATTTTTGGCGCCAAAATCCGGGTCTTCAAAAAAAGAGCAGCCAAATCCGGCAGACCGAAAAATTTCGGGCAGTATTCGCCCAGTTCATTTTTTTTGAAACGCGGCAGAAAAATATAGTCCACCTTGCCCTCCAAAAAAAGCAGATGACCGTAAAGCACCTTGATGGAAAAACAAGTTTCCGAATCCGCGGTTTTGACGCCCTGTTCGATAATTTCTTTGTTGGTGGCGGGCGAAAGAATGACCTCAAAGCCCAATTCTTTGAAAAAAGTTTCCCAGAAACCAGGCTGTTTCCAGTAAAACAGGGCGCGGGAAAGACCGATGGTCATGATATTTTGTTATGATTTTATCGGGAAGCCCAATAATTTTAAAAGTTCTATTCCTTGTTCGCGGCTTTTGGACCCAACGACAACCGTCACTTCAAAACCAAAAATATCCTTTATTCTTTCGGGCAAAATCTCGGGGAAAACAATCTGTTCTTTAAAAGCTAAGGTCAGGTTCCCCTTGGTATCAAAAGATTTAGCTTCCAGGCCTTGAAAATCGCGCGAGCGCGGCAAAGCCACGCCAATCAAGCGCTCCAGAAAATCGTACATCTTTCTGCCCCGCAAAGTGACGCAAGCGCCAAGAGGCATACCTTGTCTTATTTTAAAGCCGGCAATCGATTTTTTGGCCAAGGTAATCACCGGCTTTTGTCCGCAAATTAAAGCCAGGTCTTCGGCAATGGCATTAGCTATCTTTTTTTGCTCGTCTGAACCCTTGCCCGAGACCTGCCGGCCAAAACCGGTGTTAACCACCACCTTTTCGATTTTGGGAACGGCCATTTGATTTTTATAGCCGAACTTTTCCATCATCTGAGGCACAACCTCTTTTATATATTTTTCTCTTAATCCAGACATAAAATTATATTTCTCCGCCGCATTCTTTGCAAATACGGTCTTTTTTCCGCCCGCTGATTTTGTATCCTGTCCTGACGGCCTTGCCGCATTTAGGACAGATTATTTTGGCGTTGGAAGCGTCAAAAGCGGCCGGCAGATGAACTATCTGGCCTTTTTCTCCCGTTTTTTTGGGCTTGACGTGCTTTTTCCTGATACTGACCCCTTCGGCCACAATTTTTCCTTCTTTGGGAAAAACTTCCAGGACTTTCGCTTTTTTACCCCGATCCTTGCCGGAAATTATTAAAATGTTATCGCCTTTTTTTATCTTCATGGTTATTAAACGATTTCTTCGGCCAAAGCCGCTATTTTATCAAAACCTTTTTCCCTTATTTCTTTGGGAATGGGCCCCAAAATCCGGCCGCCTTTGGGCTCTTTGGTTTTGGCTTCCAGCACCACGCAGGCATTATCGTCAAATCGAATGTAGGAGCCGTCTGGTCGCCTGAATTCCTTTTTCTGGCGCACGATCACGGCCCTGACCACCTCGTGCTTTTTAACCGGCTTTCTGGGTTCGGCCATCTTGACTGTACCGACAATCACTTCGCCCAATTGGGCGTATCTCTTTCTGGTACCGCCCAATACCCCAAAACACTGGATGATTTTGGCTCCGGTATTGTCGGCGACTTTTAACATGGTGCGCGGCTGAATCATAATTATTCGGTTAAATTGTTACTGTCTTCGGGCGCCTCTTCCGGGCTCTCGAGAGTTTCTCCCGAGCCGGAATATTTTTTTAATATTTTCATCAATTTCCAATTCTTGTCCTTGCTCAAGGGCCGGCATTCTTCAATCAAAACCAAGTCCCCTTTTTTGGCTTCTCCTTTCTGGTCATCGGCTTTGTATTTTTTGGAAAAGAAATATCTCCTCTTGTATTTGGGGTGCTCTTTGATACTTTCCACTTCAACCACGATGGTTTTTTGCATTTTATCGGAAAGAACAATTCCTTGTAATTGGCGCTTGGGCATAAAATTAGGCCTGTTTTAAGATGGTTAATATTCTCGCAATATCTTTTTTGATTTCCCTGATCTGTCTGACATTTTTTATCTTACCCGAAACCAAATCAAACTTCAGTTGCCTGAGTTTTTCCCGCTCTTCGGGCAGCATTTTTATCAATTCCTGCCTGGGTTTTTGTTTTAATTCCTGAAGCTTCATATATTTTTACTTGGCGATAATCCTCGTTTTAATGGGGAGTTTGGCCGCCGCTTTCTTCAGGGATTCTCTTGCCTGGTCTTCCCGCAAGCCATCCACTTCAAAAATAATCCGGCCGGGCTTAATGGGAAAAACATAATGATCGACGCCGCCCTTGCCTCCGCCCATGGGCACTTCGGTGCCTTTTTTGGTTACGGGTTTGTCCGGAAATATCCTGATCCATATTTTTCCGCCCTTTTTCATGTACCGGATAATCGCTCTTCTCGCCGCTTCGATCTGACGGGAAGTAAGCCATTTGGTCTCCAGGCTCTTTAGGCCAAAACTGCCGAAAACCATCCCAGTCCCCCGGGTTTCGATTCCTCTGGAACGGCCTTTGTGCCATTTCCGGTGTTTAACTTTTTTGGGCATCAGTATGGCCATATGCGAACGTAGTGAGCACCCCGCCCTCTAAGCTTATGAATTATAACATATGCATAGAGGGCGGGGTTTTCGTTATCACTCAAATTTTTCTCCTTTGTATATCCAGACCTTTATGCCGATTGTACCATAGGTACAAAAAGCTCTGGTCTGGGCGTAATCGATATCGGCCCGCAAGGTTTGGCGGGGCAGATTGCCTTTTTTCAGCCATTCCCGCCGGGCAATATCCGAACCGCCCAAACGGCCGGCCACTTCCACCCGGCAGCCCAACACCTCTTTTTGCTCTGAAATCTTGGCCACCGCCTGCTTTAGTACCCGCCGGAAAGGCAGCCTTTTTTCTATTTGCTGGGCTATGGCCTGACCGGCCAAAGCTGCCGAGAGCCAGGGGTTTTTAATCTCCCTGATTTCAATCCTGATTTCTCTTTTCTCTTTTGATTTTTTAGGTAAGGGTTTTTTGCCCACGATTATCCTTTCAATTTCTTTTCTTAAGTCCTCAATTCCGCTACCGCCCCGGCCGATAATCAGACCGGGCCTGGCGCTGGAAATAATGATATTGGTTTTACCTCTGAATCTTTCGGTTTCAATTTTTGCGATGCCGGTTTTCGCCAGTTTTTTGTTTATAAAATCTCTAATCTTAAAATCTTCTTCCAGGTATTTGGGGAAGTTTTTCTTGTCCAGCCAGCGGGAATCCCAATCGGCCAACCCTTTTATTCTGAACATTTTCGGATGCACTTTGTGTGTCATAATAATTAAAACGACTTTCTTCTAAAAATTCTTTTGAAGCCGCCTTCTTTTTTGGGCTTTTGTCCCAAAAAGCGCCCCCTGGTTTTCTGGGTTTTTTCCGGCTTAACAATCTTGGCTTCTTGTACTGACGCTTCGGTTTTAATGATTTCCTGTTCTTCTGCTTTCGGGGCGGCTTTTTTAATTTTTTTGGCCTTCTCCTTTGTTTCTAGCACCAGATTGATATGAGAAGTTTTTTTTTGGATTTCATAGGCCTGACCCCGCGCCCGCGGCATAAATCTTTTGAATTTCGGGCCTTCATCAACCGTAATTTTGGCGACAAAAAGGCCGGCTTCTTCCAAATGAAAATTATTTTTGGCGTTCGCCACTGCCGATTTTAAGAGCTTAATTAAGGGATCGCTGCCTTTTTTTCTGGTAAATTTCAAAATCGTCTGGGCTTCCTGGATTGATTTACCCCTGACCAAATCCGCCACCAGCCTTACTTTTCTGGGCGCAATTCTTAAATAATTTAGTTTGGCTTTCACCTGCATAAATTTTAATTATTTGGCGGCCGGTTTTTTCTCCGGCGCCGCTTCTTTGGTTTTATCCGCCTCTTTTTCCACGGCTTTGGCTTCCAAATCCCGCTGCATTTTCCCGCCGTGGCGATGAAACTTGGTAGTCGGAGAAAACTCGCCCAAGCGATGACCCACCATTTCTTCGCTCACCCGCACCTCGATAAATTCTTTGCCGTTATGCACGCCAAAAACAAAACCGACCATTTCCGGCGCAATCGTGCAAGAACGCGCCCAGGTTTTGACCACCTCCCGGGAGCCGGGTTTCAGCTTCTTTATCTTCTCCATTAACCTCTCGTTTAAGTATGGACCTTTTTTAAGAGATCTCGCCATATATTTATCTTCTTTTGATTATGTATTTATTGGTCTGGTGTCTTTTTCTCGTTCTTGCCCCTCTGGCGTGTTTGCCCCAAGGGGTCTTGGAAAATTTCAAGCCAATAGGCGTTTTGCCCTCGCCCCCGCCGTGCGGATGGTCGGGCGGATTCATAGCCGAACCCCGAACGGTCGGCCGCCAGCCCTTTAATCGGGACCTCCCGGCTTTCCCGATTTCTTCAAAACGATGTTCGGGATGCGAAATCTCGCCGACCGAAGCAAAGCATTCCTGAAAAACTTTTCTGATTTCTTTGGAAGGCATTTCCAAATGGGTGAACTTCCCCTCTTGCGCCAAGACTTTTGCCGAATTGCCCGCGCCTCGGACCATTTTGCCTCCCTGCCCCGGCATTACTTCTATATTATACACCATGGTGCCCACGGGAATATTTTTTAATTTCATTCTGTTGCCGGGCTTTAAATCCGCCTGCTCTTGGCAAATAACCTCGCCCCCCACTTTTATCTGCTGGGGCGCGATCTGATAACATCGCTGGCCGTCCTGATATTCCAACAGCATTAAAAAAGCCGTACGAAAAGGATCGTATTCTAGAGAAATAACCTTGGCCGACTGGCCGATTCTTGCCTGACCGAAATCAACCAAACGGTAAAGCTTTTTCGCTCCGCCGCCCCGGTGCCTGACGGTAATCCGTCCGGAATTTGATCGGCCGGCCCGCCTTTTCAGATAGACCAGCAATTTCTTTTCCGGCTTTTTTTGGGTCAGAATTGATTTCATAATCATCTATTTATATTAAGTGAGGGGATTAATTTTTAGGACCATCCGCCCCGTATAAGTTGCTTCGCAGCTATACGGGGCAAGCAGCCAAATTCGCGCCTGCCCCGTACCATCCTGAACGATAGCGAAGGATTGGTTCGGGGAGGAACTGAGCTTGCCTCTCGCTGGGAGGCAGAGCGTGTCCTAAAAATTAGATTCCCGAACGATTTTATCTTGGTAAGACCTCGATCTTTTGCCCTTCTTTAATCTTAATTATGGCTTTTTTATAGCCCGGCTTCCAGCCGGAAATCCGACCCAACCGCCTTTTTTTGGCCGGGATATTGACTATTCTTACCGCCACCACCTCCACGCCATACAACCCTTCGACTGCCTTTTTCACTTCCGGCTTGTTGGCTTTGGCAAAAACATTAAAAATATACTGGTTTTTTTCGGTCAAAGCCGTGGCTTTTTCGGTAATGTGCGGCTGTTTTAGGATATAAAAAGCCCGGTCGGAAATTTTGGTTTTGGCCTTCGGCTTGCCCCGTAGGATGCCGGCGGCATTCCTTTGGGGCTTGGCTGTTTTTATTTCTTCTTTCTTTTTGGTTTTGGGTTTGGCCGCAACTATAATTTCGGGCCTTTCCACCCTTTTCGGTTTTTCTACTTTTTCCGTTTTTTTCTCTTTTATTTCTTTCTCTTTTTTCTTTTTTCTAAAAATATCTAAAAGCGCCATATTTTTTATTCCTCCTTGCTAAAGGTTTCTTTGATGATTTTAATCGCGTCTTTGGTCAGTAATAAATATTTAAAAGAAAGTAAATCCAGGGCGTTTAGGTCTTTGGCTTGGCTGGTTTGGATGTCGGGCAGATTTCTTGAGGCCAGAATTATTTTTTTATCGCAATTGGGCAAGGCCAGCAAAATACTGCCTTTTTTGAAATGGCTGATATTTTTTCTTAAATCAGCGATAATTTTAGCCATTTCCTTGGTTTTGGTTTTCTCCAAAACAATCTTATCCAACACTATTAATAGATTATTGTCGGCTTTGGCCGCCAGCGACATGAATAAGGCCTGGCGTTTCATTTTCTTGGGAATAATTTTTTTGAAAACTCTTTCTTTTCTGGGTCCGAAAGTCACGCCGCCGCCCCGCCACAGAGGCGAACGAATGGAACCATGCCGCGCCCGACCCGTGCCTTTTTGGCGCCAGGGTTTTTTGCCGCCGCCGGCAACCTCCGACCGGTCTTTGGTATGAGCCAGAGGCAATCGACGATTGGCTCTTTGAGAAATAACCACCTGATGCAGCAAATCTGATTTCACTTTCAAGCCGAAAATCTCCTTGGGCAATAGGACCTGGCTCAATTCTTCTCCTTTTTGGTTGTAAACCGCAACTTTCATATTTTTATCCTCTGATTTCCAATAAGGTTCCCGCTCTGCCGGGTAAGGCGCCTCTCAAGGCCAATAAATTATTCTCCATATCGATTTTAACTATTTTTAAGTTCTTAACCGTTACCCGGTCACTGCCCATTCGGCCCGGCATTTTCCGGCCTTTGGCGACCCGCTGGGGAAAAGAGCTGCCGATGGAGCCCCCGGTCCTCATTTCATGCTTGGTGCCGTGGCTGGGAGAGCGGCCCCGGAAACCCCATCTTTTTACTCCGCCCTGAAATCCTTTGCCCTTGGAAATACCGGCCACTTTCACCAAATCCCCTTCTTTAAAAATAGAAACATCTATTTTATCTCCAATTTTAAATTGTTCTTTGTTTTCTGTTCTTTGTTCTCTGAGATACCTGAATTCTTTTCCTTTTTCCGTTTTTTTTATATTTTTTTTCTTTGGTAAAAAACCGATCTGGTAAGAGCTGCAGCCGTCTTTTTCCTTGGTTTTTATCTGCGTTATCTGGCAGGGGCCGGCCTCAATCAAAGTCACTGGAACTACCCTTCCGTTTTTATCAAAAATCTGGCTCATTCTAATTTTTGTCCCTAAAATAAGTTTCATGATTTGGCTACGAAATACGAATTTAATACGAAATTACGAAAATCTTCAATGAAATACCGGGTTTCCAGACCCGGTATTAATTAGAAAGGCCGGTTTATAAAATTATCCTCAATTTTTAAACTTATTCTTTGCCATAATAAATTTCGTATATTCGTAAAACTTTCGTAATTTCGTAGCTATCTTACATTTTGATTTCAATATCCACGCCGGCCGGCAGGGTCAAATTTGTCAGGGCGTCGATCACTTTCGGGTTGGGATTCAAAATATCAATCAATCTTTTATGGGTTCTCATTTCAAACTGTTCTCTGGCGTCCTTATGGACAAAAGAAGACCGGTTCACCGTGTATTTACGGATTTCGGTGGGCAGAGGCACCGGGCCTAAAATATCGGCGCCATAGCGCAAAACCACATCAACGATTTGCTTGGCGCAATTGTCAATTACTTTGTGGTCGTAAGCCCGAAGCTTAATCCGCAATTTGGGCTTGGCGTCTTCCGCTGTCTCGGTTTTTTTAACCTTTCTGGCGGCCCTGGTGTTGGTGGTCTTTGGTGTCGTCATTTGCAAGAGTTTCCTCCGATTTTTATCTTTTTTAACTTGCCGCTGCTTTTATTTGATTATCTTGATTACAATGCCCGCGCCCACGGTTTTCCCTCCTTCTCTGATGGCAAAGCGCTGTTTCTCCATCATGGCAATGGGAGCAATCAATTTCACTTTCAAGTTGACGGTGTCTCCGGGCATCACCATTTCCGTGCCCTCGGGCATAGTCACCTCGCCGGTCACGTCGGTGGTGCGAAAATATAACTGGGGTTTGTAGCCGGTGAAAAAAGGAGTATGCCGGCCGCCCTCTTCTTTGGTTAAAACGTAAACCTCGCTCTCAAACTCGGTATGAGGAGTAATGCTGCCCGGTTTGGCCAACACCTGGCCTCTTTCCACTTCTTCTTTTTTCAAGCCACGCAAAAGAATGCCGACGTTATCGCCCGCCCGGCCTTCGTCAAGAATCTTTTGAAACATTTCAACGGAAACCGCGGTGGTTTTAACCGTCGGCTTAATTCCGACCAATTCCACCTCTTCATTTGGTTTTATTATACCTTTTTCGATTCTGCCGGTCGCCACCGTGCCTCGACCTTCAATACTGAAGACATCTTCCACGGCCATTAAAAAAGGTTTGTCGGTTTCCCTGACCGGTTCCGGGATAAATTCGTCAAGCGCTTTAACCAGCTCCAAAATAGGTTTGGCTGCCTCGTCGTCAGCGGATTTGGCTTCCAGGGCTTTTAGAGCCGAGCCCTTGATAATCGGGGTGGTGTCGCCGGGGAATTCGTTTTTTTTCAGCAATTCCCTGATTTCTTCTTCCACCAAGCCAATCATTTCCGGATCAGCCATATCAACTTTATTCAAAAAAACCACCAAAGCGGGCAAGCCCACCTGGCGGGCCAAAAGAATATGCTCTCTGGTCTGAGGCATGGCGCCCTCGGAAGCCGAAACCACCAAAATACCGCCGTCCATCTGAGCGGCGCCGGTAATCATATTTTTAATGTAGTCGGCGTGCCCCGGGCAATCAATGTGCGCATAATGCCTTTTGGCGCTTTCGTACTCCAAATGCGAAATGGAAATCGTCAGGCCCCGGGCTTTTTCTTCCGGCGCCGAGTCAATCTGATCGACCGATTTTTCCTGGACTTTGAAGCCCTTTAATTTAAGGACATGTAAAATCGCCGCCACCAAAGTGGTTTTGCCGTGGTCCACGTGACCGATGGTCCCGACGTTAACGTGAGGTTTTTCCCTCAAAAATTTTTCTTTTTCCGCCATAATTTTTTTAAGCGATGCTAATATACAAATAACACACGAATGACGCGAATAATTTATTCGTAAATTCGCGTGCCATTGGCGTATTGGCGTCGCATTTAATTATATTATTTATTTTATTGATTTTATGGAAAATGTCAATTGTGAATTATTTCCTCTTACCCTCAATTATCTCTTGCGCTATATTGCCTGGCACTTCTTCGTAATGGTCAAATTCCAATGTAAAGTCGCTTCACTTCCTCTCGCTTCGCTCGAGCGCTCGCCTTACTCGCTTCGTTCGCTCCTTAGAAACCTCTCGGTTTCTAACGCTCGCTATGCTCGCTGTTTTCCTACACGGTGAGAGCGCCCGCTCTCCCCGACCCCCTCTTTGATTTACAATGGAATTTTTCTCTCTTTTCTTATTTCCTCTTGCCCTCAATTATCTCTTGCGCTATATTGCCCGGCACTTCTTCGTAATGGTCAAATTCCAATGTAAAGTCGCTTCACTTCCTCTCGCTTCGCTCGAGCGCTCGCCTTACTCGCTTCGTTCGCTCCTTAGAAACCTCTCGGTTTCTAACGCTCGCTATGC
>Ga0315282_10012199_pt1 | contig 13188 bp, 8 predicted proteins | sample YL17G07_20_MG_FD_203693 | JGI IMG/M metagenome (GOLD analysis project Ga0315282, IMG submission 203693) | Sediment microbial communities from Yellowstone Lake, YNP, Wyoming, USA - YL17G07_20 | ecosystem: Environmental > Aquatic > Freshwater > Lake > Sediment | place: USA: Wyoming | collected...
CAGATGCAATCGCGCGGACATCTTCGTGCACCGTACCCAGATATTGAGATTTTTCTTCCGCGGCCCTTGACAGCGCCCGCGCACGGCCCCCACAATTGAACAGTTTTCCATTTCGCGGCACTCTGAGGGGAAGCCATGGCTACGACCAAGACGGTTCGCTGGGGCGTCATCGGTTTGGGTTGGTTCGGCGCGGTCCACGTTGACGTGGCGGCCCGGCTGCCGGGCGTCGAGCTGGCCGCCCTGTGCACTCGGACGCGTGGGCGGCTCGATGAACTGGGCAAACGCTACGGCGTGACCCGCCTCTACACCGATTACCACGATCTGCTGGCCGACCCGGAGATTGATGCATTGAGCATCGTCACGCACATCAACGACCACCACCAGATCGCCGTCGAGGCCCTCGCTGCCGGCAAGCACGTGTTGCTGGAAAAGCCGATGGCGGCCAGCGTGGAGCAGTGCGATCGGATCGTGGCCGCGGCGCGGAAGAGCCGCGCCCAGTTCATGGTCGGGCACATCTGCCGGTTCGATCCACGAGTGGCCATGGCGAAAGAAGCCATCGCTCAGGGGCGGGTTGGCAAGATCATCTCGATGCACGCCCGGCGGAACCTGTCGAAGGTGATCGGCCGGATGGTGCTCGACAAGATTTCGGCCCTGATGGGCGACGGGATTCACGACGCCGACTTGATGCTTTGGTTTGCCGGGTCGCGGCCACTCAGCGTCTACGCGCAAGAGGTCCACCCCGGCGAGAACAAGTACCCCGACGCGGCCTGGGCCATGATGCGGCTGGAAAGCGGCGCCGTGGCAGTGGTCGAATCCATCTGGTACTTGCCCGAGAGCACCCCGTATCAGATAGATGCCCGGATGGAAGTCATCGGCACCCAAGGCGCCATCTACATCAATTGCGGCGAGGCCGGGCTGACCATCCACGACACTCAGGGAAACAAGATTCCCGACACGATGTATTGGCCGCAGGTGTTCGGCGAACGGTTCGGCATTCTCCGCGCCGAGATAGAGTACTTCGCTCAGTGTGTGCGCGAGGGACGAAAACCGGATCGGATCACTCCCGAAGAGTCGCGGACGGCAGTGGCCGTGATGCTCTTTGCCGCCGAATCGTCCCGAACAGGGAAAGTGGTGGAGTGTCGTTTCTAGGCCAGACTGACCGGAGGAAGAATCGCTATGCCGCGCATTGAACGGCTGTTGGTTACCGGGGCCAGCGGTAAGCTGGGGACGCCGGTTTGCCAGGCGCTGGTCGAGCGCGGATACAAGGTAGTGGCGGTCCGCCATCGCCAGCCGGTAGGCTTGCCCGGGGTTGATGAGATTTCCCTGAACCTGGCCGACGCTGCGGCCGTGGAAGCGGCCGTCGCCGGTTGCCAGGCAGTGCTACACTTGGCCACCTGCAAAGAAGACCGGCAGGGCGTCATTGACCTGAGCGCGCGGGGTACTTTCAATCTGCTCGACGCCGCGATGCGCACCAAGAGCCTCCAGCGGTTCGTGCTAGCCAGCGGCGATTGCGTGAATGGGATCTATTTCAATCCCCGGCCGGTGCCGATTCGCGAAGACATGCCGATGGTGGCCTACCCCGGTTATTACGCTCTGTCGAAGGTCATCGAGGAGACCATGGCCCAGCAGTACTTCTACCAGGCCGAGGTGCCCACGGTCTCCCTGCGGATGTCGTGGATCCACACTGAAGACGATATTCTCAACCACCTGACCGTTGCCGGGGAGTGCTTCGGCGTGCCGGTGTGGCGGGAGTTAATGACGCCCCAGCAGCAGGCCGCGTTCCCCGGGAATCGCGACGCGGCTGTGGCGTTGCGTCATCCCGACGGCCGGCCCATGCGGCGGCACATCGTGGCTCTGGCCGACTGCGTGCAGGCATTTCTGCTGTCGCTGGAAAAGGAAGGCATCGAGGGGCAGACGCTCAACATCGCCATGAACGAGCCGATGGATTACGCCGATGCGGCTGCGTACGTCGCCAAGCAGATGAACATCGAAGTGCTCGACCTGGTTGACCCGGTGGGACAAGACTTCGCCATTGACATCTCCAAAGCCCGGTACGTTCTGGGCTATCGGCCGCAATTCGACATCTACCGCCTGATAGACGAAGCGTTGCAGTTCCGCCGCGCCGGGCGGCCGCGCCGTCAGCGGTCGGGCTACAAGGGATAGGAGATCACCATGGCTGCAGCACTCAAGGATCGCGTGATTCTCGTCACCGGGGGGACCTCGGGTATCGGAGAGGCCTGCACCGAGCTGTTCGCCCAGCAAGGCGCCAAAGTGATCGCGATGTCAATCCAGGAAGCCGAAGGAAAGGCCCTTGCCGAGCGCCTCCGCGCCCAAAAGCTGGAATGCCTGTTCCACTTCGGGGACGTGTCCAAGGAGGACGACGTGCGCGCCGCCGTGCAACTGGCTGTGTCGCGCTTCGGCCGGCTCGACGCCGTGCACGCTAACGCCGGGATCCTGCGGACCCAGAAGATCACCGACATTACAGTCGCGGAGTTCCACAAGATCATTGACGTCAACCTGCTGGGCCCGGTGCTGGTGGCCAAGCATGCAATCCCGCTGATGGAGCAGCAAGGGAAGGGGACGATCTGCTTCACCACGTCGGTCGCGGCCGACATCGGCTTCCCCGGCCATGCCGTGTATTGCGCCTCGAAGGCGGCCGTTGTGGCGCTGCTCCGTTCGCTGACCACCGATCATAGCCCGAAGGGAGTGCGCTTCGTGGCCGTCAGCCCGGGTACGATTGACACGCCGATGCTGGCCGCCTCGTGTGCCGGTTGGGCCAAGCCCCGCGAAGAACTCTATGCCGAGGTGGCCAAGAAGATTCCCATCCAGCGGATAGGCCAGCCCATTGACGTGGCCAAGGCCGTGGCATTCCTGTTGAGCGACGATGCCGAATTCATCAACGGGAGTGTGATTCACCTGGAAGGGGGCACGCTGGCGCTGCCGCCGTGGTGATAGCAGACCAACAGGTCGCGAGGATGCAGCAGGCCACGCTCCGCCAAAGTTCACGGCTCTTCACCGCTTCGCCGGCTGATCCTTGTACTGCATGAACTCCACCACTCCGCCGTCGGCGGTCTGGAAGAAGCCCACCGTCGCAAAGCCCACGTCGAAGGGCTCGATCAGCACCTTCAGCCCGGGCGCGGCGGCAGCAGCCTTCAAGTCGTCCACGCGATAGGCTACGTGGGGCGTCTCGCGGACCGGCCCAGTCACCGGGCTGTCGGGCTCGAATCGAAGCCACTCGATGTGATAGGGATGCTCTTGAAACTGGGTGACCCAGACGCGCGTAGGGGCGATGAACATCTCTCCTTCGTGACGCTGCGTTGTAATCACGCCGATGTGATCGAACTGCATGGGGCGCCTCTGTCGCCAAGCGACGCTGTGTTTGGAAAGGTTCTCCATATTAGTCTACAGCGTCTCCCCCTGGTTTTCCATGCGCATCGGCAGTGTATGCAGGCCAAATCCGGGCCGGCAGATTCGCCCCTACAAGTTCTTCGCCACCCTATTGTCCTTGCGGAGGCCGCCTCTGGGGCCGGGACGGCCTGCAATCAGCACACGGACAACGGGCCGTGCCCATTCTGTTTAGCCATCCGCTTGTCGCGTAAGGTTTTGAGTGACATCGAGTGCATCCCCAGGGTGTTGCAGCCAGGATGGTCGGTCCATCGCAACGTGAACGCGCCGTGGCCAGGCGACTGGACGGGCGCGATCCTCGACGCGGTGCGCGGCATCGGGGCGGATGTGGCGGGCGAGTTTTTCCGTACGCTGGCGACCGAGGGGAACGTGGAAGCGCGTATGGCGGCGGCCGTGGCCCTGGCGGAAGGAGCGGCGAGCGAGAAGGCGAAGAACCTGGCGGCGCTGAAGGTCCTGATGGGCGACGAAAAAGCGTGGGTGCGCGTCCCCGCCGCGGTCAGCTTGAGCGTGCTGGACTACGAACCTGCTCGGCAGCAGGTGGTGGAGTGGCTTGAGTCGCCGCCGAGGCACGAGAAGTTCTGGGCGTTGCAGCAGTTCGCCCGCGTGAAGGACGCTGCCAAACTTGAGTTCGCGCGGAAAGCGCTCGACGCCATCGCGGTGGACCCGGCGGCCGGATCGGGCCCGCGCGGCGAGGCGAAGGCGGTGCTCACCAGAATGGACGACGCGGGCGAGAGGTGATTCCCCGATCAACTGCAGGTGGCCGGCATCGGCGGTGTTGGGTCAGTACACGGTGCGGACGCGAATCTGGCCCCGAAACCCGATGGAAAGCCAGGCTGGCCAACTGTCAGCCGCCGCCAGGGAAATGCGGCGCCTGGAAGTGGAATCCTGCGCATACGCCGCCGCGCTCGCGGACCGAAGGGCGGCGGAGAGTGAACTCCGCCGGGCAAGCTCTCCGCCGCGCGGCGGGGCCGGCCAATCCCCTCCGGGGCCTGGCGCAGCCCCGACTTACGGCATTCAACGGAGGACAAGGCACCTGGATGGTGCTCTGCGGTGGTGGAAAAGCTTTGCATGAAGCATAGCGATGCCCATAATAGCCCGAAAACAAGGCGCTGGAGCAGCTCGGTTCAACACCCCGCCACCGGTGACTGCCGCAGTTCCACAACATCGAGGAGTGATGAGACATGGCGAAGCCCGAGTCGGCCCGCATGACACATGTCCGGAACAGCGCCCGCCTCCAACGGAGGCACCTGCAGATCTCCGGCGACGTGTCGGTGGAACTGCTGCTGAGCGGCCGAAACGTTGTCGGCTTGGGCGGCGTGAAGGTCGGCGCCGTTCCTCTGCGTTCGGGCACAGTCCCCTTGCGGCCGGAGTTCTCAACGCCCGACGCCATCCACTATATGGACTTCGAGCTGGCGCGAGTCTCGCGTCGTGACGGCGCCGTTGTCGTCGAGACGACGGCCATCGGACGTCCCGAAGTGTTTGGCGAGATGATGGATGAATACTCCTACAACCTCGCCTTTCCCGCGGTGCGGTCAGAACGCCGCGACACCTTGGACTGGGTCCTCACACCGCGCGAACTCGACCTCGGCGGCCAGCACTTTGCCGGACTCTCCATCGGCTTCCGATTCAGGAGCCGCGCAAGCCGGATTCACAAGCTCACGGTCATCGGCACGTGGGAGATCGGCGGCCGGGCGGCAGGGAACACGATTTATCACCAAGCCTACCCATGCCCGCCCGTCTACACGGCCACCAGGGCCAATCGCTTCTCGACGTCGTGCCTCAAGCGGCTCGATCTCTGGAACGACTGGCTGGGCCATTCATACCAGATGCTGCCGCGCTGGGGCGCGATCCAGCCGTTCGACTTTCAGACCGCGCGCGAGGGCGTGCTGCTCGGCTTCTGGAACGACCCGCATTCCGTGAAGAGTCTGGTACAGAAGAACCCGGGCGAGGATGTGATTTTTGTTCTCGATGAGTACGATGTTCCGCTCGCCCCAACAGCCGATTTCCCTGCGAAGTGGGTGGTGTTCTCTCCCAGTCCCGATGCGCGCACGGGGCGCCCGAAGCACGAAGCCGTGGACCTTTGGACGCGCGCCTGCGATCACACTACCGGGATCATCCGCGGCTTCTTCGGGATCAAGCCCTGCGAGCCGCTCCTGACGGGAACGCCCGCCTACGCCGGCCGGAACAGTGTGGCGCGCGAGGAGCTTGCCGGCGGTCGGAAACGCGACTGGCTCTGGCGCGCCGAGAACGGGAAGTTCTACTTCCTGCTCGAAGGCGACAAGATAGAGAGCCACGACTTCCTGTATTGGCTCGCCGACAAGAAACTCCCACAGTTGCGTGCACAGGGAGTCACGCGCGTCACGTGCGAGCCCGTGCACGAGAGCGATTTTACCGAACTGGCGTTCGCGTACCACGCCGAAACAGGCTGGCACGGCGACCTGTTCGTCGCCAGCATCTGCGGCTCGCAACGCTACCGGCCCGCGGCGTTCTACGACGGCTGGCGCGGCTGGCGATACCTTGCCCGCCAAGCTCGCCGGCTCGGCATGGACCTCGGCCACTGGGTCGGCCTGCATTTGACGCCGCGCGCACCGATCCTGCGCGAGCATCCGGAGTACATCCTGCAACACGTGAACACGCTGGGCCACGGCGGCGGATACAGCCACATGGGCATCTGTTCGATCAACTGGTGTTCCGGCGCGCGAAAGTGGTTCCTCGATGACTTCCGCCGCTGGCACGAAGAGGGCCTGCGATGGCTCTTCTTCGATTCCTGGCCGAACCTCGGCTGCACGCCGCTCAACTACGGCGGGCGGATGGAGCCGATGCAGTGGGAACTCGGCCGCGTGCTTGCCGACCTGCAACGCATCGGCTACGACTGGTTCAGCTTCGAAGGCACGAGCCCGTTCGGCGTGCACCAGTACGGGCTCTGGGACCCGATGAGGGAATACGAGAAGCACGTTTCGGGCGGCGGGGGCGGGGCGGGCCAGAATGACTTCGCCTGGTGGATTGGCCACGAGTACATGGGCTACAACCAGATGCTCGGACCGAACGTCAACCCCAAGCGCGATCGCCGCACGCTCACGAAAATGTCCTTCCGTTACGCCGCAAATCGCTCGCTCACGCTCGTGCAGAAGCACCACTATGAGCTGTACCCTTACGTTGAGGGCCTCGACCGCACGTACGCGGCGCTGCAACCGCTGATGCGCACACGCTTCCTGCTCCCCGATGATCGCGGCGTGCGCTGGGAGGCCGGGGACGGCCGCGAAGTCGTTTGGTCGTATCGTTGCTTCGCACACGCAGTGCCCGAAGGCGCGGTTGTGAGGCGCATCAGGAATGGCGAAGCGGAACGCGTGGCTTGCACGGGTCGCGTTCTACGGACCGAGCCATGGACGGCGTATCGGATCGGTTGACGCGGCTGTGGATACAGAGGAGCACGTGCCATGAATGGGAATTCGATGTTGGCGCATCTCGGATTCGGCGCCCTCTTGCTGAGCGTCGCGTGGATGTGCGGCGCGGCTGAGGGCACTGCGCCTGTGGACCTGCGGGGCTACGGGAAGGTCGCGGCTTCATTCGCGCGAGGGCAGGCGCTCTTCGAGTGCGAAGACGAGGCACACGCCGACTGGCTGCTGGACAAGCTGCTGGCGGACCTGTTCTGGGACGCCGGGAACGGCGTCGCCGAGAAGACGCTCAAGGTGGGCGCAAAGGAGGTCACGGCGCGCGCGTGGGAGCCGTACGGCTGGGCGGTGGCGGGCCGCGTTGGCAAGCAGGTGGTCGTGGCGGGCGCAGAGAGCGAAACAGCCCTGATCGAGCGCCTCCGGCAACAGCCGCTTCTGCTGAGTCCGAACGTACAGTTCAAGCCCGTGAAACGGTATCCGGCCTACTTCGATTTCTACGACCTGAAGGCGTTCAAACTCTACACACACGCCATGTCTTCCGTGCATGGCGAGGGCCTGGCCAGCCACTGGCCTTTCGCGAAGAGATTCGGATTGGGCGGCCTGGCGTTCCAGGATTTGGGGGTCTGGACGCAGTGCCCCGCTCCAGGCGTGCTCACCTTCTGTTCGACCGAGTACGAACTCCGCGAAGCGGAGCGGCAAAGCGGCATGGTCGTGGCCGGGATTACCGGAGGCGGCGAAGTGCCGCTGTGGATCCACAACCAGTTTCCGTCTGCGATGATGCAGCCATCGCCTACGACGCTGCTGGGTGCGTGGGGCGGCGCGGGTGCGGCGGGAGCGCATTTCGAGAGCTGGTGGATGCCGTTGGAGCAGCGGCGCGCGGGAGCCCTGGCGTTCCAGCGAAAGGCGATGGCGCGCTATGCCAACAGTCCGTCGCTGGGCGGCTGGCATATCTACGCGGGCGCGCCCGGTGCGGAATTCGGCATGCACGAACGAACGGGGGAGTTCTGGGACTACTCGCCGGCCGGGCAGGAGGGCTTCCGCGCGTGGCTGCGGGACGTCAGACAAGTGGAACTGAAAGCGCTCGGCGACCGCTGGTACGGTGACGCGGGGGCGGGGCGGTTCAAGAGTTGGTCCGAGGTGACGATCCCGGACATCCAGGGCCTCTTCGGCGCTTTGGACGAAGGCGGTCTGCGCCTGGATGGAAACTGGCAATGGCTGAAGGCCCGCGGCGCTGACGATGAGCCGGCGCCTGCTGCCGGCGCGGAGTGGTCGCCGCTGACCATGGCGCCGTCGCAACAGCAGTCCTTCTTGCCGTGGGGTGCGGCGTTCTTTCGCGTCGAGTTCGATCCCGCCGACTGGGTGAAGAAGAACGAAGGCCGCGCGATCCACCTGGTCTGCGCGGACATGATCCGCAGCAAACGCACCGTGGGCGTGTGGCTGAACGGAAAGAGTATCGGCCCGTACAAGCCGGCCAACGGCGACCCCGCCCCCTTCGCGCTCCGGCTGACCGAGGGACTCAAGGCCGGCAAGAACGAGCTGATCCTCCGCATTCCCTGCGGCGGAGACGAGCATCACGAGGGCAAGCTCTTCGGCCCCGTCTTCCTGACGCCCGTCGAGCCAAAGCCGTACCCCTACCTTGGCCGCGGCGCCAACGCGCGCTACGCCGACGTGAAGGAATGGCAGATGTACAGCAACGCGCGCTACCACGAGCCGGTCCTCGACGATGCGCGCGCGGTGGATTCCGAGCGTCCCTACGTGCTCTCAGGCACGGCAAGCGGCGAGACGGATTTCGCCGCCGGGCTGGCCGCACGTTACGGGGCCTCCGTGCAGCATACCGGGCGCGAGGCGTGGTATCACCCCTGGTGGGCGGGGCTGGGATACGTGGCGGGCTTCTATGGCACCAGCGAACCGTCCGCGACGGCGCACGGGAAGAACCTGAGCCGCATGCTGGGCTGGATCCTGATGGATGGCGACAGCAACCACAACCTCTTCTGGGACATCGAAGACTACATCAAGGAAGAGAGGGACAACGGCTGGTTCACCGCGAATCAGCGCGTCCTCCATCTCTTCGGCAAGTACCTGCGCGAGAAGCCCGGCATCGTCATCTTCCGTTCTGCGCGCACGCATCGTCTCGGCAGTTCCGCGCCCTGGAACTGGGACATCGGCCGCGGCGAGTTGCAGGCCGCGCACTACGACAACGTCTATGCGACGGAACGCGAACTGCTTCTGGGCCTCGTCCAGGAATATCCCGTGCTCTTCGATGCCGGCAGCGAATTCATGGAGGAGGACGTTGTCCAGGCGCTCACGCAATATGTCAAGAACGGCGGAACGTACGTCGCGCTGCACAACACAGGCCGTCACACGTCCCTTGATCCCGACAGCTACCCTGTCTCACGGCTGACTGGTTTCAAGGTGGTCCAGCAAGCGCGGCATGGCAAGCTGCACTTCGAGGCGAACCTGCCGCTCTTCAAGGGCTGGGAAGGGAGAGTTTTCGGCGGGTACGGCACCGCGCTGGACTGGATGGGCCGTGACCACGCGAAGGACGCCGGCGTGGCCCTGGAGGGTCAGGGCGACGGCGCGGTTGCGCTCGCACGTTGGGAGGACGGACGCGTCGCCGTCGGCTGCCGCCAGATTGGGAAGGGCCGCGTCGTGGTCCTGGGTTCCACCTTCTGGCGCGAAGGCCGCGACGAAGCCGGCGCGTGGCGCACGCGCAACGACATGGAACGCAACTTCTTCGAACGACTCTTCACGGACCTGGGCGTCGCGCGCAACGCGGACGCTTCCAGCGCCGATGTGTGGGCCCGCAAGGCGATCACCAAGAATGGCCTTCAGGAATGGCTCCTGGCATACAACTCGAAGGATAGCGACCTGAAGTGCGACGTTTCGTTTCGCGTCTCGGCAAAGCCCGCTGTCGTCTTGGACATGGTTACGCAGACAACTGTGGCCTTTGAAGAGGCGCCGGAAGGCTGGGCGAAGATAAAGGACGTCGCGTTCGCGGGGCAGGGCATGCGCGTCTTCGGCGTCAAGCGCGGCAGTCTGGCCGATGGCCTGCCGTTCTGGTGGGCGGAGAAGACGAAATACTGGAAGCGTGGTGCGACCCAGCCTTCTTCTCAGCCCGCTGCGGCCGGCGCGAACGCGATCAGACTCCCCGCGACCGTGCCGTTCGACGAATGGCGCTTCTTCGCGGATGTGGACGGCACCGTTGGCGCCAAGGCGGAGTGGCTCCAACCGGACTTCGACGACGCGGCATGGCAGAAGTTCGCGCCCGTGCCCTGGAACCTGCAGGATGAGAAGCTGAAGGACTACCGTGGAACGGGTCTGTACCGCGCGGGCTTCACACCGCCGGCCGACTGGCAGGGCCGGCGCGTGGTTCTGGGGCTCTACAGCTTCAACACACCGATCGTCTACGACGAGGGCGAGTTCCGCCTCAATGGCGTGCAGGTGGCCGCATACAAGGCCCGGGGTTGGAGCCAGACGTACGTCTACGATGTCACGGACAGGCTGAAAGCCGGGCCCAACGTCCTGGCCGTGCGCGTGAAAGGCGGGAAGGAATTCTCCGGCCTTGCCGGCGGCGTATGGCTGGCGGCCGAGCCGAAGCTGGAGCCGGCGCTCGACTTGGGCGGCGAGTGGCAGACTGTGAGCGCCGAGTTCCACGTGACGGGAACGGCGAAGCTTCCCGGAGGGGCGAAGGCGTGCTTTGTCTCTCGAGACATGGAAATCCCGGCATCGTGGAAGGGGCGAAGTGTCTTCTTGCACATCGAAACGGCATCGCAGTGGCTCGGCAGTGTGGTGATCAACGGGCATCCCATCAACTACAACGGCTACCTGCATCCCTTTGGGTTGCGCGCCGATATCAACCTGACTCCCCACATTCAGCCGGGACGCAGGAACCGCATCGAGCTGTGGCCGTTCGCGACCATCCCGCGCACCGAACAGCCGAAGCAGACTACAGCCGACATCGAAGTGCGGAGTATCCACGTTGGCTGTGCCGCGGAGTAGTCGCCCGGATGTCATCGAGTGGCAGCGATCGAACAGCACAGTTCACGCCGGGAAACGCAGGCTTGACGCAGCGCGGCACCCGCATACACCACACGGGGGCCACACGGCAGATTGAAGGAGCGACGTACTCGTTCACGTCCGCGCCCATCGCCAAGGCCCTCGTGGAAGCCCACAAGCGCGGCGTCAAGGTGGACGTGCTGCTGGACAAGAGCCAGCGCACGGAAAAATACTCGTCGGCGGACTTCCTGCTCCACGCGGGAATCGCGACGCGGATCGACGACAGGCACGCCATCGCCCACAACAAGATCATGATAATCGACGGCGAGATCGTGATAACCGGCTCCTTCGACTTCACCAAGAACGCCGAGGAGAACAACGCCGAGAACCTGCTCGTCATCCGCAGCAAGGCGCTGGCCGAGACGTATACGGAGAACTGGGAGCGCCATGCCGAGCACTGCGAGGCGTATGCCGGCAGGGCGGCCAAGGAAGCCGACCCGGCGCCGGTGCCCGCAGCGAACGAGGACCAACCGGCCAAGAAGCGCGTGGAGGCGGCGGATGGCGTGGCCGCCGGCTTCGCCAGCTCGAAGAACAGCCAGGTCTTCCATCGCCCCGGCTGCGAGAGTGCGGACAAGATCTCCGCCAAGAACGTCGTGCGGTACGCGACGCGCGATGAAGCCATCGCCGCCGGCAAGCGGCCGTGTCAGGAATGCAGGCCCTGAGGCGCGTGATGCTGCCGAGCAGCGCAAGTATATCGTCGCAGTCGAACTATACGCTAAGGCGCTCACCATGTGCCCGGGGGATCACCGCGTGCGGCGGGAACTGCGTGCCTTGCGGTGGCATATGACCAAGGCGGCCCACCCCTGCTTGGGGAAGCTCAGTCGCATTCTCTCGGGAAGGCTGCGGCCAAAGAACCAACCGCCCCCGAAACCTGAGAGCAAGCCGTGATGACCTTCCCCGCTCCTGAGTCCTCGTTCTCCGGGCGATAGCGCCCCCGCGCCCCCCTTTACCCGCCCCGCGCGGCGTGCTACGCTGGCCCCGGCACCCCCGGGGGCGAAGAGCATGGACGACGGCGGCCGAGACGCTGTCGCGGAGGTGGTGGGAAATGGCGCACAGATCGAGGAAACTGCTTGTGGGCGTTGCGGCGGCGCTCATCGCCGCCCACATTGCCGCGCAGGACGCGTGGAAGCCTGCCGACTTCGTCCTGATGTCGCGTTTCGCGAAGGATGTCTCGCCGGAGAAAGTGCTGCCGGAATACCCACGCCCGCAGATGGTCCGCTCCGACTGGAAGAACCTCAACGGCCTCTGGGAGTACGCTATCGTCCGCAAACAGGACGCGGCGCCGCAGAGCTACAAGGGCACGATCCTCGTTCCGTTCCCCATCGAAGCGGCATTGTCCGGCGTCCGGAAGGGCCTTGATAGGGCCAACCGGCTCTGGTATCGGCGCACGTTTGACGTGCCGGCGGCATGGGCCGGCAAGCGGCTGCTGCTGCACTTCGGCGCCGTGGATTGGGAAGCGACGGTGTTCGTGAACGGCAAGGAAGTCGGCAAGCATCGCGGCGGCTTCGATGGCTTTGGCTTCGACATCACCGGCGCGCTGAAGACGGAAGGCCCGCAGGAACTCGTTGTCGCTGTGTTCGATCCGAACGGCGGGCCGCTGTGCAACAAAGGCAAGCAGACCGCTGGCAGCCTCGACGGCCTGGGCGGCCTCGGCTACACGGCCATTTCGGGCATCTGGCAGACAGTCTGGCTGGAACCGGTGGCCGCGGCGAGCATCGAGAAGCTGAAGATCACTCCTGACGTGGACGCGGGTTCAGTACAGGTGACAGTTGTCAGCCGCGACGGCGCCAAAGACTGCGACGTTGAAGCCGTCATCCTGGATGGCGCGAAGGAAGTCGCCAAGGCCGCCGGCACACTGGATGCGCCGCTGTCGCTGAAGGTCCCCGACGCCAGGCTGTGGACGCCGGAGACGCCGTTTCTCTACGATCTGAAGGTGACGCTTACGAGCGGCGGCAAGGCCGTTGACACGGTGAACAGCTACGTCGGGATGAGGAAGATCGCGCTGGGGAAGGACGAGAAGGGCGCCGTCCGCATTCTGCTGAACAACAAGCAGGTCTTTCAGGTCGGGCCGCTCGACCAGGGCTACTGGCCGGACGGCATCTACACGGCGCCGACCGACGAGGCCCTGCGCTACGATATCGAAGTAACGAAGCAGTTGGGCTGCAACGCCAGCCGCAAACATGTCAAAGTCGAGCCGGACCGCTGGTACTACTGGTGTGACAAGCTCGGGTTGCTGGTGTGGCAGGACATGCCCAGCGGCAGCGCCGGCAAGAACAACAAGCGCGAGTCCGACGAGGCCGCGGCGCAGTTCGAATCGGACCTGAAGGCCATGATT
>Ga0315282_10012200_pt1 | contig 13187 bp, 15 predicted proteins | sample YL17G07_20_MG_FD_203693 | JGI IMG/M metagenome (GOLD analysis project Ga0315282, IMG submission 203693) | Sediment microbial communities from Yellowstone Lake, YNP, Wyoming, USA - YL17G07_20 | ecosystem: Environmental > Aquatic > Freshwater > Lake > Sediment | place: USA: Wyoming | collected...
GGCCACGCAAGGCGCCAATCAGCCGGTGAAGTTCGACTCACGCTGGGATGAACCTTCGCGCACGCTCTGGCTCGAGTTCCCCAACTCATCCGACGGTGTGGAAGTCTCCCTTACGTGGAACGCCGGCGGCCGTAAGTGAGAGGTGAGAGGCGAGAGGTTGGAAGTGAGATAACACCAGAAAGACGGATCTACTCAGCCATCTTTCTCGTTTCAATCAAGTCCCTTGTTTCGTTCATCGTTCATCGTTCCTTCGCTGCCCTTCAGCAAAAACACCATAATCCCCTTCTGCACATGAAGGCGGTTTTCGGCCTGGTCGAAGACGAGCGAATCCGCCGAATCCATCACCTCGTCGGTGATCTCCTCGCCGCGATGGGCGGGCAAATCGTGCATGATCTTGACGCCGCGCGGGGCATGGCGCAACAGCTTGGCATTGACCTGGTAAGCCCGGAACACGGCGCTTCGGTGGGCCGCCTCATTTTCCTGGCCCATGCTCGCCCAAACGTCCGTGTACACCGCATCGGCGTTCGTGACGGCTTTGGCGGGATCGTCGAGGATAAGCACTTTGGCCCCGCTGGCCGAAGCATGGCGTTCGGCCTGGGCGACGAGCTCGCGCGGCGGCGAATACTCGCGCGGTCCGGCCACCGTGATGTTGACGCCCATCAGCGGACAGAGAAGCAGCAGCGAGGTGCAGATGTTGTTTCCGTCGCCGACGTAAGCGAGCGTCAGCCCTTTGATCTCGCCGAAATGCTCGGTCATCGTAAACAGATCCGTCAGCGCCTGGCAGGGGTGCTCGTTGTCGGTCAGCATGTTGATGACCGGGATTCGCGCGTGCCGGGCCAGATCCTCAACGATGGTCTGGGCAAACGTCCGAATGCCGATCAGATCCACCCAGCGCTCGAGGTTCTTGGCGATGTCATGGCACGACTCGCGCTTGCCGATCCCGATGTCGGCTTGCGAGAGCGTGACGGCATGTCCACCCAGCTGATGGAACCCGACCTCGAACGTTACGCGCGTCCGCAGCGAGGGCTTCTCGAAAATCAGGGCCATGGCGCGATTCTCGAGAAGACGCGGCCGATCGCCGCGCGCGAGGCGGTCCTTCAGATCGCGCGAGATGCGGAAAATCTCCAGCACGCTGTCAGGACTCAGGTTGTTGACGGAAACCAAATCTCGCTTTTGCACGGCCTGCCGACGACCTCCTGCTGCAAATAGAAAATTTCTTATGGGGCAACACCGCGTTCGAAGGCAAGAGCTTTTTTCCGCCTCTTCTCTAAGGCGGCCTATGGCCGCAACCAAAGAGGGGTGAGAGTCGTGGACATCCACTCATGCACCGGAAAAGGTCCATCCCGTCCATGTCGTCCACGGGAGAAGATCTTCGCAAAATGGCTAGATGTCTAGACGAAAGGGTCTAATCCGCAATGGAGAACGCCCACGAGGGGCCAGGCTACAAAAGGAACCCCGTTCGCGGATAGCAACCCGTGCGGCGCAGGAAGCGCAACATGCGATTGACCGCGCCGCGCTGGACGAAGTTGGAGATGAAATTGTAGCCGCGGCGTCCCCACGGAATGTGGCGCAGGCGGCGCAGGATGACCGTGGGCGAAAACGCGTACTTCCACGCCCAGTTGTGCCCTTCCTGCAACTGGTCGCGGCTCATGTGCAGAGGCTCGAAGACCACGTGGTTCATGTCGTAGTGCGACCAATCGCTGTCCACGATCCGCCCCTCGTGCCGCAGCCGCTCCATCAGGCGCGTTCCGGGAAGCGGGGTGAGGATGTTGAACTGCGGCTGCTCGATTCGGTTCGCCGCGATGAAGTCCATCGTTTTCCGGAAAACGTCGGGCCGGTCTTCGTCCAGCCCGAAGATGAACGAGGCCTGGATGCTGATGCCGTGCGCGTGGATTTGCGCGATCGCCCGCTCGTAGTCGCGGGGCCGGTTGAGCCCCTTGTGAAAGAGCGAGAGGTTTTCGTCCGAGAGCGATTCGAATCCGATGAAAAACTGCTTGCAGCCCGAACGCGCCGCCAGCGCCAGAAGCCGCTCGTCGCGGGCCACGTCGAGCGAAGCAAACGACATCCAGTGGATGCCCAGCGGCGCGATCATCTCGAAAAACTTTGCCGCCCGGGCGTGATCAATCGTCAGGTTGTCGTCGTTGAAAAAGAAAAAGCGCGGCCGGTCGCGCTCGTTCATCTCGCGGATATACTCGACCAGCACGTCGAGTTCGATCCCCCGAAACCGCGACCCGTGGAACGCCGACACGCTGCAAAAGTCGCACCCCACCGGACAGCCGCGCGTCGTCGTAATCGCCTTGAACTGGCGGTTTTGCCCGCCGCCGCGAACGTCCCAGCGCGGAAGAGCGATTTCGCCCGCCGGAACAAACCCCTCGCGCCGGTAGAGGCGCTGGAGATGTCCCGCCGCCGCATCCTCGAGCAGGCGCGGCCACACGCCCTCGGCCTCGCCGCACACCACCGCATCGGTGTGCTCGAGCGCCTCGTCGGGGCAAAAGGTCGCGTGAACGCCGCCCATCGCCACCGGGATCAAGCGCCGCCGGAAGGCACCGGCAATTTCATACGCGCGATAGGCGTTGAGGGTCAGGACCGAGATTCCCACCAGGTCGGCGTCCGCGCGCAGATCGAGGGGGTGAAAATACTCATTGACGACTTCAACCTCGATTTCGCGCGGCGTCAGGGCAGCCACCGTCGCCAACGCGTTGCTCGGCACGGGAAAAAAGATGTCGGCCGCGCAGGCCGTGTTCGGAGTTTTCGGAAACACCAGCAGAACCTTCATGGAAAGGAGACTGAGACTGACCGAGGTGAAAGGCAAGTTGACTTTGCACGACCGCTTTGCGAGACTCATGAGTTGATGAGGTTGAGTGCGTGTGGCTGCCGAGCATAGACGACGGTAGTGTGGCGGATGGGAAGATTGTTGACCAAGCGCTCAGATGCGCTCGGCGTGCTGCGTATCGAACACCGGCAACGAAAGGATGCGAATACTAGGCGCTATCGAATTCTGATTGAACAGGACGAAGACGGTGTGTTTGTGGCCGAGTGTCCCGTATTGCCTGGGTGTGTTTCGCAGGGCAAAACGCGACAGGAGGCTCTGGACAACATCCAGGATGCCATCCAAGGGTATCTCGAAAGCCTCAGGAAACACCGCGAGCCAATTCCTTTCAGATAGGATTCCCATATGCGCTTCGAATGGGCTCGGGACAAAGCAAGGCGGAACCTGAGCAAGCACAAGGTGTCCTTCGATGAAGCCGTGACCGTGTTCTACGATCCCCTGGCCGCGACCTTCGATGACACCGGACATTCCGGTCATGAACAGCGGTTCATCACCATAGGCTATTCCTCCGCGAGGCATTTGCTGGTTGTCTCGCATACGGAAAGAGGAGATGACATTCGCATCATCAGCGCACGACTTGCCAACGCGCACGAAAGGAAAAGACATGAAGAGCAAGCGACATGAAATCGAGGACGATCTGCGTCCGGAGTATAGGTTTGACTACTCTCAAGCCATCCGCGGGAAGTATTACCGGCGACTGGTCAAGGAGGGGGCCAACGTCGTCGTCCTTGAACCCGACTTGGCAAAGGCGTTTCGCGATTCGGCTTCGGTCAACGATGCCTTGCGATTGCTCCTGGACCTCACTCATTCGACGCAGCGCCTGACAAAGCGTTCCCGTGCGCGCTCCTGACGTTGCGCCATTGAGATGAATCTTTGACGAACGGGTCCTGAGACACGAATCAAAGCGTCTCTGCCTTCACCTCCCAGCGAGATCGCGAAGGGCACTCTGAGATCCATTCTGCGCCAGGCAGGACTGACACCCGGGGAGTTCGAAAAGCTGCGATAGCAGGCGGGCGCGTGCACAAAGCCGCCGTCAGCGGCAAGGTGGAGGGGAGTTCAGGAAAGCACGCTGCGCGCCGGCCTTGCCATACGAGGATTCCCCGCGCGCCCGCGTGCTCCAGGTCAAGAATTCAGTATGCGGTCCCGCAAATTCCAGAGGGCATCGCCTTATTGTCCGTGTTCATGCTTGACTTCGGCTTCTGCGCTGATGTTCAACAGAAAGAGGAAAGCAAGAACGAAAAGGAAGATCGAACTATGACCTCATTAACCATCTTGATCCCCGACGAGCTGGTGGACCTCTTGGGATCGGAGGACGCGGCCTGCAGGCATCTGCGACGTGCGGCGGTCCTCGATCTGGTGAAGCGTCACGCGATCTCGCAAGGCCGGGCAGCGGAACTGCTGGAGATGAGTCTCTGGGAGTTCCAGGAACTCATGGCCGAAACCGACGTGCCGGTGGTTGATCTGACGGAGCCGGAGTTGAAGGAAGGCCAGGGAAGTCTGCAAAAAGCGCTGCGCAATCAAGAGCCATGAAGAAGCCGATCGTATCGGATGCCGGACCGCTGATCAGTTTCGCGCGAGCAGAGCGCCTGAATCTCCTCCGGCAGGTGGCCAGGCAGATTTGGATTCCCGAAGCCGTTCATGACGAAGTGGTGGTAAAGGGCTCAGGCAGGCCCGCTGCGGCCGAAGTGGCGCAGGGCGACTGGGTTGCGGTGCAACCGCTCGCCAACAAAAGCATTCTAGACGGATTGCCCGTGATCCTGGGAAAAGACGAGAAGGAAGCGATTGCGCTTTGCCAGGAGACGGACGCCTGTCTTCTGGTGGATGATCCTGCGGCAAGGCGCGAAGCACGGGCCAGGGGAATCGCCCTCATCAGTTCGCTGGATATTCTCGATGAAGCCAAAACTCAGAACCTAATCTCCGAAGTCAAACCCGCGCTTGATCATCTCGTCCGAAGCGGTTTTCGGCTGAAGAAAACTTTGTATGAGGCCAAGTTGCGCGAAGCCGGTAAGTGAATCTGCGAAAGAAATGGCCGTTATGCGTGCCGGCCTTGCCATACGAGGATTCCGAGCGCGCCCGCCTGCTCCCGGTCAAGAATCGAGTATGGTGTCCCCGGGATTGATGCGGCTCAGGTCCCCAACATTCCGACCTCACGAAATTCCTTTCGCAGTTTGTCCTTCCATCCGCCGTGGGGGTCCTTGAATATGTATATAACCGCGACGTCCGAAGGATCCTCTATGCTCTTATCTGTGTTCAAGCACGCTACGCGCTCGCGACCAAGCTTCGCGAAGAAGTATCCGAGTTCGAAAATGACATTCTGCCTTGCCCGCAACTTGGCATGGTCTGGCCACTCGGTCGCCAAACAGCCTTTGTCATCGGGAGTTAGCAGGACAACTGCATACCCGACTTCCTGTGCATGTTTCTCGAATTTCTCAATCAAGGCCTGGCTAAGGTTGGGCTGTTCATCGAGCATTATCGGGTACAGTCCCAGATCATCCTTGATGAACCGCGCGAGTTCGTGCCGCAAATCGCTGCGTCCGTGAACTATGAAAACCCCATTGGCCAAGGGGGTAGCAGGATTCTCCTCTGGAAGATCATCAGAGTGGATTACAGTCATCGGGAATGGTTGCTGGCCTTTCTGCATCTCGCGATAGTACGTAATACCAGCGGATGTGATGTGGATGAATACCGGGTAGATCGCCTCCCCTGTCTTGACTCCTGAAACAAGTCCTTCGTTCTCGAGCATCAGAACCTCCTCAATCAGATCTACATCGCTGCCGCTAGGTAGAGCTGACGTAAGGCTGAGCGTATCCACACCTGCAGCAAGTCCAATATCCTTGGCTCCTCGGAATTTGTCATACAGGCGGCCGAGAACTGCCATTCGCCGATATCGTCCCTCAGCTTCGTTCAAATAGGCGTGGGCCTCGTCAGCAATGTGGGAGACATGAAAGGTGCCGCCCTTACCATCCATCGTTGCGATAGATTCCACCCATCCGGCGTCTTTGAATGTGTTCATCTCGCGGTGAAAATCCTCGGGGCTCAGACTCACCTCTGCCTTGGTTTGTTCCGCCGAAAGCGTGAAGGCAGCCCCCGACGCCGTCTCGCTCGCCCGACGAATCAGGAGCCTGAGCAGTCGAACTCCCTTTCCAAAATCCGTATCGTCAACGTGCCGAGGTTCCATTGTATCATCTCCACGCGCTAAAATTTGGAATATTGCATCGCAGGTTCATGGCCTATTCCGACTTTGAGTCTCCTCCCGCATTGGGTGCGATCAGATCCAACTTGACCAGCCGGGTTCGGATTGCGCTTGGCTGCCGCAGGAGAACGCCTGCGATGCGCCTCGGAGAGTCGCCGTCTTCGAACATTCTGCGAAGATCAGCGTCTTCGGTAGGAGTCCATCTATCATAAAGCACGAGGATAGCTTTCCTTGATTTTTGCCAAACGAGCGGCATAGGGCTTGGCTGTCTCCGGCTCTTGACCCACACTCAGGGCTTCCGTGGCGGCTTGAGCCAGGTCGAAATAGCTCAACGAAGCGTCTTTGCGCATCAGTTGATCATAAGAATGTCCCTTGGCGAGCCCTTCCAGTATGCTTCTCGATTTTGGGCTGAGCTTCGCAGGCATCACAGTTCCCCCTTGAAGGCCTGGTCGAGGATGGAGGGCAACAGGGCGCCGAGTTCGGCGGCTGTCTCGGCTTGCAAGCGCTTCAGGGCGTTCGCCTTCGCCATCAAACGGTGGCGCTTTCGAGTGAGGCTAATGCTTCCCATGAGCCTTTCTTTGTTTACGCAAGTAGTCTTGAATCCCGGGGACGCCATACTCAATTCGGCGGTTCTGTCGGTCTTGGAACTGGCCATCCGGAGCCTTCATTTGACCGAAAGCCCCCATGTCTGGCTCCACTCTCCGAGTGTTTTGCCTGAATTGTGGTCACGCACCGTCACAAAGTAGGTGGTGGTCCCCTTCTTCATCGCGCAATACGTTGCCAACATGGCGCAAAGGGTGTTCTTCGTATCATACGATAACATATCCCAATCGCTCTTCATCATCCAGGCGTCATGGTAATCTGGCTCGATTTTCGTGACTGCCCCCGCTCTCAGCATTTCGTTGATGCTCTGCTCAAGGCCTGTAGTGCTGACCGGCATGCTCCCTTGATGGCCAGCGTTATCCGGTGAACTCAGGATCGCCGCGAATACGAGAATCCCTATAAGAGACAGCACGACAACCGTCCCTGTGGATACTCGAAGTCGCTTCTTGCAGAATGGACAAATATGCGCTCTCGCAGGTATCGTCATTTGACACCGTGGGCATAACCGTACAGGCATTGGGGACGGGGAACGACGACCAGTGTCCCGGTCGCGGCTGGCCATGATCCCTTCAAATGGCGGTTGTGTCAAATCTGATCTGGGCAAACTCGTGCCGCCACTTGTATCTTGGCCCACGTTCTTGGCGTCAGAATGCTTCGCCATCTCCGCCCAGGCCATATGGCACGTCGGACACCGCTCACCTTGCTTTATTGTGGTTTCTCCGCAACGAGGGCATTCTCTGATGGTCATCCCCGATACCTCACCAAGGCGATGCTGCCCATAGCGCACGGTGTCGGCAGAGTCTTCTTCTCGAAGGAAGAAGAAGATACAAGACTTCTATATTTCGTCGCGCAGCGAGCTTCTACCAGTTCGGCAAGACTTCCAAAACTCATACAGCCGAGCAAAACAGCTGTCAAGTTGACAGCTCGCTTTCAGGATGGTGAAACTCGGGAACAGGATACGAATTTCTGTTGTCCTTGCCGGCCAGGTGTGTCGCCGCGCGTGCTCTTCTCTCACCTTTTGCCTCTTTATTCTGACCTCTGGTCTCTCGCCTCTCACTTCTTTTTCCGACCTCTGGCCTCTGACTTCTCACCCCTTCTCTCTCACTCCACGGTGACGCTCTTGGCGAGGTTGCGCGGGCGGTCCACGTCGCAGCCGCGCGCCACCGCCGCATAATAAGCGAGCAGTTGCAGCGGCACGACCGTCAGGATCGGCGTCAACAGATCGAGGGTTTCGGGGACATAGAGAACCCGGTCGGCAAAGCGCTGAATTTCGTGATCGCCCTCGGTGGCGACGGGAATGATGCGTCCGCGGCACGCCTTCTGATCAAAGGATACGACTCAGCGGAGCCAACCTTCTTCCTCCAGTCTGTTCCACGCAACCCGGATATGTTCCGGCCGGAACATCCGGCGTTTGCGGGCGCTCCATCCCTGGACGGCTTGCACGGCCCCATCAGGGTCGGTCGCTGCCGGATCTCGATGGCGTGCTACCCAGTGAACCGACGACAACAGCTCCATCCCGTATGGCGTCTCGAAACCTTCGATCAATCTGGCTACCCGCTCCAGCCTGGCGAAAGACTCCCCGTGGCTGGTCATCTGGGTATCCGCTTCCTCGACGGCCCCCGGTAGCAGTTCGATGTCCTGATCGGGTTTCTGGCTGGCTCCGTATCCTCGAATGAAGTGCCCTTCGATTCTTTCCAGTACCTTGTTGAGGTTTGGCGCATAGGGGCCGTAACGGCTTGCTTGATAAATCAATCGGAGCGGCTCGCCGGACTCCTGCAGAAAGTAGGCGATCTTATGGATCTCAAGCAGCGTCAGACGGTAAGCAAGCTCGAGGTATTGACTCATCAACCTGATGAACAATGCCCGCGCGGTCGTCATTTTCGGTCTGTGGGTGCGGACCGGCATTGACTTGGCGTCCGGGGCGCCGTGCGGTGGATAGAGCAGGACCTGAACATCGTCCGCCTCCGCAAAAGCCTTTTCGATCATGGGCCGTATGACTCTCCAATCCAATCCGCCCATCCCACACCCGAGAGGGGGAATCGCAATGGATCTGATCCCGAGCCGTTTAACATCTCGCACCAAAGCCTTGAGGCCGCTCTCAATATCTTCAAGTCTCGATCTGCCGCGCCAGTGACGTTTGCTCGGGAAATTGATGATATGTTTGGGATTCATTAGGTTGCCGGTCTCGAAAATAAACATGTGGCCGGGCTTCACTTCTCCGCACCGGCAAGCTCGCTGATAGGCTTTGAAATTCTCCGGAAACGCTTGCTTGAACTGAAGCGCAATACCTCGACCCATGTAGCCGACGCAGTTCACTGTGTTTACAAGCGCCTCTGCGTCAGCGACGAGGAGGTTCCCTTTTGCAGGTCTGACCATGGCGCGCCTCCTTCAGCGATAGTACCAGCCCCGCTCCACGACTACTTCTGGTTCCCGCTGGTGGGGAAAACCGGCCAGAATCTCCATCACACTCGCCCGCATACGGTCGCTGATCACTGCGATCTTGTGGATCAGCGACCAATCGCAGAATCTGTACACAAGGAACTCGGCTTGTTTACGCCTCTGGCGATCCATGTCGTGGTTGACGGTGTCGCTCCAATACCGCTCATTCACGATGGCCCAGTCAACCTTGTCCAGATGCTTCAAATCCTCGAACCACGATGTGAATGTAGCAAGGGCGTGGCCGTCCGTAAAGACAAACTTCGCGCCGCTATCGCGGACCGCTTGACAGGTTGAGACCAGATAAATCAGCGGCTCCTGCCCCTCGCCGTAGCCGGCCACACTCCCTGTCTTGAGATTCAACAGCATCGGTGACAAATACCCGAAATAGAACGGTACGTAGTCATGTCCGACGCCGTCTGGGCCGCAAGACACTCGCTTCTGACGGCGCTTTTGCTGAACTTTGATGTCGTGAATCACATGGTAGTTCAGACCATCGGATGGTTCGAAATTTGGCGCGTGAATTCCGCCCCTCTGCAGGTAGATTCGCAGATTGTCATAGTGAACCAAACGCAGAATGGGAGTCGGCTCGGGCACCGCCATCAGGCTTGCGCCTCCAATAGCTTTCGCGGGCAGTGAGACTCCCTCACTCCACCGTCACGCTTTTGGCGAGGTTGCGCGGGCAGTCCACGTCGCAGCCTCGCGCCACCGCCGCATAATAGGCGAGCAGTTGCAGCGGCACGACCGTCAGGATCGGCGTCAACAGATCGAGGGTTTCGGGGACATAGAGAACCCGGTCGGCAAAGCGCTGAATTTCGTGATCGCCCTCAGTGGCGACGGCAATGATCCGTCCCCCGCGCGCCTTCACCTCTTCGATATTCGACAGAATCTTGTCGTAGACGCGATCGCGTGTGGCCATCACGACGACCGGCATGTTCTTGTCCACCAGCGCGATCGGCCCGTGTTTCATTTCGGCCGCGGGGTAGCCCTCGGCGTGAATGTAGGAGATCTCCTTCATCTTCAACGCGCCTTCGAGCGCCACGGGAAAATTAAAACCCCGACCGAGATAGAGGCAGTTGTGGCTGGCCTCGAACAGTTGTGCCGTGGTCTTGATCTCGTCGGCCCGCGCGAGCACCTTTTCGACCTTCTCGGGCAACTCGGCCATGGCGCGGACGATCTCGCACGCGGTCTCGGGCGCGAGATAGTGGAGCCGCCCCAGCCGCAGCGTGAGCAGCGCCAGCACGGCCAGCTGGGCCGAAAACGCCTTGGTCGAGGCGACGCCGATTTCGGGTCCCGCATGGGTATAGATGCCCATGTCGGTTTCGCGCGCGATGGTGCTGCCGACGACGTTGCAGATGCCGACGGTCACCACGCCGCGTTCCTTGGCTTCGCGCAGCGCCGCCAGCGTGTCGGCCGTCTCGCCCGACTGGCTGATGACGACCACCAGGTCATCGGGTTCGAGCAGCGGGCGCCGGTAGCGAAACTCCGAGGCATACTCGACCTCGACCGGAATGTGGGCATAGCTTTCGAGCATGTATTCGCCGACCAGTCCGGCGTGCCACGACGTCCCACAGGCCGTGATGACGATGCGGCGGATCTTTTTCAGCTCGCGATTCGAGAGCGTGATCCCGCCGAGTTTGACCTCGCCCGCCTCAACCAGCAGGCGGCCGCGCGTGGCGTTGCGCAGCACCTCGGGTTGCTCGTGGATTTCCTTGAGCATGAAATGGTCGAAGCCGCCGCGTTCGAGCCGGTCAATTTCCCACTCAATGCGCTCGACCGTCTTGTTAACCTCGAGGTCTTCGAGCGTGACGGTCCGCAGCCCCTCGGCCTTCAAGGCGGCGATTTCGCCATCCTCGAAATAGACCACGTCGCGCGTGTGAGCCACCAGCGCCGACGCGTCGGAAGCCACCAGGTAGCCGCCGTCGCCGCGCACGCCCACGATCAGCGGGCTGCCATTGCGGGCCGCCACCAGAACGCCCGGTTCGAGGGTGCTGATGACCGCGATGCCATAGGTGCCGCGCACCTCGCGCAGCGCCCGGCGCACCGCGGCCAACAGATCGCCGTCGTAATGCAGGGCAATCAAATGGGCGAGGACTTCGGAGTCGGTTTCGCTCTTGAAGGTGCACCCTTTCGATTCGAGCAGGCCCCGGAGCGTCCGATAGTTCTCGACGATGCCGTTGTGGACCACCGCGAACTGGCCCGTGCTGTCCACGTGCGGATGGGCGTTGACCACGGTTGGCGCGCCGTGGGTCGCCCAGCGCGTGTGGGCCACTCCGATCGTTCCATGGAAATCGGACGGGAGGGTCTTTTCCAATTCGCTGACCCGCCCGACCACCTTGTGCACCTGAAGCTTGCTGTCGCTGACGACCGCGAGGCCGGCCGAGTCGTAGCCGCGGTACTCGAGCCGCTTGAGACCTTCGATCAACGTCCGGGTGACGTCGCTCGTGCCCAGACAACCAATGATTCCACACATCTTTTGTTACACTCCATTCGCCGCCGGCATCAAACGCGCGACTTCCGCGCGGCACCGCGCGACGAACCAATTTCCTGATATATAGCGAGCGTTTGCCGGGCCGTCAACTCCCATGAGAAACCCCTCGCCCGCTCGCGCGCCCGTGCCGCCAGTTCCTGCCGCCGTTCGTCATTTTTCAAAAGCGCCTCCATCGCGTCGGCCACTGCTTCGACGTTCGTCGGATCCACCAGCACCCCGGCCTCGCCCACCACCTCGGGCATCGAGGAGCGGTCGGACGAAAGCACCGCCACCCCGGAAGCCATGGCCTCGAGCAGCGGCAGGCCGAATCCTTCGTGCAGCGACAGGCAGACGAACAGCGTGGCGTGCTGATAGACCGCGCGCACCAGCTCGTCGCTCAGGAAATCGCTCCAGATCACGTCGCCGCCCAGCTGCCGGTCGGCGATTCGGTCGAACACGTCCTCGTATTTCCAGCCCTTGCGCCCGACCAGCACCAGCACCGGGCAGCGGCGTTTCATCCGCTCCTTGACGATCGCGTAGGCCTCGATCAGGCGGACGAGGTTCTTGCGCGGTTCGATGGTTCCAACGGTGAGAATGTACCGTTCCGGCAACGCCAGCATCGAGTGGGCCTGCGCGAACGCTTCGAAGGGGGCCGTGTTGAAGAATTCCTCGCCGATGCCCAGCGGAATCACGGCGACGCGCTCGGGTTTGACTCCCAGCAGATCGCGCAGGTCGCGCCGCGTGGCCTCGGAATCGGCGATCACTTTTGTCGCGCGATAGACCGACCGCGGGATCGCCCAGCTGAGATAATTGCGGCGAAAATAACCGAAGGTCTCCGGGTAGCGCATGAAGACCAGGTCATGAATGGTGGCGACGGTCGCGGCCGACGAACGCCCCGGAAGGACAAACGCGGGGGCGTGGAACACCACGAGATGTTTTTTGGCGATCAGCCCCGGCAAGTGGCGCTGTTCCCACCAGATGCGGCCGAGGCGCGACCGGCGTGGTTCTTTGACCAGATGAACGTTCTCGAATTCCTTCAACGGGGCGCGAAGCGGCGAATCGTCGTGGAGAAGGATGACATACTCATTGTCTCGGTCCAGGCGGGCGAGGTGCTTGACCAGCTCGGTCGTATAGCGTCCCGTGCCGCTGCGATTTTCCGCGGCCAGCGCGTTGATGCCGATTCGCACTTTCTGGCTCCGTGTAGGACCGGTTGGCAACCTGTCTGTTTCTCTCCGGAGGGGAGGTTGGCAGCCCTTATCTGGAGTTTGAACATCTGATCGCGTGGGACAGGTTGCCAACCTGTCCTACTTCCCCACCGCTCCGGCAGGCAACGTCTTCTCCATGTCCGCCACCACCATGCGGGCGATTTCGGCGAGCAGCTGATCGCAGTCGAAATCCGGGAACAGATAGTACACCCAGGCCAGGCGCGCCTCCCTCACCACATAATTGCCTTTCATCAAAACTTCCGCGGTCTTGCTGTCCCTCAGCACAAACTCCAGTTCGAGGTCGTTGCGCAGCCGCGCCGCCGGAAGCCCCAACAGCCACAGCCCCTCGCCCACGATGGAAAGCCCATACGTGAACATCAATCCTTTGAACTTCGTTGAGACGAGTCTGCCCTGGAGCACCAGGTCCCCTTGGGTGGGTCCGCGCGCAAA
>Ga0315282_10012201_pt1 | contig 13186 bp, 10 predicted proteins | sample YL17G07_20_MG_FD_203693 | JGI IMG/M metagenome (GOLD analysis project Ga0315282, IMG submission 203693) | Sediment microbial communities from Yellowstone Lake, YNP, Wyoming, USA - YL17G07_20 | ecosystem: Environmental > Aquatic > Freshwater > Lake > Sediment | place: USA: Wyoming | collected...
CGTAGCCTTCCGTCCCCCGCTCTCCTCCAGGTATTTCTCGATAGGGAACCACTGACCTTCTTCAGTTCGGTACTTCTTGCAGTTGGCACAAATAGGAAGCAGAGTCTCCAAGTCACGGATACGCTTTTCTTCTGCCTGCTGTTGCTTGATGATCTTTATGAAGCCAAGAATAAGGAGCACAATACCCATAGCATCCGCGACACTTCCCATCTGAGCAAAAACCGTTTCGAGTGTTTTTGCGGATAGACCAAGGAGTTCGGGAAGCCGGCTGGACGGATGTTCGACGAGAACGTCGCACAAGCGACCTATGGAGAGGAAACAGACGGCTGGAAGTATTGGCGCGAGCGAGAAGAACCGATCCCTTTCTCTCCACACAGTGAAGAACCCCCAAAGGAGAAGAAAGAAGGTAAGCAGATCGACCGCAACAACTATGTCCATTTTTCAACTCCTATCGTGTTCCCATCTTGCCAAGTGAGCTAGGCAGGCAAGGGCGCAAATGGTTCTGCGCTCATATACCCGAGACTCAATTGACATCCCCGACCGAACCACGAAATGCCAATCTGCCGAACACCGCCTTCTCGTATCGCGTTGCGGGAACCTCCTGATCGGGGAACCGGGACAGCGTCTCAGCAACGGGCACGAAACCCATCTTGCGGTAGAAGCCGCCGTTGTAACGAGGAATGATTGTCTCAACTCAGGTGACGGTACCGTTGATGGGTGTGAGAAGGGGCTCAGAAACTGGCGAGTTTTGTACGCCCGGGGGGATTCGAACCCTCAACCCTCAGCTCCGTAGGCTGATGCTCTATCCAGTTGAGCTACGGGCGCATGACAATCCACTCAGAAATTTAGCAATTCGACAGATCGTTTGCAAACTGCCGACGGCGAGACACAAATCACGCGCCACTCTTGAAACGGTTCACGGTTGGATCCACCTCGAGTACTCAGTGGGCCTGAAGAAGAGAATCCTCACATCGGGAGCAAACAGAAATGTCCTAACCTGCTCATCAAAGTAGGGGCTTCTCTCAAAGCCCTCAAGTCTCGCTGACGATGTGCAGCCTGAGAATTGAAGGGCAAGAGCGAGAATGCAACCAACGAAGAGGGCCCGCGTTGATGCAAGCGAGTTCGGAAGGGATTCCTGCGTCGAGGGAACGCCGCAGAATTACCGACTCTTCCCTTTCGTGAGGGAAGTCAACTGCAGTTCGATCCGCTTCCCTTCACTCCGCGCCCCGATGATGCGGTAATGCGCTTTCGCACGTTCCAGAGCCGCACGCGCAGGAGCTTCTTCGCCGCGCGCAAGGGCAAGCTGTCCGAGCTCGTCGTACGATTCGGCAAGGTTCAGCGGATTACGATATTCCTCGTTGATGCGGATACTTGTCTGCAGGTAAAGCTCGGCGACATCCAGGTTCCCCATGGCGCGTTGGATGCCCGCCTTCACTTTGTAAACGTCGGCCATGCCCAGCTGGTCGTCAAGCTCACGGAAGACTGAAAGCGCACGGTTGGCAAATGCGCCGGCGAGCGGGTAATCTCCCTGCCTCTGGTGGAGAGCCGACTTGCCGAGGTACGAGAGCCCGATGAGCGGTTTGTACTCAGCGCGAGCCGAGTAGCCAAGGCTCATGTCAAACTGCCCGAGCGCCTCGGTGTGCTCCCCCTTCGCAAGGTACATCATCGCGTAGTTGTGATGGAGCTCCGCGAGTCTGGTGAGACTCCCGAGCTCTTCGAACCGTGGAAGGACCTGCTGGTAGAAAATGAGCGCCTCGTCGTGCTTCCCTTGTATGTTCGCCAGGATGCCGAGGTCCATCGTCACGACTGCCGACATCTCGGCTTGCTTCGCCCGCTCGAACATGCTGCGGGCTTTCCGCATGTGCGCGGTGGCCTCCTTCAGTTCACCGCGCTCTGCAAGCGAAATACCGAGGTGGTTCTCCACACGAGCAAGGCCAAGCTGGTCCTTGGCCCGGGTAAAGTGTTTCGCCGCCTGATGGAGGTCGGCATGGGCTTGTTCCCACTTCGCCTGCCGGAGAAAGATCTCGGCCCGTCTTGTGAGCGCCATGCCTGCAGCGCGTGCAAACCGCAGGGAGCTGCCCGCCCTCTCAACAACAAGGTCGGCAAGCCGCTCTGCAGTCGGATAGTCGCCGGTCGTCACACTGAGCGCGGCTGCCTCGTTTGCGAGGTCGAGGAAACTCTCCTTCGGCAGCGCCCCCTCGCATTCGGTTATGGCGGCCTCGAGATAGAATGATTCATCCCCTCCGCGCTTCTCGCCCGAAATGCCAGCGGCTTTTCCCGGAAGCTGCTCCTCGGACTGCTGCAGCTTTTCAATATCGGACCGTATTCTCTTCAGCAGCGCGTCGTCGCAGAACCTGCCCAGAAGGTCCCACAAGGATCCGCGGTTACCCTCCGGTGAGGAGGCGTCCACTTGCGCCTTTTTCATATGTCAGGCAGCCCTCAGAACCCGAATCCGTAGCGGGAGAAATGGCCTATTTCCCCATCCTTGCAGACTATCTTCCCTTCAGACCGAGAGAGCGTGATTTTCTTGGCGCTCGTCAGCTCCCATGAACCGGTCGCAGGATTGTACCAGTAGAGATGGACCTCGGCCCCCTCCGGAACCGCCGACAGATCGAGGCCGGTCGTCGTCATGTCGAGAAGCGCTGGCGTTCGGAACACCGTCCCATCGGGTCCGAAGTCCGCTGCAAGCGCCTCTTCATCAAGCGCAATGCTGAACCATCCGCTCTCGCTGATCGAGTGCGGCGCTATCCGAAGACACCAGTCCATCCTCACCGTCACACCACGCTCCTCGTCGAGGTAATCCCCATGCACCCTCAGCAGGCCACCAGACAGAGCAGTGACGAACTGACTCACTGTGATGTCCTTCGAGAGCGGTCCCCCCCCAGAGCGCGGCAGAAAGATGAGGGTCGGTGTTGGGCTGACTGACCCTGTACCTACCGCAGGATTGGCAGGCACACCCGCAGGATTATCCAGTGTTGAGCACCCTCCAAGAAGGGTTACCACGACGACGAGGATGATCCCGGAAATCATGTGCAGGCGATTCATCACTATCCTCCTTGGGAAGTTGGAACAATCCCTGCATGAAGGTTTGCAAATACTATGCCAGTAGTGCCAGGTCATCGCAGAAAGCAACGGCAAAAGAGCTTACACTGGCGATCTGAAGCTCTACAAGAGGGAGGGAAGGTGAAACTGCAATGAAACGTTACACCTTATCGTAACGCCCTGTTGCAGAACTCGTGCGGACAGACCTGACTGGCCCTCTGGATGGGGACACGCGGTCCGGCCGGCGAACCCTTAGAGCATCAGGGTGCCTGCGGGGAGTCCACCCTGATCGCAGTTTGCCGATTCACTCTTGCGAGTCTCATTGGAAGCTGGATCTGGATCAGGCGGAGGGATCTCGTCCTCAACCGGCATGGGTTGGTTGAGACAAGAAATCAGCTGAGGGAAAAGGGAGAAGACTGGTGCGCGGCTTGTAGCGCTAACGGGAATCGAACCCGTATTTCAGCCTTGAGAGGGCTGCGTCCTAAACCGTTAGACGATAGCGCCGCTGAAGCTGCCCGGCCAGGGCTCGAACCTGGACTTTTCTGATCCAGAGTCAGACGTGTTGCCAATTACACCACCGGGCAGTTCCGTTCAATAAAATACCACTATCGAGTTTCAAAATCAAGACGCTCTCGATGTGTTGAACCCGTTTCAGACTCCTTGCATTTCAGCACCCCCTTGCGTAATTTTTTTTACCTCGAATGATGACTTCGTTTCTTACCATCAGTTGTCCGGGCATCCATGGCGACGTACCGCGGCGTTGATTACTACAGTCTCGACTCCCTACTCTCTCCCGAAGAAATCCTTGTCCGTGATACGATACGCGAATTCGTGGACGACAACGTTCTCCCGATTATTGAGAGGCACTACAGGGAAGGCACATTTCCCCTGGAGCTCGTCCCGAGGATGGCTGAGCTGGGCCTTCTGGGTGCCACACTCCCCGGGAAATACGACTGTGCAGAAATGAACAACGTCGCCTGCGGGCTCATCATGCAGGAGCTCGAACGCGGCGACAGCGGTGTTCGAAGTTTCGCCTCGGTCCAAAGCGCGCTCGAAATCGCCCGCACCGCGCGGGAGATACTCGGTGCGAACGGCATCCTTGACGAGTATCCCGTGATGCGGCACATCGCGAACCTGGAATCAGTGAAGACGTATGAGGGAACGCACGAGATGCAGACGCTCATCATCGGCGCCGACATCACCGGAATAGAATCGTACCGATAGACGGCTCATGCTTGGTACTTTCTCCGCTGCAACGCGGAGCCGGCACGATGAGTCGGGAATCTTATTCTCACAGAGGAAACCCACATGGCAAAAAGCCCGTTCGGAGGCAAGCGGAATCTCGCAAAGCTTTCTCCCGCACGTCGGGTGATAGGCGATGCACTCACGTTTGACGACGTGCTCCTCGTCCCCGCCTGCTCGGAAGTCCTCCCCCGGGAGGCGGACGTTCGAACGCGCCTTACCCGCGGCATCGCGCTCAGCATCCCTCTCATCAGCGCGGCCATGGACACGGTCACGGAATCCGAGATGGCGGTCGCCCTCGCCCGCGAAGGAGGGATCGGAGTCATCCACAAGAACATGAGCATCGCGCGGCAGGCAGAGGAAGTCGACCGTGTGAAACGCTCCGAGAGCGGCATGATCTTCCAGCCGATCACACTCCGCCCGACCGCAACCGTCGAGGAGGCGCTCAGCCTCATGAGCCGCTACAGCATCTCAGGCTTTCCCATCGTCGACGACGACGGGCGTCTCGTCGGCATTCTCACGAACCGCGATCTTCGCATCGAGCCGAAAGGTGACACACCCATCTCGGAGCTCATGACGAGGGAGAACATCGTCACGGCGCCGGTTGGGACCACCCTGGAGCATGCCGAACGAATTCTCCAAAAACACAAGATTGAGAAGCTTCCGGTTCTTGACGGCGACGGAATAATCCGGGGCCTGTTCACGTTCAAGGACATTCAAAAGAAGAAGAAACACCCGAACGCCTGCAAGGATTCGCACGGCCGCTTGCGTGTCGCCGCCGCCGTCGGCGTCACATCGGACACCATCGAGCGCGCCACAGAGCTTGTCCGTGCGGCGGTGGACGCAATCGTCGTCGACACCGCACACGGGCATTCGAAGGGTGTCATCACCATGGTGAAGACCCTTAAGGAGCGATTCCCGGACGTCGACATCATCGCCGGCAATGTCGGGACACGTGAGGGGGTCACCGCGCTCATCCGGGCGGGGGCCGATGGAGTCAAGGTCGGTATTGGTCCCGGTTCCATCTGCACCACACGTGTCGTCGCGGGGGTCGGCGTTCCCCAGGTCACTGCCGTCATGGAATGCACGGAAGCCGCCGCGAAATACGATGTGCCGCTCATTGCAGACGGAGGGATCAACCAGACCGGGGACATTGCAAAGGCGATCGCCGCCGGTGCCGATGCCGTCATGATCGGCGGGCTCTTTGCCGGCCTGGAGGAGTCCCCCGGCGAGAAGATCCTCTACGAAGGGCGGGCATACAAAATCTACCGCGGCATGGGGTCCATCGAAGCGATGAAACAGGGAAGCAAGGATCGCTACTTCCAGGACGTGGAGGACGATATTCAGAAGCTTGTCCCCGAGGGAATCGAGGGAAGAGTCCCGTACAAAGGACCCCTGAGCGACACCGTCTACCAGATGCTCGGCGGACTGCGCGCCGCGATGGGGTACTGCGGCGTCCGGACGATCAGCGAATTGAAGACTGAAAGCACCTTCGTGCGCATCACGGAAGCCGGACTCCGGGAGAGCCATCCGCACAACGTAACGATGACGAAAGAACCGCCGAACTACTACCTCTGAGGCAGGCCCCGGTGCACGCTACACGACTTCTCATCGCGCTACGCACTCTCATGGAGAAAGAGCGCCTCGACGCTCTTCTCCTGACCGATCCTCCCCACGTCAGGTTCTTCAGCGGCTTCAAGGGATCGACAGCGCTCCTCTTCATCACGCGCCGATCCGCTCTTCTCATCACAGACGGTCGCTACTGCGGCGAATCACGATCCGTGCAGCATGTCGCAGTGCACATTGCGAAACGCTCCCTCTTTGAGGCCCTCGGGAAGAAAGTTCATCTCCCCCCGGGCTCCGTTGTGGGCATCCACGAGCGTCACGCCTCGTTTGCAGATGTCCAGGCGATGAAGTTTCATCTCCCCGGGATGAAAGTGCGCACAGCTGCAAAGTTGATCGGCAGCGTGACATCCGTGCGGTCGAGGCGCGACCTTGCCTCCCAGTCCACAGCGGTGAAGCTGTCGGAGTTCGTCTTCGGGGAGATTCTCGATATGCTCCGTCCCGGCGTGCGGGAGGACGAGATCGCCGCGGAGATCACGTACCTCCACAGGCGCTTCGGCGCAGAGCGAGACGCGTTCGAGCCTATCGTAGCGAGCGGGCCCCGTTCCACGCTCCCGCATGCCTGCCCGAGGGGAAGGAAACTCAGGCGCGGCGACCTCGTCGTTATCGACTTTGGATGCGTCGTGGGCGGGTTCACCTCCGACATTGCCCGTACGGTCTCGATCGGCCAGCCGTCACGCCGCGTGCGAGAGATGTACGATGCGGTCCTCGAAGCCCAATCACGTGCCATCGAGGCGGTTGCCGACGGAGTCCCGGCGAAGGAAGTTGACCGCGCCGCGCGCGATCTGCTCACATCCCGGGGGTACGGAAGAGAATTCATTCATGCCGCGGGACACGGTCTCGGCATCGAAGTCCATGAGCCGCCCCGGATCTCTCCGCGGAGCAACGACATCCTCGCACGCGGGAATGTCATCGCGATCGAGCCGGGCGTCTACCTCCCCCGTGTCGGGGGGATCAGGCTCGAGGATGACCTCATTGTCACACGATCGGGCGCGGCCCTCCTTACTCGTCTTCCACGCGAAATGATCATTGTATGACCGAGGCAAACCGGACGATAGAGGGGGAATACCGGAAACGGGTTCTCATCATTGCGTACTACTTCCCTCCGATGGGGCTGAGCGGTGTCCAGCGAACCCTCAAGTTCGCGAAGTATCTCCCACCACTCGGCTGGAAACCGACCGTTCTCACCGTGACACCGACCGGATACTTCGCCCAGGACGAGTCTCTCCTCGGCGAGGTTGAATCCGCCGGGATCGAGGTCATCAGAACAGGTTCTCTCGACCCAACACGCGCTTTCTCAAAGCGCAACAACGCACCTGTCGTAGTGAAGATGCCCTCAGAACCATTCCGGAAGCTCCTCAACATAACGAGCCAGATCTTCTTCATACCCGACAACAAGATCGGATGGAAGCGGCGGGCACTCCGTGCCGCCCTCGCGTTCATGGAGCGGGAGAAGGTCGATCTCATCTTCGCGACGGCGCCCCCCTACACCGACTTCCTCATCGGTGCGGAGCTACAGCGGAAAACGGGAATTCCGCTCGTCGTCGACTACCGTGACGCCTGGTACGACAATCCGTACCATTTCTACCTCACTCCACTTCATCGCTATCTTCACGCGCGGCTCGAGAAACGGGTCCTCCGCGCAGCCAACAAGATCATCACCATCAACCGGCGCATCAAGGAGCTCCTCCTCAGGCGCTATCGTTTCCTCCGGTACGACGACGTGCTGATTGTGCCGCAGGGATACGACCCATCGGACTTCAACGTCGACTCCGAAGCTCTCCCCCGCACATCGAAGATGCGGTTCACGTATGCCGGGACGTTCATTGACAAGCGGTCACCGAAGTTCTTCCTCCGCGCCCTCAAGAACGCCCTCGCACGCACACCCGAGATGCGCGGGAACATCGAGGCGTGCTTCCTCGGGAACTTCCGGGAAGAGAACCGGAAGCTCGTGACCGCCCTCGGACTCGAAGACGTCGTGAACGTTGTCGGGTACAAAGGTCACGCTGAGACCGCCAGGTATCTCCTCGCATCGGACGTCCTGTGGCTCATCATCGGCGAGGGGAAGGGGGAGGACATGATGTCGACGGGTAAACTCTTCGACTACATCGGCGCTCGAAAGCCGATTCTCGGATGTGTCCCCGAAGGCGTCGCACGTACCGCAATCCGTGAGTCAAAAGCCGGCAACGTCACATCACCGTACGATGAGCATGAGATCGAGCAGGCCATCCAGAAGCTGTACCGCGACTGGAAGTCCGGTGCGCTCCCGGTGCCTGACAACGCATTCATGCAGAAATACCGCCGAGACATCCTCACGGCGGAGCTCGCACGCATCTTCGAGTTCATGACATGAGAATCCTCGTTCTTGGCGCGGGCGGCCGGGAGCATGCCATCACATGGAAGCTCTCGCTGAGCAATCCATCCCGTCTTTTCTGCGCCCCCGGGAACGGCGGCATCGCGGAAGCGGCGGAATGCGTCCCGCTCAAGGCCGACGATCCTGTCGCGGTTCGGCAGTTCGCACTTCAGAACTCGATCGAGCTCGTCGTCATCGGGCCGGAGGGGCCGCTTGTAGCCGGTGTCGCGGATGTCCTTCGGGAAGAACGGATCCCCGTGTTCGGCCCGGACTGTTCCGCGGCAGCAATTGAAGGGAGCAAGGCCTTTGCAAAGGCGTTCATGGAGCGATGGAGGATACCGACCGCCCGGCACGTCGTCTTCACACGGGGGGAGTCGTCCCGGGCCCACCGGTACATCGATGAACACGGCACACCCGTCGTTCTCAAGGCGGACGGTCTCGCCGCCGGCAAGGGCGCTTTCGTCACCGAAAATGCCCTCGATGCCCATGCCGTCATCGATGACCTCTTCACAAGGGGACTCCTTGGCGCAGCCAGCGACCGAATCATAGTCGAGGAGTTCATGCGCGGAGACGAAGCTTCCGTGTTCGCGCTCACAGATGGACGCAACTTCGTGATCCTCCCCCCCGCACAGGATCACAAGCGTGTCTTCGACGGAGACCGGGGACCGAACACCGGCGGCATGGGGGCGTACGCTCCAACCGCACTCATCGACGGCCCCCTCCTCGGACGCATCATTGAAGAGATCATTGAACCAGCGATTCGTGGACTCGCGGCGGAAGGAAAGCGCTACCTCGGATGTCTCTACGCAGGCCTTATGATCACCGCCGAAGGGCCGAAGGTCATCGAGTTCAACGCGCGGCTCGGGGACCCTGAGACGCAGGCGGTCCTCCCCATTATCGACGTCGACTTCCCGGGGCTGCTTCTCGCATGCGCAACAGGCGGACTGGACGGCAGCCGCATCATTGGGCACTCCCGTACCGCCGCAACAGTCGTCATCGTATCGCAGGGGTACCCCGGTCGCTACGAAACAGGAAAGGAGATCGGAGGACTTGCCGCTCTCAGAAACCGGGACGACGTTGTGGTTTTTCACAGCGGGACCCGGCGTGACGGCGATCGCATCCTCACCTCGGGCGGACGTGTTCTCTCCGTGACCGGCGTTGCCGGAAGGGACGATCTTCAGACGGCGATCGCTTCGGCCTACGACGCAGTGGGACAGGTTCGCTTCGAAGGGGCATATTTCAGGTCGGACATCGCTGCAAGAGGGTTGCTCTACACAGGCTCGAGGAATGCTCAATGAAGATACTCGTCACAGGCGGAGCGGGGTTCATAGGTTCACACATCGTCGACGCCTACATAGCCGCTGGGCATGACGTGGCAGTGATTGATAACCTCTCCACGGGAAGGCGTGAGAACATCCAACACGCGGCCCGCTTCTATGAACTCGACATACGCAGCAAGGCAATCGGAGAAGTGTTCGAGCGTGAGCGCTTCGACGTTGTGAACCACCAGGCGGCTCAAATCGATGTCCGGAAGTCCGTCAAGGATCCCGTCGAAGACGCCTCCGTGAACATTCTTGGCGGCCTGAACCTCCTGGAGAGCGCGCGAAGGACCGGTGTGGACAAGATCATCTTCTCCTCCACGGGCGGTGCGATCTATGGCGAACAGGACTGCTTCCCGGCCGACGAGTCCCATCCCACACGACCCGTTTCTCCGTACGGCGTCGCGAAACTTGCACTGGAGCACTACTTGTTCTACTATCGGCAGGCGCACGGCCTTGAGTACTGCGTGCTCCGGTACGCCAATGTCTACGGCCCCCGCCAGAACTCGAACGGTGAAGCCGGCGTCGTGGCGATTTTCACGAGCAAGATGCTGACACGCGAGCAACCGGTCATCAACGGCGACGGGCGCCAGACGAGGGACTATGTCTATGTCTCGGACGTCGCGCGTGCCAACGTTCTCGCTCTCTCCCTCGACCACTCGGACGTCTTCAACATCGGAACGGGAATTGAAACCGACGTGCGTCAGCTCCTCCACATGCTCTCCGGGCTCATCGGGGCCAGGACGCCGGAAGTGTACGCACCCGCCAAGGCGGGTGAGCAGATGAGGAGCGTGATCTCGTGGCGGAAGGTCCACGACGCACTCGGCTGGCAACCCGAGACACCTCTTGAGGAGGGATTACGTCGTACCGTCGACTCATTCCGGAAGGCTCTCGTATGAGCCACGACCGCGAGAACTGCAGCGCGCTCGTGGATGGGGTCGTCCGGGGGGACAAGCGTGCCCTCGCGCGCGCGATCTCGCTCGTTGAGAGTTACCGGCCGGAATCGGAGACGCTCCTCAAGGTCATCTTCGCGAAAACCGGCCGCGCGTACAGGGTGGGGATCACAGGTCCACCAGGTGCCGGCAAGAGCACACTCGCATCGAGGATCGCTCGTCACTACGGCAACCGCGGGTTGAAAGTGGGGATCATTGCCGTCGATCCGACAAGTCCATTCACCGGCGGCGCGCTGCTGGGGGACCGTGTCCGTATGAGCGATGTTGAGCTTGACGGAAGCGTGTTCATCAGAAGCATGGCCTCGAGGGGAAGCCTCGGGGGGTTGAGCGTCGCGACGCAGGACGCGGCCGATGTCCTCGACGCGGCGGGGTTCGATCTCATCCTGCTCGAGACCGTCGGCGTGGGACAGTCGGAGCTTGACGTGGTCCGCGCCGCCGACACGGTCATCGTGGTCCTTGTCCCTGAATCCGGCGACTCGATCCAGGCGATGAAGGCGGGCCTCATGGAGATCGCGGACCTCTTTGTGATGAACAAGTCCGACCGCCCGGGAGCCGACCAAGCGGCAACGGCGCTGAGAACCATCCTTTCTCTCCGGCCGAACCCGCACAGCTGGACACCTGAAGTGCTGAAGACAACCGCGAGCGAGTCGCAGGGGATTGACCGGGTCTGCACCTTCATCGAGAAGCATCGCGAATTCCAGTCGTCGAACGGCCTCCTCGAACAGCGGCGCGCTGCCCGGCTGCAGGAGAAGGTGAAAGAGCTCGTGATCCGCTCTCTCCATACCGAGTTCTGGAACAACGAACGCCGCGAGCTCCTCGAGGCCAGGCTCCCCTCCCTCTGCGAGCGGTCAACCTCTCCGTACGAGGTCGTCGAAGAACTCTTGCGTACGTTCCCTTTGTGAATCGCCGCCCCGTCAGACACCTGCCCCTTGGCGGGGGGTCAAGATAGGGCATTCGTTCCGCAACCATTTGACAGGGTGGACTGCCATGCCTGACGCACACGCTCCTTCCGGAATCGAATTCTCCTTCACTGACACGATGAAGATGGTTCAATCGCTTGCACGCGACTTCGCTGTCTCGGAGATCAGACCCGTCGTCGTGAAATACGACGAGTCGCAGGAGTTCCCATTCGACCTCGTGCGTAAGATGGGGGAGCTCGGCTTCATGGGGATCCTGTTCCCGGATGAGTACGGCGGCGCCGGGTTCGGGTACCTCGAGTACGTCGTGATCCTTGAGGAGCTTTCGAAGATTGACCCCTCGATCGGGCTCATCGTTGCCGCGCACAACAGTCTCTGTACCAACCACATCTACAGGTTCGGTAACGCGAGCCAGAAAAAGGAGTACCTACCCGGTCTCTGCACCGGGCGAACCCTCGGCGCATGGGCGCTCACGGAGCCCGGGTCGGGAAGCGATGCCGGCGCGATGAAGTCAACAGTTCGGCGCGAAGCCGACGCGTTCATACTCAACGGTTCAAAGGCCTTCTGCACAAACGGCTCGGTCGCCGGGACGGCAGTGGTCATGGCGGTAACCGATCCGTCGAAAGCGAAGAAAGGGATTTCCGCGTTCATCCTTGAGAAGGGTATGGAGGGCTTCTTCCCTTCGAAGAAGGAGAACAAGCTCGGCATGCGGGCCTCTGACACATCGAGCCTGACGTTCGACAACGTGCGCATCCCACGGGGGAACCTCCTCGGTGAAGAGGGAAGCGGCTTCCGCCAGGCCCTCACGATCCTGGACGGCGGCCGCATCAGTATCGCCGCCCTCGCCCTCGGGATCGCGCAGGGGGCGCTCGGCGCAAGCGTGAAGTACTCCCGAGAGCGCGAACAGTTCGGGAAACCGATCGGCGAGTTCCAGGCCATCCAGTGGAAGCTCGCCGACATGGCAACGGAGATCGAGGCCGCACGGCTCCTCACGCTGAAAGCGGCGTTCCTCAAGGACCGGGGGAACGAGGTCGTCCTCGAGTCGTCCATGGCGAAGTACTACGCGAGCGAGGCGGCCGCCCGCGCGACATCGGAGGCTGTTCAGATCCACGGAGGCTACGGCTTCATCAAGGAATTCCCTGTGGAGAAGCTGTACCGCGATGTGAAGCTCACGACCATCGGCGAGGGGACATCGGAGATACAGAAGCTCATCATCGCACGGGAGCTTCTGAAGACGTTCTGAAGCTGCGCCTTCATTCCCGTTCAGTCTGAGGTGAAGACCGTGTCACGCATCGGAAGCGAAGTCGCACACGACCTCACGTTCAACAGGCAGGATGACTCGCTGAGGAACATGGTGAGGATCCTTCGTGCCCGGGAGGAGACCGTCCGCGCCGGCGGCGGTGATGAGAACGTGGAGAGGCACCACAAGCGCGGCAAGCTCACCGCGCGCGAGAGAATCTCCAGGCTCATCGATCCCGGCCTGCCTTTTCTTGAGATCGGCAGCTTCGCGGCGCACGGGATGTACGAAGAGTATGGCGGCGCTCCGTCGGCGGGTGTCGTGACCGGCATCGGGAGAGTCCAAGGGCGCGACGTCGTCATCGCGGCGAACGATGCGACCGTGAAGGCCGGTGCATGGTTCCCGATCACCTGCAAGAAGAACCTCCGCGCACAGGAGATCGCAATGGAGAACCGGATCCCCATCGTTTACCTTGTCGATTCGGCGGGTGTCTTCCTCCC
>Ga0315282_10012202_pt1 | contig 13185 bp, 13 predicted proteins | sample YL17G07_20_MG_FD_203693 | JGI IMG/M metagenome (GOLD analysis project Ga0315282, IMG submission 203693) | Sediment microbial communities from Yellowstone Lake, YNP, Wyoming, USA - YL17G07_20 | ecosystem: Environmental > Aquatic > Freshwater > Lake > Sediment | place: USA: Wyoming | collected...
AGCGATAAACTCCGGGCTCTTGGGGGCGGGGCCCCCAAGAGCCCGCCGGAAGGGCTGTCTTGTCCCCTGCCTACCTACGCAATATCCGGAAGACCCTCATTTCTCTTCGGTCACCAGTTTCTCATTGCCAGAATCGGGCCATTGCCGTAGAATAATCGTAGGATAACTATAGGACATTATGCAGCGCCCAGGAGAGCCCAAAATGAAATTCATCCCATCGCGAGACCTGCGGATAAGGCCCGGCGAAGTTTGGAAGGATCTGGCTAAGGAAAAGGAACTCGTGGTCACCTCGCACGGCCAGCCCGTCGCCGTCATCGTTCCCGTTACAGGCGAAGGGCTGGAGGACAAGCTGCGGGCCATCCGCCAGGCCGAGTTTCAGCAGACCGTCAGCAAGATTCAGCGCCAGTCCGTCCGCCGCGGCGCCGATAAGATCACGCCGGCCGAAATAGACGCCGAGATCGCCCGCACCAGAAAGGCCCGCAAGTGAGGGCCGTCCTGGACACCAACGTCCTTGTCTCGGCCCTTTTGTCTCCCGAAGGCGCGTGCGCCCGCGTGCTTGCCGCCGCCGGGACGGGGCGGCTCATCGTGGTCCTCGATGAGCGAATCCTGGCCGAGTACAAAATGGTGCTGAGTCGGCCGAAGTTCGGATTCGACGGGAATCTCGTCGAGGCGCTAACTGCCCAGCTACACGCTCTGGCCGAAAACGTTACCGTCTCGTCGGCCAGGCTGGCCCTTCCGGATGAGGGAGACGTCAAGTTCGTCGAGGTTGCCCTGGCCGCGCGGGCGGACTGCATCATCACAGGCAATGCCCGCCATTTCCCCGTCACGGCGTGCCAAGGCGTGAGCGTCCTGACTCCGCAGCAGTTCCTCGCCGGTCTGTAAACGCAAAATCCGGGTGACACAATCCGGATGATCGATAAGGTCCGATTCCTTCCCCTACTCCCCCGCCGGGCGGTAGCGCTTCCAGTCGATCCGCAGGTTTTCGATCTTGTAGCGGATGATCCGCGGCGTCGAGCCGAGGTCCCGGGCGGCCGAGGAAATGTTGCCGTCGTTGCGCTTGAGGGCGTCGACGATCAGGTCCCGCTCGAAGAGGTCCACGCGGTCCTGGAGCGTGCCTTCGCCGATGGTGTCCGAGGCGTCGGAAGTCTGGAGCGTCGGCGGCAGGTGATGGCCGTGGATCACGCCGTCGTTGCTCAGCAGCACCGCCCGCTCGATGCAGTTCTCGAGTTCGCGGACGTTGCCGGGCCAGTGGTAGGCGACCATCATGTTGATCGCCGGCGTGGTGATTCGCCGGACGTCCTTGCCGAGTTTCCTGGCGTATCGCACCACGAAGTGGTCGGCCAGCAGGAGGATGTCGTTCTTCCGCGCCCGAAGCGCCGGCAGCATGATCGGGAAGACGTTCACGCGGTAGTAGAGGTCCTTGCGGAACTTGCCCTGCTCGACGGCCTGTTCCAGGTCGCAGTTTGTGGCCGTGATCACGCGGACGTTTGCCTTGAGCACCTTGTTGCTGCCGACGCGCTCGAAGTCGCGCTCCTGGAGGAACCTCAGCATCTTGACCTGCGTGGCCAGCGAAAAGTCGCCGATCTCGTCGAGGAAAAGCGTCCCGCCGTCGGCCTCCTCGATCCGCCCGGCCCTGGCCTGGATCGCGCCGGTGAACGCGCCCTTCTCGTGCCCGAACAGTTCGCTTTCAAGCAGGTTCTCGCTCAGGGCCGCGCAGTTGACCTTCACGAAGGCGTTGCGCGCCCGCGGGCTGGAATAGTGAATCGCGTGGGCGACCAGCTCCTTGCCCGTGCCGCTCTCGCCGCGGATCAGCACCGTCGTGTCGCTTTCCGCCACCTGCTGGATCGAGCGGTACACCTGCCGCATCGCGTCGGAGTTGCCGATGATGTTCTCCGGGCGATACACGTCCTCGAGCTGGCTGCGAAGCTGAAGGTTCTCGGCCTCCAGCGCCACGCGCTCGATGGCCGAGCGGCGGCGGGCGTTGATGTCGTTGGCGATCATGCTGGCGGCGATGCTCAGCAGCCGGACGTCCTCGTCCAGCGGGGCCGATTCGTCGAACAGCCTGTCAACCGACAGCGCGCCGATGACCTCCTTGCCGGCCGAAATAGGCACGCAGATGAAACTTATCTCGTCCTTGCTGATCCTGCGGTAGCCGCGGAGGCGGTTGAGGAACTGGGGCTCCTCGCTGACTTTCGGAACGATCGCCGGCTTGCCGGTCTGGACCACCTTGCCGCTGATGCCCTCGCCCATGCGATAGCGGACCGTCTGGGCCTGCCGCCGCGAAAGATTGTGCCCGACCTCGACAAGCAGCTCCTGGCGGTCCGGCGAGACCAGCATGATGGTGCCCGACCGCATGCCCAGCCCGTCGTGGAGAATGTCCAGGATCTCCGCCAGCATCGACCGCTCCCCGACGCCCATCGCCAGGATCTGGCTGATGCGATAGAGGGCGTCAAGCTCCCTGGCATGTTTTCGGCCGTCAGTCAAACCCGTACTGGTGCTCGCACTCGATCCGGTCGGCATGTGGCGATGCTCCTTGACGCCGGGCTGACACTTGGCCATGCCACCCTCGGCCTGAATCTACAATCCACATTCCTGTCTATCGGCGATGTCGAATGACAAGATTGTAACTCATCGTATGCGGCATCACAATGTTGTTTCTTTGTGCTCGGAGTTTGCCGCAACGTCGGCAAGTCACCTTGCGTGCGGGGAGCGAGGGACGAAGAATGGGGCATGGTCATCAGAGCAAGAATAGCTTCTTGAGCCAGGATACAAGCACGTCCACCTGGGGCACATTGGGGTCGAGATACCTGGCCGTGATGGCCGTTCCAAGAGGCCTTCCCGGCTTCTCTTGCCAAGCCAACCATGTGTGAATGACGGCTTTCGATTCGGCTGATTCATGGAAAAGCCGTTCGCTCTTTGGGATACCAGCCACGCTTTTCGTGACGTGCTTGAACAACAAAGACCCCTCCGGCACGAGAAAACGCAAAAAATCTTCGAGGATGCCCGTGGTCTGGTTGTTGGGCATGATCCACACACCAACCCGTGGCAACAGCGTATCGGCGGGTGGATCAAGAATGGTCCCACCGGGCAATGGGGCCGTCGGCACGTTAGCATATCCGTTCCGGATGAGGGGCTGCCGTATCGCTTCCCACCGTGAGACCAAGTCGGTATCCGCGTCAATCACAATGCCTATGATTTCAACGCCGCTCTCCTTAAGCCGGACCGGGAAACCCTTGAGCAGATCATCGACGCCATCATGAGACCTGATATCAGCGGGTCGCGGAAGCCCGCGATTATCGCAAAGCGTCCCCATGACATGCTTATCGTCACTGCCCTCAACCAGAAGAACCTTCTTGCCGGCCATGTTATCGCACCTCGATCCGGTCGCGGGTGGCTACAGCAAGTTCTTCTTCCCGGAACAAGGTCGGGATGATGTCCGGTCCCTTTCGCGTCAGCCGAATGAGAACCCCTTCGTCCGGCGCCGCGCTGGCGGCCTTCTGAAACGCCTCGATCGAATCCCAACTGTGGGAAGTGGCCACGACCTGGATATCGAGGTCCTTGGCAAGCCGGAAGATCGCTCGCCATACATCGGTCTGGACCGTGTGGTGCATTCCGTTCTCAAACTCGTCGATCAGCAAAAGCCCGTCCTTAGCATTGACGAGCGAAAGGGCGATTCCAAAAAGCCGGTTCAGCCCGTCCCCGAAAGTTCGAAGCGGCACGGGGCGCGGAATGCCATCCGCCCGCACTATTGCCCTACGCTGCTGCCGAGGGCTTTCACCGCCCACCATGGAGACTGCCGATATTTCTGGGTTTATTATGCGAAGCGCTTCGACGACGGCTTTCTCACTGTCTGAGAGAGCAATCTTGTCCCATAATGAGCCTAGTGTGGCGGTTCGCTCACCTCCGTAGGGGCTCACAAACACACATGGCAGGCGGGGTTCCTCCATTAGCGATAACCGCGCTTCGCTTAATCGGTATCGCAGGTTGCGGAACGAACCGCGCGTCAGATAACGCGGATTGCCTGACAAATCCTTGACCTCCAGCGCAGGCAACGAATCGTCCTCCCCAAAGAGGGTCTTTGCAGGAATTGGCCTCAGTATGCCCTCAGGGTCCGGCAACTCACGGATCCAAACAGCTTTCATCGAAAGCTCCAGTGGAACCCGCCCCCCTCGCGAAGAGATTACGATCGGCTCAATTTCCCCCGAGAACTGGGGAAACCCATGAAAAAGACCAGATAGTTGAAAGAGTCCCTCTTCGCGCAATGGCCGTGCCGACGTTTCCATGTCACCGTCGTCTTCTTCCCTAAAGCGAAGGATGCTGTATAAGACGCCTGGGGAGGCGCCTGATGCCAAGAGTCGGAGGGCTTCCAGCACCGAGGACTTTCCGGTGTTGTTTCGCCCTGTAATCAGGTTGACGCGTCCGAGGCTATCGATCTCAACCCGTCGGATAGCCCGGAAACCTTCGATGGTCAGCTTGGCAATTCTGGGTTTCATGTCGTCCGTTCCTCGCCCGGTATTTTACACCAGGATCTCGGGCTGTTTCCATGTTTCATCGGCCTGCGCGGGGAAGAAACCAAAGGATATTCCTCTATGATATACTGCCCCATTCTCGATCACGTGGAGCCAAAACGGCTCCGTTCATGTCCCTATCCGCCTTCATTCAGTCCGTCATTGCCTATCTGTTTCGTTTCCCTTCTCTGTGCCTCCGCGGCTCTGCGGTTGCTTTTGGGCCTCGTCCAGGTACCGGATCATGTCGTCGGGCCCGAAGACGCCGACGACCACGCGGGGCGGGCCCGGCGGGATGGGGTAGATTATGGTCATTGGCGGGGCGCCGCCGAAGTTTGTCTTGACCCATTGCGAGGCGGGGCTGGACTTGTCGGTCACGTCGGCCTCGACGGCCACGACCTTGCGGTCGTGGAATGCCCGTGCGATTTCCGGCCGGTCGAAGACGCGGTAGTCGAGGACCTTGCACTCGGTGCACCATGCGGCGGTGACCTTGACGACGACGATCCGGCCATCTTCCCGGCCGTGGTCTATCCGCATGGCGCCGAAGGGCTCGAACACGACTCCCGCCTGTGCCGGCTGGGGCAGCAGCCAGAAGCCCGCCGCCACGGCCAGCACGACCGCGGCGCCGCGGACGAGGAGTTTGGGGCCTGGCGGCGCGTCGAAGCGGACCCAGCTTCCCCACATCCACAGGCCGAAGACCAGCACCGCGCCGAAGCCGCCGACGAGCCACGGCCAGCCGCCGCGTGGCGGCAGTGTGCTTAGCAGATAAAGCACGGCCGGGATCAGCAGGAAGCCCATCGTCTGCTTGAAGTATTCCATCCACACGCCGGGCTTGGGCAGCAGTTTTACCGCGTCCGGGAACGACGCCAGCACCGCGTGCGGCAGGGCCATGCCCACGCCGATGGTCGCGATCGCCAGCGTGCCGAGCCACAGCGGCTGAAGCTGCGCCCACGCAACCGCCCGGGCCATCAGCCAGAAGCTGCACGGCGTGCTGAGCACAGCCATCATCACCCCCAGGCCAAGCGCGGCCACGTGGCCGCGGGACGATGTGTCCTGCCCCAGGCCGGCGACCCTGCCGGGCACGGTGACGTTGAAGAGCCCCCACAGGTTGGCCGACAGGGCCAGCAGGATCATGGCGATGGCGATTCGGACGGCTGGGTACTTGAAGTGCTCGTTGAGGTCGATGGCGCCCTGCCCCAGCAGCTTCAGGCCCGCGCTGATGGCGGCCAGGACGAGGAAGAACAGCACTATGCCGCCCGCGAAGGCCAGGCCGAGGGTTACGAACCGGCGTCGCGACTGCCCGGCCAGGTTCACCAGGCTGTATATCCGCAGCGGGATTATCGGCAGGACGCAGGGCATTATGTTCAGCGTTAGCCCCGCCAGCAGGGCCAGGCCAAGCCCCGCCCAGATGGTGTAGCCCGCCACGACCGACTCGGCCGAGCCCGCGGTCGGCACGACCTGCCCGCCGGCGGAGGCGTGGCTGGCCTTGATGGCCGAGATGGGCATGGCCGACGCCCAGCCGGCTTCGAGTTCGTCCGTCCAGCCCGGATTGGCGGCGCCGGCCGAGGCCACCCAGACTTTCGCCGAGGCCGAGACGGCGTTGCCGCCTTCGAGGTTCACGCACACATCCCTGCATATCTGCCCCTTGAGGCCGAGCGTGAGCGTGTACTCGCCGGGTTTGGCGTCGGCTGGGACGGCCAGGGCGGCGTAGATCACGAAATGCTTCGCGTATACGTGGTTGACTACCGGCCCTTCGCCGTAGTCGGTCTGCTTGACGTGGTCGGCGGGCCAGCGGACCTCCACCACGGTCATCGGCCCGGCCTTGACGTCCAAATCGCCCGCCACGACCACCGGGCCGGGATCGGGGCTGTAGTAGACCCATCCGTCGGCAAGGTCGCAGACCAACGCGACGCGCAGCGACTGGCCGGGAGAGACTTGCTCGTAGGCGGGCACGACGCGGACCTTGAAATTGCCGGCCGCGATCGATTCCCTAATCGCGGGCACGAGCGCGTCGAAGTCGCCGACGCCCAAGGACGATGATCCCGGGGATTGGAATTTCGGGGACAAGAAGTCACGGGACCCGAAGCCCAGGTATGAGAGGTCCTGCGACCCGAAGCCCAGGGACGACAGGTCCCGGAACCCGAAGCCCAGGGATAGCAATCCCTGGGACAATCCCTGGGACCTCTGCGTCACCCCCCCCGCCGCCGGGGCGCACAAAGCAGCCGCCAGCGTGCCCGCAAGCACACACACCCAGAGACCCCGCGGCGCTGCCTTTCGCGGTCGCCGGCATAAGTTCGGTAACTCGTTTAGCATTGCCCCATTATACGCCACGCAGGGCGTGATGGTGGTCGAAGCCTTGCAAACCCGCGGGCAGGCGGTTAGACTCACCGGCCTTATGAGCGACTTGGATTTGGAAAAAGACATCCCACGTCAGGTTCAGCTTTTGTCTCGTGGCGCGGAGGCCATCTACACCCAGCAGGAGTTGGAGTCGCGGCTAAGAGATGCCGCTGCCGCCGGCAGGCAGCTTCGCGTCAAGCTCGGGCTGGACCCGACGGCGCCGGACATCCACCTCGGCCACACTGTGGTGCTCCGCAAGATGCGGCAGTTTCAGGACCTCGGCCACAAGGCCGTCATGATAATCGGCGACTACACCGCGCGCATCGGCGACCCGACGGGGCAGAACAAGACCCGCCCGGTGCTGGAGTCTGAGCAGATCGACGCCAACGCCCGCACGTACTTCCAGCAGGCGGGCAAGGTGCTCGACACGTCGCCGGAGAAGTTCGAGGTCCGCTATAACAGCCAGTGGCTGGCCTCGCTGCGCCTGGCGGACATCGTCAAGCTCACCAGCCAGATGACCGTCGCCCGCATGATGGAGCGCGACACGTTCGAGAAGCGTTTCGAGGCCGGCGTGCCCATCGGCGTGCACGAGCTGCTCTATCCGCTCATGCAGGGCTACGACAGCGTCTGCATCGAGGCCGACGTCGAACTCGGCGGCACCGACCAGACATTCAACAACCTCGTCGGCCGGCAATTGCAGGAAAACGCCGGCAAGAAGCCCCAGATCGTGCTGATAATGCCCATCCTCGTCGGCCTGGACGGCACGGAGAAGATGAGCAAGTCCAAGGGCAACTACATCGGCGTGACCGATGAGCCCAACGACATGTTCGGCAAGATAATGTCCATACCCGACTCGCTGATGCGGAACTACTACACGCTGCTGACGGACATCCCCGCGCGCGAGATCGACGTGCTGGTCGACTCCGCCCGCACGCACCCCAAGCAGGCCAAAGTAAACTTGGGCAAGCTTGTCGTCGGGCAGTACCACTCACCCGCCGCCGCCGACGCGGCCGCCGCGGAGTTCGACCTCGTCTTCGCCCAGCGAAACGCCCCGACGGACATCGAGGAAATCCGCGTCGCCTCGCCGACGATGGGCATCATCGAGCTTGTGGTCGCGGCCGGGTTCGCCAAGTCCAACGGCCAGGCCCGCCGACTGATCATCCAGAACGCCGTGAGCATCGACGATGAAAAGATCGCCGACCCCAACGCCGCAGTCTGCCTGAAGGCCGGGCAGGTCCTGAAGGTCGGCAAGCGCCGCTTCGGGCGGATCGTCGTGCCGTGAAAGGCAAGAAGAGACTGACCACAGAGGCACAGAGACGCAGAGGTTAAGAAGAAAGAAGCGGATCAGCAAAGATAAACGCGGATGAACGCAGATAAGAGGTTTGTCGTCTTCTTATCTGCGTTCATCCGCGTTCATCATTGCAAAACCGCTTTTTCTGTTTCTGCCCTCTGAGGCTCTGCGCCTCTGCGGTTGACTCCAGCAGTTACTTTTTCTTTGCGTAGAAGTCCACCATTTCGCGGCAGGAACTGGTCTTGATCTTTCCGGCGTTGCCGGCCTGGCCGAACTGGATCATCCGCTGCTTGCAGACTTCCTTCATCGCGTCGCGGGCGGGCTTCATGTAGTCGCGCGGGTCGAACTTCTCGGGCGATTCGGCGAAGACCTTGCGGATCGCGCCGGTGATGGCCAGGCGGTTGTCGGTGTCGACGTTGATCTTGCGGACGCCGTGCTTGATGCCGCGCTGGATCTGCTCGACCGGCACTCCGAACGTCGGATTCAGCTTTCCGCCGTACTTGTTGATGATGTCCTGCAATTCCTGCGGCACGCTCGACGAGCCGTGCATCACCAGATGCGTGTTGGGCAGCCGCCGGTGGATCTCCTCGATGAGCGTCATCTTCAGCACGTCGCCGGTGGGCTTCTTCTTGAACTTGTACGCGCCGTGGCTCGTGCCGATGGCGACGGCCAAGGCGTCGAGCCTGGTGTCCTTGACGAACTGCTCGGCCTGGTTCGGGTCCGTCAGGTGCTTCTGGGCCGCTTCCTCGCTCAGGCCGGCGCCGTGGCCATCCTCGATCCCGCCAAGGGCGCCGATCTCGCCCTCGACGCTCACGCCCACGGCGTGGGCGACTTCCACCACCCGCCGCGTCACGTCCACGTTGTACTCGTAGTTCGACGGCGTCTTGCCGTCGGCCGAGAGCGAACCGTCCATCATCACCGACGTGAACCCCAGCGTCATCGCGCTGTAGCACGTGCCGGGGGCGTTGCCGTGGTCCAGGTGCATGACGATCGGGACCCTCGGGTTGAGTTCCGCCGCCGCCAGCATCAGGTGGTAGAGGTACGCGTCGTTGCTGTACTGGCGCGCCCCGCGGCTGGCCTGGATGATGACCGGCGAGTCCGTCTCCTGGGCGGCCGTCATTATCGCCTGGATCTGCTCCATGTTGTTGACGTTAAGGGCGGCCACGCCGTAATCGTTCTCAGCGGCGTGGTCCAGCACCACTCTCAGCGGGATCAGAGGCATTGTCGTCTCTCCTGGTATCTCGTGTCGCTCTGTCGGTTAAACCTGTTCGCGGCGGACGTTGCCGAATTCGCCCGTCCGCGCCCCGGCCAGACCTCGGCCGCGGGCTAGGAATAGTAATGGATAAATCCCGCAAAGGAAAGCGATTTTCGTGCTGGAATCAACTCAGCAGGGATGCAGGAGATGCAGGGGATACGGAAATTAAGAACAAGAAACGTATAAGCAAAGATGAACGCGGACCCACGGTCCCTTCGGGATGAACCCAGATGGGATTTGAGGCATCTTTGCCTTCATCTGTGTTTATCTGCGTTCATCTTTGCTAAGACATGTCTTGTTCCGTATCCCTTGCATCCACTGCATCCCTGCTAACCATCTCCGCCGGGATGCCGATATCGACGACCCGGACCTCGCCGGTGTACTCGGCCGATTCCGGCGAATCGAAGCCTTTCTTGCGGGCGACCATTGTCACGGTCATGGCCGCGCGGACCGTCGGCCCCTCGGCCTTGCCCGTGTCGCAGTCCAGCCCGGTTGGGATGTCCACCGCCACCACGGGCACCCCGGCGGCGTTGATCTGCTCGACGGCGACGGCAATGTCGCCGCGAAGCGCCCCGCGAATGCCCGTGCCGCCGACGGCGTCGACGACGACGTCGAACCCGGCCAACTCCTTCGAAAGGTCCGCAAGATACAATGAGCCGACCTCGCGGATGTCCAGGCCCAGGTTGCGGGCGATGCGGCAGTTGATCTCCGCGTCGCCGGAAAGTTTTTCCAACGGGCCTACAAGAAAGACCGCCACGTGGGCGCCTCGCATGGAAAGGTGTCGGGCCACGACAAAACCGTCCCCGCCGTTGTTGCCGGCCCCCGCGCAGATGGCCACCTTCCGCCCAGCCGGGCCGTGAAGAAAGCCAGCCACCGCGTCGGCGCAGAGCCGCCCGGCGTTTTCCATCAGGACCACGCCGGGCACGCCGAGTTGCTCGATGGCGAACCGGTCGATCGCTCGTGTCTGCTCCCGCGTAAGGCTGCGCATCTCGGCACCCACAGAGAAAAGAAGGTCCTAGCTCTTAGCTCATAGGTCCTAGGGGCGGCAGGGCCTTAATCAGACCCAATACTATTGGCGGCCCCGGCGGGTTGAACTGCAATCACGGCCGATACGACCCTGTGCGCCCTATGACCTAAGACCTATGACCTAGGGCCTTCTCTTCAGCCCTTGAGCACCTCGTCGAACGCCTTCTTGAGGTCCGACTTCTGCTGGAGGCCGACGAACTTGTTCACCACCTGGCCGCCCTTGAACAGCAGCAGCGTCGGGATCGCGCTGATCCCGTACTTCATGGCGACGGTACGGTTATCGTCGGTGTTGACCTTGCCCACGCGGATTCTTCCGGCGTACTCCCCGGCCAGTTCGGTGATGGTGGGAAGCTGCATCTTGCAGGGCATGCACCATTCGGCCCAGAAGTCCACCAGGGCGGGGATGTCCGCGTCGAGGATCTCCTGCTGGAAGTTGTCGTCAGTCACTTCGATAATGTGTTCAGAAGTCATCTATTGGCTCCTTGTGCCTTTGCACCTGTTCCGACAAGGCATGTTATGCGCGCCGCGTTGGGAAGTCAACGTCCGGCCCCGCCGCCGCGTGATTCGACGGGTGTCGGGAATCCCGCCGACCGCCACTTCGCCCGGCCAGGCGGCGTTATACCGGATGGTGCGGACCGCGGGCCGGGGCTGGGAACTCATAACAGGAGAGGGCCGGAATATGGCGAAACGGCAGACACGTCGCGACTTCGTGAAGTGCGCGATCTCGCCGTTCACGGGCTTCAGGCACGCTTTCGAGGGCGGCGCGGATTTCATCCTGGCCGGGATGTTCGACTTCCAGATCGCCCTGGACGTAAGGCTCGCCAACGCGGCGCTGGCAAAGCTCGATCGCCAGCGGCCGTGGCGGTCGTAGTGCACTGTCTCTTTATTGATGAGCATTCTGCAGGGGCATAAATCCGAAATTCGAAGCACGAAATCCGAAACAATTCCGAAGCACGAAATTCAAAACGACCCCCATCTGGGGAGATTGTGGTGATTGGGAAAGCGGTCGTCCCTGCCGCCGGCGTTTGGAACATTCGTATTTCGAATTTGTTTCGGATTTCGAGATTCGAGATTCGGGTTTTTGGTCCTCTGAGAATTGATGTCATTTTGGAGACATTACACCAGAGGGCACTTCATGCACGCTCTCATGCGTTTGACGCCCGCCCGGCCTCCAGCGCCAACATGCGGCGCTTTACCTCCACGCCGCCGGGGGCGGAGAAGCCGCCAATCGCCCCGCCGGCGTACGTAATCCGATGGCACGGAATGACCAGCGGGATGTTGTTCTTGCCCAAGGCGGCCGCGACGGCGCGCGAGGCCTCCGGCTGGCCTATGAGCCTGGCCAACTCGCTGTAGCTGGCGGTCTGCCCGTACCGCAGGCTGCGGCAGGCACGCAGGACCTTGCCGCCGAACGTGCCTTCGCCGGGCATTTCGCACGGCACGTCGTCGAACTCGACGGCCTGGCCGTTAAAGTACGCCCGGCTGAGCTCGATGATCCGCTCGAAGGGCCCGCCGTCGCGCACAGCCCCCGGATGTTCCCACGCCAGTAAATCAGCGAGCTGGTCGGCCTGGTAATGCGGCAGCACGAGCCGCCGCAGCCCGCCGTCGCCCGCCACGCCGCCAATGGGCCCCCAGGCGGTGGACCACACGGCGTAGAAACCCGGTTGATCTTTCTTCTTGGCCATGACCGGATCATAGCCGCCGACGGGCCGGCCAATCAAGGCTGTCGCGGAGCCAGAGAACTCCACGCCTCGGCGCCGCCGCCGAGTGATTCCAGGCGTGTAAGCCATTGTCCGAAGTGCGGGCATTGAACCCTGAGAACGTCCAAGCCGATCCGGCCGCCCACCAGCGGGCCAAAGGTTGGTTTCTTGTACCTGGGAACGATTCCCGAAATACGCCTTGACGGACACGTTTCCCAACCGTCATTGATGGCCTCAGGCGGACCGGCTTCGTCGAGTATGTCTTTGAATCTCGCCGCAAGTCTCCCACGGTCTTCCGGAGAGACCTGTGCCAGCACTTCCGCCATCTTGTCCACGTCGGAGAAGAGCAATGCCTCGAATTCATGAACCTGCACGTAAGGTATGAACAGCTCTTTCTGAAAAGCTTCGCCTGCGTGAGCGGCCAGATTATCCAGCATGGCCTGTTCGACATGCTCGCCCCTGCGATTAGAAGGCATAGGGACAGCTTCAGCCCGGCCGGGCCAATCGTGGGGCATTCCACAGAAGTCGAACATGGTCGTGCAGACACGTCCTCGTCGTTCGCGCAAAGTCCGGGTTATAACAGCTCTCACTGACGGCCAAGCTCGAACGCCTCCCTGTGGGGCAACCTGTCCCGGAAGGCGAGCCCAAGTGGTGATTCCCCTGCTGCCCAGGTGGGCCGCAAGAAGGGTCTCCACAAAAGTCTTCTCTGTCTGCCCCTCCACTATAACCGCCAAATCACTCATGGGTCGGCCCCGCCCTCAGCACATTCTGCTGCCACAAATCGGCTATTGAATACTCGTCCAGCCATTCCTTAAGTGCGGCGCGGTCCAGGCGTTCGAAAACCGACCGGCCGCGTTCCCGCTTGACAACGACAATGTCTTCAGGCTTGAACTGGTCCAACAGGCCCGGTGATTGAGTCGAAACGATAACCTGCGTCGCTTCCGCAGCCGACTGAATCAATGCAGCAACAATGCCTATGGCATCAGGGTGAAGCCCCAGTTCTGGCTCGTCGATGACGATGGCCGCCGGCAGATCAGGCTGAAGCAAAGCCGTTGCCAGGCAGATGAACCGGAT
>Ga0315282_10012203_pt1 | contig 13184 bp, 10 predicted proteins | sample YL17G07_20_MG_FD_203693 | JGI IMG/M metagenome (GOLD analysis project Ga0315282, IMG submission 203693) | Sediment microbial communities from Yellowstone Lake, YNP, Wyoming, USA - YL17G07_20 | ecosystem: Environmental > Aquatic > Freshwater > Lake > Sediment | place: USA: Wyoming | collected...
AGGACCCGGTCAACGTGAGCATCAGCTTCGGACGGGGCGACAAGCCGGGGGGTCTGTGGCAGATCAGTGCGGACCAGGTGAGCGCCGAATACGCGGACGAACCGGCGTCTCCGAAGCCCGTCGGCAAGAGCAAGGGGCCGCGGATCATCAAGTTCACGTGCGGTCAGACCGCCGCCCCTTGGACGGTCGGGCCCTGGGCGAAGGCCGCCACCGTGGACATCGCGAAAGAAGGCCGCGAGATCGTCGGCGAGACGAGCGCCGGCAACTTCGTCATCCGTTCGGTCGAGAGGAGACCTTCCATCTGGGACGCCGAGGGACTCTTCTCGAGCGGCGTCCTCTACGTCAAGGACTACGGCTACTTCGACGCCCACGCCAGGAAAGACGGAGACCTCTTCGTCGTCTACGGGACGAAGACGAAAGAGCCGTAGTGAGGGAGTTTGGTCATTCCCCGCAGGTATTGAGGGGGAGAGGGCTGGGACATCCCGGCTGGCTCCCGGGGTGGAAAAACAGCCGGACGGGACTGCCCGGTGCGCCTCAGCGCACCTCAAGGCTACTCCCGTCCGGATGTCCGTCGAACCGCTGCGTCTTATTACTGCTTCCGCTCTGCGCCCGTTACTTCATCCTCCTCTTGAGGAGTGCGGCGGCGCCAAGACCCAACGCCAGGAGGGTCATGGTCGCCGGCTCGGGGATGGGACTCTCCGACACGGCCATCGAAATCCACGACGCGGTCGTACCGAAGTAGCCGGTTTCGATGGCGCCTCCAAGGTAGCTCTGCCAGATGGAGGCGTTGTTGACGGCCCCGGTCCCCGGATCGATGAAATCGATCGTGGCAGCCTCGTTCATGTCAATGACCCCGTCCATGTCCAAGTCCGTCCAGTGGAGGCTGCTGAGCGTGACGTAGTGACCTCCGTCGCTCCAGGAGATGAGAATCTCCACGTCCTCGCAGTCTGCCAGTTCCGTGAAGAGGAACTGCCAGGTGGGAGTCATGCCCACAACCCACGCGGGTTTCGGCCTGACGGGGTTGTTCCAGGCCCATTGATCCTGCGCTTGGTACTTGGTCACACCCGGGACCCTCTCCTCCATGTACTTGTTCTTGCCCCAGATGAGGTCATCGTGGTAGGTGCCGCCGGGCGGCTGGGTGTTCATGTACGCGGCCCCCATCAGGATCTGGGCCACGGAGATGAGCTCGGCCTGGTCGTGGAGGCCGTTGGAGACATTGTCGTCCGGGATGAGCTTCCGATCATAGACCCCAGGATACTTGTTCTCCAGGTAGACGAAGCAGTTCACCACCGCCACCGGCCCGCAGGCCACCTCGCCTCCATTCGGAACGGTGTCCTGGTCCAGGTTGCCATAGAGGGCTATTTCTTTCTGGATGTCCCATTTAGGGGGTTCAATCTGTCCCCATGCCACCCCCGCGAAGCCGACCAAGAAGACCGCCGTAACCACCACTATCTTCCTCATGTCTGTGCTCCTTTCCTTGCCAAACAGAACTGGACACTCGTGAGTTGGTTTAACGACACCGGTTTCGCCAAGGAGATACAGCAAATCCCGTGCCAAAAGGGGTGGGTCGGGGCGGATTTTTTTTTGCTCTCTCGCAAGTCCAAGCCCTGTGAAGAGATACGCGGACAGCAATCTGACGCCCGGCCGTACAAAGTATTGAACAGCCTAAGGATGTTCATAAGACCCAACACTCGTTTCGCCCGCAGGCGACTATCTCTGACGCAACTTCTTGTTATGGCAGGACTTGGGGTGACGTTCTGTTTTCCGAACGGCGTTCCGTGGACATGTTCAAAAAAAACGACAAAAATGCCGACTTTCCGGCGGACAGGGGATTCCACTGCCCTATTTCGGGGCAGTTTGGGTTTCCGGGTTCACCCTGGGACCGAAGAGACTCCTCGTGCCGAGGCCGTCGGCGTCCAAAAAGAAACGGACGGCTCGCGAGAGCCGTCCGTTGTTCGCGCAGCAAGAGCCGGCACGCTCGTTACTTCATCCTTCTCCGCAGTAGCGCCGCGCCAAGACCGAGGGCCAGGAGCGTCATGGTCGCGGGCTCGGGGATGTCGCTGATGATATGGTAGGTCAAGCCCTCCATCCCTGGCTCAAATCCGGGCTGGCCGGGTTGCGGCATGTAATCGACCCAGTTGTTGCCCTCCGACCCAACCTCCAACATGGTCACCTGATTCGGGTAGAGCGCCGTCGGGAATCCGGTGTCGGCCAGTTCCGGCGGCTCGCCGCTGTCCAATTCTCTGTCCGAATAGAAAACGATCGACCCATCGCCATTGAAGCGCACAATGTCGCTATAACCGCCCTCGGGCTCCAGGATGATCAGGTCCCCCTGTTCGCCCGCGAACCCCAACTGGACGTAAATCAGGGCGTCCGGAAGCCCCCCGGGAGCCGGGTCCTGGCCCTTGAACCAATTGAGCGGGACGCCATTCCAATTGGTGCCATTACCATTCTCGTCGATCGTGACGATTGGTGGGGTTGTACTCCAAACTACCCCCCCGAAACCGGCCAGCAGCGCTAGGATAACCAGCACCATCGTCTTCATGCCTGTACTCCTTTCCCCACCAGACCACAACACCAGGCTCTTGTCAGTTGGTTTGAAAACACCGCTCTCCTTTTAGGAACACTGCAAATCCCGTGCCAAAAGGGGTGGGTCGAGGCGGATTTTTTTCGCTCATCCGCAACCCCTAGGGCCACAACGGGATGCGCGGAGAATTTCTGGCCGTCCGGCCGTACAAAGTATTGAACAGTCCAAGGATGTTCATAAGACCGGACAGTCGTTCCGCCCGCCGGCGACTATCTCTGACGCAACTTCTTGTCGGAGCAGGACTTGGGGTGACGTTCTGTTTTTCGAATGGGGTTCAGCGGGCATGTTCAGAAAAAACGACAAAAACTCTCGGATTCCCCGGGACCGGGGTTTCGGCTGCCCTGTTTTAGAGCAACTTGGGCTTGCGGCTAGCGGCAACGACCGTGAACGCCCTTTCGGCGGGACGTTCGGAGGCGATCCGGACGCACCACGTGATGGAGAAGGTCTTTCCGGCATAGGACATGGGTCCGGCGGCGGGGACCTTCAGTTGGAAGGGGGTTTCCTGCGGACCGGCGAGTTTCAGGGTCTGGCTCAGGACGACCTTCTCCTCGGCTTCACAGAGACCGCTTGTCCGCCAGAGGATTTCCACGGCGAGTGCGGCGTCCGGTGCGGACGGGTCCGCCGCAGCCTTGGCGAAAGCGGATGGGCCCGGGAGCACCCGACCGGTCAGGTTTTCCCCGGCGGCGACGACTTCGGAAGCGAGTTCTATCCGTGCGGATGTTCCGTTCATGCGGGCTTCTCCGGGATTTCCAGTCGCACCGGCTGCACGCTCAGGATTTCCCGTCCACGCCAGGCCAGGTGCCGCCCGACGAAGACGAGGAGGTCGAGCTGCCAGCGGATCGCGCAGAGGTGCGACTCGAAGCTCTGCATCCCGCTAGCGGGGATGACGAGTTCGCCCGTGAGGTCTTTCCTCTCGCCCCTGGTGAGACGGAGGTTTTCAGCGAGGACGGCGTCCTGGCGGTAGACGACCACGGGAAGGATTTTCTCGCGCCGGCGGGCCTCTCTCAGCTCTTCGCTCATGGAGAGCACCGCGACGACCCTGCTGACGCTCACCGGTCTATGGGCTTCCACGGCGAGGTGGAACTGGACGTGCTCGCCCAGGCAGGGTCTCGCGCTGAGGAGGGTGAGCTTGGGGACATCGAGTCGCGAGCGGAGGATGAGTCCCTCGATCACTCGCGCCAGAGCGAGCGCCCCGGCCACCCCGAGGAGAATCAGGTAAAGCAGGAGGTCGGGACGCCGCGCGCCCGTCCCCGCGAAGAGTCCCCACAGGCCGAACCCCAGGACCAGCCACACGAGCAGGTACCCGAGCGCCCTGAGGAAATTCGGCGGAGGTGCATAGGGCGTCGTGTTCAAGCAGGTTCTCCGATGAGGTCGATGAGCTCGCACAGGTCGTCGATGACGTAATCGGCGTGAGCGTCGTCGGCGGCGTTCTTTCCGCTCCGGAGGAAGACCGTGCGTGCTCCCGCCGCGCGGCCGCACTCGACGTCGAAACGGAAATCCCCGACCACCATCACCTCGCGCACGTCGCAGCCGAGTTCCTTCGCGATGTGTCTCACCGGCTCGGGACTGGGCTTGGGCGGGAGGTCGTCGTCCGCGGTCACGACGAGGTCGAAGCGCAGCCGGTGCTTCGCTAGCACGATCTGGACCGACTCGCGGGAGTTCCGCGTGAGGATGGCGACGGGGATGCGTCTCTTCTTGAGGAACGCGAGAAGCTTCCGCACGTGTGGGTTGAGCTTGCTGGCGAGAGCCCCCTCGCGCTCCCACCGGTCCACCTTCTCGCGCTCGGCGCGACGCTTCTCGGATTCCCGGATGGACGCGAGGAACTCGAGGATCGGCGTCTGGCCCGAGCCGATCTCCCGCTTGATCCACGCGAAGTCCAGGATCGGTCGCGTGATCGTCCCGTCCAGGTCGAAGATGACCGCCTCCAGACCTCTGAGCGGGGATTCCATCCGACACCCCCCTTCACCGGACGGGTTTCAGTCTATGGGGCGTCGCCTGGATTTTCAACGGCTTTTCGGGGAGTGACGGGGCGGTTCCCGGATATAATGACGAAATCCGAAACCCGATTCAAACCCGAAGCCCGACATCGGAATTGTCCAAGAACGTCCCCTCTCCTCCTTCAGGGGGAGAGGGCAGGCTGAGAGGGCTTATTGGGATTTCGTCATTTCCCGGCGGGGGTCGTGATGCGTTGGGTCAGCGTCATCCTGGTGGTTCTCTCGCTCGCCGGACCGGCGGCGTCTCAGACGGGCGGGTGGTGGCAGAGCTACTGGAAGACGCGGCGGCAGATGAAGGCGGTCATCCCGGCCGGTGTGGAGGCGGACGAGCCGGTGGCCGTCGCGAAGTTCATGACCCACGGGTATCTCAAGGAGGACGGAAGCGACATCCGGGTGATCGCCCGCTCGCGCGAGGTGCCCTCCCGCGTCCTCTCGGTGGGGCCAGGGGACGAAGTCACCGTCGCATTTCAGCTCCTCGTCGGCGTGGAGTCGTACCAGGTGTATTACGGGAATGCGAAGGCGGCGCCCGCGGCCCACGACTGGACGATCTGCGCGGGACTCCTCATGGAGGTGAAGAAGTTCCCGGGCGGCGGGCCGTGCAACTCCCTCCGCGAGGCCCAGACGCTCTGGCAGAAGTCACAAGACGTGATGGGGGTCGACTTCGTCCCGAACATCTTCTTCGGATATAACCCGTTCGGCCCGAGTGATTCGTTTCTTGCGCGCTATACGGGCTGGCTCCGGGTGGAGAAGCCCGGGCGGTACGAGTTCGCCACCACCTCCAGCAACGCGAGTTTCCTCCTGATCGACGGGAAGGAGGTGGTGAGCTGGCCCGGGTGGCATCCAGCGGCACACCGGGCACGTCGCCAGGGATCGGTGGATCTCAAGAGCGGACGACACCAAATCGAGTACTACCACGTGCACGCCGGGGGCGAAGCGACGGCGGTCGCGGCGTGGACGCCGCCCGGCGCGCCGCGACCCGAGGTGATCCCGGCGCAGGCCTTTCTCCCCGTGGCTCGCGCGGTGGTGCAGGCCGAACAGGTCTATGACCAGCCGGTGACGCCCGACTTCGACGTGAAGCGCGGCGAGGCATTCCTCGACCCCGACGCGAACTCCTTCCTCTACCGCTGGAGTTTCCGCGACCTCACGGCGTCCATCGACCGCAAGTACTACCGCCCGCTCTGGGATTTCGGCGACGGGAACACCTCGACCGTCTGGGCTCCGACGCACGTCTACCTCGCACCCGGGACCTACACCGTCACCTATACTCTCAAAGGGGTGCAGGGGTCGTTCGCCACGAAGCAGCGGATCGTGGTCGAGCGCGACTGGTCCGAGCAGGCATCTCCCGCCTCGTTCCAGACCCTGGAGGACTACTACCCCACGGTCAGTTCCTACGATTTCCGCAAGATGCCGGCGGAGAGCGTGCGGGCCGCCTGCGAGATGTTCGACCGGCTCGGGAAATACGAGGACCTCGAACGAACCTGTCGCGTGCTCCTCTTCGAGACCGAGGGCGTCTCCGACGTGGGACTCATGAACGAGACCGAGCGACTGGCCCGGCTCTATCTCGACAGGCGACGGGACGCGAAGTCGGCCGTCGAGGTCTACCTGAACGGGGAGAAACGGGTGAGTTCGACGGACTGGAAGGCGGTGCTCTTGGAGCGTGCGGCGGCGCTCGTCTTGGGGGAGCTTTCCGACATCGACCGTGCGCGGGAATGTTACCGCCGGGCGCTCGATACTTATAGGGGCGCAAAGCCCGAGACACGCCGCCGCGCCCTCATCGGTCTCGCCGAAGTCGCTATCTTCTCCGGCGACGCAAAGGAAGCCGAGCGACTCCTGGGCGAGGCCGACGCGATCCCGGTTCGCAAGTCGGAGCAGGGAGGCGCGGCGGTGCGCGTCGGAAGTCTCTCCCGCGCCGTCGAAGACTTCATCCGGCGCAACGAGTTCACTTCGGCCAAGGACCTCCTCGACGCCTGGGAGTGGGAATATCCGCTCGACCGGCTCGTCGGATACTCGACGGTGCTAAGGGCGAGACTGGCGGTCCAGCGCGCGGAATACCCGCAGGCGATCCGGCTCTTGACCTCGCTCGTCCAGGTGAACCCGCGGTCGAACTACGCCGCCGAGGCGCTCCTGGCCGCGGGCGACTGCTTCCTCAAACTCGGTGAGAAACCCAAGGCCCGCGACACCTATAAGCGTGTCCTCGGCGAATACCCCGAAAGCCCGTTCGTCAAAACGGCACTCAGGCGGCTTGAGGAACTCAAGTAGCACCCCGACCGGGGGTGGTGCAATGGCGAAATCCGAAATCCGAATGACTAATCAATGACTAAGCACTAATGACTAATGACTAAGGATGGAAGGAATCCGGCATGGCAGGACATCGGTGTTTTCCATTCATTAGTCATTAGGATTTAGTCATTGTTCCGGCGGATCTTCCGGCGAGAAGGCCTATGCGGGCGATTTACGTGACGGTGCTTTTGGCGGCACTGGCGAGCGGCGCGCTTGCCGCCGAGAGTCCCTGGTGGGACGCGAAGTGGCAGCTGAGACGGGAGGTCGTCTTCCCGGAGAATTCGGGGGCGAGCGCGTTCGAAGTGACTTTCCCGAACCACGGTCTTTCGCGTGCGGACGGAAGCGACGTGCGCGTGGTCGCCGGGGGGGCCGAGCTCCCGATGCGGGTGCTCTCGGTCGGGCCCGGGGATCTCGTGCACGTCGTCTTCGAGCGTGCTGGCACGGGACCCTGCTTCATCTACTGGAACAGCCCCGGCGCTCCGCCCGGAAAAAACGTCCCCATCCGCGCCGGGTGTCTCCTCGAGGCGAAGAGCTACCCCGGGAGCGAGATCGATTCCCTGGCGACGATGCGCCGGGCATGGGCCGCGAGCCCAGAGAGCCAGGGCGTCCGGTTCGTCCCCAACATCTTCTACGGCTACAACCCCTTGGGCCCGAGCGAGAACTTCCTCAGCCGGTTCGTCGGGTATTTCCGCGCGGAGCGAGGCGGCCAGTACGTCTTCGCGACGGACAGCGACGACGCCTCGTTTCTCCTGGTGGATGGGTCGCTGGTGACGCAGTGGCCGGGTGCGCACGGGGCCCGGGGCGACGCGCGACACGCCGGGAAGATCGAGTTGGGCGCGGGGGTCCATCAGATCGAGTATCTGCACGCTCAGGGGGGCGGCCCGACGCTGGTCAACGCGGCGTGGAAGCCGCCCGGTGCGCCGCGGATGGAGGTCATTCCGCCCGGCGCTTTCGTGAGCGTCGCCAGGGCCGCTGTCCGGAACGTCGAACGCCGCGACGGAGCGCTCCTGGCCGATTTCCTCCCCGTGGGGACCGGCCAGGCCGTGCTCACCCCCGATGCCGCCGAGCATATCATCAAGATGCACTTCGAGAGGCTCCTGCCGGATGCGGTCCTCAAGGAGTATTCCCCGCGGTGGTTCTTCGGCGACGGCTGCACCTCGACCGACGTCTCTCCCGACCACGTCTACCTCATCGAGGGCGACTACGACGTGGTGCTGGTGCTGGTCAAGGGGTACGACGAGAAGAAGCTCGTGATGAAGGTGCACGTGGCGGCGGACTGGGACCGGCAGGCGAAACCCATCGACCTCCGGGAGGATTACTACGACATCGTGAAGACCTACGACGCGGGTAAGATGGAGCCGAGGCAGGCATACCGTGCGATGGTTTACTTCGAGCGGATCGCGAAGCGGGAGGACGTGGTGCGGGCCGGTCGCACGCTGCTCTCCCGCGAGAACACACTCCCGGAAGAGACCATCTTCGACGCCGTGAAGCTCCTCGCCGAGGCGATGCGCGTCCAGGGAACCGAGCTCCGGGAGGCCCGACGACTGCTCCTCTCGTACGAGACCCGGATGAAAAGTGCGGAATACGCCGCCGCGCTCGCTCTCGCCGCCGGCGACATCGACATGTGGCACCTCAAGGACCTCGAAAGCGCCGAGGCGAGTTACCGACGGGTCATCTTCACCTACGCCGAGAAGGCCGACCGGATGACCCTGCGGAAGGCGCTCGTGCGGATGGGGGACATCTACCGGTGGCGGCAGGACGGGGAGAAGGCGCGGGAGTTCCTGCACCGGGCGGAGTCGATCCCGGTGGACGACCGGAGTGCGGTGCAGCGGTCGGTGCGTGCCGGGTTCCTCGCACGCAGCATCGAGGAGTTCATCCGAGAGGGCGACATGCAGTTCGCCTACGAGTTTCTCGTCCAGTGGGCGTGGGAGTTCCCGGAAGACCAGATCGAGGGCTACTGGACGGAACTCCGCGTCAAGTGGCTCATCAAGAACAAGGAATACGCGGGCGGCATCGCCGAGGTCGAGAGCCTGCTGAAGCTCAATCCCAAGACGCTCTACGCCCCCTCACTCTTGTGGCTAGCGGCCGACTGTGCCGAGGCGACGGGCGATAAGCCCCGCGCGGTCCGGCTCCTGGAACGCGTCCTCACCGATTACCCGGAGGCGAAGGAAAAATCCGCCGTGCTCCAACGCGTCGAGACCCTCAAGAAGGCAAAATAATGGCGCCGGAGACTCATCCCGCGGACGAGGTGATCAGGCGAAGGCGAATGACGGCACTTGTCGCCGCTCTTGCCGCTGCGGGTCTCCTTTGTGTTCTGTGGGTATGGTTCCGCCGGGAGACCCCCGCACTCAAGCCCCTTCGGCCTTACCTCGACCAATTGATTTCCCACGGGTGGAAGATCCGGGAAGACGTCAGGCATTCTCCATACAGGGCGGTCAACCTTTTCAGAAGCAGACAGGACGCGGGTCCGTACAATCGGCTGCTGCTCTCCGTTCAGCAGCAAGGCCGGGAATCCGTGCTGATGGAGTGGGGTGAGATCCATTATCCCTTCCTGGGGACTTGCGGGTTCAGCGAGACGCTCGTCGCGGGTCGCCCGGTCTTCTTTTTCGGCCGCGGAACGGGTGGGAATGGCTGGACCTGCTCAGAGGTTCGGACGTTTGCACTGGACCCGGGCGGTCCGCGGGACGTGTCCCCCAAACTGCCCCAGACGTGGGTCGTCCATTCCGTCGAGGATGTCGACGGTGCCGGCGCCGATGAACTCATGGTTCTCATCTGCGATTACGAGTTTTACGCCGGGCTGGGCCACGCCGGCTCGCCGTCCGCTTTCAGGATCTACCGCTGGGACCAGCTTGAGGAACGGTTTGTGGACAAATCGGCGGTCTTCCGCGACTACTATGAGAAGAGGATCGCGACGCTCAGGAAGGAAATAGAGGTTTCCCTCGAGAGCGAGGACCCGGCGAAGCCGGACATGGGCTGGCGCGGTCCTGCCATATCCATGCTTCTCAACTACTGCTGCATGGGACGCACCGAGGAGGGGTGGCAGGAATTCTCGGGGTATGTGGAGCGGGGGAGAAAGTCCTCTCGGAAAAACGTCGTGCCGAACTCGCCGAGATGGAAGCGGACCTGCAAACGCGCCTGGGGATAAGGACCTCGCCCGTTCACGACACGCCGAAGTGACGCGTGCCTCTTCTCGGACGGTCCGGCTCCTCGAACGCGTCCTCACCGGTTACCCGGAGGCGAAAAACAAAAACGCCCTTCTCCAGCGCATCGAGGCGCTGAAGAAAGGCGCAGGGTAGGAAAAGCGCGGGGCCTCGGAGCCCGTGCGCTTACGTCTTCTTTCTCCGGCGGAGGAAAACGGCGAGACCGCTCAGGAGCAGGAGTGCACTCGCCGGCTCCGGGATGGGCTGCACGTCGAAGCGACTCGTGCCGCTGGCCTGGTCGTTCGCACTCAGAGAGAACTTGAACTGGGACTGGATACTGGTGAGCGTGTCGAAGATCGTCTGCCGTCCGGAAGCCGGCTGGCGGCCGCTGCGAACGGCGGTCTCATCTACACCGGCGGTCAGGTTGTCCAGGAGGTAGGCCCAGCCCACGGTGGTGTTGTAGACGGCCTCGTAGGCCTTGCTGCCCGGGTAGAGCCCGATCAGGGACGCCCCGTTCGAATCCAGGTCGGTCAGCGTGATGCCGGCCGACGCGTAGGCGATCGGGTTCGTGTATGTCGGGACAGCAACCGGCCCACCGGACCACGTGAAGTTCAAGCCCCCGGGACCGGCGGTCACTGCGAACGCTAGCGACACCCCCGGATCCCCGTCGACGGTTAGGGTGAGGGCATCAATCGTTCCCAAAAGCAGTCCGCCGCTGTACGCCTCGATAGGCATCGGAAGCGACCAGCTCCAGCTCCCGCTCGGGGACACGGGCTGCGGGAAACCCCAGACGAACGTGCTGCTCTCGCCCCCGCCGCTCATCTCCGCCGCGATGAGGATCATCGAGCCACCCGAGATGGGATCGGCCACGACGCGAGCCGGAAGGATCAGTAGAATCGCCGCTCCCAGCGCGGCGAACAAAACGACCAGCGACACTGTCGATTTCCCAGTCAGTCTGGACATGGCATGCTCCCTATCAGATCGCGGAATATGGACAGTAGACCACTCTCTGCTGTCCAGTGCTGCAAATCCTGTGCCATTCGTGCGGCCGCAGGGGGTTGAATATATTGAACAGCATGTAACGTTCTATACCCGGTGGGATTACGTGCGAGACGCGGCTGTTTGTTAAATCTTTCGAACGTCCGGCGGCGCGGGGCGATGTCGGAATTTCTGAACGTGAGGGGGCGGCTCCAGGCGCAGAATCGGCGTAAGCACTTTAGCAGCAAGAGGTAGCGGCGCGTTGGATTTCAGGTACGCCTCCCGACGCTCAGGGTCGAAATTACTCAACGGCATCTTCACCCCGGATGTATAATGGGTGCGGAGGCGGGCATGTCCAAAGCGATCCTCGTCACCGGGACGGATACGGGCGTGGGAAAGACCGTCGTGACGGCGGGACTCGTCTCGGCGCTGAGGCGTCGGGGACTCGACGCGGGTGTGATGAAGCCGGTCGCGACCGGATGTGAGCGCGACGAGAACGGCGACTTCATCTCCCCGGACACCGAGTTCCTGTGTGCGGTGACCGGGGTGAAGGACCCGTATTTCATGGTGACGCCGGTGTGTCTGGAGCCGGCGCTCGCCCCGGCGGTTGCGGCGCGCACCTCCGGCGTCACCGGACTCGTGACGGACGTCCGACAGGGACTCCACGACCTCCTGGAACGTCACCCGGTGCTGCTGGTCGAGGGCGTGGGAGGGTTTCTCGTCCCGATCGAGGGTGACGTGCTCCTTGCGGACCTCGCCGAGGAATTCGAGATGACGGTGCTCATCGTGGCGCGGCCCGGACTCGGCACCATCAACCACACACTGCTCACCGTCGAGGCGGTTCAGATGAGGGACCTACGGATCGCGGGGGTCGTGTTCAACCATACCTCCGCGGAAGGCACGGACGCGTCGACCGCGACGAACCCGCAGGAAATCGAACGCATCGCGGGCGTCCACATGCTCGGGACGCTTCCCTTCGAACCGGAACTGAGCGTCGAGAACTGCTCCCCCGGACGACTCGTGCAGCTCGTCGAAGAACACCTCGACGTCGAGGGCTTCCTCCGACGCGAATGCGGGGAAGTGTAGTTCGTGGAGGGAATCCATGCTGGAGATCATCATCGGACTTGTCATCGGTGTAATTCTCGGCGGGGTGGTGGGGGGGCTCCTGATGCACTTCCACGCGAAGGGGCTCGTGCAGCAGAAGGCCGTGGAGCTCGAATCGCGCGCGATCAAAGCCGAAGCGGCCGAGATGGAACTCCGCAGCCTCGACATCCGGAAGGATGCCGAGATAGTGCAGCTCCGGGAGAAGTTCTCCGAGGAGCAGCGCGCCCGCGTCAAGGCCGAGACCGAGCTGGAGGAATCCCGTCGTTCGATCGCGGAGCAGAGAAGGACAATCGAGGAGGCGAAAAAGGAGCTTAAGGACGCGTTCGATGCCCTCTCCGCCGCCGCCCTTCGCGGCAACCGACAGGAGTTCCTCACCCTCGCGAAGGATTCGATGGAGAATCTTCTCCGGCCGCTCCGGGAGACGCTTGATCGGTACGAGACGGGACTCAGGGAGATGGAGGACGCCCGAGCCAAGGCCTACGGAACGATCGAGACACACATCCGGACGCTCACGGCGGCGCAGAGAACACTGGAACAGGCCCTGCGGGCACCGACGGTGCGGGGCAAGTGGGGCGAGGTCATGTTGGAGCAGGTCGTTCGGTTTTCGGGGCTTTCGGAACCGTGCATTGAGAGACAGGTTTCGGTCAGTACCGATGACCACCAGGTCCGGCCCGACCTGGTCGTGCGATTTCCCGGCGACCGATGCATCATCGTTGACGCCAAGGTTCCCCTGGAAGCCTACATGGCCGCGATGGAGACACAGAACACGGACGAACGCGCCCGGAAACTCAAGGACCATGCCGCGGCCGTCCGCACCCACATGAAAAGCCTCTCGGCCAAGGCCTACTGGAGTCAGTTCCCGTCGGCCGAGTACGTGGTGCTTTTTCTTTCGGCGGAGTCGTTCCTGAGTGCGGCGCTCGAGGGAGACCCGGCGCTCCTGGCGGACGGGATGGAGAGCCGGGTGCTTCTCGCGACCCCGACCACGCTCATCGCCAACCTGCTGACCATCGCCCATACCTGGCAGGAGCACCGTCTTGCCGAGAACGCGAAGCACATTGCCGAGGCGGGCACGGTGTTGTACGAGCGTCTCTGCAAATTCAT
>Ga0315282_10012204_pt1 | contig 13184 bp, 12 predicted proteins | sample YL17G07_20_MG_FD_203693 | JGI IMG/M metagenome (GOLD analysis project Ga0315282, IMG submission 203693) | Sediment microbial communities from Yellowstone Lake, YNP, Wyoming, USA - YL17G07_20 | ecosystem: Environmental > Aquatic > Freshwater > Lake > Sediment | place: USA: Wyoming | collected...
CCCCGAGGAAAACGACCGGCCGCTCCTTTTTCCTTAAGAAACACGCCAGCGCCTTTTTTAACCCTGCCATCTGCGCCCCAGGCACCTTCTCGCCATCCTTATGGCAGAATTCCAGTCACCATAAGAAAGAATTGACAACCGGCTCACGGCATGGTAAAAGATGGGTAATTCTTCCACGAAGGACAATTTGTTCTTTTGCTCCCCGATAGCTCAACCGGCAGAGTCCCGCCGAGGGCGGGATTAACCACGTTGAGACCGGGGTTGCAGGTTCGGGCTGAAGAAAGGTGATTCGATAAAATAAGAGGTCTAAATGCTCCCCGATAGCTCAACCGGCAGAGTCCCGCCGAGGGCGGGATTAACCACTAGCTTAGGTTTGAAGGGGCCATATTTGATGATCTCGTAAAAAGTCTGAAAAGACGTATTCCCGTCATTCCGGCGAAAGCCGGAATCCAGTTATTTCAAATACTTAAAAATTCTCTGGACTCCGGTTTCCACCGGAGTGACGACTTTTTACAAGAACATCATATTTGGAGGGTAAACATTTCATGCTCCCCGATAGCTCAACCGGCAGAGTCCCGCCGAGGGCGGGATTAACCACTAGCTTAGGTTTGAAGGGGCCATATTTGGAGGGTAAACATTTCATGCTCCCCGATAGCTCAACCGGCAGAGTCCCGCCGAGGGCGGGATTAACCACTAGCTTAGGTTTGAAGGGGCCATATTTGGAGGGTAAACATTTCATGCTCCCCGATAGCTCAACCGGCAGAGCGGGTGGCTGTTAACCACTAGGTTGTAGGTTCGAGTCCTACTCGGGGAGCCACAAATGAACAGGCCGGGATTACTCCGGCCTTTTTTTGTATGCCCTATTTCGTCTATATCATCCAAAGCGAAACCACGGGAAGGTATTATTGTGGATACAGCAGCGATCCCGAACGCCGGCTGCGGCAACACAACGACCCGCATTATCAACTATCCCAAACCACGAAACGATTTGAAGGGCCGTGGAAACTTATCTGGTCAAAATCCTGTGCAACCCGCGGCGATGCCATGAAACTGGAAAAGACCGTCAAGAAGAGGGGAATCAAGCGGGTTCTTGAGGAGCTCAACCGGCAGAGTCCCGCCGAGGGCGGGATTAATCCCGCTTAGAGCGGGATTCGAGTCCTACTCGGGGAGCCACAAATGGAAAGGCCGGCAGAAACCGGCCTTTTTGTTATGGCATTTTGGGTATACATACTCCAGAGTCAAAGTACGGGCCGATATTACTGTGGTTATTCCAGTGATCCGGAGCGGCGTCTTCGACAGCATAACGATCCCGAATATTCGGAGGAGATCAAAGACCTCGCCTCCCAGGCGAAGAAAGAGGGTGCCCAACGGGTGCTGGATCATACGGAGGAGGTGCTTCAATGGCTCAGCTCGATGTTGTAATCGAGCAAAAGATCAAAGTGGCGGTGGCTGCTGTTTCGCGCTTCGGCCGCGTAGTCCGTGCCTATCTTTTCGGCTCTCAGGTGGAAGGGACGGCCGATCGGTGGAGCGACATTGATGTTGCGGTCTTCGTTGAGGGTGTGGAATCATGGGATATGCACTACCGTGCGCGCGTCGCCGCCCAGGTCCAGAAGACGGCGGGAGATGATGTGGAAATCCACTTTCTTCCGGCTAAGGCTTTACAGGAACGCGATGACGCCAGCTTTGCCGCCTGGGTGCTGACTCACGGGGTGGAAGTGGGGATTTAAACGTCCTCGGGTGGAAAGACCGGGCGCAATTTGCAGGAGGGGAAACCAGGACGGAAATCGCCGGATTCGACGAAATAAGTAATGTGTCCCCCGATCCCCCCCAACGGAAAGGGCTGGGAGAAGGAGATTTACAACAAGCGGGGCTTGTGTTAAGTTTGAAAAAATGTAAACCGGGAGGGGCAAGATGATAAAAAGATATTTGGAAGTCGGACCTGGACGCCTGCTTGGCCTTTTCTTGTTAACCTTGTTTCTCACCGAGCTCAGCCCATCTCCCGTTTTGGGGGCGGAGAAGACCTACCCCAGCAAGCCGATCCAGGTAATCGTACCCATGGCACCCGGAGGAGCTCTGGATTTGGGAGGAAAGATTGTCACGGAGAAAATCTCCAAATATCTTGGGGGGACCTTTGTGAGCGTGTACAAGCCCGGGGGAGGAGGATCGCTGGGCGCGGCCTTCGTGGCCAAGGCGAAACCGGATGGCTATACCGTCTTGTCGGGGAGCTCCTCCAACCTCGTCTTATCCCCGATCGTAAAAAAGCTTGATTACAAATTCGAAGACCTGATCCCCCTGGGGATTTACGGGAAGACGCCTCTCTGGCTGGCCGTGAAGAGCGATGCGCGCTGGAAAAGCCTCAAGGATTTTGTGGAGGAGGCCCGGAAATCTCCCGATCAATTGACAGTCGGGTCATACGGGAAACTCACGGCCGTCGATTTCATGATTCAGCTCCTGAACAGATATGCAGGCATCCGGTTGACCCATGTGCCCTACAAGTCTACCGCGGAAGCGCTGAGCGCGGTGCTGGGCGGGCACGCCGATGCTGCCATGGTCTCCGGAGCCGGAGGGCTTCTGGAGAGTGGGTCTATCCGAATCCTGGCCGCCGGCGAGGACCAAAGGCTGGAAGGTCTGCTAAATGTGCCGACCTTCAAGGAGTTGGGATACCCGATCGTGCTGGATGCGTCTTACTCCCTCTGCCTACCGAAAGGGACGCCCCGGGAAATCGTGGACAAATTGGTCAGCGCCCAGCAAAAAGCCTTTGAAAGCCATGGAAAAGAAATCAAAGAAGGGCTGCGGAATGTGGAGATCTGGGCCTCTTTCTTAAATCCCCGGCAAAGCCTCCAAGTGTTCAAAAGCCAGGAACAACTGTTCTTCAAGCTAGCCCAGGAATTGGGAGTCATTCCGGAATAAGCCACAAATATTCATTTAAATTAAAGGGGATAAATTCCCGGCCCTGGACGACAGAGCTGACGAGGATTCAGGGATTCACCCTATTGCGGAACTGAACATATTGGCAGATCAGGCTTGCCACCCGCGAGGTTTGTTCGGGCCACTCAAAACAAGGAACTTCTCCCAATTCCAAAATTTCCATGTTGGGGATATACTCCCGCGATGAAGCCCAGCAGATGTAAGTCGGCTTCCGAATTCCTTCTTCACGTTGAGAACGATGAACGGCATCGCGAACTGCAGCCGATACCTCGCGCATCATAGCCGACCGGTGCAGCATGATGGGGATGATGATATCGATCTCGGGGGACTGATAAAAAGCCTCGATGCATTGGGGATACACCTCCACAAACCTCGGCCATATGGTAGTCATATCCACCGGGTTCTTTACTGTGGCATAGGCAGGAAGGAGCGGCTTCAGCCTTTCTTGAAGAGAAGGGGAAAGCTCCGGAACTGTCAATCCCTTCTCCGCGCAGAAATCGGTTAGCTCTACTGCCGTCCCCCCCGAGTTGGTGACGATGGCCACGCGATTTCCCCGTGGCAAGGGTTGCCAAGCCAAAGCTTTGGCCACCTGGACCATTTCGACTCCGTTGGCCACCCCAATCATCCCCGCCTCCTCGAAGCCCGCCCGCTGGATCTGAAAGGACCCTGAAGGTGTAGCCGTGTGCCACTGAATAGCTCGCCTTCCCTCCGGGGTCCTTCCCTGCTTGCATACCACGATGGGCTTGCGGGGGGACAAGCGCTTTGCCCCGGCAAAAAAAGCCCTTTCTTCTTCGATCGACTCGCAATAAAAGGCGATGATTTCGGTTTGGGGATCGTTGGCTAAGTATCCAAGGACTTCGTCATCCTTGATGTCGCATTTGTTCCCCAACCCTATAATCTTAGCGACCTTCAGATGATGATCCCGCGCCAGGGCACATACGGCCATCCCATAGGCTCCGCTCTGCACCACGAAAGAGGTTTTCCCCCCTCCTTCCGGCATGATCACAGCGATAGAAGCATTGAGGCCGGCGGTACAGTTGAGAACACCAAAGCAATTAGGCCCGATGAGCCGCACTCCGTAATGCCTAGCTCTCTCGGCAACTTGATCTTGAAGGGCCTTCCCGGCAGCCCCCGTCTCGGCAAACCCGGAGGTAATAACAACGGCTCCAGGTACTCTCCTGCGGCCGCACTGTTCGATCACCGACAAAACGGCTTCCACCGGAACAATGACGAAGGCCAAATCTACCGGACTGGGAACATCATCCAAACCGGGGAAAGCGGGAAGTCCCAGAATCTCTTTCTCCTGGGGATGAATGGGGTAAATTTTCCCGGAGTAAGCCGCCAGGAGATTCTTGAGGCACACGTAGCCAACTTTTCCGGGTTGATTCGAAGCACCGAAGAGGGCGATGCTCTTGGGCTGGAGCATCCTTTCCAGACTCTGATAAACCATATTTGGCGGTCCAGGCTTATCGGTCAATCGATATCTCCCCCTTGGGTCTTTTCTTGAATACTGGGATCAGCGGTGAAACCAGGAGGAAAAGGGCCACGATGAAGAAAACGAGGGCAATCGGCCGGGTGAAGAAAATGGAAAAACTCCCATGGGACATGATCAGAGACTGGCGCAGGGCATTTTCCATCAGGGGACTCAGGACGAAGGCCAGGATGAGGGGCGCTCCCTCATAAGCAAATTTCTTCATCAAGAATCCCACGACCCCAAACAGGACCATGATGAGGATCTCGTAAATGTTGTTGCTCAGGCTGTAGCAGCCGATCAGGCAAAAGAGGATGATCAAGGGGAACAGAATGGGATAGGGGATCTTGAGGATCTTCACCCAGATGCCGATGAGGGGTAGATTCAAAACCAAGAGCATCGCATTGCCCAGATACATGCTGCCGACGACCCCCCAGAAAAGGTCCGCATGCTGCTTCATCAGCAGGGGTCCGGGTTTGATCCCATGGATCAAAAGGGCCCCGAGTAATATCGCCATAACCACATTGGCTGGGATGCCCAGGGTTAAAAGGGGAATAAAGGCCCCCTGGCTGGCCGCGTTGTTGGCCGCCTCCGGGGAAGCCACCCCTTCAATCGCTCCCTGGCCGAATTTTTCGGGGTGCTTGGAAATTTTCTTTTCCATGGCATAGGCGCCAAAGGAAGCAATGACTGCCCCCCCTCCGGGCAGGATACCCAGGAAGAACCCGACGATTCCCCCCCGCAGAATGGGGAATATTGCCAGCCGCCAATCTTCCCGATTGGGGAGCAGATTGGACAGCTTCGTCTCATATACATCCCTCCGGTTCGATTGCTCATCGATGTTGAGGAGCACTTCGGAAATCCCAAAGAGGCCCATGATGACCGGCACCAACCCCAACCCGTCCATGAGGGTGTAGCTCCGGTAGGTGAACCTCTCCAGGCCCGAAATGGTGTCCGTTCCAATCGTCCCCAGAATTATGCCCACACAGGCCATCATCAAGGCCCTGATCATCGAACCGCTGGCCAGATAGGTCAAGACCGTGAGGCCCAGGAACATGAGGGTAAAGTATTCGGGGGGGCCAAACCGCAGGGCTATATTCGCCAGAGGGGGAGCAATCAACATGATGAAAACAGTCGCCAGCGTTCCGGCGATGAAGGAGCCGAAGGCCGAGATCCCCAAGGCCGGCCCGGCCCTTCCCCGGCGAGCCATCTGGTATCCATCCAGGCAGGTGACGACCGAAGCGGCTTCGCCGGGAATATTCACCAGGATGGAAGTCGTCGACCCCCCGTACATGGCCCCGTAAAAGATCCCCGCCAGCATGATGAGGGCCGAAACCGGGGTGATCTGGAAGGTCGAGGGCAGAAGGAGGGAGATGGTCGCGACCGGCCCGATCCCGGGAAGCACGCCGATCAGGGTTCCAATGAGGACCCCGATGAAGCAGTAGAACAGGTTTACCGGCTGAGCGGCGACCGCAAAGGCCATATGCAGATGGGAAAAGAACTCCACGGTCAAAACCCTAAAATTCCTCGCGGAAGCTGTGTTTTCAGCCAGATTTCAAACACCACATAAGAGGCAGCGGAAGCCAAAAGGCTCCCCCCGATCACGATCTTCCAGGGCTGCGGTTCTACGAACCGAAAGAGAAGGAGCAAGAGAAGGAAAGTGGTCAACAGGAATCCTAGGAAATCCAGAAAAACGCTGTACCCGCACAGCGCCAGGAGAATGAAGAGGATACACTTCCATCTCCCCTTTGAATCCCTGGAGCCCTGGCTTTCTTCTCCCTTCCGGGACCCCCTTTGAAAATAGGCGATGGCCGATAGGATCGCAAGGCAAAAACCAGCCCCCAGAGGGAGAAAACCCGGGCCGGGATCGCGCCAGGAACCCAGGGGGAGCCGCAGCGATTCCACGCAGGTATAAAGCGCAAAGAGCAGCCATATGAGCGCGCTAACTTGACCCGCTTTTTTCATCTCCCCCTTACTCCCCTGGGGATTGAGATCGGTTCATCGGTCAATCTTTCCGGGCGAAGATGGCCCGGTCGACTGCGGCTACTTCGCCACGACCCCCAGTTCTTCAGCCAGTTTGTAATTCATCTCATAATCCTTCTTGTATTTGTCCGTGGTTTCCTGGGAAGTCATGAAGCGCTCCCAGACCTCCACCCTGGCCATATTCTCCCCGATTTCCTTCCGGTACTTTTCGAAGGCCTTCTTCTGAGCGATGGCTAAAGTATCGACGATCTCCTTCGGGGTCCCCTTCGGTAGGCAAAGCGTATAGGAAGAGGTTATGGAAATGGGATAACCCGATTCTTTGAAGGTCGGGATGTGCGGAAGTCTCCCGATCCTTTCATCCGCGGCGGCGGCCAGAATTCGGATGGTGCCCGATTCCAGAAGGCCCCCGGCTCCGGTCGTAAAGGCCGCTTGCCCGTGCCCTCCCAACACCGCGCTGATCGCTTCGGGCGTGGCCTTATAGGGGACATGGGTAAATTGGACATGCGCCTGTTTGGCCAGCATCTCGATGGTAAAATCGGCGATGGTGAGCTTCCCATAGGAGGTCACGGTGATTTTACCCGGAGAAGCCTTGGCCTCGGCTACAAAGTCGGCCAGGGTTTTCCAGGGGGCATCGTTCTTCACGACCACCCAGATGGGCGTCTCCCCGTAGATTCCCAGGAAAATGAAATCTTCCAGTTTATAATCCATTTTTTTCACGATGGGCGACAAAACCAGCGGAGTTGAACTCCCGACCAAGATCGTGTAACCGTCCGGCTTGGCCTTGGCGACAAGGGCCGCACCCAGGGAGCCGCCTCCCCCGGGCCGGTATTGGCTGACGATCGGCTGGCCTAAAAATTCAGACACCTTATCCGCCACAACTTTGCTAGCCAAGTCCGAAGCTCCACCCGGAGCGTAAGGCACAATTAAAGTGATGGGCCGGCTGGGGTATCTTTCCGCCCCATCGGCCGTCCAGGGAGAAATCCCGATTGCCAGAAGAAGAACGATCGCCAGCATGATGGTCTTGGGCCGCAGAATCCTTTGCTCTCTCCTGCTCATTTTCCTCCTCCTTTCATAAAATGATTTGACCACGATTCTTAAGGCACGGCCTTTCTACTTTCTCGTCTCTCTTGGGTTTCCGCTGGGAACCTCTGAATTCGGTTTGGGTTCGGGTACCCCGGCGATGTCCCGGGCCAACCTCTTTTTCTCTTCCATGTCCGTATACCTTCCAATCATCATTTTATTGGCAAAAGGAGAGCCAGCGCCATGCATACAAACCAATAGACTCCGCCCGCAGGTCATCCGTTCGATTAAGCGAATCACTCTCATGCGGTGTTCGGTGGGGATATGGGCTACACCCTTTAAGTATTTCTCAAGAAGCGGCCCGACTTTGGGATTTCGGTAATCCTTTTCAGAGGGCATGGTGCCGATGATACCCCCACAGATATCCTGCGCCAGGCGGGCAATCTCATAGGGGAAGCGAGTCACGTTCAGCTTGGTTACATAGGCCAGTAGCTTATTCATCACCGCAACACCCGAGGGGGTCATCTCCCCTTGAGATGAACAGGCCAAGGAACCCTGATACATGGTTTCGTTAAGGGCACACATCTCGACGAGCTTGTCCTTCACATGAGAAGCGTTGGCGATGCCGTTATACTCGGCAATCAATGCTGCGGCTCCGATGAGAACATCCATCCCTCCGGCCGAGCAGGCGCCATAGTTCTGGCGGTGGAGTCCGGCGAATCGCTCTACGATGAGGCTGGCGAACTCGGACTCCCCGCATAGAAACACCCGCTCCCAGGGTACGAAAACATCATCGAAGAATACCCACATGGCATATCGGCCAAACTTCGTATTCCCCATGTCAAATTCCGTTCCCTCGAGGAGGCGGTCATCCATGGAATGTCGGCCAAAGACATAAGTTATGCCCTTGGTATCTACGGGCAGGGCAAACGACACCGCATAATCCTTATCCTCAGGTCGCAGGGATACAGAAGGCATGGCCAGGAACTCTTCGTGATTCAAAATCCCGCCCTGGTGGCTCTTCGCCCCCCGGACCACAATTCCGTTTGGCCGCTTCTCCACGATCCGGAGATAGAGGTCGGGGTCTTTCTGCTGAGCCGGCTTCAGGCTCCGGTCCCCCCTAGGGTCGGTCATCGTCCCATGAACCATGACGTCCTTCTTCTGAACCCAGGTCAGATAATCCCTGAAACGGGAATGATATGGGGTTTCGTACTTCCGATCCGTCTCATAAGTCACGCTATAAATCGCGTTCAGGGCATCCCACCCCATACAGCGCTGAGCGCACTCCCCGGTCTTCTGGCCTACAAAGCGGATCAGCTTCACTTTGTCCATCAAGTCCTGGATGTTGTTGTGCACCGATACGTAGCGGTTCACCGGCTCATTCACCAGAGAAGACTGGATCGTGAAGAGATCGCGGTATTGCGGGTCATTGGCATAGCGGAAGGTCAGGGCCGCTCCGCTGGCCGACCCCTTGATCAGGGGGTGGTCGATGATGTTCTCCACCCGCTCCCCCATAACATACACTTCCGTTTTTTGTTTGCGGATACTGTCCCAATACTGCTGTTCGGTTCGAATTCCCATATACCCTCCTTTGCTTGGGCAGGAATGATTTCCTTAGTGGGTTGGCGCACACCTCCCAGTTTTCCCTCAGGTTCTTAAAGATATCTCCCCGGATGATCGCAGGGTAAAGGGCCGAAAGGTCCTCTTCACGATCCCGCTGAATTAGAGCAGTCGAAGTATAAAATGGGTATCCTGAATTGTCAAAAGAAAATTTATTCCGATTCATAATGCTTTGTGTATAATGTGATGTATAAAGACTGTGAGGGGAAGGCCAGGGCGGAAATGGTGCGCAAGCAGATTTACATTGAAGAGCGCCACGAGCGCTTGCTCAAACGAATTTCCAAAGCGCACGGCGTCAGTGAAGCCGAACTTATTCGCCGGGCGATTGAGCGAGAGAATGTTGGGGGGAAGCCTCTTCTTCTGACGCCCGATCAGGCGGCCCGCGACGAAATCCTCTGCTTTGTGAAGAACCGAAAATCTCTTCGTCCCATTGGCCGGCCCTACCGATGGAGTCGTCTGGACGCATACGAGGACCGCGAAAAACGTTTTCCCAGACGTGCCAAAGGATGAGGGAAGGATGCCGCCGACCTTAATCGACACCAACCACCTGGTCTACCTCTACGACCGAAACCAACCTGGCAAACAGAATCAATCGGAGAGAGTGCTTGAGCAACTGGAGCTAACCCGTAACGGGCGGTTGAGTGTTCAGGCACTAGCCGAATTCTTCAGTGTGGCCACCCGCAAACTATCTCCGAGCCTTACTCCAGCAGAAGCTTTGGAACAGGTTAATTTGTTCATCCGTCTCTGGCCTGTCTTTGATCTTACTCCCATGATTGTAATGGAGGCGGGAAGGGGCGTCCGTGATCACAAGCTATCTTACTGCGATGCTCAAGTGTGGGCGACTGCCCGCCTGAATCAAGTTCCGGTCGTATTCAGTGAAGACTTTCGTGATGGGTCGATCCTGGAAGGTGTGCGCTTTCGTGAACCCTTTCTCGCCTGAATTCTTGCTTGAGAAATGGCTTTAATCTCCTTCTGCGCGCCACGAAAACGGGCCGTCCATTGGTTGATCAAGAGCATTGGGCACGGTTAAGAAGAGGACCGGGCGCAATTTGCATGAGGGGAAACCACAGAGAAAACCGCCGGATTCCAGGAAATAAGTGATGTGTCTCCCAATTCCCGGCGATCTGTTCGCCGGGGGCCATATTCCTCCATCCATTTCGACGTGAACAAGGAAAGAGCAAATTTAGGCTTGCATATTTATGCAAAAAATGATACATCTTTATGCATGAGAACCACGATCGAGATCAGCAACGAGCTTCTACGTCAGGCGAAAAAGCGCGCAGCAGACGAAGGGGCTCCATTGAGGAAGGTCATTGAAGAGGCTTTGCGCTTTTATCTGGGAAGGCGTCCCAAGAACAAAAGATATGAGCTAAAATGGCGTACCGAGAGGGGTCGTATACTTCCCGGGGTTCGCCTGGATGACCGCGATGCCCTCTTCGACGTAATGGAGGGACGAACTTGATCGCCCTCGACACCAACATTCTCGTGTACGCCCGTCGCGAAGAAACCCCATTCCATCGCCAGGCATACAAGCTTCTCAAAGAACTCGCCTCGGGTGAGAGGCCGTGGGCACTCCCGTGGCCGTGTGTGTATGAATTCTTGCGGGTCGTGACTCATCAACGCGTATTCGACCCTCCCACTCCTCTTGAAGACGCCGTTGAAGATCTCGAATCGCTTTTTCAATCCCCATCGCTTGTCCTTATGGGTGAGGGGCCCGCACACTCGTCTCATCTTAGCCGGACTGTACGAGCCGGTCATGCCTCCGGCAACCTTGTCCATGATGCCCACATCGCAGCACTCGCGATCGAACACGGAGTCCACGAGTTCTGGACAATAGACCGCGACTTCACTCGATTCCCTGATCTCCGTATTCGTAATCCCTTTGTGGAGTAATCGTCTTCATGGGGAAAAGGACAACCAATGATATTTCAAGGCGTGACCCCGAAACCATTGAGACGGTCAAAAAATAGAAAATAAATCTGGTTCCCTTTTATGCTGTTTAGGCGTTTCTAAGGATATAAGGCGATGGTTTCAAGACTGGATATTTCTATCACCGCTCCGTTTGCAGTGGGCGACTTAGTTGCCCGTGTTGATTTGGAGGACGGCCGTCAAGTCCGTGTAGTGTTACGGGAGGGGCGCTTCCGAGCCGAACTCTCAGGGCGAGCGATCCGTATTACCCTTACTACCGACCCTCCTCCACAAAGCGAGGCACCTCTGAGTGTGCCGCCTCTCGACTCTGCTGGCAGACCGGAAGGAAAAGCTATCGATGTCTACACACTCTTCAAGGAAGGGTGTGAAATTCCTGAGGATGGTTGCCTGAAATTACAGATCCTTTGGGCCGCACCTTGTCATGACGAACGACTCGAGGATGCTCCCGAGGGTAAGAGATTTTCTTCTGGGGAACACATTGCCTGTGCCAAGTATATTGGCCTAGATTCTGTTTCGGGGAATGCGTCCCACCTTACATTCAACGGCATTTACGCCCAATTTACAGAAGCCACTGCGTTGCCGGTTGGCCAGAAACAGCTGACTTTTGGCGAGATCATGTGTCTTGCAGGGGATTTCTACGCTCACCTTGATCCCATAGCAGTATCCGACTTCGATTGGGCTTGGCCAGCGCTAAGTGGTATGGGCTTGTGGCTAGGCGGTGATTATCGTAAAACAACCCTCACGGCTGACTCAGGAGAAAACGTCAGAAATCTGTTGGATATCATCCGTCGGGATCAGGATGAAAAGCGCAGTGGGACTGGCGAGTTCATCATTGCTGCGATAGATACGGTTGTTAGCAATTATCCTGCCCGCCGTTACCTCGCGCTGGCAAGCCAGAACTGCTGCCACTTTGGGTGCCCGGGCCCCGGCATGAATGATACGAGCAACCCCGCTCTACGACTATACCGCAGCTACCATACCCGCGCCCTCCAAGAAGCTCACAGGTCTCGTAATGCTGCCAATAGCTACATGGGGCTTTTGAAGGCTGTCGCTACGGATGCGTTTGGATGCCATTTTCTGACAGATTTATTTGCCAGCGGCCATATCCGCGTGCCCAGACGATTGCTGGGAGAACGGTATGGGGTGATCCGGGGAGCGCTGCAGATGAGCCGATCTATGCACGACGAAGACAACCGGCTCGGGTTTTGGTGCACGACGAGACTTCCTCAAATGGGCACTCAACGGATCGTTTGGCGTGCCTATGGAGACGGCATGTTACGTAATGAGGTTGCCTCCCAGCATATATTACAGGTCCAAGAGGCTGTACGGCGGTCAGCGGCAGAGGTATTTGCAGCCTATTGTGGTGTTCAGTTACCGGAGATGGAACGTGCAGAGGCCATCCTCCCAGTGCCGCTTGCCCCGGGTGAGGCACCCGGGAGCCGTGACGTTCTGCCTGATAAAACACCCGCTCCCATGAACCATAACCCCAACCATTGGCCACTGTACTGGTTCCTCTCTGATGGAAGCATAGTACGCCGGGTTGGACAACCCAATGAGAATTGGTACTGCGACCAAGACGCTCCTGATCCCCGTAGTTTCAAGCGGGTGGAGGCGTTGGCATGAGCTTCTTTGATTTCGGGGCATTTAGCCGGTTCCGCACGTATGATGCTTCAGAAAAGGCACTCAAGGTGGGTATGGATCTGGAGGTACACTATTCTCCTTACATGGTAATCCGGCGCAGATTGGAAAGGCAGGACCGTTGGTATGTCTTCGGGGTGGACGAGGAGCTTATTCGCCGTCTCAAGAAGAGGGGACTTGGGGTAAATATTGAAGAGGCGCTTAGACTCCGCAAGCCCTCGCGCCATGAATACCACATTTTGGAAGCAGATGCTCCCATTCATACTCTGCTAGAAGCAATGCCGTCTAGAGGAAGGTCATCCGTAATTCTGGATCATAGTGGGAGTGTCCGGGCTCTACACACTGGAAAACAGCTGCCTCCAATGGAGGCAACACTCTTCCCCCGTGTGAGATCGATCGATGGGGATGAGGTGGAACAAGACCAAGTCATAGAATTCTTAGTCGTGATTGAGGCAAGACCTAAACCGGGAGTTACTACCCCATTACAGATTCAGTTTCCGAAGGGAGCGGAGAGTCTTGACCTCTATGCAGAGGTCTCGTCACGAGAATTCGCTTCGCTAAAAGGAGAGAGCTGGTCTCAGCGCTTTACAGTCAACCG
>Ga0315282_10012205_pt1 | contig 13184 bp, 5 predicted proteins | sample YL17G07_20_MG_FD_203693 | JGI IMG/M metagenome (GOLD analysis project Ga0315282, IMG submission 203693) | Sediment microbial communities from Yellowstone Lake, YNP, Wyoming, USA - YL17G07_20 | ecosystem: Environmental > Aquatic > Freshwater > Lake > Sediment | place: USA: Wyoming | collected...
GATGCTCTTGACCAAGTAGTAGTTGGCCATGATGGCCCGCCCCATGCCGATGCTCCAGCGGTAGCCCCCGTAGGTGCCCCATTCATCGGTCGCGCCGCCGATAGGATCCCAGCGCAGGATGATAAGGCCGAAGCGCCGACGTTCGATATCCTTCAGGAGCGGGCGCTGATCCCAGTTTCCGTCGCGGAACATCGAGGTCATCTTGTGCGGGTCGAGGAGAATCGGACGGCCGGTGATCGGCAGCAAGCCGGTGTCTTCGCTCAGGATATCACCCCTGGTCTGACGGATCAGCGAGACCGCCGTCGCGCCGCCGCGAATGACCTCGCTGCGCCACAGTCGATCGCCAACCTTCGGGCCGGCCTCGGGATCAACCAGCGGAAACACCAGCGACGCGATCAGGGCCAGCCACAGCGCGACCCACGCCGCCCCGCCTGTCCACATCTGTCGCCGCTGCGCCAGACGGTCTATGGCGACACCGCACATCAGACACGATGCCGCGAGCGGCTCCACCATGTAGTTGACGGTGGCGCCGATCTTGCCGCCGGTGAGAGACACCAGCATGGCGAACGCGAAATACAGAACGAGCAGTCTTACCGGCCGCGCTGCCCCGTGCTCGCTCGTGTCCGCTGACCGGCGATCGGGTACCAGCGCGAGCACCGCCCCAAGCACCCCCGCTGCGAATGGGAACGGCCAGCTCAGAAAGGTTGAGCGCCACAGCGAGACGAGATACTTCAGCTCCCAGAAGTTGCGGTTTGCGACGACGATGTGCTGGAAGAACCAGCCATGGGACGTCGCCTGCAGCACGACGAAAAGCGCGAGTACGGCGGTCACGCAGCTCGCGCCCAGAAGCAGCGCATTCCTGCGTTGGCCGATCCACCTTAGCGAGGTTCGTCTGCCATGACAGGTCGATCCCGCGGAGAGGCCTCCCGAACGGACCTCGTCCGGAAGAGTTCCGCATGTCAGCGCAGTATTGCGCTGATACGCGAAACTCCACAGGTAGGCGACACCTGCGGCGAGCGGTGCAACCTCGGATTGCCGGGTGTAAATGGCAAGGGTCATGAGGACCGCGGCGGCAATGAGCCAGCGTCCGCCGCGGACAACGCAGTACAGGCTCGCGATGCCCAGGAATACCGCCATCATGTCCACGCGCATCACCGTGCCCCACCAACAGATGATCGGCGCAGCAAGGAAGATGACCGCCGCGCCTACGGCTGCCCAACGGCTCCTGACCGATCGTCGCATGATCAGCCAGATGAGCAGCGCGGTGGCAAGGGTCGCGAGGGCCGAGATCGCGCGGCCGAACTCAAACGACGGGCCAAACAACCGGATGCCAATGGAGCTTAGGAGGGGGTAGACTGGCGGATACGTGGCGACAACGTAGGGATACGTGTGGTAGTCGTTGTACAGAGCACGGCCGTGCGCGATGTTGATCGCGTTCTGCAGCACGATGCCTTCGCCGTATTCGATTTCGTAGGGGCAGGTGATCGTCCAGTGGTAGTATTCGACGAGCCGCACGAGGGCGTGCGCCAGCAGCGCGGCGGCAGCGACATAAAGCACGATCTCGGATGTCCGCCATCGGCGGCGGCGTGAAGATCGGGGCTGCTCTACGGCGGGCTCGCACGTCTCGGTCATCTGTTTCGACGGCTCTCCGCGACGAGTTTGCGGTGCAGCACGGCGCACGACGGATGCTTCCCATCAAGCGGCCTCAGGATATAGAGGAACCCAGCCTGGCGCTCGAGGTAGTAGTTCTCCATGATCGCGCGCCCCATGCCGATGCTGAACCGGTAGTTGCCGTACGTGCTCCAGCGGTCGCTCCACGCGCTGACCGGATCCCACCGCGTGATGATCAGAGCGAAGCGTCGGCGCTTGATGTCCTTCACCAGCGGGCGCTGATCCCAGGTGCGATCGTGGAACATCGACGTCATCTTGTGTGGATCGAGGAGAATAGGCCGGCCCGCGATGGGCAGCAACCCCGTGTCCTCGCTCAGGACCTCGCCCTTCGTATTGCGGATAAGCGCGACCGCTTCCCGGCCCCCCTGCATCGTCTTCTGCCGTGAGAGGCGATATGGCGTGTACTGGTCCGCGTCCGGCCTGATAACGAGCCGTGTTGCCCCGCTCTTCCGTACCAATCTGTTATACGCGCGCACCAGGCGCGGCGAATCGCTGATGAGCAGGTACGTCGGCGCGCTCATCAGCACCAGCCACACCGCGACCCAGACCACTTTGCCATACCGGAAACGCCTTCGCGCGGACAGCCACTGATAGGCCACACCCGTCGTCAGGCACGCCGCCGCAAGCGGCTCCAGGAAATAGTTCACTGTCGAACCGATCTTGCCCGCCGTCAGGGAGACAAGCATGGCGAAGACGAAGTACAAGCCAAGCAGTCGCCGGCCCTGGGAAGGGCGAGCAGGAACATCACCCGCATCAATATCCCGCCCTCCAAGCGCGATGACCGCGCCGCCGAGTCCCACCACGAATGGAAATGGCCATCCCCTGAACACGTAGTCCCACCAATATGACAGCGACTCCATCTCCCAGAAGTTCTGGTTCGCTACGATGACGTGCTGATAGAACCAGCCGTGCGAGATGAGCTGAAGCGCCCCGAACAGGGCTATGCACAGCACAGCGAAACTCGCACCGACCGCGATCGCGTTTCGACGCTGCCCAATCCACCAGAGGTAGACAACGCCCGCGGCCATCGGCGCTACCTGCGATTGCCGCGTGTACACCGCAAGCACCATGAGCGCGACGGCGGGGATCAGCCACCGCCCGCCTCGCAGCACGCAGTAGAGGCCGGCGACGCCCAGGAAGACCGCAGTCATGTCCACCCGCATCACGACGCCCCACCAGCATACGATGGGCGCCGCAATGAAGAGCACCGCCCCGAGCCCGGCCGCAAACGGGCGGACGCCTGCGCGGCGCAGCATGGCCCAGATCAGCGCCGCGGTACCCACGGCCCCTATCGCAGAGACCGCACGCCCGAACGCGAATGACACACCGGTCAGCTTGATGCCGAGCGCGCCGATGAGGGGGTAGAGCGGCGGATAGGTGGCAACCACATACGGATAGTGATGATAATTGTTGTAGACGGCGCCGCCGCGGGCGATGTTGATGGCGTTCTGGAGCAGAATGCCTTCCCCGTACTCGATCTCGTATGGGCACCGGATCGCAAACCAGAAGTAGTCCGCGACTCGCCACAAGTAGCGTGCGAGCAGCGCGCCGGCGACGGCGCACATGATGATCTGCGCCGCCAGCCAGAGGCGAGAAGCAGCCGGCGCGCTCGTACGTTCCTGCTTTTTCGGCTCGTGAGTCACGGTCAAGGCTGTAGTTTGGTCGGCGCGGCTGCGCGGCGCAACTGCATTCAGAACACGAAGGCGTCCACGCATCCGCCCTTGCCTGTATATTACCCACAGTTTCGGCGAGATGAAGGGCCGTCCTGCCGCCCCCGCGGGAAGAGCATAGGCAAGAAAGCGCTTGGTATCCAGGCGCGCTTCTTCGGCAGCGGACTGCAAGCGCTCCGCCAGCCTGGAGCGACGGCGGCGCCATGACCGGGCGACGATCGTCCAGGACACAACCGTCTGCCCAGACCCTGGATAACAGGAACTTGGCCTTCGCACCCAGAACTATTCTTAGCCTCGTGGAAGACACGGTAGACGCCGACCGAGCGCGCATTGCTCGGCGATGTTGTCCACATACGTGGTGCGCCACTACGCTTCGCGCGCGGTGGCGCGCCGGTTTTCGGGTGCGGTCGCGCAGGGTAATCCTGAATAGTAGGTCCGTAGGCGGCAGCGAGTGCGGGTCGGAAGCCCTCAGGAGGTTAAGTGGTGTCTGCAAGCAGGCCGCGTTCCGGGGCGATCTACCCGGGTGTATTTCTGACCTCGGCGTCGATCCTGATGCTGCAGGTGGCGCTGACGCGGGTATTCTCATTCACCCTGTGGTACCACTTCGCCTACGTCGTCATCAGCCTGGCATTGTTAGGCTATGGCGCGAGCGGCGCGCTGCTATCGGCGTTCCCGGGCATTTTGCGCGACAACCTGCCGCGGACCCTGTTCGGCTGCTCGCTCGCGGCGGCGCTGGCGATTCCGCTGGGGTTGGTGGTCTTCGCCCACACGCCGTTCTACCCGCTGGAGCTGTTCGCGCAGCCGGCGCAGTGGGGGTACCTGGCGGCGTACTACGCGGCGACGGGGATCCCGTTCTTTCTGGCGGGGATGTGCATTGCCGGCGCGATCACGGCAGCCTCGGAGCGGGTGACGCGAGTGTATTGCGCCGACCTCATCGGCGCCGGGCTCGGAGCCGGGCTCGTGGTGCCGCTGATCTGGCGATTGGAGACGCCTGGGGTGGTGGTGCTGGCGGCGGGGCTGATGGCAGGTGCGGCGGTATGCTGGGCGTGGTGGTGGCGGCCGCGGGTGGCGCTGGCGCCGGTGGTCCTGATCGCGGTCCTGGCCGCTGGGGGCGGCGCGTTCTGGCGCAGCCTGGAGTTCCACCCGAGCATCGAGAAGGTCATGGCGATCCAACTCGGGCAGTATGACGCATACGCCAAAGGGATACCCAAGGACAAGCTGCCGGACGTGCCGTTCGCGGGCGGGATGAGCAAGTACCGCGAGCTTCCGCAATACACCCACTGGGGCGCGGTGTTCCGGGTTGATGTGCTCGACCCGCTGGATGCGAGTGAGCGCGCCATCAGCTACACCTCGATCGGTTCGAGTGCTCGCTTCAAAGGGCCAGGGCCGCGCTGGATCACGATTCCGCACGACGGAGACGCGAACGCGCTGATCTATGATGGCTCGGACGAGAAGCGGTTGAAGATGTTCGATAACCACGCGATCTCGCTGCCGTACGTGCTGCTGGGGCTGCGGGCGAAGGTGCTGGTGCTCGGTGCGGGCGGCGGCACCGAGATCATCTGCGGCCTGAGGCACCACGCCGGCAGCGTGACCGCTGTGGATCTGGACCCGCTCACGAAGAAGCTTTTCACCCAGGACTTCGCGCAGTTCGCGGGTAGGCTGAGCGAGCGCCCAGGAGTACAGTACCTGCTCGGCGAGGGCCGTTCGTTCGTCCGCCACAGCAAGCAGAAGTACGACCTCATCCAGATCAACCAGACCGATACCCTTACCGCGGCGAGTACCGGAGCCAATGTTCTCAACGAGAACTACCTGTATACGGTCGAGGCGTTTCAGGAGTATTTCCAGCATCTTAACAAAGACGGCATGGTTTTTCTTGGCCACATGGAGCGACCACCTAACTCGCCCGGGATCAAGTTCAAGCTCAGCATGCTGCGCGCGGCCGCACCGGTGGAGGCGCTGATCCGCATGGGCGTGACGCGCCCCCAGGATCACATCGCCGTCATTTGGGCAAAGTATCTCACGGTGCACCTCGTGCGGCCGCGGCCATTCTCGCCGCAGGAGGTTGACGCGCTCGAGCGGCACTGCCGAGCGAATGAGTTCGAGATCATCCACCTGCCCTACCGCGAGTTCCCGAACGAGCTCTCGTGGTTCATCCGTACCTCGCCCGCGGCCCGAGAGCGGTTCATCGCGAGCAGCGCTATCCGCCGCGATCCTCCGACCGACGACAGCCCCTTCATCTGGCCCTACTTCAAATGGCGTTATCTGTTCCACCCCGCGCACCGTTACGAGCGACAGGCCATGACGAGTGGGCAACTGGTGATGCTGCCACTGCTGGCGGTCGCGGTCGCGGGGGCGCTGGTTTTCGTCCTCGCCCCGCTGGCGCTCTTCCGGCGAAGGGGAATCTCCTCCCCCGCCGCGGGCGGCCTCGCCCTGTATTTCGCCGCGCTCGGCTTCGGCTTTATGTTCATCGAGATCAGCTTCATCCAGAAGTTCGTCCTCTTCCTGGGCTACCCGACATACTCGCTGACCGTTGTACTGAGCGCGCTGCTGGTAGCATCGGGGCTTGGCAGCCTGGCGAGCCAGCGGCTGATCTCGCGTGCGGAAAGGTCACTGGTGTGGGCGCTGGCGGGTCTACTCGCGTTGGGCTTGTTATATATCCTGGGCGCGCCGCTTGTCTTCAGTGCATTCCTCGGCTATGCCCTGTGGGCGCGCATCGCGGTCGCGGTGGGGCTGATCGTGCCGCTAGGATTTGCGATGGGCATGTTCTTCCCCACCGGCATCCGCGTCGTCAACCAGGTGGCGCCGCAGTTTGTGCCGTGGGCGTGGGGCATCAACGCCTCGACCTCGGTGGTCGCGGCGATCCTGGCGGTGATGCTGGCGATGACCGTGGGCTTTCGGATGGTGGCGGTGTTCTCCCTTGCGATATACGTCATCGGCGTCCTTGGCCTCTACCTTGCACGCTGGCGCGTTCGCGCCGCACCTGGGCTTGCGGGTCCGGCCCCCGCGTCGGTAGGCAGCGCTGCTGGGGGAGGCTCCTGAATGGTTGAAGCCAGACCGCGGTCGGCAGCCATCTACCCGGCGGTGTTCCTGACCTCGGCGTCGATCCTGATGCTGCAGGTGGCGCTGACGCGGGTCTTCTCATTCACCCTGTGGTACCACTTCGCCTACGTCGTCATTAGCCTGGCGCTCTTGGGCTATGGGGCGAGCGGGGCGCTGCTGTCGGCGTTCCCGGGCATCCTGCGCGGCAACCTCCCGCGGACCCTGTTCCTCTGCTCGGTTGTCGCGGCAATCGTCATCCCTGCCGGCCTCGCGGTCTACGCCGCTACGCCCTTCTACCCGTTTCAACTGATCACATCACCTGTGCAGTGGGTCTACCTGGCAGCATACTACGCGGCGGCGGGGATTCCGTTCTTCCTGGCCGGGGTGTGCATCGCCGGCGCAATCACGGCAGCTTCGGAGCGGGTAACGCGAGTGTATTGCGCCGACCTTATCGGCGCCGGACTCGGAGCGGGGTTGGTGGTGCCTCTCATCTGGCGGCTCGAGACGCCTGGCGTCGTGGTTCTGGCGGCCGGTCTCATGGCCGGGGCGGCCGTGTGCTGGGCGTGGTGGTGGCGTCCGCGGATGGCGGTAGCGCCGGTGGTCATCATCGCCATCTTGGCGGCCGGGGGTGGCGCCTTCTGGCGCAGCCTGTCGTTCCAGCCGAGCGTCGAGAAGCAGATGGCGGCGCTCGAGATGCAGTCGCCCAAACGCCCGATCGCGCGCCAGGGTGAGCAACAGCAAACCCCGACAAGCGCTCGCGACCCCGCTCGTGCCGATGCGGGGGGCCTTTGGCGCCTAGTGCCCCGTTACACCCGTTGGGGCGCCGTGTTCCGCGTTGATGTCCTGGAGTCGCGGGATCCGAATATCGGGCGGTTGTCTTCACCCGGGGTCAGCGCGCGCTTTCACGGCACCGGGCCGTCATGGCTATACGTCCCGCACGACGGCGACGCCGCCGCGCTCATCTATGACGGCCGCAACCCACAGGTGCTGCCGTGGTTCGACGGTCACGCGATCGGTCTGCCGTGGGTGCTCCTTGGGCGCGGCGCGAAGGTGCTCGTTCTCGGGGCCGGGGGTGGCAAGGATGTGCTCGCCGCAATTCGCCACCGCGCCAGGAGCGTGACCGCCGTCGAATTGGATCCGTTGACGGCACGATTGGTGACTCAGGACTTGGCGGGGTTCGCGGGCAGGCTCGAGGAACGCCCGGGCGTGCACTACGTCGTGGGCGAGGGCCGCTCCTTCGTCAGGCGCTCGGGGCAGACCTACGATCTCATCCACAATAACTCGACCGACACCCTCACGGCCATGAGTATCGGCGCGTACGTGCTGAATGAGAACTACCTCTACACAGTGGAGGCGTTCGAGGAGTACTTCAAACACCTCAACAAAGACGGCCTCGTCTACCTGGCGCACCTGGCGAACTACCCCAAGTCTCGCGTGTTCGGGTCCGCGCAGGGCATGCTGCGGATCGCCGCGCTCCGAGAGGCCCTGCTCCGCCTCGGCGCGAGCAGACCCGAGGACCACATCGCCGTCATATGGGCGAATGGCCTGATGACGTATCTAGCGCGGCTTCGCCCGTTCTCACCCCAAGATGTCGCGGCGCTGAACCGGTATTGTGTCGACAACGGCTTTCGACCGGTGCACCTGCCCTATCACAACCTTGACAATCAATTGTCATGGTTCCTGCGATCGTCGCCCCAGGCTCGCGCCGAGTACGCTCGTCGCAGCCCCCTGAAGAATGACGCGCCGACTGACGACGCGCCTTTTGTCTGGCCCCGCCTCAAGTGGCGCTATATGCTCCAGGTTCCGCCGACCTTTGGCCGCCTCTCGGTCTGGACCGGCCAGGTCGTGATGGTGCCCTTGCTGTCCGTCGCGCTTCTGGGCTCATTGCTGTTCATCCTGGGCCCCCTGGCGGCATTTCGCCGCCGCGGGGTGTATTCGGGCGCCGCGCCCGGGCTGGCGGTCTATTTCGCCGCCCTGGGTTTCGGCTTTATGTTCATCGAGATCAGCTTCATCCAGAAGTTCGTGCTCTTTCTCGGCTATCCCACCCGATCGCTCACCGTGGTACTCAGTGCGCTGCTGGTATCCTCGGGAATCGGGAGTCTGGCGAGCCAGCGGCTGATCCGGCGGCCTGAGCGGTCATTGCGCTGGGCGCTGGGAGCGCTGGTGGCCGTTGGCGCCCTGTATATCCTGTTTGGAGGCTCGGTCTTCGAGTTCTTCTTGGGCTATGCGTTGTGGGCGCGCATCGTCGTCGCAGTCGCGCTCATCGCGCCCCTCGGCTTCCTCATGGGCATGTTCTTCCCGACCGGTATCCGCGTGGTCAACGAGGTCGCCCCGCAGTTCGTGCCCTGGGCATGGGGTATCAACGCTTCGACCTCGGTCGTGGCGGCGATCCTGGCGGTCATGCTGGCCATGAGCATAGGCTTTCGTATGGTGGCGGTGCTGTCGTTCCTGGCCTACATAGTCGGGGTCGTGGGTATCTCTGTCGCGCGCCGGCGGGTGCGCACCGCGCCTGCCGGCGCGGTCGCATCCTCTACGTCGGCGGGCGCTGCTGGGGGAGCCTCCTGAATGGTTGAGGCGAGACCGCGCTCGGCAGCGATCTACCCGGGTGTATTTCTGACCTCGGCGTCGATCCTGATGCTGCAGGTGGCGCTGACGCGGGTATTCTCATTCACCCTATGGTACCACTTCGCCTACGTCGTCATCAGCCTGGCATTGTTGGGGTACGGCGCGAGCGGCGCGCTGCTATCGGCGTTCCCGGGGATCCTGCGCGGCAACCTGCCGCGGACCCTGTTTGGGTGTTCGATCGCGGCGGCGCTGGCGATTCCGCTGGGACTGGTGGTCTTCGCCCACACCCCGTTCTACCCCCTGGAGCTCTTCGCCCAGCCGGCGCAGTGGGGATACCTGGCGGCGTACTATGCGGCAACAGGGATCCCGTTCTTCCTGGCGGGGGTCTGCATCGCCGGCGCAATCACGGCAGTCTCGGAGCGGGTGACGCGAGTGTATTGCGCCGACCTCATCGGCGCCGGACTCGGAGCCGGGCTGGTGGTGCCGCTGATCTGGCGATTGGAGACGCCTGGGGTGGTGGTGCTGGCGGCGGGGCTGATGGCAGGGGCGGCGGTATGCTGGGCGTGGTGGTGGCGGCCGCGGGTGGCGCTGGCGCCGCTGGTTTTCATCGCGATCCTGGCCGCTGGGGGCGGCGCGTTCTGGCGCAGCCTGGAGTTCCACCCGAGCATCGAGAAGGTCATGGCCATCGAGCTCGGGCGCTATGCGGCCTACGCCAAGGCCAATCATGTGCACGAGCGGCGCGCGGTACCATTTGGCAATGTCGCCGGAAGCTACCGCGCGCTTCCTCGCTATACGCGCTGGGGCGCGGTATTCCGCCTCGACGTGCTCGAGCCTCTGGACGATGCGACACGCGCCCGTAGTTACTACTCGGTCGGCGCGAGTGCGGGGTATCGCGGCCCCGTTCCGGCGTGGGTTACGATACCGCATGACGGCGATGCGAACGCGATGATCTGGCAAGGAGGCGACCCGGAGCGGCTGGGGCAATTCGAGAATCATGCCATCGCCCTCCCCTACTTGCTGCTGAAGCCCGGCGCGAACGTGCTCGCTCTGGGTGCGGGGGGAGGCACCGAGGTCCTGGTTGCCCTGCGCCATCATGCGAAGAACGTCACCGCGGTCGACCTCGACCCGCTCACCGTGGGGCTGGTCACATCCGGCCTCGCCGCCTACGCGGGACGGCTTCACGAGCGCCCGGGAGTGCACTATGTCGTCGGCGAGGGCCGTTCCTTCGTCAGGCGCAGCCGCCAGAAATACGACCTCATTCAGATCAACCTGGTGGACACGCTCACCGCTGCCAGCATCGGCGCCAATGTTCTCAACGAGAACTATCTCTACACCGTCGAGGCCGCGCAGGAGTACCTCGATCATCTCAGTAGGGACGGTATCTACTGCCTGCTGCACACGGACACCCCGCCGGGCAGCGGCGACATCAAGTTCATTCTGAGCACGCTGCGCGTTGGCGCGCCCATCGAAGCGTTGCTGCGGAGTGGCGTGACCCGGCCCCAGGATCACATCGCGATTATCTGGGCTCGAGGCCTGCTGGCCTATCTGGTGCGGCCCCGGCCCTTCACCCGCGCGGAAACGGATCTCCTCGAGCGACACTGCGCGGATAATGGATTCGTGCCTCTGCACCTGCCCTATCGCGAGCTGCCCAATCAGCTCTCGTGGTTCGTGCGCACGTCACCCGCGGCGCGCGCGCAGTTCATCGCGGGCAGTGCGATCCGCCGCGATCCGCCCACCGACGATAGCCCCTTCTCGTGGCCCTATTTCAAATGGCGGTATCTCTTCCACCCCGCGCACCGCTACGAGCGCGAGGCCATCACCAGCGGCCAACTGGTGATGCTGCCGCTGCTGGGTGTCGCCGTCATCGCCTCACTCGTCTTCATTCTTGCCCCGCTCGCGCTGTTCCGGCGAAGGGGAATCTCTTCCCCCGCCGCGGGCGGCCTCGCCCTCTACTTCGCCGCCCTCGGCTTCGGTTTCATGTTCATCGAGATCAGCTTCATCCAGAAGTTCGTGCTCTTCCTGGGTTACCCGACATACTCGCTGACCGTTGTACTGAGCGCGCTGCTGGTAGCATCGGGGCTTGGCAGCCTGGCGAGCCAGCGCCTCATCTCGCGCGCCGAACGATCTCTGTTGTGGGCGCTGCTTGGGCTGCTCCTGATCGGGGGGCTCTATGTCCTCGGGGGCACGTGGGCCTTCGAGGCGCTGCTCGGTTACCCGTTGTGGGCTCGGATCGCATTCGCGGTCGGCCTTATCGCGCCGCTGGGTTTCGTCATGGGGATGTTCTTCCCGACGGGGATCCGCGTCGTCAACCAGGTGGCGCCGCAGTTTGTGCCGTGGGCGTGGGGGATCAATGCCTCGACCTCGGTGGTGGCGGCGATCCTCGCGGTGATGTTGGCCATGACCGTAGGCTTTCGGATGGTGGCGGTGCTGTCCCTCGGGGTATACGTCGTCGGGGTTCTCGGTCTCTACGTCGCGCGACGGCGAGTGCGTGCCCTACCAGCCGCCGCCGACGCGGCGCCACCTATCGCAACCGCCTGAGGAACCCTCCCGGCGAGTACGTGACTAGAAACTTCTCGCGCGTGCGGTCCGCCGCGAATTCCGGGTGCTCGCGCAGGAAGTCCTCGACCGCGCGCAGGGCGTTGTCGTCCCTCCACGCGCGCACGCCGTTCGGCAAGTCCCACAGGTCGTGGCAGATGGTGTCCATCGCCACGAGATACCCGCCAACGGGGACGAATCGGCAGTACCCTCGAAGCTCGCCAAGCACGTGCGCGCGGCTGTGGTCGGAATCGAGGACCACCAAGACGTTCGTCTCCTCGCCGGCCGCCTCCCCCACTTTGCGCACTACCTCTGGCGCCTTGGAGTCACCCTCGATCAGCGTTATCATCTCGGCGAACGCTGAACCGGCGATCGCCTCGCGCACCTCGCCTGGGATCTCTAGGTCCACCGATATCACGCTGCCGCCGCCGAGCAGTCGCAGCAGCGACGCGTAGTAGATGGTCGAGCCCCCGCGATGCGTACCCGTCTCGATGACGACTCGCGGCCGCTGCTCGAAGATGATCTCCTGCATGACCACCATATCGGTCGGCCACTGGAGGATTGGGAATCCCAGCCATGTTGTGCCTGCATAGAGCTCGCGCTGCCACGCCGCCCGTGTCCACTGGCGCGCCAGTTCGTGCAGCGTCGCGTCATCCACCCCGCCAGCCGCTCGGGCCAGCAGGCCCTTGATCGCTCTGCGCAGGCTCATAGGCCTCTCTCCTTCGCGCCGTCCCGCAACGAGCCGTTCGGGCCGCGCCGAATCCGACACACAATCATGGTGCCGCCGTGAAAGCTCCGTGTCTGATTGCAGTCGCAGCGCTTGGGTTCCTGGTTGTTTCAACAGGGGCAGCCTCGGGCCTGCCGGCCACATTCGCTGTGGCATGGCACACCCGGCTTTCCGGCGCTGTGGATAACTCCGCTCCGAGGCAGGTTTTCCGTGTCCACCAGGATTATAGTCCGCCCGGCATGGGTAGAAGTTGGCTAGAGACCGGGTGCGGGGTCAGACCGCCAGCGCCGCAGCGAGGCGCAAGGTCGCACGATATGCGGAAGGCAAGAAGGAACCGGTCATGCGACCGGCGAATGGTACCCCAGCGTTGGCTGACTGGGTTGCCTGGGTTGGTCGCCCCCCGCTCGTAGGTGAGTTCCCTGTCTCCAAGTTCGGCGTCGGCGTACGCGATAGCGTGAGGGCGGCATCGCCGTGGACCCGAGACGCATTTCTGGGGGATGCCGCGCTCCTTGCCTGCAGGCCATCGCGCGTCAGCAAGAGAGATGGGAGGATAGACGATGCGTGCGACGAAGACTCGGTTCTCCACCATCGGAGGCGCCCTGCTTGCGATCGGTATCGTGCTCGCCGTCGCCATCCATCTGAGCGAGCAGATCCGTGGGCTGTCCTCCTCGCAGCCGGTGATCGCGAGTGGCCTCGCGCAGCAGACGTCAGCGGCGCCAGGCTTCATCCCTTCCCCGACCATACTGGACCGCAGCGATACCACTGACCAGGGCCGGCTTCACGTCCTCGTCCACGCTCTTCTTCCAGCCCCGATCAGCCCCTCCTCGGCAGAGCAGCAACTGGCACAACTCGCCGACAGCTTGTACCGCGACGATCCCAAGATCTGCGCCATAGCTGTGCTCGCCTACGGATCCGAGTCTCAACGCGCCGCCGCGGGCGACGGCGCACCGTGGACCCTCGTCTGGTCGCCCGACGGC